>RCNH01000050.1_pt1 | contig 55076 bp, 44 predicted proteins | sample 2041161 | NCBI WGS metagenome assembly RCNH01 (sample SAMN09708215, study PRJNA481090) | Feces metagenome, whole genome shotgun sequencing project. | biome: feces | host: Leptonychotes weddellii | place: Antarctica: Sion Island | collected 2010-03-01 | reverse complement strand
TGTTCCCATCCCGAACACAGAAGTTAAGCTCACATGCGTCGACAATACTTTGCGGGCGACTGCACGGGAAGATAGATAATGCCAACACAAATATTCCTCTTTAGCTCAGTCGGTAGAGCGACGGACTGTTAATCCGTGTGTCGTTGGTTCGAGTCCAACAAGGGGAGCCAATGTCAGATTTCTGACGAGGAAAAGTCCTAAAGCGTTTGCTTTAGGACTTTTTCATTATTCTAAGAAAAAACCTGCATGTGATTGCGCAGTGATTTGGGAACAAATTGCGCCAGGTGAGACAATCGATTTAATACTGCTTTGCAGGCCTTTCGTGCGTCTAGAGGTGTTTGAAAATACCTGATCGGGATGCAATATCAAATTGTATGGACGGATAATACGATATTTTAGGTCGTCCGAAATTTTTCACATTTCTGAGACATATGCATTGCGCAGACATGTGATATGTGAAATGATCACATTATGAAAAGCCAAGGGAATGCATAGGGCAGATGCGGAAGTGTGCCCCACAAAATATGATTATCCCATGGAGATCAAAAAAGAAGGCAGCGCCAATTGTCTGATGGCGCTGCCTTTTTCAGATTTCTGTACACCAGTCGTCGTGTGTAACTTCGATTCCGTCCCCGACCATAATGGCTGCCAGCTGTGCATGGGGAACGTGAAGCATCTTGGTAATATGACTGAAGCAGAAGCAATTTATATGATGTTATAAAGAAAGGTGAATTTCACGAACCATTCGGAGGCTGTTATGTTCAAAAAACCGGTAGGGCTCTACGCTGATTTCCATTCATGGAGAAAATCAATATGTGGTTTTGTCGACAACAGTGCGGAAAACGGTTCTCGGTGAAAGGCGAATGGTTCCGGTGCTCAGTTTTTTTCTCGAATTATTTCGGAGAATGCTTTCAAAAACGGTTCCGCGTTTTCCACAGAGTTACGCCAGCCTGTGGAGATCCGAATGGATTCTGCAGCTTCCTCAGCGGAAAGTCCCATAGACAGCAGAACATGGGAAACAGACTGAGATCTTGCGGAACAGGCGGCTCCGGGAGACACACAGATATTTCGCCGGTTCATCCTGGCGCAAAATTCACTTGCAGGAATTCCAGGGACCTGTACATTGAGAATATTGGGGACAGATGTGTTTCCTTCACCGTGAACGACGATTTGGGGCAGAATCTGTTTCATCTGCTGAATCAGTATGCTGCGCAATTTCGACAGTCTGTAGCTTTCTTCCGGAAGTCGCTGTACCGAAATTTCAGCTGCCCTCGCCATTCCTGCTATTCCGGCAATGTTTTCTGTTCCGGAGCGACGCCCCATTTCCTGCCCGCCGCCGTCCAGCAGAGGGAAAAGAATTGCAGGATAGCGAATTGCCAGACAGCCGACACCCTGAGGACCACCGAATTTATGGGCAGACAGAGAAATCAGGTCTGCACAGTTCAGGGGCATGTCCGCGTGTCCGAATGCCTGAACGGCATCACAGTGGTAAAGAATATGTTTTTTGTGGGCAAGTTCGGAGATTGCACGGATATCCTGAATTGCGCCGGTTTCGTTGTTGACAGCCTGTACGCTGATCAGGGATGTTTCTGGGGTAATGACCTTTTCGATTTCGGAGAGAGGGATAATTCCCCTGCAGTCGGGACGGATCAGAGTGACCCGGATTCCCTGACGTTTCAGCTGCTCAGCCGCCTTCAGAACGGAAGCGTGCTCCGAAGCCCCCAGAATGACGTGCTTTCCTTTCCGGAAAAGTACGCCGGATTTCATTGCCCAGTTGTTACTTTCTGTGCCGCCGGAGGTAAAGAAAACTTCCTGATCTCGCACGCCCAATAAGGCGGCCATAGTTTTGCGGCTTTTGTTGAGGATACTTCTGCAGCGATTTCCGGCCTCATGTGTTGCACCTGGATTTCCGCAGACATTCTGCATAATCTCACACATGATGTCAACCACATCCGGATATATGGGTGTATTTGCACTGTTATCAAAATATACCACATAGTCACCACCTTTGCATTTCTCCAAGTATACGTGTTCAACCGTTATATTGCAATGGTGTTTATTCACAAATTCTAAACGAAAATCAGGCTATAGTGTACAAAAAAGGGGATTCCTCAGGAAAGCGGTTGCATAATAAAATCGGGTAGTGTATAATTTGTGCAATATTAGAACGGAATAAATCCGAGAATTCAAGGAGAAAATTATGGATCGAGCAAAAGCTGCGTTAAAAGCAAAGGAACTGGTCAGCAAAATGACGCTGGAAGAAAAGGCCGGCCAGCTGCGGTTCTATGCTCCGGCAATTCCCAGACTGGGTGTACCGGAATACTGCTGGTGGAATGAAGCGCTGCACGGGGTTGCCCGGGCAGGTGTAGCCACCATGTTCCCTCAGGCCATTGGCATGGCGGCATTTTTTGACAGAGCCCTTCTGAACAAAATCGGCGATGCGATTTCTACGGAAGGCCGTGCAAAATACAATGCACTTTCCGCAGAGGGTGACCGGGATATTTACAAGGGCCTGACGTTCTGGTCCCCCAATGTAAATATTTTCCGTGATCCTCGCTGGGGCCGCGGACACGAGACTTTTGGTGAGGATCCCTTTCTGACAGGAGAATGCGGAAAAGCCTATATTACAGGTGTTCAGGGCAGCGGAGAGCACCTGAAAGCTGCTGCATGCGCCAAGCATCTGGCTGTTCACAGCGGACCGGAGGGCGTGCGCCACCATTTTGATGCGGTGGTATCGCCTAAGGACCTGAACGAAACCTACCTGCCTGCGTTTGAAACCTGTGTCAGGGACGCAAAGGTTGAATCCCTGATGGGCGCATATAACCGGGTCAACGGAGAACCCTGCTGCGGAAGCAAAACACTGCTTGTGGATACCGTCCGCGGAAAATGGGGATTTGAGGGCCACGTCGTATCCGACTGCGGTGCCATCGCGGATTTCCACAATGGCCATATGGTGACGGAAACTGCCGAGGAATCTGCGGCACTGGCGCTGAAGAACGGCTGCGATCTTAACTGCGGCGACGTTTATGGACATATTCTCAATGCCTATGAGCAGGGCCTGATTTCCGAGGAAGACATTACAAGGTCTGCCGAGCGCCTTTTCACCACCCGGTATATGCTGGGAATCATGGGAGAAGGCTCCGAGTATGATGGCATCCCTTATGAAGTTGTGGAGTGCCCGGAGCATCTGGCTCTGGCGCAGGAGGCGGCCAGAAAGTCCTGCGTTCTGCTCAAGAACGACGGCCTGCTGCCGCTGAATCCGGAAACTGTGGGAACCGTTGGCGTCATCGGACCCAATGCAGACAGCCGCAGATCCCTGATCGGCAACTACCACGGTACAGCATCCCGGTATATTACGGTGCTCAACGGCATTCAGGATGCCATGGAGGGCCATGGCCGTGTGCTGTTCTCCGAAGGCTGTGACTTGTTCCGGGATGAAATTGAGGGAAGACCCCGTGCCAGAATTTCCGAGGCAGTTACCGTTGCAAGACATAGTGACGTGGTTGTGCTGGTTCTGGGCCTGGACGAGACGCTGGAAGGCGAAGAGGGAGACGCAAACAATTCCTATGGCTCCGGCGATAAGGACAGCCTGCTTCTGCCTGCCGTTCAGAGAGAACTGATAGATGCAGTTCTGGCAGTTGGCAAGCCTACTGTGGTCCTGCTGATGTCCGGCAGTGCCATTGATCTGACGGTACCCCATGAGAAGGCCAACGCAGTGATGGAGGTCTGGTACCCCGGCGCAGGAGGCGGCAAAGCCGTTGCAGATCTGGTGTTCGGCAAGGCATCTCCCAGCGGAAAGCTGCCTCTGACGTTCTACCACAATGAAGCCCTGGAGGAAATGCCGGACTTCACGGATTATTCCATGAATCAGCGCACTTACCGCTACTACACCGGAACGCCGCTGTACCCCTTCGGCTACGGTCTGACCTACGGCGATGTTGCGGTTACGGCAGTGGCATCCGACCGGAAGACAGCAAAGGTGTCGGTTGAAAACCGGGGTAAGATGGCCTGTGAGGACGTGGTTGAGCTGTATATCCATGACGAGGAATCTGCGGATGCACCGACGAATCCTGTCCTCTGTGGCTTCCAGCGGGTTTCCCTGAAGCCCGGTGAGCAGAAGACCGTGGAAATTACGCTGGACGCAGGCGCATTCACTGTGGTCAATCAGGCTGGACAGCGTATTCCCGGCAGCGGAAACTGGACCCTGTATGCCAACGTCGGACAGCCAGACGCCCGGACGGAAATGCTGACCGGCAAAAAGGCTGTCAGCACCAAAGTAATCTGACGAAAAAAGCTCTCCGTTTGAAAATGAATTGCACCCCATTTGTTGGACAGTATGATGTACTATCTAACAGATGGGGTGATTTTATGCCTGAAGGACAACCGAATAAATGTTATATTCCAGAATTCAGGAAAATGCTTAGAAGCTATGTTCAAAGAAAAACGGAACTACTATGAAACAGACAGATGCTTTGGACTTCCTGAGAAAAATTCCAAGAAATGGGAATGCATTTATTTGGAAGATGTTCGGAAAATCTTGTGATAGAACGTTGTGACGGTAGCAGCAAGGGACATCCTGGTAAGCTACCGAAGCTGACAGAGGGAGAGACACTTGCCGCAATCCGGTCCGTCAGCCTGTATTTCCATCAATGCAGCACAGAGCTTTTCTGAAAAGCAGGTCCATACATGACAGATGCGGCTCAGGAAAACCGGTATTACACTGAAAAAATATCTCATTGCTATCCGTATCAAAAGAGCCTGTGAGCTGCTTTGGTAAAGTGACAAAACCGTGGCGGAGATTGCCGGGCTTGCGGATACTCCGGAAGTGCCTGTTTTGGGCGAAAATTTTATCATAAAATGAAAATTGAGCCGCTGAATTACCGAAATAACCGCTGAAGTTCCGGAACAAATTGACGAATTCGGAAATTATGCAGAAAAAGGGGAAAAGCGGCGGTTTTTATCCTTGCTTTTTGATATGCTTTGGGATAAAATATGAGCGTATGATTTTTGAGAAGGGCACGGGTGGTAATGGTGAAGTGTGGATTTGACAATGATAAATACCTTCAGATGCAGTCAGCGCATATTCGGGAACGAATTGGAAAATTCGGCGGAAAGCTGTATCTGGAGTTTGGCGGAAAACTGTACGACGACTTTCATGCCGCCCGTGTGCTGCCAGGATTTCAGCCGGATAGTAAGCTGCGGATGCTGCTGCAGCTGAAAGATCAGGTGGAGATGGTTATTGCCATCAACGCCGATGACATTGAGAAAAACAAAATCCGCGGAGATCTGGGAATTACCTATGATCGGGACGTAATCCGGCTGATCGATGTGTTCCGGAATCTGGGCCTGTATGTATCCAGTGTGGTTCTGACCCGCTACCGCGGGCAGCTGGTGGCCAAGGTGTTCCAGGACCGTCTGGAGAATATGGGGCTGAAGGTGTATCACCATTACGCCATCGAGGGATATCCCTCCAACATTCCCTATATCGTCAGCGACGATGGCTACGGCAAGAATGAGTACATCGAAACCTCCAGAGAGCTGGTGGTCGTTACCGGCCCCGGTCCCGGCAGCGGAAAGCTGGCGACCTGCCTGTCCCAGATTTACCACGATCATCAGCGGGGCGTCACTGCAGGTTATGCCAAGTTTGAAACCTTCCCCATCTGGAACCTGCCGCTGAATCATCCGGTCAACCTGGCCTACGAAGCAGCTACGGCAGACCTGAACGACGTAAATATGATTGACCCCTTCCACCTGGAGGCATACGGAGTTACTACCGTCAACTACAACCGGGACGTGGAAGCTTTCCCTGTGCTGGTAGCGATTTTTGAAAATATTCTGGGCCGCTGCCCCTACAAATCTCCTACGGATATGGGCGTGAACATGGTCGGAAACTGCATTATGGATGACGAAATCTGCCGGGAAGCCTCCCGTCAGGAAATCGTGCGCAGATACTATGCGGCGCTGTGCGATCAGCGGCAGGGCAAGGTTATGGATGAAACCGTGCTGAAGCTGGAACTGCTGATGAAGAAGGCTAATGTTACCCCCGCAGTACGCCGTGTGGTTGCGCCTGCGCTCAAGCGTGCAGAGGAGACCGGAAAGCCCGCTGCAGCCCTGGAACTGCCCGACGGAAGAATTGTCACCGGCAGAACCTCCAAGCTTCTGGGAGCCGCCTCAGCCCTCCTGCTCAATGCCCTGAAGGCACTTGCGGATATTCCCGACAAGCTGCATTTGATTTCCCCGGCGGCGATCGACCCGATTCAGCATCTGAAGGTTGAGCACCTGGGCAATCGCAATCCCCGCCTTCATACCGATGAAATTCTGATTGCACTGTCCATCAGCGCAGTTACCAATCCCATTGCTGAGCAGGCGATGGAAGAGCTGACATCTCTGAGAGGCTGTGAAGCACACTCTTCTGTGATTCTTTCCCCTGTGGATGAAATGACGTTCAAACGTCTTGGTGTCAACCTGACCTGCGAGCCGCGCTACAAAGACTGATCAGCAAAAAATCCGGTGCAGTCCTTCATGGACTGCACCTTTTGTTTTCAGGAGGACAGAGAAATGCCCCATTCTCAGTTTTGCAGGAGAAAGCCCGGAAGTGATACAGCGGTACTGTTTGTGCACGGAATTTTGGGAACACCCGATCATTTCCGGGACTTTGTGCCGATTGCTGCCGAAAAGTACACGGTCTGCAGCTTGCTTCTGGACGGACACGGGCAAGGGGTCCGCGAGTTTTCTAACAGCTCCATGGAAAAGTGGCGGGCGCAGACAGAACGGGCAGCCGAAGAGCTGCTGCGTACGCATCGTTTCCTGATTATCATGGCCCATTCCATGGGAACGCTGTTTGCCATTGAGCAGGCTTGCCTTCATCCTGACCGGATTCGGTTCCTGTTTTTGCTGGATGCACCACTACGCCTGCGGCTTCGGCCTGCCATGGTCCGGAATGCAGGTAAGGTGTATTTCAACCGCATCCGCCCGGAGGACAAAGAGGGAATGGCGGTAAAACAGGCGTACAGTATCCAGAACGATTGGAGAATCTGGCGCTATCTTGGATGGATTCCCAGATATCTGGAACTTTTTCGGGAAATCAGAAATGTGCGAGCGATGGTTCCGTCCATGACAGTGCCGTGCTATGTGTTCCAGTCCGGCCGGGATGAAATGGTTTCCCCGGAAGCCGGAAAAGAATTTTCCGGAAACGCCCGGACAGTGGTTTGTACACTGCCGTCTTCCTCCCACGACTATTATCCGCCGGAGGATTATCAACTCCTGCTGTCGGAATTCAGCCGCCTGATTCACAAAGAAAATCGCCCGGACTAACCATCCGGGCGATTTTCTTATGCCTTTGCTTCGCAGTAGAGGCAGCGGCAGATATTATGTTCTTTGTCAACCAGGCGGAATGCCTGATCCAGTTCCTGTTCTACAGAAGTAATGCAGCGGGGATTCCGGCAGGTGATTTTGTTGAGGATCAGATCCTTGGGACCTTCCTCCCGCACGGGATTCTGCTCAGCTTCCCGCAGGAGCTTGAGAATCAGAGCCATACGCATGTACTTGCCGTTGAGTGCCTGACGGAAATAGGCAGCTCTGGGGTCATCGTCAACCTTGACGCTGATTTCGTTGACCCGGGGCAGGGGATGCAGGACGCACATTTCCTTCTTTGCCAGCTGCATTTTCTCGGTGTTGAGGATGTAGCTGTCTTTCAGCCGGGCGTAAACAGCCGGATCATCAAAGCGTTCCTGCTGAACCCGGGTCATGTAAAGCACATCCAGCTCCGGCATGGCATCTTCCAGGCTGGTGGTTTCGGTGTAAGGGATGTTCTTGGCTTCCAGCACGTTGTAGCGCACATAGCTGGGCAGCTTCAGTTCGTCCGGAGCAATCAGGACAAAGCGGATACCGGTGTAGCGGCTCATGGCCTCAATCAGGGAATGAACGGTGCGTCCGTATTTCAGATCACCGCACAGACCGATGGTCAGATTGTCCAGACGACCCATTTCTCTGTAGATCGTCAGCAGATCAGCCAGGGTCTGAGTGGGATGGTTGTGTCCGCCGTCGCCGGCGTTGATCACGGGGATGGTTGCATTCCGGGATGCCACATAGGGAGCGCCCTCCTTGGGATGGCGCATGGCGATGATGTCGGCATAGCAGGAGATGATCTTTGCCGTATCGGCAACGCTCTCTCCCTTGGAAGCGGAGGAAGAGCTGGCCTGGGAGAATCCAATCACGCTGCCGCCCAGCTCGTGCATGGCAGCTTCAAAGCTCAGACGGGTTCGGGTGGAGGGTTCAAAAAACAGGGTTGCCAGCTTCTTGTAGCGGCAGGCATCCCGGTAATCTTCGGGATGTGCGATGATATCCAGGGCGGTCTGAATCAGGCTGTCCAGTTCTTCTGCGGAAAAATCAAGGATACTAATCAGACTTCTCATGCTTTTGCTCCATTCACAGACAGATAATTTTTGATACGGGTGACATTTTCTTCGTTGGCGGGATCTTCCTCCAGATATTCGATGATGTCATAGACATCGACAACGGAGTAGACCGGGAAGCCAAATTCTTCTTCCACTTCCGCCATGGCGGATTTCTCGGTTTTGCCCTTTTCCTTGCGGTCAACCATGACGAAGGTGGCGGTCACCTTGACATCCTTCAGGTTCTTGAGGATGGCCATGCTTTCCCGGATGGCAGTGCCGGCAGTGATGACGTCTTCGACGATGACCACTTCTTCACCTTCGCTGGGGATATAGCCGACAAATACGCCGCCTTCGCCGTGATCCTTGGCTTCCTTGCGGTTAAAGAAGAAGGGAACGTCCAGACCGTTCTTTGCCAGAGCGATGGAGGAGGAAACGGCGATGGAAATGCCCTTGTAGGCAGGTCCGTACAGGACACAACGCTTGTTTCCGACCTTTTCCAGATATGCCTTTGCGTAGAACTCGCCCAGCTTGGCAATCTGCTCACCGGTCTTGATTTCGCCGGCATTGATGAAGTAGGGAATTTTTCGTCCGCTCTTGGCGGTGAAATCACCGAACTTCAGAACGTTTGCACTTCTGAGGAAGTCGATAAATTCTCTTTTGTAGCTTTCCATGGTTTATCTCCTTTAAAATCAGTCGCAGAATTCTGCGACACAGCGATTATAAGCGGCTACGGGATCGGCTGCAGCGGTAATGGGGCGACCAACCACAATGTAGTCAGAGCCGATGGCCTTTGCTTGCGCAGGAGTCATGACCCGCTTCTGGTCGCCTACATCGCCGTCAGCGAAGCGAACACCGGGAGTGACGGTAATGAAGTTGCTGCCGCAGAGGTCATGGACCTTTCTGGACTCCAGAGGAGAGCAGACAATGCCGTCAAGTCCTGCATTCTTTGCAGTTTCTGCGTAGTGCATGACGACCTGATCGATGGGAGCATGAATCATCAGATCCCGCTCCATGGCTTCCTGATCAGTGGAGGTCAGCTGGGTGACGGCAATCAGCAGGGGACGGGTTCCGTCGGGACGGGTCAGACCCTCCAGAGCGGCCTGCATCATGGCAGTAGTTCCTGCTGCGTGCAGGTTGGTGATATCCACATCCAGATTCCGCAGAACGGACATGGCCTTCTTGACGGTGTTGGGGATATCGTGGAGCTTCAGATCCAGGAAAATTTTGTGACCCCGGGCCTTGATTTCCTTAACAATGGAAGGACCTTCGGCGTAGAACAGTTCCATGCCAATCTTTACGAAGGGTTTTCGGTCGGTGAACTTGTCCAGAAAGTTGAAGGTCTGCTCTGCGCTGGAAAAATCACATGCTACAATTACATCTCTACCCATTATTTTGCGCCTCCAATAATTTCAGCTAAGCTGTTGATTCTGTATTTTGCCATGACTTCGGGAAGATCCCGGACGATGTCCCGGCAGACGAAGGGATTGACCAGGTTGGCGGCACCGACCTCAACTGCGGTGGCACCGGCCAGCATCATCTCCAGAACATCCTCGGCGGAACTGACACCGCCCATACCCACAACGGGGATCTTCACGGCGTTTGCCACCTGATAGACCATCCGCACAGCCACCGGGAAGATGGCGGGGCCGGAGAAACCGCCCATGGTGTTGGCAATGACCGGTCTGCGGGTGCGCAGGTTGATGCGCATACCCAGCATGGTGTTGATCAGGCTGATGCCGTCTGCGCCTGCATCCTCGCAGGCTTTGGCAATGGAAACAATGTCGGTGACATTGGGACTGAGCTTGACGATTACGGGTTTGGTGGTAACGGCCTTGACTGCTCTGGTGACTTCGGCGGCACATTCAGGCTGGGTGCCGAAGCTCATGCCGCCGCCGTGGACGTTGGGGCAGCTGACGTTGACCTCCAGCCAGCCTACCTGCTCCTGCTGATCCAGAAGGTGGCAGGTATATGCATAGTCTTCTACGGAAAAGCCGGAGATGTTGGCCATAACCGGCTTGTGGAAACATTTTTTCAGTTTGGGAAGTTCCTCTGAGATAACCTTGTCCACACCGGGGTTCTGCAGGCCCACGGCATTGATCATGCCGGCGGTGCACTCAGCAATTCTGGGAGTGGGGTTGCCGAAGCGGGGATCTCTGGTGGTTCCCTTGAAAGAGAAGGTACCAAGTTCGTTGATATCATAGAGCTCTGCGAACTCGTAGCCGTATCCGAAGGTGCCGGATGCGGGAATCACCGGGTTGTCCAGTTCAATTCCGCAGAGATTTACGTTTAAGCTTCCCATAGGATCTCCTCTTTTCTCATGACGGGGCCTTCCTTACAGATGCGCTTGAAGCCTGTAATGGTCTTGCAGGAGCAGCCCATGCAGGCACCGAAGCCGCAGCCCATCCGCTCCTCAAAGCTCATCTGTCCGGAGGTGACGGAGGCCTTGTAGACGGCCTTGAGCATGGGCTCCGGACCGCAGGCACAGAAATGGGTGTAGTCCATTTCTGCCAGAGGAGCGGTTACGAAGCCCTGGACACCGCAGGAGCCGTCCACGGTTGTGACCGTGACGGAGGCCCCCAGTGCCCGGAACTCATCTTCGTAGAAAACCTCATCTTTTGTGTTGAATCCGAGTATTACGGAAACTTGTTTGCCCATTTTCAGCAGGTCTTTTGCCAGCCGGTACATGGGCGGCACACCGACACCGCCGCCAATCAGCACGGGGCGGTCGCCGCAGATGCTCAGATCGTATCCGTTGCCCAGGCCGGAAAGAACGTCCAGGGAGCCGGAATGCATTCTGCTCATCTGCTCGGTACCTTTGCCCACCACCTTGTAGATGATGGTCAGAGTTTCGGCATCATAGTCACAGACGGAAATGGGTCTGCGCAGGAAATTACCTTCCAGACGGATGTTGACAAACTGTCCGGGGGCAGTAATCGCGGAGGTATCGCCTCTGAGAACCATTTTGTATACATTGGAAGTCAGGGGCTCATTGGAAAGAATCTCAAAAATACCCTGTTTCATGGTTTCTCCTTCTGCTCAGGCATCGATGGTGGAAATCCGGCTGGTGATTTCGTCGAGAACATCCAGCAGGATCCGCACGGTGTCAAGAGAAGTGAAGGTGGTCACGCCGTTTTCCACAGCGCAGCTGCGGATTGCGGTGCCGTCGTTGGCGTTGTGACCGTGGAGCACGGAACGGGTGTTGATAATATAGCTGACGTATCCGGCACGGATGGAGTCCAGGATTTCCTCACTGCCCTCGCTGATCTTGCCGCGGATGCGGGTGCGGATGCCGTGAGCCTTCAGGAACTTTGCAGTGCCTTCGGTAGCTTCGATGTTGAAGCCCATATCGTAGAACCGGCGGATCAGAGGCAGAGCTTCTTCCTTGTCCTCGTCGGCGATGGTGGCAAGCACGGTGCCGTAGTTCTGCAGATGGGTGCCGGAGGCTTCCAGAGCCTTGCACATGGCTCTGTGCAGCTTGTCGTCGTAGCCGATGGCTTCACCGGTGGACTTCATTTCCGGAGACAGGTAGGCATCCAGACCACGAATCTTGGCGAAGGAGAAGACGGGGACCTTTACGTACCAGCGCTTCTTTTCAGCAGGATACAGATCGAAGATGCCCTGCTCCTTCAGAGAGGTTCCGAGAATGGCCTCGGTAGCGATGTCAGCCAGAGAGTAGCCGGTAGCCTTGCTCAGGAAGGGAACGGTACGGGAAGAACGGGGGTTAACCTCGATGATGTAGACGTTGTCTTCCTTGTCCACGATGAACTGGATGTTGTACAGGCCTACAATGCCGATGCCCAGGCCCAGCTTCTTGGCATAGGTCAGGATGGTTCCCTTGACCTTGTCGGAGATGCTGAAGGGAGGATACACGGAGATGGAGTCGCCGGAATGGACACCGGTACGCTCTACCAGTTCCATGATGCCGGGGACAAAGACATCCCGTCCGTCGCAGATGGCGTCGACTTCTACTTCCTTGCCGGAAATGTACTTGTCAACCAGAACGGGCTTTTCTGCATCCACGTCAAATGCACGCTTCAGGTACTGACGCAGCATGTCCTCGTCTGCCACGATTTCCATGGCACGGCCGCCCAGAACAAAGCTGGGACGAACCAGAACGGGATAGCCGATACCGGCAGCAGCCCGGACACCGTCTTCGATGGTGAGAACGGCGCAGCCCTTGGGCTGAGGAATGCCCAGCTCCAGCAGGAGCTTTTCGAAGGAGTCACGGTTTTCTGCCTTGTCAATGGCATCGCAGTCGGTGCCGATGATCTTTGCACCGCGCTTGAGCAGCGGCTCTGCCAGGTTGATGGCGGTCTGACCGCCCAGAGAGGCGATGACCTGATCACAGCCTTCGAAGTGCAGCACGTTGTATACGTCTTCCGGAGTCAGCGGCTCGAAATACAGCTTGTCAGCAGTGGTGTAGTCGGTGGACACAGTCTCCGGGTTGTTGTTGATGATAATGGCCTCGTAGCCGGCCTTGCGGATGGTGGAAACGGCATGAACCGTGGAGTAGTCAAATTCCACGCCCTGGCCGATTCGGATGGGGCCAGCACCCAGAACGACCTTCTTCTGCTTGTCGGTAACGACAGAGTCGTTTTTGCCGGTATAGCTGGAGTAGAAATAGGGGATGTAAGCGCCGGTATGGCAGGTATCCACCATGCGGAAGATAGGCATCACATTGTTGTCCAGACGCATTTTGAAAACGTCGGTTTCGGGCACATTCCAGAGCTTGGCGATGTATTTGTCGCAGAAGCCCATTACCTTGGCCTGCTTCAGGACTTCCAGATCGCCGGGATTCCGGACCAGAACGGCTTCAAAGTCGGTAATCTTTTTGATGGTTTCCAGGAAGTATTCGGTAATCTTCGTAACTTCGTGAATTTCTGCTACGGACACGCCCATGCGCAGAAGCTGTGCGATGGCGAAGATGTTGTCGTCCCGGAACTGAGCGATGTGCTCCATCAGTTCTTCCTTGCTCATGTCGTCAAACTTGGGCATGTGGAAGTGGCAGACGCCGGTTTCCAGAGAACGGACAGCCTTCAGCAGGCACTCTTCCAGCGTGGAACCGATGCCCATGATTTCGCCGGTAGCCTTCATCTGTGTTCCCAGCAGGTTGTTTGCAGTGGAGAACTTGTCGAAGGGGAAGCGGGGCAGCTTGGATACGATGTAATCCAGACGGGGCTCGAAAGCGGCGTTGGTATTGGCAATTTTGATTTCCTCAAGGGTCATGCCCACTGCGATTTTTGCGGTAACCCGGGCAATGGGATAACCGGAAGCCTTGGAGGCCAGGGCAGAGGAGCGGGAGACGCGGGGATTGACCTCAATGAGGTAATACTTGGAAGAATTGGGGTCGAGTGCGAACTGAACGTTGCAGCCGCCTTCGATCTTCAGGGAACGGATGATCTTCAGAGCGGAGTTGTTGAGCATGGTCCGGTCTTCATCGCTGAGGGTCAGGATGGGAGCAACGACCATGGAGTCGCCGGTGTGTACACCTACCGGATCGATGTTTTCCATGCCGCAGATGGTAATGGCGTGGTCGGCACCGTCGCGCATAACCTCAAATTCGATTTCCTTGTAGCCGCGTACGCTCTTTTCGACCAGAACCTGATGAACCGGGGAGAGCCGGAAAGCGTTGGTGCCGACTTCAATCAGCTCTTCTTCGCTGTATGCAAAGCCGCCGCCGGTGCCGCCCAGGGTGAAGGCAGGACGCAGAACCACAGGATATCCGATTTCTGCGGCAGCCTTTTTTGCTTCCTCCAGATTGTAGGTGATCTGAGAGGGAATGACAGGCTCGCCGATTTCTTCGCACAGTTCCTTGAACAGCTCACGGTCTTCGGCACGCTCGATGCTTTCACTGCTGGTGCCCAGAAGTTCAACCTGGCATTCTTTCAGAACGCCCTTCTTTTCCAGCTGCATGGCCAGGTTCAGACCGGTCTGACCGCCGATGCCGGGGATAATAGCGTCGGGCCGCTCGTAGCGAAGGATTCTTGCCACATATTCCAGAGTCAGAGGCTCCATATAAACCTTGTCAGCAATGGTGGTGTCGGTCATGATGGTAGCCGGGTTGGAGTTGCACAGAACAACCTCGTAACCTTCCTCTTTCAGAGCCAGACAGGCCTGTGTTCCGGCGTAGTCAAATTCGGCAGCCTGGCCGATGACAATGGGGCCGGAGCCGATAATCATGATCTTCTTCAAATCAGTGCGCTTTGCCATATGTTACCTCCGTACAATACTGTATAAAATAAATGTTGAATGAATGACGTTTGCAGACTCAGCGTGCCTGCCAGACAAGCTTGCTGTCACAGACAGTGGCAAGACATTTGCCATGTACGCGCCAGCCGGCGAAGGGAGTGGATTTTCCCATAGAAAGGAAGTCGTCGGGATTGATTTCGTAGGATGCGTTCAGATCCCAGACAGAAAAATCGGTTCCCAGGGGAAGTCCGAACCGCTTTCTCGGAGCAATAGCCATCAGATCCACAAGCTGGTCCAGAGAAATGATGTTCTCTTTGACCAGATATGTGTAAAGGATGGGGAAAGCTGTTTCCAGACCAACCACACCGAAGGCGCTCTTTTCCAGACCTCTGGATTTCTCCTCGGCAGAGTGCGGTGCGTGATCGGTGGCGATGACATCAATGGTACCGTCCTGAATACCGGCCACCAGAGCATCCCGGTCCTGCCGGCTGCGCAGTGGCGGGTTCATTTTAAAGCGGCCGTCCTCCTGCAGGAAACTGTCGTCCATTACAAGGTAGTGCGGACCGGTTTCGCAGGTGACGTCCACGCCCTCTGCCTTGGCCTTGCGGATCAGCTCCACACTTTCTTTGGTGGAGATGTGGCAGACGTGGTATGCACATCCGGTTTCTTTTACCAGCTCCAGATCACGGGCAATCTGGCCCCATTCACTTTCGGAGCAGATGCCCCTGTGTCCGTGGCTCCGTGCATAGGCTCCGTCGTGAATATAGCCGCCCCGGAGAAGCCGGTTGTCCTCGCAGTGGGCCACGATGGGTTTGCCAAGAGATTTTGCAAGGCTCATGGCGCTTCGCATCATGTCATCGTTCTGCACGCCGTGACCGTCGTCGGAAAAACCGACCACGTGATCAGCCATACCGGTCAGATCAGCCAGAACCTCGCCTTTTTCACCGACGGTGATGGCACCGTAGGGATAGACATGGACGACAGCTCCTGCGTCGATCAGACGCTGCTGAACATTCAGATTCTCCACGCAGTCGGGAACAGGATTCAGGTTTGGCATGGTGCAGACAGCGGTGTATCCACCTCTGGCAGCCGATTGTGCGCCAGATACGATCGTTTCTTTATAAGAAAAACCCGGCTCACGGAAATGCACATGCACATCACAAAAGCCGGGAAAAACGACGTAATCAGACGAATTAAAAACACGAAGGCTGTCAAGACAAGCGGAAACACTTTTGCCAATGCTGGTTCCAAATACGTTCTCTGCCATCTGGATTGCTCGCATTACCATAAGTTCTCTCCTAAAAAAAGTCCTACCCAAAGAAATCGGGTAAGACAGAATTGCTCGTCCATCGGTCTTACCGATCTTCAAGTATCAGTTATTGATGCTTATCAGAGGGATTATAGCATAGAGACAAATAGTTGTCAATCTAAACTTTTCCTACGGCGGAAAACCGCCGCAGGAAAACATATCAGGGGAGGGTGTTTCCGGCGGCGCAGTACAGCCGGTACCATTCGGCGCGGGAAAGCAGGACGTTGGATGCGTCGCAGATGTCACGGATCCGCTGAAGATTTACCGTGCCGATTACGGGCTGCATCCGGGCGGGATGGCGCAGAATCCACGCAATAGCCAGTCCTGTTTCGGTGACGGAATAGGCTTGCGCAAGTTCATGCAGAACACTGTTCAGTTCCGGAAATGCAGGATTACCGAGGAAGGTGCCGCCGAAGAAACCAAACTGCAGGGGAGACCAGGCCTGAATGGTGATGCCCTTGAGCCGGCAGTAATCCAGTACATAGCCGTCCCGGCAGACAGCGGCATCGTTTTCCATGTTGACGTTCAGGCTGGCGTCCAGCATGGTGGTGTTGGTCAGGGAGAACTGCAGCTGGTTGACCATCAGCTGTTCCTTGACGTACTGCTGCAGCAGCTGCAGCTGCATGGAGTTATGGTTGGATACGCCGAAGTAGCGCACTTTACCCTGCTGATGAAGCTGGTCAAAAGCTTCTGCAACCTCGTCCGGTTCCCACAGGGCGTCAGGACGGTGCAGCAGCAGGCAGTCGATCACATCGGTTCCCAGCCGCTTCAGACTGGCCTCGGCAGAGGCAATGATGTGCTCTTTGGAAAAATCATAAATTCCGTCGTGAATGGCGCACTTGGTCTGGATCAGCATCTGATCCCGCAGACTGGGATCTGCCCGGAGCACATCTCCGAATTTCTGCTCACAAAGACCGTTTCCACCGTAAATATCTGCGTGATCAAAGAAGTTGATGCCGCATTCCAGATCGGTCCGAATCAGCGTATCTGTCTGCTGAAAGTCCATCCGGTCAATACGCATGCAGCCCTGAGCGATCCGGGAAGCCCGGTCGTCAGCCAGATGAAAATAAATCATGATCTGTCATCAGCCTTTCTGTAAGTGTGCATCCGAAGCGGATGCAGAGGGTATCTGGATACCTTAATTTATTATATCAGAAAAAAATGAAATGACAATTCTTTTTTCCGGATTTTCCAATGGAAAGAGGAGACGGTTTTTGGTTGATTTTGACGAAAAATGTGGTATAATACCTGTAAATTGTTCATTTGGAGGACTTCCCCATGAGTATTGTCGTGATTGGTGCGGTTTTTGTGGATATCAAGGGATATCCGGAGGCAGCTTTTATCCCTACGGGCCGGAATGTGGGCCGGGTGGAGCAGATCCACGGCGGCGTAGGCCGGAATGTGGTGGAGGATATTGCCAATGTGGAGCTGCGGCCGACCTTTGTCAGTCTGGTGGATAACAGCGGCAGCGGCGCTGATGTGGTGCGCAAGCTGAAAGCCCATAAGGTCAACACGGACTACGTCCGCGCAACCGAAGACGGTATGGGAACCTGGCTGGCGGTTTTTGACAATGAAGGAGATGTCTGTGCTTCTATTTCCAAGCGTCCGGAGCTGCGCCCCATTGCAGAAACGCTTGAGCAGCACGGCGACGAAATTTTCCGGGATGCGGACAGCATCATTATTGAAATCGATATGGACAAGGAAATTGTCAAACAGGCGTTTCGACTGGCTGAAAAATACCACAAGCCCATTTATGCGGTGGTGGCAAACATGAGCATTGCGGTTGAACGCAGAGATTTCCTGCAGAGCACAGACTGCTTTGTCTGCAATGTCCAGGAATTCGGAATTCTTTTCTCTGATGATTATTCAGATAAAAAACCGGAAGAAATGGTGGATATTGTGTCGGAAAAGGTGATCCGTGCCAATATTCCCAGCATGATTGTTACCATGGGCGGCAAGGGCGCTGTTTATGCCGACAGCCGGGGAGACAAGGGATACTGCCCGGCAAGACGGGTGAAGGTGCGCGATACCACCGGCGCAGGAGATGCATTCTGTGCAGGTGCTGCGGTGGGCCTGACGTATGGAAAAACCCTGAAGGAGGCCTGTGATATCGGTGCCATGCTGGCAGCGTCCGTTATCACAACTTCTGAAAATGTCTGCCCCCGGTTTATGCCCAGAGAGCTTGGCCTGGATATCGATGTGAAGGAATAAAAATCGAAGAAAAATCAATTTGTGAAAGAAAAGTTCCGGCAAATGCCGGAACTTTTTGATTATTTTGCTGAACCTTTTCCGGGGAATCAAGTCTTGACTTTAACCTTTAGCTATAGTAAAATAACGTCGGACTAGTGTAAATTCATGTATTTTCCCTGCTAGTGGCTGCCGGCCTCCTGATTGTTCTTTCGAAAATGACGGCTGAGGAGACTCGGACACCTGCGCAGCTGTGCGGTTACGCGAAAGGCGGCAGATGAAATGCACGGGAATCCTTGCGGGGTGTATTTCTGCACAGAGAGCAGACGATTTCCGGAAGATAGAGACTTGAGTTATAGGATGGTTTATTTATATGCACAATGATGAAAGACCGACATCCGCAGAGCATTCACAGCTGAATGACACGCAGCGCTACATTCTCAGCGTGATGCGGGATGTGGCAGATATTTTTCAGAAGCTGGAAATCCCTTATTACATGCAGGGCGGCACCATGCTGGGCGCAGTCCGGCATAAAGGCTTCATTCCCTGGGACGATGATATTGACATCGGCGTTCCCAGAGCGGATTATGAGCGGTTCCTGCAGGAGATTCCCGCATACCTTCCGGAAAATCTGGAGCTGAGGACCTACTGGGACGAGTCGGATCATCATTATTACTTTGCAAGAATTGTGGACAAGCGCTATAAAATCAAGCGCATGGGCAGTATGGAAGTCCGGTATGAGAATGTCTGGATCGACATTTTCCCGCTGGATGGTATGCCGAACAACGCCATAGCCAGACACTGGCATGAGATTTGCCTGCTGATCCACCGTGCCAAATACCACATTGCCTGCCTGGAAAAAGTAAACATCAAGCGCCCCGGCAGAGCACTGATCGAACGGATTATTATCAAGGTGGCGGCGGTTACCCGCATGCCCAAATGGTTCAATGCACGCCGGGAGCTGGATAAAGTAGACAGACTCCTGAAAAAATATCCTCTGGCGCAGTCTGATTACATTGTCAACTTCATGGGACAGACCTCCTACCATTTCAATGAGCTGTTCCGGAAGGAAGTTTACGGCAAGACGACATACTATCCGTTTGAAGATATGCGCCTGCCGGGACCCGAGAAGTATGATGCATACCTTACCTCCCTTTATGGTGATTACATGGAGCCGCCCAGAGTGGAAGACCGGAATGCACATGTTTCTGAACTGGTAAAAAATGATACGAACGAGGATAACTGAGTATGGAATTGCATAATGCGGCCAAACAGGCGGCCGGAGATTTCGGCCTGCAGGTTTTGTCGGAAGACCAGCTGGAGGGACTGCAGAAAGTCCTTCTGGTCATTTTTGATGATGTTATGGAGATTTGCCGCCGCTTTGATCTGAAGTATACCGTGATCGGCGGTACAGCTATCGGGGCGCTCCGACATAAGGGGTTTATTCCCTGGGACGACGATGTGGATATTGCAATGCCCAGACGGGATTTTGAAGAATTCTGCAAAATCGTCCGCAGAGATTACGCTGAAAAATATTCCATGCTCCATCCTCAGGATCGGGAGAATTACGGCCGCGTGATTCCCAAAATTCGTCTCAAGGGTACACAATACCGTACCATTCTGGAGCGCGATCTGGATGAGTGCGGCATTTTTATTGATATTTTTCCCATTGAAAACGTACCGGATAATGCGTTTGTGCGGTTTTGTCAGGGAATGATGGCTATGGGCTTCGGCTTTGCGCTGGCCTGCAGACGGATCTACAAGGGACGTCGGGAATTCCGCAAAATGCTCAGCGCTCCGGTGTTCTACGCGAAATGTGCAATTGGATTCTGCCTGAGCTTTGCCTCCATCGAAAAATGGGCAGCGTGGACAGACCACTGGTACAGTGCCTGCAAGAATGAAAACAGCAGACTGGTTTCCATTCCCTCCGACGAGCGGCATTTCTTCGGGGAAATCAATCCCAGAAGCATGCTGTGCGAAATGGCAGACGGAGAATTCGAGGGGAGACCCTGCAAGGTTCCTGCTCAGGCAGATCCCTATCTGCGGGATATCTACGGAGATTATATGCAGATCCCGCCTGCAGATAAACAGGTAAGAAATTGCTATATTTCCTATGATCTTGGAAAATATGACGATATTAAATAAGGTTTTGTTGAATAGAAAGGCGATAACATGTTAAATTTTACAGTTGGCCCTGTTCAGTCCGGCGAAGAAGTTCGCAGAATCGGCAGCGAAAATGTTCCTTATTTCAGAACTCCTGAGTTTTCCAAAGTAATGCTGGAAAATGAAGCTCTGGTGAAGCAATTTGCCGGTGCTGAGGAGAATGCCAGAGTTGTGTTCCTGACCGGCTCCGGCACGGCGTCCATGGAAGCTGCGGTGATGAACGTCTTTACACCGGAAGACCGCGTGCTTGTAATCAATGGCGGCAGCTTCGGTCAGCGTTTTGTAGATCTGTGCGAGATTCACCAGATCCCGTATACGCAGATTTCGCTGGACATCGGCTGTGCCCTGAAGCGGGAAATGCTGACCCCCTATGAAAATCAGGGGTATACCGGCCTGCTGGTAAATGTCCATGAAACCTCCACCGGTGTCCACTATGACATCGATATGATCGCAGATTTCTGCCGCCAGAACGGAATTTTCCTGGTGGTGGACGCGATCAGCTCCTTCCTGGCAGATGAATTCCGGATGGCTGAGCTGGGTGCAGATGTGATGATTACCGGTTCTCAAAAGGCACTTGCCTGCCCTCCGGGAATCTCCCTGATGGTCCTGTCTGAGCGGGCTGTGCGCAGAATCGAAGGCAATCATGTCCGCAGCCTGTATTTTGACCTGAAGTCCGCACTGAAAAACGGTGAGCGGGGACAGACTCCCTTTACGCCGGCTGTCGGCACGCTGCTGCAGATCAATGCACGGCTTAAGAGCATTGAAAAGGCCGGCGGTGTGGCATCCGAGCAGAAGAAAATCGGCGCACTTGCCGAAGATTTCCGCAGCCGGATCAAGGATCTTCCGCTGGATATCTGCTCGGAATCCATGTCCAATGCAGTCACGCCGCTGAAGACCAGAAACTGCTCTGCATACGATATTTTCACCGTGCTCAAGGACGAGTACGGTATCTGGGTCTGCCCCAACGGCGGCGCCATGAAGGAACAGATCTTCCGTGTGGGCCACATCGGCAATCTGACCACTGACGATAACACAGTGCTGATCAATGCACTGCATGACTTGGTAAAGAGAAATATTCTGCGCTGAGTTCACATAATTACCGAAACAGGAGGCGAATCACCAAATGAAAAAAGTGATCACCTACGGTACCTATGACCTGCTCCATTACGGACATGTTGCGCTGCTGAAAAGAGCAAAGGCACTGGGTGACTATCTGATTGTTGGTGTCACAGCTGACGGATTCGACAAGGAACGAGGCAAACTGAATGTTCAGCAGTCTCTGGTAGAACGGATCGAAGCTGTGCGCAAACTTGGAATTGCAGACCAGATCATTGTAGAAGAATATGAGGGACAGAAGATTTCTGATATTCAGAAATACGGTGTGGATATCTTTACGGTAGGTTCCGATTGGGTAGGCAAATTCGACTATCTGAGTGAATACTGCCAGGTGTACTACCTTCCCAGAACAGAGGGAATCAGCAGTACGGAAATCCGGGCAAGCTCTGCTCCTTCCATGGGCGTAGGCGTTTTGGGTGCAGACTATATTGCACAGCGATTTGCGGATGAGGCTGCAATTGTCAGTGGAATTCATATGACGGCTGTGTGGGATCCGGACCCTGCCAAGGCAGAGGAATTTGCAAGGAAAAACAACCTGCAGGTCTGTGCTACCGAAGAAGAACTGATGAAATCCTGCCAGGCAGTATTTGTCAATACGCCTGTCAATGAGCACTATGCCCAGATTTCCATGGCCATTGATGCAGGCCGCCATGTAATATCCAATCCGCCTATTTTTCTGCGGGTCAATGAGGCGCAGGAGCTGTACGACAAGGCCGACAAGGCAGGTGTGTGCCTCTTCGAGGGCAACAAAACGCTGTATTTCCCGGCCTTTGAGCATATGCTTCTGCTCATCAAGAGCGGTCTGATCGGCTCGGTCAAGGATATCGATGTCTGCTGCAGCCAGATTCCTGCTGACATCGAGCAGATTTCCAAAAACAAGTATCTGGGCAGCCTGTACGACTGGTGTTCTGTGGTTCTGCTGCCGATTATTAAGCTCTATGAGCAGGACTGTATGGATTGCCAGATCATGTCCTTTGAAAAGGACGGTTTCAGCTACTTTACAAAGGGCCTGCTGCAGTACAAGAATTCCACGGCCTCTTTCCGCGCGGGACGGGGACTGAAAGTGGAAGGTGAGCTGGTCATTACCGGCACCAAGGGCTATATCTATGTGCCGGCACCCTGGTGGCGGACGGAATATTTCGAACTCCGGTCCGAAGACCTGCGTAATATTAAAAAGTATTTCTACGGCTATGAAGGTGAGGGCCTTCGGTACACGCTGTATCGGTTCCTGCGCGCTGCCAACAACCATGAGCGAGGCAGCTATCAGCACACCAGAGCGGAAGTCCTCCGAGCAACTGCGATTCTGGAAAAGTTTGATAAAGGCGAATATCGCAGCATTGGCTACTGAGATTGGGGGAAACTTCTTTTGGAACAGGAAAACTGCCTGTCATTGCAGGAAACACAGCAGATCTATCTGGAGCTTATGAAAGAGCTGGATGCAATCTGCACAGAAAATGGTCTTCGTTATGATCTTGGCGGAGGTTCTCTTTTGGGAGCCGTCCGCCATAAAGGCTTTATTCCCTGGGACGATGACATCGACATCAATATGCCCCGGCCGGACTACGAGCGGCTTCTGGAGCTCAAGCAGTCTGGAAAGCTGAAGCTTCCGGCGCATCGGGATGTGGTGATGGACCGTGACGGAAGCTTTCCGAGACATTTTTCCCGGTATGTCCGCCATGATGTGAAGCGTGTTTCGGACATGGCCGAGGATTGGGACTGCCCCTATATCGGAATCGACATTTTTCCGATAGACGGACTGCCTTCCAGCGAAAAAGCATTCCGCAGACAGGTCTGGCAGGTGCGCCAGCTGCGCAGATTTCTGCTGACAAGCGTGGAAAAGCCCGGCACCAGCCGCCGCGGAAAGGCTGCTGCCATGGTGAAAAATCTGTATCGTCCTCTGCTTCGTGCCATCGGTTCTTTCCGGCTTGCTGCAGCTCTGGACCGGGTATGCTCCAGAGTGGATTATGAGACTGCGGAGTATGTAGGCGGCATCAGCGGTATGTATGGTCTGAAGGAGCGCTGGAAAAAGGAAGATATGCTGCCTCAGACCAGGCTGGAATTTGAAGGCGAGGCTTTTCAGGCAGTTGCCAACTATGACATCTATCTGAGCAATCTTTACGGCGACTATATGGCACTGCCTCCGGAAGATAAACGGATTCCGCACTGTGACCGCTGCTACCGTGTAAAGGTCTGAGCGTTCTGCGGTCGAGAATAAGAAAAATACAGCCGGGAGGCATAAAATGAACACTGCACTGATTTTTGCCGGCGGAACCGGAACCAGAATGAACAGCAGGGGAAAGCCCAAGCAGTTTCTGGAACTGCATGGAAAACCCATTCTGCTGCATACGATAGAACAGTTTGAGACCCATCCCGAAATTGATTCCATTGCAGTTGTCTGCATTGCAGAATGGATTGATTATCTGAAGGATGTGCTTAAAAGGTTCGGGGTCCGCAAGGTCCGGTGGATTGTGCCTGGTGGAAAATCTTCTCAGGAGTCCACAAGAAACGGACTTGCCGCTATTGCGGCGGATCAGGATCCGGAAAAGACAATTGTGCTGATTCACGACGGCGTTCGTCCGCTGATTACGCCGGAACTGATTCACGATAATATCGAATCTGTGAAAAAATACGGAAATGCCATTACCGTGGCACCGGCCATTGAAACCATCATCACGACCTGTGACGGCGAGCACGTGGACAGCGTCATCGACCGGTCTACCTGCCGCCTGGCCAGAGCACCTCAGAGTTTTGTGCTGAAGGATATCATGCAGATGCATCAGCGGGCCGTTGCGGAAAATTACGACAAAATGATCGATTCTGCGTCGCTGATGGTCCACTATGGCACAAAGCTGAACCTGGTGGTCGGTCCTTCCGAAAATATTAAAATCACCACCCCTTCGGATTTTTATGTTTTCCGGGCAATTATGGAAGCCCGCGAAAACAGCCAGATATGGGGGATTTAACCATGACTGATCGCGTTTTTCAAGAGGATCTGGAGCGAATTGCAGCGATGGCACCTGAAAAGGAAAAGCTGCGCAATTCCACCATCCTGATTACCGGAGCCACGGGCCTCGTTGGCTCCATTCTGATTCGTGCACTGTTCTGCCTGAACCGGACGGACCGTCTGGGCATCCGGATTCTGGCCTGCGTGCGCAGTGTGGAAAAGGCACGCAAGGTGTTCGATGAGCTTCTTGACAGTGAGGAGATTTCTCTGATTGTCGGAGACATCACCACGCCGTTTTCCATTCAGGAATCGGTGGACTATATTGTTCATACCGCCAGCGTGACCGCTTCAAAAATCTTTGTTACGCAGCCGGTGGAAACTCTGCTGACCGCACTGGATGGCACCAGAAATGTTCTGGAGCTTGCCAGACAGAAGCACGTCAGAAGTATGGTCTATGTTTCCTCCATGGAAGCCTATGGTGTTACGGATCCGGAGAAAAAACAAATCCGCGAAGAAGACCTGGGATACATTGATATCCTGAATGTCCGAAGCTCCTATTCTGAGGGTAAGCGTGCGTGCGAGTGCATGTGTGCAGCTTATGCTTCCGAATTCGGAGTTCCCGTAAAAATTGCCAGACTGGCCCAGACTTTCGGTGCCGGAATCAGCACGCAGGACACCCGTGTGTTCGCACAGTTTGTTCGAAGCTGCATGGCGGGAACTGACATTGTTCTGCACACTGCCGGCAATTCCATGGGCAATTACTGCTATACCTCGGATACCATTCTGGCCCTGCTGACCATGCTCACCCGCGGCAAAGATGGGGAGGCGTACACCGTGGTAAACGAAACCACATCCATGCGAATCCGGGATGTGGCGGCACTGGTATCTGATACCCTTACCGGCGGCAGCGTGAAAATCGTGTTCGACATTCCTGAAGATGCTCTGAAATACGGGTATGCGCCGGATGTGACCATGCACCTTTCCGGAGAGAAGCTGCGCAGTCTTGGCTGGACCCCGGAAGTACAGCTTCCGGAGATGTTCCGTCGGCTGAAGATGAGTTTTGAAGCCCGTCAGGCGTAACAGCCGGGCTTCTGTTTCCGCAGAAATATCTGAAAGGAGATGGAGAATTTGTTAAAATCCAGGCAGGATCGCACATATGATCTGCTTTTCTTTGGCGCTTTTGGGCTTTTCCTGACCTATACGGTGCTTTCAACAGGACTGTACTATAGTGTTTTCCGGGGGCTGCCGTTTAAGCTGATGTACCTGATTGTGGTTGCAATGTTGGTCGGCTATGAACTGCTGGACTTCCATTACACACGCCGGGAGTGGATTTGGGCAGGGATTGCCGTGTTCATGTTCGCCATCTCGTTTTTGGTGGCCAGCGGTGCACTGCAAAGATCAATATCGTGTATCTTTGTTTTTGTGTTCTGTGCGCGGAAGATTTCGTTTGACAGAATCGCGCGTTTTACCCTGATCTGGACTGGAATTTTGACCTCGTTTGTGGTGATCAGCGGCTATTTCGGTTTTGTGGACAACTATGTGGTGATTCAGAGCGACCGGGTCCGGGAGTACATGGGTTTCCGCTATGCACTGTTTCCCTCGGCACATCTGCTGAATATCACGTCCCTGTGGATCTGGCTTCACCGCAAGAAAGTGCCTCTGACAGGCGCGGCGATTCTTGCAGCACTGAACGTGTGGGTCTATCTGAAAACGGATTCCAGATTCTCCTTTGTGTTTTCCATCGGACTGCTGCTGGCAGCAATCCTCCTTCGTTTCTTCCCGAAGATTCTGGATAAGCTGAAATTCCTGCGCTGGGCGATGGCCGGCTCTTTTCTGATCTGTGCCGCCGTATCGACTCTGCTTACGGCTTTCTATAATCCTCAGATCCAGTGGATGAAGGACCTGAACAGAATGCTTTCCAGCCGTCTGGCGCTGGGGCATGAAGCCTTTATGAACCATGGCATCCCTCTGCTGGGACAGACTGTGGACTGGGTTGGCAACGGCCTGAGTTCCACGGGACAGAAGCCGGTGGGCGCATATGATTATGTAGACTGCCTGTATGTAAACAATCTGATAAACTTCGGACCTCTTTTTGTGATTGTCGGCCTGATCCTTGTAACGCTTGCCATGGTTGTGGCCTGTCGGCGACATATGGATCTGCTGCTGATCGTGATGTCCTCCGTGGCGGTTCACCTGATGCTGGATGATCTGTCTCTGTATCTGTACTATAATACGTTCTGGATTCTCCTTGGACAGCTGCTGACGAATCCGGACATTGCCTGCACAGGTCCTGAGCAGTTGAAACCGCTTTTCGGTATTCGAAAAAACAGAAAAAAACTTCGATCTGAAGAATAACAGATCGGGTTGGAGATAACTATGAGCAAAAAAACAAGTTCTATTCGCTGGAACTTTATTATGAACGCGATCCTTTCGATGTCGTCCATGATATTTCCACTGATCACGTTCAAATATGTTTCGGAAATCCTTTTGCCGGAAGGAACCGGCAAGGTATCATTTGCCCAGTCGCTGATATCGTACTTCATGCTGTTTTCTCAGCTGGGAATTCCGACCTACGGTATCCGTGCCTGTGCCAAGGTTCGGGATAACCGGATAGAGCTGACCAGAACCGCCCATGAGCTGATGATGATCAACCTGGTCAACGGGCTGATCGCCTATGTGGCCCTTGCTCTGGCTTTGATATTCGTCCCCAGGCTGCATGAAGACAGACTGCTGTATATCATTGTCAGTTCCTCGATTTTCCTGAACGCCATCGGTATGGAATGGTTGTATAAGGCACTGGAGCAATATTCGTATATCACAATCCGATCCATTGTATTCAAAGCCATCGGTGTGCTTGCCATGTTCCTGCTTGTCCACAAACAGGAAGATTATGTCATCTACGGCGGCATTGTGATTTTTGCCGGATCGGCATCCAACATTTTCAATTTCATCAACGCACACAAGTATATCGATATGCGCCCCGTGGGCGGCTACAATTACAAGCGGCATCTTCGCGCGGTTGGTGTATTCTTCGCAATGACCTGCGCAACGACAATCTATACGAATCTGGACACCGTCCTGCTCGGCATTATCAAGACGGATACAGATGTTGGATATTATCATGCGGCAATCCGCATCAAGTCCATTCTGATCAGCATTGTGACCTCTCTGGGAACGGTTCTCCTGCCCCGGGTTTCCTACTATGTGGAAATGGGCAGAATGGAGGAATTCCGCAGAATCAGCTACAAGGCCATTAACTTTGTTTTCCTGCTGGCCTGTCCCATGGCCCTGTATTTTATCATGTTCGCAAAGCAGGGAATTTATTTCCTGTCCAGTGACTCCTTCAGCGGTGCCATTCTGCCGATGCAGATTGTGATGCCTACGCTGCTGATCATCGGTCTGACCAACATCATGGGAATTCAGATGCTGGTGCCATTGGGCCGGGAGAAAACGGTTTTGTATTCGCAGATCGCAGGTGCCATTACGGACCTGACACTGAATCTGATTCTGCTGCCGAAGTTCGCAGCAGCAGGTGCCGCCTTTGCCACGCTGATGGCTGAGGTTGCGGTGTTTGTGGTTCAGATCATTGCACTGCACAAAGAAGTGATGCCTGCATTTAAGAAGCTGCATTACCTGCGCATGATTCTGGCGCTGGCAGTCGGCGCACTTGCATCCTTCTGGGTAGCCGGAATGAATCTGGGAAGCTTCGTGACCCTGCTGATTTCGGCGGTCTGCTTCTTCGGCGCATATGGGCTGTTCATGCTCATTGCCCGGGAACCTCTGGTGGTGGAAGTGTTTGAACAGGCTGTCAACATGATTGCGGCACCTTTCTTCAGACGCAGACACAGATAATTCAAAGGGGCTGTTCAGAACAGCCCCTTTTTTCGGGAGAAAAATTATGTATCGAAGAATTTTGACAATTCAGGATATTTCCTGCGTGGGTCAGTGTTCTATGACAGTGGCACTTCCCATCCTGTCCGCCTGCGGTTTGGAAACCTGTGTGCTTCCGTCGTCCATTCTGCCCACCAACAGCGGACTGCTGGGCGGCAGTATTCAGAAGGACCTGACGGAGGATTTTCTTCCCATCTGCACCCACTGGGAGAAAGTGGGAATTGACTTTGATGGGATCTATACCGGCTATCTGGGCTCTGCCCGGCAGGTGGAGCTTGTTCAGGAGATTTTCCGCAGAACGGCAGCACCGGCAGGCAGGCTGATTGTGGACCCGGCAATGGCGGATCACGGCAGGCTGTATTCCGGATTTGACGAAACTTATGCACAGGCTATGGGAAAGCTGTGCAGAAATGCAGACCTGATTCTGCCGAATCTGACCGAAGCCTGTATGCTGACAGGGACTGCCTGGAAGCAATCTTTCTCTCAGGCGGAAACGGAGCAGCTCCTGTATCTGCTGTCCCGGACTTTCTGCAGCAGAATTGTTTTGACGGGAGTATCTTTCCAGCCGGGGAAGATCGGTGCAGCCGTGCTGGAAAACGGCGAAATCAAATATTATTTCCATGAGCTGGTGGAAGGAAGCTACCACGGCACAGGCGATATTTTTGCATCAGTGCTCACGGGTGCCTGGATGCGGGGCAGCGAACTGTATGATGCGGCGGTGCTGGCGGCAGATTTTACGGCGGCCTGTATTGCGGAAACCCATCGGATGCCAGCCCATGCTTACGGCGTAAAATTTGAAACGGTTTTGCCTAAGCTGCTTTCTTTCTTTTCATAACAATACGCAGGACACCATTTGGGTATATCCCGTAAGGAAGTATTTTCCTGAAAGGTTTTAGGAACTTGTTCCTAACGATTGCACTGTTTATGATCCGTATGGAGTATAAACAGTATGCTCGCGAAGATGACGCAGAGTTGCAATATTGCTTTCAGCCTTTACTGATGTGATAATCGACGCAATAAATCAAAATAAGTCGAACAGTTTGTCCCACCGGAATTTAGTGAGGAAGAAAGTTGAGGTATGGAAATGAATGAGATCATTGTTAACGAAAAAATCAGTTACATTGAAGCGTCCGACAATCCTCTTTCAGCAGAAATCGGCATTGTGAAAGAGGAGAATGCCAGCTGGCTTTATGATGTTGGCAATGGAGAAACCTCGATCTCTGGACTAAATGGAAGCTACAATGTTATTTTATCCCATTTTCATGCAGACCATATTGGCAATATTGGAAAGATTTGTGTCAAGGACCTCTATCTGTCAAAGGAGACCTATGAATACCTCCCAAAAGCAACGGCTACAGCCTGCAGCATTCACATTGTTACAGAGCCAATCAATATCGGGAATCTGCATATTTTTCCTTTGCCGTCCAGTCATGCGAAAGGCAGTTTGGGTCTGGAAATAGACGGAACATATGCGTTTGTAGGCGATGCTCTTTACTGCAAAGCTAAGAATAACAACTACGTGTATAATGCGCAGCTCTTAAAAGAAGAAATTGATGTACTGAAAAGTTTGAGTTCTCCTTTTGTGCTTGTTAGCCACTTCAAAGGATTCATTCGCAAAAAAGAAGATATGCTTGAGGAATTGAAAACAATATATGCAATGAGAACAAAAGAAAGTCCTGAAATTTCGATTGTGTAAAAAACAAACGTACAATTCTTATGATAGCTGAAAACAAAGTATTAAATATATTCAAATTTATCGGGTAGTTTAAAAACGAAAAAGGAGTGTATCGATTTTTCGATACACTCCTTTTTATAATCTCTAAATTACTTCCTTATCTGGCATTAGCATTTGGTGTCCTGCGTGTTTTATTTTCGTTTAGGTGGTGTATGAATGGACAGACTCTGAATGCAGTCGGCTGCCTCACCGATGGCTTCTTCCACCGTAGGATGCGGGCGGATAATGGACGCAACCTGCTCAATGGACAGTCCCCGGGAAATGGCCAGGGTCAGCTCGCTGATCATATCGGTTGCATGGGCGCAGTAGAGCAGGGCGCCTGCCAGCTTTCCGGAATCGTCCGCCAGCAGCTTCACAAATCCTCGTTCTTCTCCGCAGATCAGGGATTTTCCGTTGCCGCCCATGAGAAACTTTCCGATATGCACGGGAATGCCGCTTGCTTTTGCTTCGGCCTCTGTCAGGCCTACAGAGGCGATTTCCGGCGAAGTATAGACGCAGGAGGGAACCAGATGCAGATCGGTTTCGCAGGGCCTGCCGGCAATGGCAGCGGCCACAGCCAAACCCTGGGCCGAAGCGGCGTGGGCCAGCTGAGGATAACCGAAAGAGGCATCACCGATAACGTAAATGCCGGGGACCGCCAGCATGGAGTCATCTACCACGGCCCGTCCTTTTTTCAGACAGATCCCCAGATTTTCGGAAAAAACACGGTCTGTATTTGCGCATCTGCCCACACTGAGCAGAACAGCTTCTGCTTCGACAGACTGGGCAGCGCCTTTTGCAGAAGTGAAATCACAGGAAAGCATCTGGTCAGATTTCCTGATTCGGGATACGCTGACACCGGTATGAATGGCAACTCCCTGCTTTTTCAGGCTCACGCCCAGATGCTGAGCTACGTCCCGGTCCATCTGGGGCAGGATGCGCTCGGCGGCTTCCAGAATGGTCACCTGTGTGCCCAGTTCGCTGTAGGCGCAGGCCATTTCCACGCCGATGACACCACCGCCGATAATTGTCAGCCGTTTCAGTTCCGGCAGTTCCTCAAGAAGCCGGTCGCTGGTGTACACGCCTTCCAGCTCTGCGCCGGGAATGGGCAGAAGCACAGGGCGGGAACCGACGGCGGCAACGATATGATCAGCAGTGTGGCGGGTAACGGTTCCGTCGGTATCCGTGACATCCACAATGCCCGGTTCCGGGATAAAGCCGGTGCCGTTGATTACGGTTACGCCGTTGGCCTTGAGCAGCGCTGCAATGCCGTCCCGAAGCTGCCCGGAAATCTGCTCTTTCCGATTTCTGAGGGCGGAAAAATCCACCTGAAGGTCTTGTGATTTCAGTCCGAAAATATTTCCGCTCTGCATCCGGCGATATAGTCCGGAAGTCTGCAGAACGGTTTTGGTCGGGATGCATCCCTGATTCAGACAGGTGCCCCCAAGGGCCTGCTTCTCGACCAGAATGACCTGCTTTCCATACTGGCGCAGGCGGATGGCACATTCGTATCCGCCCGGTCCGCCGCCAATGACAATTACATCCGTTTTCATAGTTTTTCCTCACTCAGTCTGTGTTTTCAGAAGCTGCATACAGTCCCGGACAATGGTGCGGTGCAGAGGCTCCTCTGCGGAAAAATTTTCGGCAAAGCGGTCCAAAGCAGCCGGATCAAAGGAAAGACCGATCCACCTGCCGGGCAGTTCCTCCAGAAAATCTGCCTCCAGTCCGTCAGACCACAGGCTGCATCCGGAAATCCTGCCCTGCCGGACTGTGTACTGGATGGAAACACCGCCCCAGGAAAAGCGTGCGCTGACCTGATCCTGCATGGATACACGCGTGCCGTAACGCCATTCCCGGGAAGCAAAAAATGCAGTGCGGGCTGCCAGTTGCGCAGGATCCCAACTGCCCTGAGGCAGAGGCTCCGGGGTGAGGCCGTAAACCTGTCCAAAGGTACCGATCAGTTCCCGGCGCAGAGTTTCAACGGTAATTTCTGAATTCCGCTCATGCAGATTCATGACACGGGAGCGCACGGATGCCACCCCTTTGGACTGAAGCTTATCCCGGGAAACCTGCAGATAATGGGACAGATTGTCTACATCCACATCGACGAGAATGGTTCCGTGGTGGTAGCAGCAGTCGCCGGATTTGTAAAAGGCATTTCCGGAAATTTTCCGACCATCTACGGTGATGTCATTCCGTCCGGTTTGCCGGGCATCCAGGCCGAAGGCTGCAACAGCTTTCCGGATGACGGAAAGCTGACGGTCCACGCTGTAGTCGGCACTTCGGACGAGAAACGTAAAGTTGAGATTTCCAAGATCGTGGTAGACGGCACCTCCGCCGGAAAGACGACGGGCCAGTCTGCCGCCGGAGGCTTCCAGTTCCCGGGTGCGGCACTCCGCCCAGGGATTCTGATTTCTGCCGATGACGACGGTGTGCTGGTTCTGCCAGAGATAGAGAATGCACTGGCCGGGCCGGACGTTCAGAAGCAACTGCTCCTCCAGCGCCAGATTATGATACGGATCGGTGGAATCCGACTGCACATAATTGATTTGCTCGATCAAGATAACATCTCCCGAAGCAGCGCCGCCGACAGAACGACGGCGCTGCAGGTGTTTATTTTTGGCAGCGCAGGACGGGATTTCTGGCTGCAGTTACTTCATCCGGACGGCCGATGGGGGTGCTGAACGGTGCGTGCAGAAGTCGGCTGCCGTCAGCTCTGGCCTCTTCCAGAATTCTGGAGAAGATTTCTGCTACCTGATCCAGCGTTTCCTTGCTTTCGGTTTCTGTAGGTTCTACCATCAGTGCTTCGTGTACAATCAGCGGGAAGTACATCGTCGGCGGGTGGATGCCATAGTCCAGCAGACGCTTGGCTACCTCCATGGCAGATGCGCCGGTTTCTTTCTTGAGACTGTCAAGGTCCATGACAAATTCGTGCATACAGCTGCCGGGATAAGCCATCTGGTAGCCGATGTATTCCAGCTTTTTCATCAGATAATTGGCATTGAGAACAGCACCTTCGGCAGCCTGGGGAATTCCATCGCTTCCGAGGGTCATGACATAGGCCATAGCCCGCAGGCAGACCAAGAAGTTCCCGTAAAAGCTGCGGACCTTTCCCAGAGAGTTTTCCGGCTGTACAAAACGGAACAGATCCCCCTGTTTTTCCACCACGGGAGCCGGCAGAAACCGAGCCAGAAAATCTTTGCAGCCCACAGGACCGCTTCCCGGGCCACCACCGCCGTGCGGGGTGGAGAAGGTCTTGTGCAGGTTCAGGTGGATGCAGTCAAAACCCATATCACCGGGGCGGGCAATGCCCATCACGGCGTTGAGGTTGGCTCCGTCATAGTAACATAGACCACCGGCCTGGTGTACGATCTGCGTGATCTGCAGAATATTAGGGTCAAAAATACCCACGGTATTGGGATTGGTCAGCATAAGACCGGCTGTGTCCGGCCCCACGGCGGCACGCAGTCCGTCCAGATCCACGCAGCCGTTGCTGTCCGAGGGCACATTGACCACGGTAAAGCCTGCCATGACAGCACTTGCCGGATTGGTGCCGTGGGCAGAATCCGGAATAATGATTTTGTTTCTGGCAGTGTCTCCGCGATGCAGGTGATAGCTGCGAATCAGCAGAAGACCCGTATATTCGCCGTGGGCGCCGGCGGCCGGTTGGAGCGTCATGGCATCCATTCCCGTAATAGCTTTGAGCAGCTCTGTGGTCTGATACATCACTTCCAGACAGCCCTGAACGGTTTCTTCCGGCTGCAGCGGGTGAATGCCGGTGAATCCGGGCAGGGCAGCCAGCTCCTCATGCAGACTGGGATTGTATTTCATGGTACACGAGCCAAGGGGATAAAATCCGTTGTTTACGCCGTAGGTCTGACCGGCAAGTTCGGTGTAGTGCCGCTCAATATCGACTTCTGCCAGTTCCGGAAGCTCCGGCGGCTGCGCCCGGAGGCAGGATGCCGGAAGGGAAAAGACAGGTGTTGTGGGTTTGGGCAGCAGAGAGCTTTTTCTGCCGGGGGTACTCCGTTCAAAAAGAAGCTTCATTTCGATGCCACCTCCTTCAGAATTTGAATGAGCCGGTCGATCTGCTGACGGCTGTTCATTTCCGTGACACACCACAGAATGCCGCCGTCGATTTTCAGACCGCCCAGGATGCCGTGCTGAGCCAGCGTGTCCAGAACCCGGTCACAGTCCGGGCAATCGGTCAGAAATTCCTGATAGAAGGGGCCGGAATACCGCAGAGAGAATCCTGGAATCCGGGAAATTTCCTCGGCGGCGTAGTGGGCATTGCTGCAGCACTGATTGGCGCATTCCGTCAGTCCGTCCGGTCCCATGGCAGCCAGATACACAGATGCAGCCAGGGCACACAGGGCCTCATTGGAACAGATGCTGGAGGAAGCTTTTTCTCGACGGATGTGTTGTTCTCTTGCCTGAAGTGTCAGCACAAAAGCTCGTTTTCCGTCTGCATCCTGAGTCTGTCCTACGATTCTGCCGGGAAGTTTGCGCATCATGGCATGGGTGGTGGCCATAAATCCCAGATAGGGACCGCCGAAGCCCATGGGCAGGCCCAGACTTTGACCTTCGCCTACGGCAATATCAGCTCCGCACTCGCCGGGAGTTTTCAGAATGGCCATGCTGATTGGATCGACACCCATGATTGCTTTGGCACCTGCCTGGTGCGCTGCCTCTGCCAGCGCCTGACAGTCCTCCAGCAGGCCGTAGAAGTTGGGCTGCTGGAAATAGACGCAGGCATCCTCCTGTGTCAGGGCAGCAGAAAGATCATCCGGACTGGTGTGACCGTCCCGAACAGGCAGAATTTCCAGCGGAATGCCGTGGCTGCCGCAGTAGGTTCGGATCACCTCAAGAACTTGAGGGTTGATGGCTCCGGAAACCAGCGCGCGCTTGCGTTTGCGCTCCTGGCACATGATGATGGCCTCAGCTGCAGCAACTGCGCCGTCATAAACGGAGGCATTGGAAACCTCCATGCCGGTGAGATTACAGATCATGGTCTGAAATTCAAAAATAGACTGCAGCAGGCCCTGACTGATTTCAGCCTGATAGGGTGTGTAGGCAGTGAGGAATTCCTTCTTTGCGGTTACGGAGCGGACGATAGAGGGGATGTAGTGGTTGTAAGCCCCGGCTCCCCGGAAAATGGCGCGAAACGTACGGTTTCTGGCGGCCATTTCTTCCACGGCTTCCCGAACCTCCAGCTCACTTTTTCCCTCGGGGATGTCCAGATGAGAAATTCGGATTTCCGGGGGGAGCCTGTCAAACAGCTGTGAACTGCTGCTCAGATTCAGACTGCGGAGCATCTGCTCCCATTCGTCCCGGGAGTTGGGAATGTAGCTGCCCATGTCAGCTTTCCTCTTGACAGAGTGCCTCATATTCCTGAGCACTCAGAAGGGCTTCGGTATCGGTGATATGTCCCACACGGACAAGCCATGCGCCGTAGGGGTCCTCGTTGATCAGCTCGGGATTGTCCAGCAGAGCCTCGTTGATCTCCAGGACTACACCGGAAACAGGGCTGTAAACGTCGGATACAGCCTTAACAGATTCTACGTTGGAGAAGCTTTCTCCGCACAGAACCTCGTCGTCCACCTCGGGAAGCTCTACAAAAACCAGATCGCCCATGGCATCCTGTGCAAAATCGGTCAGTCCGATTTCGAAAGTGTCAGAGTCGATTTCACGGATCCATTCGTGGGAGCGGGCATATTTGAGTTCAGCAGGTGTATTCATAATTTTTTCCTCCAATCGTTCTGTCAGTTTGTGTCACAGTTTAAAAAAGGGAAGCGGCACCACCTCAGCGGTGACTTTCCGGTTCCGGACCAGCACTTCAACAGTGTCGCCGGTGGAGACAGAGCCGTTTTCCACAAGAGCCATGGCAAAGGCATTTTTCAGATACGGACAGTAGGTGCCGGATGTGGTGTGCCCGATTTCATTCCCGTCCTTCAGGACAGCCTGCTGCTCCCGCAGAATTCCGCGGCCGGTGGCTTTCAGACCGATGCGGCAGCGGGTGTTCCGGCCCTCAGTAAGCAGAGCCTCCCGGCCGATGAACTCCGGCTTTTCCAGCTTGACGGCAAAGCCAAGACCGGCTTCCAGAGGAGAAATACCGTCGTCCATCTCGTGACCGTAAAGAGGCATGGAAGCTTCCAGACGCAGCGTATCCCGGGCACCCAGACCACAGGGAATCAAACCGGCATCCCGTCCGGCATCCAGCAGTCCCTGCCACAGCTGAACAGCCTGGCCGGATGCACAGTACAGTTCATACCCCAGAGAACCGGTGTAGCCTGTCCTGGAAATCAGACATTCCACGCCGCAAACGGAAACGGGCTGCACCTGGAAGGAGTAGTATTTTTCGGGAATATATGCAGATGGAATCAGGGAGGCGAGGATTTCCTTCGATTTTGGACCCTGCAGGGCCAGCTGCGCAATCTGATCGGAAATATCCGTCAGTTCTGTATCCGGCAGCAGGTTCCGGCGCATATGGTCTACGTCCTTTTGACGGTTTGCGGCATTGACGACCACAAAATAACAGTCGTCTTTCAGCTTATATACAATCAGGTCGTCAACCACGCCGCCCTGGGCGTTGCACATGGGGCTGTAGCGGACTCTGCCGACGGAAAGGGAATCATAGCTGTTGGAAAGCAGGTGATTCAGGGTGTTCAGGGCACCCGGGCCGCGGATTATGACTTCACCCATATGGGAGACGTCAAACAGACCGCAGGCTTCCCGGACGGCTGTATGCTCTGCAATCACACCGGTGCCGTACTCCACGGGCAGCAGGTATCCGCCGAAAGGAACGATTTTGCCGCCGCTGGCTACATGCTGATCATAAAGTGGTGTTTTCAGTTCCATAGAAGTGCGCATCCTTTCATAAAACAGAAATAAAAAAGAGACGTACCCCGAATGGTACATCTCTGTCCGTTTGCCTGAAAGATTATCTTCTTCGGCGCCAATTCAATGGCTCTCCAGAGCGTTGTCAGATTTCCGTCCCTGTGCCTGAGAGTGTTACCCCTTCGGCGCCGCAGAATGCGAACTCTCCGAAAATCGTCGTTCAACAACCCTATTCAGTTGGGGTCCGCTGCATTCAGTATAGAGTTCTCCGGCATCAAAATCAATCCGGCAAAGTAAATGATTTCTTTTTCAAAAATGTGTGCAATGTGCCTTATAATCAATATGTGTGTATCGATAAAACTGGTAAAAATGTGCAAAAATGACGCAAAAAAGAGCTGCCTTGAGAGCAGCTCGGAATATGAAAATCATTCGGAAAACACAAAAAACGGAGCGTGTCGCATTATGACACACTCCGTTTTCCGTTTTAAAATTACCAGACAAACCGGAATTTATCGCTTACCCTCTTTAATGAACCGGATTAGTTCTTCTACGTCATCAAATTCATCATAATCGCCAATGACACCTTGCCGATGATATACGATTCCGTTTTTCTTGTTACGCTCCAGGCAATCGAGCAGCATCTGCTCTCCATACCGCTTGACAAATTGCGTAATGCCATATGGTTTTATTTTGGAAAGCAAACCTTTTCTGCAATCTTCCGTGCAGTCATAGCAGTGGCTGCAGTGTTTTTCGGCGGCACATTTCCTGTTTTCACATCCGTCTGTACCGGGACATTCTCCGGAATTACATCCATGACAGGATATATTTTCAGAGCACAGGCAGCAGGCCAGCCCACATTTTGCAATTCCTAATTCTCGTTTCATAAATTGCCTCGATAACTTCCGTTTTGCAAAAAGCATGATTGTCCTCAGGAGTGAACTTCCGGGATTTTCTGGGATTACTTCCAGAGGGGATATCCCAAAATGGGACAGCTCCTGAGAAAAGAGAATTTACTTTCCGCAGAAATCTTTGGTGACTTCCACGATGTGAGATGCGCACAGACCGAACTTCTCCAGAACCTGTTCTGCAGGGCCGGAGCAGCCAAACACATCCTCTACACCGATGCGGCGCATGGGGGTGGGGCGCTTCTCGCAGAGCAGAGCAGCAACGGCTTCGCCAAGACCGCCGATGACGGAGTGCTCTTCGCAGGTGATGATCTTTCCGCACTTTTCAGCGGCAGAGAGAATCAGCTCCTCGTCCAGGGGCTTGATGGTGGACATATTGATAATCATGGCGTTGATGCCGGCCTCAGCCAGCTGTTCGCCGGCTTTTACAGCCTCATAGACCATCAGGCCGTTGGCGATGATGGCAACATCGGTGCCGTCTCTCATCACTTCGCCCTTGCCAATCACGAATTCAAAGCCGTTGGGATGGAAAACAGGAACGGCCAGTCTGCCGAACCGCAGATATACGGGACCGTTGTGAGCATAGGCAGCTTTGGTGGCGGCTTCAGCTTCCACTGCGTCGGACGGGCAGATGACAACCATGCCGGGGATGGAACGCATCAGCGCGAAATCCTCGCAGCACTGGTGGGAAGCACCGTCCTCACCGACGGACAGACCGCCGTGAGAAGCGCCGATCTTAACATTCAGGTGGGGATAGCCGATGGAGTTGCGGATCTGCTCAAATGCACGACCAGCTGCAAACATAGCAAAGCTGGAAGCGAAGGGAACCAAACCGCTGGCTGCGAGGCCGGCGGCGACTGCCATCATGTTGCCTTCTGCGATGCCGCAGTTGATGTGACGGTCGGGATAAGCTTTCTTGAACATACCGGTCTTGGTAGAGCCGGCCAGGTCAGCATCGAGCACGACGATGTCCTTATGCTCAGCGCCCAGTTCTACCAGAGCTGCGCCGTAGCCTTCTCTGGTAGCCATTTTCTTAATCTCTGCCATATTATTCAGCCTCCAGTTCTGCCATCTGCTTGTTCAGCTCAGCCACAGCCTGCTCATACTCGGCGTCATTGGGACCCTTTCCGTGCCAGCCGGCATTGTTTTCCATGAAGGAAACACCCTTGCCCTTTACGGTGGTCATGACGATTGCAGAGGGCTTGCCCTGCACCTGATGGGCGTTGTTCAGTGCACGCTCGATCTGGTCGTAATCGTGACCGTCAATGGTCTCAACATGGAAACCGAAGGCCTCCAGCTTTTCGGGAATGGGGTAGGGGCTCATAACGTCGTCCACACGGCCATCGATCTGCAGGCCGTTGTTATCGATGATGACACACAGGTTGTCCAGGTTGTAGTGAGAAGCAAACATGCAGGCTTCCCAGACTTCGCCTTCCTGGATTTCACCGTCACCAAGCAGTGTGTAGACTCGGCTGCTCCGGCCCTGAAGCTTCATAGCCTTTGCCATGCCGCAGGCAGCGGAGATGCCCTGACCCAGAGAACCGGTGGACATGTCAATGCCGGGGACACAGTTCATGTTGGGATGACCCTGCAGGTAGCTGTCGACGTGACGCAGAGTCTTTATATCTTCAACAGGGAAGAAGCCGCGCAGAGCAAGTGCAGTATACAGACCGGGGGCGGTGTGACCCTTGCTCAGGACAAAACGGTCCCGATCCTCCCACTTGGGATTCTTGGGGTCAATGTTCAGTTCCTTAAAGTAAAGATAGGTGAACATGTCAGCTGCAGACAGGCTTCCGCCGGGATGACCGGATTTAGCGGCATGGATACCCTCAATGATGCCGAGACGTACCTTGCAGGCCGTAATCTGCAGTTGTTTCTTTTCGGTGGGTGTCATTGTAATCCTCCTTAAGTAGATCAGCGAGACGGCAGGACCCCCCGCCATCATACGCTGTAAATTATACACTATTATCTGGATACATGTCAACGATTATGGCATGATTTCCGATTTTTTGACGTAAAAAAGTGCCCCGCTTTCCAGCGGGGCATTTGTGAAAAATTTTCAGGATGCGGGGTAGGGAGTGATGTCGGCAACTGCAATTTTGGAATAATCAACAGTCAGAGGGTGACTTTCGCTGACATCATTGACCAGATTGTCGGAAAGCTCGGCCAGAAGGGAGGTGCGGGCTGCCACATACCAGATATCCTGGCTGTCGACAAAATACATGATGTGATAGCCGAAGGATGTTTTAACAAGGCCCGAATCGCCTTCCTTGCGGCTCTCGTCGAAGCACCATGCATCGAACGGCTCAACCATCTGACCCTTGCGCACGCCGGAATACAGACCGCCGTTTGCCTGAGAACCGGGGTCTTCGGATTTTTCCTTTGCCAGTTTGGCAAAGCTTTCCTGGGTGTGCTCACCTGCCAGCCACTCGTCCAGAATAGACTGTGCCTTGGCTTCACAGGCAGCCCATTCCTCGTCGGAGTAGGTGGTGTTGCCCTTGTCGTCCTTGGTGCCGCCTTCCGGAGCAATCAGAATGTGGCGGACATCCACCAGCTTGCCGGCCTCCTTGGTGATGCCTTCTTTTTCCAGATCGGCAGCATGGTCGGCAAAGTATTTCTCAATTTCCTCCATGGTCGGATCCAGCTTGGCGTATTCGTGATCGAAATACAGGTAGCCTTCATAGGCCAGTTTCCGGTACTGCTTGTAGTCATCGATGGTGCCGGCAGGGCCTACATCGGAGTGGAGCATATCCACTGCGCTTTCAAAGCCGTACTGGACGGCAGAAGCCTGCATGGAGTCCTCAATGCCGTTGAGGAAAGCCATAAACTCGGCATCCGGGGAAAGGTTTGCCTTCTGGGCTTCCATGGACATGGACTGATAGCGATGCCAGGTTTTGATGGCATTGTGCAGGAAATACTGCTGCCAGGTGATAACCCCCAGGGTATCTTCCATCATATGGCAGGACTGCTTGTCCAGAGGCTGTGTGTAGTCCAGACCCAGATAGGGCAGTGCATCGACATGCTGATCCAGGAAATCGTAAAGACCCAGCCAGTAATAGAACTGCAGCATACCGACAGTCAGCTCGTTGCCATCGACTGTGGCTACAACGTCATCCTTCTGTGCCATCAGGGTTTCATCGTTGACGGTGTAGGTGCCCTTGCAGGTGATGTCGTCGGGGTTTCCGTCAGCGGGGATCGTACCCTCTGTAACGTTCAGATCGGGAACGGATGCGGAGGAGGCATCGGTCTGCGGGGCGGATGTGGTTTCGGGGAGTGTGGAAGGATTCTGAGAATCCCGGAAACCGGCAAGAATCAGCGCGACGACCAGTGCCACAGCCACCACGGCAAGGCCGATGATCAGAGCCAGCTTTCCGGCGGTCATCTTCGGCTTGTTTTCGGGGGAGTGGGCAGCAGGAGCTGCAGCTTCTTCTGCGGCATCTTCGGAAGAATCCTGCTCGGCAGAAGCTTCTGCAGCCGTTTCTTCGGAAATGGTCTCCTCGGAAACGCTTTCTTCCGGAATGGTTTCTTCCGCAGCGTCGATGACGATCTCGGCATCGGGAGCGGAATCTTCTGCGGAATTGGATTTTCCGCAGACGGGGCAGATTTCGGAATTTTCGTCCAGCTCTGCCTGACAGTATTTACATTTCATTGGCTTAATCCCTCTTTCACGGGCAAATTCCATATCAGTCTATCATGGAATCCATCATTTGACAAGGGAGCCTGCGGAATGTTTACAAAATGGACTTGAATTGCAAATGTACGGCGCAGTGGGATTTCCGGGGGAGAACCCAAAGAAAGTTTACGGAAAAAATTAACGGGATTCCGGTGGGTTTCCCTTGCAAAAGAACGAAAAAAATGATAGAATCAGATATTAAGACAGCAAAATACGGAGGATCGTACCGTGAAGAATAAAACAACTGTAATTTCTCAGGAGCAGCTGCAGGAGCAGTATGCCTATTGTGATAAAATTGCCGCCCTGTGGCAGAGCCGCGGGGTAACGCCGCTGGCCTACGTGGAAACCTACGGCTGCCAGCAGAATGAGGCGGATTCTGAGCAAATCCGGGGCATGCTTTCCCAGAGCGGCTACAACATGACGGATTCTCCCGAGGGGGCAGACGTGGTTGTGCTCAACACCTGCGCCATCCGGGAGCACGCAGAGCAGCGTGTATTCGGAAATCTGGGCGCGCTGACTCATACCAAGCGGGGCCATGAGGGACAGAAGATTTTCCTCTGCGGCTGCATGGCCGGTCAGCCTGAGGTCGCCCAGAAAATCAAAAAAAGCTATTCGCTGGTTGACGGCGTATTTTCCACCCATCACCTGTGGCAGTTCCCGGAAATTCTCTGGTCCGTGCTCACGGGTACCAGACGACAGTTCTATGTGGAGGATGAGGCCGGTTCCATTGCAGAGGGACTGCCGGTGCTTCGCACCAGCACGCTGAAAAGCTGGGTGTCTGTCATGTATGGCTGCAACAATTTCTGCACCTACTGTATTGTGCCCTATGTCCGTGGCAGAGAGCGCAGCCGGAAAATGGAGGATATCCTCAGAGAATGCCGGGAGCTGATCGAAGGCGGCTGCAAGGAAATTACACTGCTGGGCCAGAATGTCAATTCCTACGGCAAGGATCTGGAAGGAAACGGAGATTTCTCGGATCTTCTGGCAGAAATCTGCAAAATTCCCGGGGATTTCCTCGTTCGCTTTATGACCAGTCATCCCAGAGATGCAGGCAAAAAGCTGTTCGATACCATGGCAGCCAATCCCAAAATCGCAAAGCAGCTGCATCTGCCGTTCCAGTCCGGATCTTCCCGGGTGCTGAAGGCTATGAACCGGCACTATGACCGGGAAAAGTATCTGGAGCTTGTCCGTTATGCCAAATCTGTCATGCCGGATCTGGTTCTGACAAGTGATGTGATTGTGGGCTTCCCGGGAGAAACCGGAGAAGAATTTGAAGAAACCCTGACTCTGATTGAACAGGTGCGTTATGATGCGCTGTTTACCTTCATTTTCTCTCCGAGAGAGGGAACGCCGGCTGCAAAGATGGAGGATCCCACGCCTAAGGAGGAAAAGAACCACAGATTCGACAGACTCTGTGCTCTGCAGAACAAGATTTCCGAGGAAATTCACAGTCAGTATGTAGGCAAAACTCTGCGCTGTCTGGTAGACGGCGTGGACGGCGATCAGCTGACGGCCCGCACCGAAGGCGGCAGACTGGTCCGGTTTCCTGCAGATGCGTCCTGCATCGGAACCTTCCGGAACCTGAAAATCACCGGCTCGACCACCTGGAGTCTGGTCGGTGAGCTGGCAGAAGACTGAGCGGATACGGAAGGAGAAAAGGCATGGCCAATACTGAAATGACCCCCATGAAGCGGCAGTACTATGAAATGAAAGAACGCAACAAGGACTGCATTCTGTTCTTCCGTCTGGGTGACTTTTATGAGATGTTCGACGAGGACGCAAAACTGGCAGCCCGGGAATTGGATCTTACTCTGACGACCCGGGACCGGAACAAGTCCAAGGAAGAGCAGACCCCTATGTGCGGCGTTCCTTATCATGCGGTGGATTCCTACATCGCCCGGCTGGTTGCAAAGGGATATAAGGTTGCCATCTGCGAACAGATGGAGGACCCGGCACAGGCCAAGGGACTGGTGGAGCGGGACATTACGAGAATCGTAACGCCCGGTACTGTCACGGAAAGCTGCATGCTCGACGAGAACAAAAATAACTACATGGCCTGTATTTACGGGGAAGCAGAGCGTTTTGGACTGGCTTTCTGCGATGTTTCCACCGGTGCTTTTTTTGCAACGGTCTGCGCCGATGCCCAGGGGGCAGCTTCCGAGCTGGGCCGGTTTTCTCCTGCGGAAGTGATCCGGGGCGGCAGCGGTGTGCATGATGAACTGATCAATGACGCGCTGATCCGGCGGCTGAACTGCTGCGTGGATGAAGGCAGGGAAGAGGAATTCAATCTGGAAAAATCGGAAGAACTTCTGGAAAGACATTTCGGAAGCTCCCTGGCGGAACTGGGCCTGACGGGGCTTCCTGCCGCGATTATTGCCAGCGGTACTCTGCTTCAGACCCTTCTGACCCTGCAGAAAAATGACCTGTCCCATATCCGGCAGCTGCAGTATTACACAACGGGCCGGTTTATGGAACTGGATATGGACGCCCGCAGGAATCTGGAACTGACGGAAACCATGCGGGCTAAGGAGAAAAAAGGCACGCTGCTTTGGGTGCTGGACAAGACCCGGACGGCCATGGGCGGACGTATGCTTCGCAGCTGGCTGGAAAAGCCCCTGCTGGACCCTGTGGAAATCGGCCGGCGGCAGAGTGCTGTGGAAGAATTGGTGACCGACACCATGACCCGGGAAGAGCTGCGGGAAGCATTCCGGGACGTAACGGATCTGGAGCGGGTGATGACGCGTATCGTCACAGGTACCGTCAACGGACGGGATCTTCTGGGACTTTCCCGGGGCTTGCGTGCACTGCCGGAAGTCAAGCGGCTGCTGTCCCATGTGGAGTCTCCTCTGCTGCGGAAGCTCGAACAGGCCATTGACCCGCTGACGGATTGTGCCGACCGGATCGAAAATACCATTGTTGAGGAACCGCCGCTGACCATCCGGGAAGGCGGGATCATCCGTCCGGGCGTGGATGCAGAGGCTGACCGCCTGCGGGACATCATGGGCGGCGGCAAGAATACCATCATTAATATTGAAACCGCCGAACGTGAAAAAACCGGAATCCGCACCCTGAAAGTGGGATTTAACCGGGTTTTCGGTTATTATATCGAAGTTTCCAAATCCTTCATCGACCAGGTGCCGGACAACTACATCCGCAAGCAGACACTTGCAAACTGCGAGCGTTACATCACGCAGGAGCTGAAGGAACTGGAAAATCAGGTACTTACGGCCAAAGACCGCCTGACAGCACTGGAATATCAGATCTTTGTGGATCTTCGGGATTTCCTGGCACAGCAGGCGGGAAGGGTCCAGACTGCGGCTGCGGCCGTGGCTGTGGCAGACTGCCTGTGCAGTCTGGCTGCTGTGGCGGTACAAAGAGGTTACTGCCGTCCGGAAATCACACAGGGTAACGAAATTTCCATTACAGACGGTCGTCACCCTGTGGTCGAGGTAATGCTCAGGGACAATCTGTTTGTGCCCAATGACACCTGCTTAGGATCGGCGGATAACCAGGTTTCCATCATCACAGGTCCCAATATGGCCGGTAAATCCACCTATATGCGCCAGGTTGCCCTGATTGTGCTGATGGCGCAGATGGGTTCCTTTGTGCCGGCAAAATCTGCCAGAATCGGTCTGGTAGACCGGGTATTCACAAGAATCGGTGCCAGCGACGATCTGGCTTCCGGTCAGTCTACCTTTATGGTGGAAATGTCCGAGGTTGCCACGATCCTCAAGTACGCCACTTCCCGGAGCCTGCTGATCCTTGATGAGATTGGCAGAGGAACCTCCACCTATGATGGAATGGCAATTGCCAGAGCCGTGCTTGAATATGCGGCCAGCCCCAGAAGACTGGGAGCCAAGACGCTGTTTGCCACACATTACCATGAATTGTCCACAATGGAAGAGAAACTTCCAAATGTGAAAAATTATAACATTGCCGTAAAAAAGCGGGGAGACCAGATGATTTTCCTGCGGAAAATCGTACCGGGAGCCGCGGATGACAGCTACGGCGTCGAAGTCGCAAAACTTGCCGGCCTTCCCAATCAGGTCATCGTCCGGGCGAGAGAAATCCTTCGGGAGCTGGAAAGCGGAAATGCAGAACAGACTCCTGCACCCAGGCAGAAAAAAGAAGACGACCAGATCAGTATGCTGGACCTGCGTGCGCAGGAGGTCTGCGAGGCCCTCCGGAAAATGACAGTGGAAACGCTGACGCCCATCGAGGCAATGAACGAACTGTATAAACTCAAGAAGATGCTGCAGGAATGAAAAAATACATGACTCAATTTACGGCGCCCCTGACCCGCCGGGAAAAAGCCCTGGGCTGGGTATATTTTGCCTTTATGCAGACGCTGCTGCCGGCACTGATCCAGGCGGGCTTTCTGCTGGCGGGAAAAACAGGAAATATGATGCAGATTAACTGCATCTACTTTGCAGTGAATTTTCTGGCAGTTATTCTGATTTTTCGGGATTATCTGAAGAAAAATCTGAAAAATGCCGGGAATCACCTGGGCAGGTTCCTGCTGACCGTGCTGGTCGGATTTGTGGGATATCGGCTTGTGGCTGTGGGAATCGGCAGACTCTACGCAATGCTGTATCCCTCCTTTGCAAATATGAACGATGCAGCCATTGACCAGATGGCGGACGGCCACTTTTTCCTGGTGGCGTTCTGCGTGGTTTTTCTGGTTCCCACCGCCGAGGAGTGCTTTTACCGGGGCCTGCTGTTCCGGGGAATCTACGGAAAGCGCCCCTGGGCTGCCTACCTGGTTAGCACGGCGATTTTTGCATGCATTCATGTGTCCGGCTATGTCGGACGCGGGGATTGGCTGACGCTGATCCTGAGCTTTCTGCAGTATGTGCCGGCAGGGCTGTGCCTGGCATGGACCTATCGGTTCAGCAATTCTGTTTTTGCACCTATATTGATTCACTCAGCAATCAATTTGCTGGGAATGCTCCCTCTGAGGTAATCTGAAATGCCTAAAATTCTTCAATTATCCACGCATGTGGCCAACCTGATTGCAGCCGGTGAAGTGGTGGAGCGTCCTGCCTCCGTGGTCAAGGAACTGCTGGAAAACGCAGTGGATGCAGGTGCGTCCAAAATCACCGTGGAAATCAAGGACGGCGGCATGACCTTCCTTCGGGTCACAGACGATGGCTGCGGTATGAGTCCGGAGGATGCCCGCACGGCGTTTCTGCGCCATGCAACCTCCAAACTGCGTACGGAGGAAGATCTTGCAGCCATCGGAACCATGGGCTTTCGGGGAGAGGCTCTGGCAGCCATTGCATCTGTCAGCCGCATCGACCTGATGACCAAGACCGCGGGTGCCGTATTCGGAACAAGTCTGCACCTGGAAGCCGGTGTCGTTACGGAGGAATCCGAAGCCGGCTGTCCGGAAGGAACCACCATCATTATCCGGGACCTGTTTTTCAACACGCCTGCCAGAATGAAATTTATGAAGTCCGATTCTGTGGAAGGCGGCAAGGTGGCCAATGCGGTTCAGATGCAGGCCCTGGCCCATGCGGATGTCTCCGTCCGGCTCATCCGGGACGGCAAGGAAGTAATGGCTACGCCCGGAAACGGAGGACTGCAGGCGGCAGTGTACTGTATCTACGGGCGTGAATTTGCCAGGATGATTCCTGTCAGCAGCCGCTGGGAGAACTGCACCCTGTCGGGGTATGTGTCCAAGCCTACGGACGCCAGGCCCAGCAGACATATGCAGACATTTTTTGTCAACGGGCGGCCTGTGAAATCCAAACTGCTGATGACGGCACTGGAAGAGGCCTACCGCAATCAGCTTATGGTAGGAAAATTTCCTGCCTGCGTGCTTCATCTGACGCTGCCTGCCAATGCGGTGGATGTCAATGTGCATCCAGCAAAGACCGAAGTAAAATTCCTGTCTGAGAAAACTGTATTTGACTGTCTGCACTACGGTGTTCTCGGTGCACTGAACAAAACGCCTGACCGGCCGGAAATCCGTTTCCGGAATGCGCCGGAGGAGCCTGCCCGGCAGATGCCGGAGAAGCCCGCCCGCTCCGGACAGGAGAATTTCTTCCGCACAATGAATACGGAAGAATACCGGGCCTTCTCCAAAGCGATGGAGAATCCGCCCAGACCGGATTTCCGTGCAGCGGCGGCTACTGCGGAAAAGGTGGAAAAAGCGGAACGGCAGATTCTGCGGGAGCCGGTCAGAACCCCGGAGTGTGCATCCGTGCAGATACCACCCATGATTTTTGCCATGCCTGCCGAAATCCCGGAGCAGAAGCCGAAAGCCGAGCCGGTGCAGCCAGCTGTGCCTGCGGAACCGGCGAGCATCCCGTTTCCGCTGCCTCCGGAGCCGGCAGACATGACTGCCGAGGCGGAGCAGTCGGAACTTCCCATGCCGGAATCGGCTCCGGAGCTGGTGCAGGAAGAAATCCCTATGGAGGAGAAGCCCTCCTGGCGAATGGTCGGAGAGCTTTACAGAACCTACATCCTGGTAGAGCAGGGGGAGGAAGCCTTCCTGATCGACAAGCATGCCGCCCATGAGCGGATCCTGTTCGACAAGCTCAAGGAAAATCCGGAGAAAATCAGCTCCCAGATGCTGATGGTTCCGGTGCCCTGTTCAGTTACACCGGAATGCGCCGGTGAACTGCTGGGCAACCGACAGTTGCTGGATGAACTTGGCTTTGAAGTGGAGGAATTCGGGGAGAATACCCTGCTGATCCGCAGAATTCCCATGGATTTGACACCGGAAAGCGCTTCGGAGGCGCTGGATGCCATCGCTGCCGACCTGCTCAACGGACGCCGGGAAAAAAGAGAGGACGTCCGGGACGAACTGCTGCATACTGTAGCGTGCAAGGCGGCTATTAAAGCCGGCTGGGTTACGGACGATCAGGAGCTTCTGGCCCTGGTCAGGCAGGTTATGAAGCGGGAAGACCTGAAATACTGTCCCCACGGCAGACCCATCTGCGTAACCCTGAGCAAGCGTCAGCTGGAGAAGCAGTTCAAGAGAATTGTCTGATGCCGCAGGGACGGGAACATTGGAGAGACGAATATGAATAACATTATCTGCGTTGCAGGACCGACTGCATCCGGAAAAACCGCCCTTGCGGTGGAGCTTGCGAAGCTGACGGACGGCGAAGTGGTTTCCTGCGATTCCATGCAGATTTACCGTGCCATGGACATCGGCACCGCCAAGCCAACAAAAGAAGAAATGCAGGGGATTGTCCACCACATGATCGATGTGGTGGAGCCGCAGGAGGATTTTTCCGTCAGCCGGTACTGCGAAATGGCCACACCCATTGTGGAGGATATTCTTTCCAGAGGCAAAACGGCGGTCATTGCAGGCGGAACCGGTCTGTATATGGATGCCCTGATCCGGGGAAATGACTTTTCCCCCAGTCCGTCGCCGGAATGCCGGCAGCATCTGGAAGCCCAGGCGGACGCACAGGGAATGGCGTACATGCTTGAACGGCTGCGGTCCGTTGACCCGGAAGCGGCGCTGAAGCTGCATATTTCCGACCGCAAGCGTATTCTCAGAGCGCTGGAGGTTTATGAATCCACCGGTGAAACCATCACCGAGCACAACCGCAGAACCCGGGAAATTCCGCCCAGATTCCATCCGCTGTGGCTGGGACTGGATTTTGAAAACCGGGCAGATCTTTATGAGCGGATCGATCTGCGGGTGCAGATCATGCTTCAAAACGGCCTTCTTGATGAAATCAGAGGACTTCTGGAAAAGGGAATTCCGCAAAAATGCACTGCAATGCAGGCTATTGGCTACAAGGAATTTGTGGATGCTCTGGACGGTCGCTGCACGGTCGCGGAGGCGGCGGCTCAGGTGCAGCAGTCCTCCCGCCGTTATGCCAAACGCCAGCTGACCTGGTTCCGCCGGAATCCGGACATGCACTGGCTGATCCGCAGCCGGGAGGAGGGCTCGGAGGAAATTCTTCTGAAGGCCCGACAGCTTTTGCACCAATACGACAAGTGAAAAATGGTAGGATAGATGTATTCCAAAGAAAGAAGGTATACATATGTCTGATTCCATCAATTTACAGGATGCCATTCTCAAGGAGGTCCGCCGGGACAAAGTTCCCGTCACCTTGTTTCTGATGAACGGCTTCCAGCTCCGTGGGGTCATCGCTGGCTTTGACAGCTTTGTGGTGGTTCTGGTATCTGAGGGCAAGCAGCAGATGATTTACAAGCATGCTATCTCGACGCTGGCTCCCATGAAGCCGCTGAAGGCAGCTGCAGGCGCGTAAGCAACCAAAGGCGACGGAGCGAAAGACCGTCGCCTTTGTACTTTTTTACCCGGTTCCCAAGGCTGCTGGGGCAAAACGAACCGGATACAGACTAATTCAAGAGATAAAAAGGAACTGAAAAATGTCTATTTCTGAAAATATCGAATCAATCCGGCAGCGTATGGATCAGGCTGCCAGAGAGGCAGGAAGAGATCCAAAGGAAATTCTGCTGTGTGCGGCAACCAAGATGAACGATGCTGATGCCGTTCGGCAGGCTGTGGCGGCAGGTGTGGATTGCTGCGGCGAAAACCGGGTTCAGGAGCTGACCGCCAAGCAGGCGGAGAACGCCTATGAGGGGGCCCCTGTCCATTTTATCGGCCGGCTCCAGACCAACAAGGTCCGGCAGGTGGTAGGGAAAGTTTCCCTGATCCAGAGTGTAGACCGGTATCATCTTCTGCAGGCGCTGCAGAAGGAAGCTGCCCGGCAGAATCTGGTTCAGGACATTCTTCTGGAGATCAATATCGGCTGTGAGGAAAGCAAGGGCGGATTCCTCATGGAAGAAATTCACAGTGTTTTGGATAATATGTCCGATTTTCCCAATCTGAAAGTATGCGGTTTTATGGCAATCCCACCTGCCAGTAAAAAAAAGGGAGATAATCTGAAATTTTTTCAGGAAATTTACAACCTTTCTGTTGACATAACGGGAAAAAAATACGATAATGTATCCGTAGATATTTTGTCTATGGGAATGTCTGATGATTTTGAAGATGCCATAGCTTGCGGCAGCACCATGATCCGCGTGGGCTCTGCAATTTTTGGACCCCGTAATTATGCCAAGCCTCATCAGTGATGATGCGATATACCAGGAGGAAATATAGAAATGAGTTTTTGGGACAACGTGAAAAAATTTACCCAGCCCTATGCAGATGACGATTACGATGAATACGAAGATGATGATGAAGTAGCTGCTGACGATTATGCCGAAGAACCCGAAAGCACTTCTCGCTTCGGCCGCAGTACTCCCGATCTCGACCGGGAGGATACCGGATTCAACTTTGACACTGCGCCTTCTTTCACGGCTCCTGCATCCAGTTCCGCATCTGCGGCACCTGTATCCGGCGGCTTCTCCGGTCAGGTTGTGAACATGAATACCGCCAAGCAGCAGGTTGTTCTGTTCCGTCCGGTAACCTTTAACGACACCTCCAAGGCTGCGGATGATCTGCGCAGCAAGAAGGCTGTCATTGTAAATATGGAGGGCGTGGACAAGGCCATGGCCCGCCGTGTTGTGGACTTCCTGTCCGGCTGCGCCTACGCTCTGGACGGCAAGGTTAAGAAAGTCGCACAGTCCACCTACCTTTTTTGCCCTCACAACATGGACGTGACCGGTGACCTTGAAAATCTGCAGAGCGAAGTAGAGAGCTATATCTGATATTTCGCAGGAAGGAGAGCCTATGTTTACACCTCAACAGATTGATCAGATCTCCTTTGGAAGAGCGACCTTCGGCGGATACGATATGCAGGCCGTTGATGAGTTCCTGGAGCCTCTGACGGAAGATTATGTTACTCTGTACAAGGAAAATGCCCTGCTTAAGAGTAAAATGCGCGTTCTGGTTGACAAGCTGGAGGAATACCGCAGAAACGAAGCCAGCATGAAAGATGCCATTGTCAATGCACAGAAGACCTGTGATATGATGGTTCGCGAAGCTGAGAGTAAGTGTACCCAGATGCTGGCGGAGGCCAATGCAACGGCTGCTGCCAACGCAAAGAATGCCGATGTGATGATCGCAGCAGAAACTGCCCGGGTAGACGAGGCCCGCCGTGCCGCAGCCAAAAAGATCAGTGAGATTCAGGAACAGATGCGCAGCTGTGTTCAGGCACTTGAGCGGATCAAAACCGCCAACAGACCTGCTGCACCTCAGCCGCAGCCTGCACCTGCCACCGAGCTGTTTGACTACGACAATCCCAACAAGAAGGCTGCCAGCGCAGAAGCTGTCGCTGACGAGATTTCCCAGAGCCTTGAGGCCCTGGTCGGTACTGCCGACGAGCCTGCACCTAAGGCAGAGCCGCGGCATCCGTCTTCGGAGTCCACAACCAGTAAATTCACCAATCTGCAGTTCGGACGGAACTACGATCCGACCAACCGCTGATTCCCTCAAATATGTAACAGCCGTGATGAGGACGGGTGACGTTTTCAACGCTTCCAGAGAGCTGCCGGGCGGTGTGAGGCAGTAAGCAGTAAAATTGTCATATCACCTCGGAGCTGCGCACCCAACGCTTTGGCTAGTAGGCTGCGCCGGGAAACGCCCGATACAGCGTAATCGAGTGCCGGGAAACCGGAACAAGAGTGGTACCGCAGAGGTAATTTGCGCCTTTGTCTCTTATTTGACGAGACAAAGGCGCTTTTTATTTTGTATTTTTTTATGGAGGTAATTCATCCGATGGATTATAAGAAAACAATCATCACCCCGAAGACGGACTTCCCCATGAAGGCCGGCCTCCCCAACCGGGAACCCGGTATGCTGGAGCGGTGGAATGAGGAGAATCTCTACAGCGCAATGCTGGAAAAGAATGCAGACTGCCCCAGATTCGTGCTGCATGACGGCCCTCCGTTCTCCAACGGAGACATTCACATGGGTCATGCACTTAATAAAACCCTGAAGGACTTTATCGTTCGTTCCAAGGCCATGCAGGGCTACTATACCCCCTATATCCCCGGCTGGGATAACCACGGTATGCCCATCGAATCTGCAATTATCAAGAAGAACAAGCTCAACCGCAAGACTATGCCTGTCCCTGAATTCCGGGAAGCCTGTGCAGAGTTTGCTGAGAGCTATATTCAGCGCCAGATGGCCGGTTTCAGAAGACTGGGCGTCGTAGGCGACTGGGAGCATCCCTACCGCACCATGGACCGTCACTTTGAAGCAGAAGAAGTGAAGATTTTCGGTCAGATGTACAAAAAGGGATATATCTACAAGGGCCTGAAGCCTGTTTACTGGTGCCCCAAGGACGAAACCGCTCTGGCAGAAGCTGAGATCGAGTATCAGGACGATCCCTGTACTTCCGTCTATGTCAAATTCCCCATGGCAGACGACCTGGGCAAGCTTGCCGAATTCGACAAGTCCAAAATGTTCTTTGTCATCTGGACGACTACCATCTGGACTCTGCCCGGCAACATGGGCATCTGCCTGCACCCGAGAGAGACCTACGTTCTGGTCAAGGCTGAGAACGGCGAAACCTACATCATGGCAGAGGCCCTGATGGACAAGACCATGCACATCGGCGGCTTTGAAAATTATGAGGTTCTGGCAAGATACCCCGGCAAGTTCTTCGAGAATATGCTGGCTGCCCATCCCTTCCTGCCCAAGACCTCCCGTCTGGTCAACGCTGAGTATGTTACCATGGATTCCGGTACGGGCTGTGTCCACACGGCTCCCGGCTTCGGTGCAGATGACTACCAGACCTGCATGCGCTACGGTATGGATCTGGTGGTGCCTGTGGATGACCGCGGCCGTCACACCGACTATGCCGGCAAATACGCAGGTATGACCACGGACGAATCCAACCCCGTGATTCTTGAGGATATGAAGCAGAGCGGTGTACTCTTTGCTTCTGAAGAAATTCTCCACTCCTATCCGCACTGCTGGCGGTGCAAGCACCCGATCATCTTCCGGGCAACTCCTCAGTGGTTCTGCTCTGTGGATTCCTTCAAAGATGATGCAGCAGCTGCCTGCAAGGATGTCCGCTGGCTGCCCGCATGGGGCGGCGACCGTATGGTCAGCATGATCCAGGAGCGTGCCGACTGGTGTATCTCCCGTCAGCGCCGCTGGGGTCTGCCGATTCCTGTATTTTACTGCAAGGAGTGCGGCAAGCCTGTCTGCACCGACGAAACCATTGCACACATTTCCGAGCTCTTCGATGAGCACGGTTCCAACTACTGGTTTGAGCATGAGGCAGAGGATCTGCTTCCCGAAGGCCTGGTTTGCCCCCACTGCGGCAAGGCACACGGCTTTGAGAAGGAAACCGATACGCTGGACGGCTGGTTTGACTCCGGTTCCACCCATGCAGCCGCTCTGCGCAAGCGTGACGAAAAGCTGTGGCCGGCAGATGTCTATCTGGAAGGTGCAGACCAGTACCGCGGATGGTTCCAGTCCAGCCTGCTGACCTCTGTAGGCGCTCTGGGACAGGGTGCCCCCTTCAAGGAAGTACTGACCCACGGCTGGGTTGTTGACGGACAGGGCAGAGCCATGCACAAGTCCCTCGGCAACGGCGTGGATCCTGCAGACCTGATTAAGGACTTCGGTGCCGACATCGTCCGTCTGTGGGCCGGCTCCGCCGACTACCACGCAGACGTTCGCTGCTCCAAGGAAATTGTCAAGCAGCTGAGCCAGAACTACCTGAAGTTCCGCAACACTGCCCGCTACTGCCTGGGCAACCTCAACGGCTTTGATCCGAACCATCTGGTTCCTGCCTCCGAAATGGAAGAGCTGGACCGCTGGGTTCTGACCAGACTGGATGCGCTGACAAAGACCTGCCTGAAGGCTTATAACGACTATGAGTTCCATGTGGCATCCCATGCTCTCAATGATTTCTGCGTTGTGGAGCTGTCCAGCTTCTATCTGGACATCATCAAGGACCGCCTGTACTGTGAGGAAGAGAACGGCCTGCGCCGCCGCTCCGCTCAGAGCACGCTGTACCTGATCGTGGATGCACTGGCCAAGCTGTTTGCTCCGATCCTGGCATTTACCTGTGATGAAATCTGGCAGGCAATGCCGCACCGCAATGGTGATGATACCCGCAACATCCTGCTCAACCGGATGCCCGAAAGCTTTGCTGAGTATGCACTGGATGAAACTGCCATGACCAAGTGGGATACCGTAATGCGCCTGCGTCAGGATGTCAACGGCGTTCTGGAAAAGGCTCGTGCAGACAAGCGGATCGGTAAGGCTCTGGAGGCACACGTCAGCCTGAAGGGCTCTGACGAGCTCAGAGCGGCATGTGAAGGCCTGAACCTGGCTGAGATCCTGATCGTTTCTTCCTGCGACTGGGAGGAGGCTCCTGAGGGCGCTGAGGTTGCCTGCGGAACCAATATTCCCGAGCTGACCATCGGTGTTACCGAGGCACGGGGAACCAAGTGCCCCCGCTGCTGGATGCATTCCGAGCAGGCTGACGAAAACGGCCTGTGCCCCCGCTGCGCATCCGTAATCGCAAAGATGGAAATCGAAATCTGATGTCCCGATAAATACCTTTCAGGGGCAGCAAAACTGCCCCTGAAAAATATTTTAGAAATTTTCAAAAAAGTGCTTGACAAATCAGAATAGCATGGTATAATAAGCGTGTTCTGTTTGAGACGCCGGCATAGCTCAGTTGGTAGAGCAGCTGATTTGTAATCAGCAGGTCGGGGGTTCGAGTCCGTCTGCCGGCTCCACCAGTTCACTCAGATACATAATTTCATATGGGGGAGTTCCCGAGTGGCCAAAGGGGACAGACTGTAAATCTGCTGCGTATCGCTTCGATGGTTCGAATCCGTCCTCCCCCA
>RCNH01000048.1_pt1 | contig 55892 bp, 41 predicted proteins | sample 2041161 | NCBI WGS metagenome assembly RCNH01 (sample SAMN09708215, study PRJNA481090) | Feces metagenome, whole genome shotgun sequencing project. | biome: feces | host: Leptonychotes weddellii | place: Antarctica: Sion Island | collected 2010-03-01 | reverse complement strand
CAGGGAGCTCTTTTGCTCGTAACCCACGATCGCTGGTTTTTAGACGAGGTATGTAGCTCTATGTGGGAGATCCACGATGGCATTGTGGAACCCTTCGAAGGTGGTTACTCTGCCTATGTTCTTCAGCGTGTAGAGCGCGACCGTCAAATTCAGGTAGCAGAACAGAAGCGTAAAAACCTTATGCGTAAGGAATTGGCCTGGCTCTCACGTGGTGCACCTGCTCGTTCCTCTAAACCAAAATTTCACATAGCTCAGGCGCGCGCTCTTATTGAAACCGAGCCACCTGTGCGCAACAAGCTTGAGTTGCAGCAGATGGCTATGACACGCCTCGGTAAGCAGGTTCTTTCTCTTGAATCAGCTCGTCTTCGCCGGGGAAGCGCAACTATCCTAGATGGAGTTGACTGGATTATCGGTCCGGGCGATCGTATAGGTATTGTGGGTCTTAATGGGGCAGGCAAGAGCTCTCTTTTGAGTGTTTTGCAAGGCAGCCTTGCCCTAGATGATGGCCAGCTTAAAACGGGCAAGACTGTCAAAATTGCCGTTTTATCTCAGCAACTCGAAGAACTCTATCAATATGCAGAAGATAGGGTGCATGAAGTGCTGGGGCGCTATAAGACACGCTATAGGGTAGATGGTCGCGACCTTACTCCTGGTCAGATGATAGAACGTCTTGGCTTTGAAAAGGACCATCTTAATTCTCGTGTAAAGGACTTGTCGGGCGGTCAGCGCAGACGTCTTCAGTTTATGCTTATCTTACTTGATGAGCCTAATGTACTCATTCTTGACGAGCCGGGTAACGACCTGGATACTGACATGCTTGCTGTTATGGAAGACATGCTGGACTCTTGGCCAGGTACCCTATTGCTTGTAACGCACGATCGCTATTTTATGGAGCGCGTAACTGATGACCAGTACGCTTTGATTGATGGGCATATTCGCCACCTCCCCGGGGGAGTTGACGAATTTATGGAACGTTTTAGCTCTGCAAGCTCCCAGACTGTCGATAGCATGGCCCGTCCATCTTCGGCAAGCTCAGAGCCAAAGGAACAGACAGAAGGCGTTTCGAGCAAAGAGGCACACCAGGCCAAAAAAACCATGGCATCCTACATGCGCAAGATTTCTACTCTCGAGTCTAAAATCAAGGATGCCCAAGCCGCTCTCATGAGCATAGAGCCTTCCGATTATCTTGCCCTTGGCGAAGCGCAGGCAGCCATCAGTGATCTTGAAGCTCAAAAAGATGAGCTTGAAGAAGCATGGATGGAGCTCGCTTTGCTTCTTGAATCCTAAAGCTTCCCTCCACGCTCGACCGGCCCTATATCACGGCTTTACGACAACTTCATACCACGTATTTCTTATGACACCTTGATTTCAAAAAGGTGTCATTTTCTTATGCAGGCGCATTAGGGTCAATTCTTGTGAGAAAATAGAACAAAAGAAATCACAAGATATTTAAGGTATTTCGCATGTTATCTCAGCTTCACATTAGACCCGCATCTCGTACCGTCGTCTCTCAGTTGCAGGCAGAACTTGGCCTGCCGCGTTTTATCGCGCAAACACTTGTTGCGCGCTCCATTGACACTCCCGAAAAGGCAGAGTACTTTTTCAACCCCTCGCTTGAGCGAGACTGGCTTAATCCCTATTTGATTCCTGGTCTTTCAGAAGTGGTTGATGCCCTTGAAGCTGCCATCAGACATCACAAACGGATTGTAGTCTATGGCGACTTTGACGTTGATGGTATCTCAGCTACTGCACTCATGACGCGTGGATTGCGCGCCCTAGGCGCCCATGACGTTACTCCCTTTATTCCTCGTAGGTTCGAAGAAGGCTATGCCATAACGCCTGCTTCTATCGAGCGACTTCTTACCATTGAGCCCGATGTGGTTGTAACGGTGGATTGTGGCATATCGTGTAAGCATGAGGCATCCCTGCTTCAGGATCTTGGCGTAGAAATGCTCATCACGGATCATCATGAGCCATCTGAATTTGTTCCTCAGGGTATGCCTGTGTGCGACCCCAAGCTTGATCCCAACAATGCAAGCGCTATTTTAGCTGGTGCCGGAGTTGCTCTTAAAGTCATTCAGGCCCTTGGTGCCCGTTTTGCGCGCCCTCATGTCTGGCGCGACTATACTGACCTTGCCTGTCTAGGAACCGTTGCTGATCTTATGCCTATGCGGGACGAAAATCGCGCCCTTGTAGCTGATGGATTGGAAAAGATCAACACTCAGATGCGTCCCTGCCTTGCTGCCCTTCTGGCAGAAACAAAGGCTCAGAATAAGCGCCTGGATGCTACTGACCTAAGCTTTTCTATTATTCCTCGCCTGAATGCTGCTGGCCGCATGGGGGATGCCGCCCTGGCCCTAGACCTGCTTCTTGCTGATGATTTTGAGGAGGCATCCCAGTGTGCCGCTAAGCTCGAAGCAGTAAACACGCGGCGCCGAGAGGTAGAAGCAGAGCTTTCGATCGATGCTCAAAAAAAGGCGGAAGAAATCTACCAGGGAGAGCGAGTCTTGGTAGTAGCAGGAGACGATTGGCACGAGGGTGTTAAGGGCATCGTAGCCAGTCGCCTTGTAACTACTTATGGAGTGCCCTGTCTTCTGTTCACCATAGATGGTGATGAAGCGCGTGGATCTGGCCGCACCTCGGGAGATATCAATCTGTTCAAGGCTGTTGAATCCTGCAGTGACTTACTCCTGCGTTTTGGCGGGCACGAGGCTGCTGTCGGTGTTTCCCTGTCACGAGAGAAGCTTCCTGAATTTGCGCGACGCTTAAATGACTATATGGCAGGCCTGCCTGCAGAAAGTTTTAGGCGCACCCTGCATATCGATGCAGTTCTTGATTTACAAGAGGCTTCTGTCGAACATATTGCCCTACTTGATAAGCTTGCTCCCTTTGGACAGGAGCATCCTGTTCCTCAATTTTTGGTACAGTCAGCCAATTTGGTCTATCCACGAGCCGTAGGTGCAGATAAAAATCACCTCATAAGCACCCTGTCGGATGGCCTGCACGAACTCTCTTCTGTCATGTTTCGTTGCCCCAACATGGAAGAGATGCTTGGTTGTACTCGTCTGATGGATGTAGTTTGCACACTACAGGTAGATGAATGGTGTGGCAGAAAAACGGCAAAGGCCATGGTCAAAGAATTTTTGCCGGCTAGTCTGCGAGATGAGTGGGGGGATACACTTACTCTGCCCGACAGTAGTCCTGCAGAAGGAGCATATTCTATCGCTCTTAATCAAACAGAGCTACAGGCGGAAAAGCTAGATATAGCTAGCACAGATTCTTCGTCAGAGCAGGCTTGCGAAGACGCACGCAGTGAGCGCTTTGATCGGTGGTCTGCCCTCGTGCGTGCACATCCCGACCAGGCACGAGATCGCATACTTGCTGAGCTTATAGGAACGGCGCAACTGCATGCATCTCAGGCTCAGGCCCTGGATATTCTTGCAGAACAACATTCCCTACTTGCTCTTATGGGAACGGGACGCGGCAAGTCCTTGCTCTTTCACGTGCATGCTTTGATGCGTGCCTTTCTAGCTGGAGAGCAAAGCATCTATGTATATCCCCTGCGTGCCCTCATTACTGATCAGTATCGATACCTATCTGAGGCCCTTACTCCCTTTGGCATTCGAGCTGTCTGTTTAACAGGCGAGGTCAGCCGTGCTGAACGAGCACGCAGCCTTGCTGATCTCGCACAAGGAAGGGCACACATTGTTCTTACTACGCCTGAATATGTATCCCTTCACGCTCAAGAGCTTGCTTCTAACATGAAAACGGGTTTTATTGCCCTGGATGAGGCTCATCATATAGCCCGCTCTTCCATTCAGGGGCGTCCTGCCTATGCAGACCTGCCCCGTGTCTTGGATATTTTTAAGCAGCCCTGTGTGCTAGCAACAACGGCAACAGCCAATACCGAGCAGGCTCGTAGAATTTGTGACGACCTGGGAATTGAGCAGACCTTGGTAGATGATCACAAGCGCGAAAACCTTCGCGTGTGTGATGTGCGTGACATGCCTCCTGCTAAGCGCCTAGGTTATATGGCCCATCTTGTTGCCCAGGCTAACAAGACGCTTATCTATGTGGCCACGCGTCAGGATGCTGTCGAGCTCGCCCAGCAACTTCGTCATAAGCTTCCCCATCAGGCCCTAGCAATTGGTTTTTACCATGCAGAACTTACCGCCGATCTGCGCCATCAGCTAGAGGACTACTTCCGTAGGGGAGTGCTGCGTGTCTTAGTATGTACTTCAGCCTTTGGCGAAGGGGTTAATCTGCCTGATATCGACAATGTGGTCCTAGCAGGCATGCCCTTAAGCGCCCTTGATCTCAATCAAATAAGTGGACGCGCTGGTCGTGATGGACGCATAGCGCGCATTCACTATGTGTTCGGGCAAGATGACATCAAGCGCAATCGTATTCTTCTTGAATCACAGAGCCCAGAGCGAGATCTGATGGCCCTGCTGTATCGTGGTTTTAAGCACCTACAAGAAGAGCACGCTGGTGAATCCTTTGAGCTTTCTGTTGATGAATTGGAGCAGTTTATTAGCACCTGGCCACGTGCGCTTGCCCTTGAGCCAGCTGCTCGCTGCGCTGCCGAGGTTTTTGATGAGCTTGGATTACTTGACCTGGTCAAGGTGTATGATGGTAGACAGGAGACCTACCATATTCGCCTCAATGATCAGGCCGAAAAGGTAGATTTATGCGATAGTGTTCGATATCGCGAAGGCCAGCTGGAAAAAGATTGTTTTGAGAACTTCGCTCTGTGGCTTAATCAGCAAGATGCAAGCAGCCTCAGAAGTCAGATTATTTCTCCTATTATCCCTACGAGTGAAAACAAGGAGGCGTAGATGCAGACCTCCCACGAAGACGAGCTTATTGGAGCAAATCGTCCTGCCATGGGTTCTCGCTCAGAGCGCCCAGAGGATTTGATGGGGCGCCCCTATGCAGGAAGCCTTGCATTTGCTCCTTCTGCAAAAAAAGACAAGGAAGCCATGGCAGGCAGACAGACGCCTGAACAGCGTTTCTCCCGCCTGGTAGAGGCAACCAAGACATATTTGAGTGAAGATGAAGAGCGTATGCTGCGTAAGGCCTTTGACTTTGCCAGTGAGGCCCATGCTGGTCAGTGCCGTAAAAGCGGCGAGCCCTTTATCATCCATCCTGTTGAGGTGGCCCTTATTCTGGCTGATCTACATATGGATGCAGAAACCCTGTGTGCTGCCATCTTGCATGACACAGTTGAGGATTCTGACGTTACTGCCGAAGAGGTTGAAGAGGCCTTTAACCCTGCCATCGCCCAACTAGTAAACGGCGTTACGAAAATTACCCAAATTGAAGTAGAAAGCCTCACTGACGAGCAGGCGCAAACCATACGTAAGATGTTTGTTGCCATGAGCAAGGACATCCGCGTCATTGTTATTAAGCTTGCTGACCGCCTGCACAACATGCGCACCTTATCAGCCTTGCGCGAAGACAGACGTATCTTTAAAAGTCGTGAGACGCTTGAGATTTATGCCCCCATTGCTCATCGCCTCGGCATTAGTTCCATTAAGTGGGAGCTTGAAGACCTTTCCTTCTACTACTTAGAACCGACTAAGTTTAAACAGGTGTCACGCATGGTGACGGACAGTCGTGAAGAACGTGAGGCCTACCTAGATCAGGTAATATCCCAGCTTAATGTTGAAATGAATCGCGTTGGCATCGAGGCTCAGATCGGGGGGCGCCCGAAGCATCTCTATTCCATCTACCAAAAGATGCACAACCGCTCTAAGGACTTTTCTGAAATTTATGATCTGATTGCTGTACGGCTTATTGTTGATAGCATCAAGGACTGTTATTCGGCCCTTGGTGCTGTGCATACTCTGTGGCATCCTATGCCGGGTCGCTTTAAAGACTATATTGCCATGCCTAAGTTCAACATGTACCAAAGCCTGCATACTACCGTTATTGGTCCTGCTGGCAGGCCGCTTGAGGTGCAGATCCGCACCGAAGAGATGCATCGTATGAGCGAATATGGTGTAGCAGCACATTGGCGCTATAAAGAAAAGGGCTCTAAGTCCGATAAGGCTCTTGATTCTCAGCTTGCCTGGCTGCGTCAGATGGTTGACTGGCAGGATGAAAGTCAGGATTCTCGAGAATTTCTGAAAGACCTCAAGGTTGACCTGGCACCTACTGAGGTATTTGTATTTACCCCTAAGGGAGAAGTTATTAGCCTGCGCGTTGGTTCTACGCCGGTTGACTTTGCCTATGCCATTCATACAGAAGTCGGCAACCACTGTGTAGGAGCTAAGGTAAATGGCTCGATCGTTCCTTTGTCCTATCAGGTACAGATGGGTGATCGAATCGAAATTCTCACACAAAAAAGTGCAAGCCCATCTCGAGACTGGCTTACCATAGTAAAGACTCCTTCTGCCCGCAATAAAATCAGAGCGTACTTCTCTCGTGTAAGTCGCTCCGATGACCTGCAGGCAGGGCGCGATATTCTTGGTCGTGAGCTGCGCAAGCAGGGCAAGGGTCTCTCGAATGCCACTGTTATGAGGGCTGTAAAATCCGTTGCCACGCATCTGGGCTACCGTGCGCCAGATGACATGTTTGTAAGCATAGGCGCTGGTAAAGAAAGTGCTGTTCAGGTAAGCCATCGTGTTTTGCGTGTTCTTGAAGAAGGAGAACATCCCGAGCAGACCTCGGCAGGTATTTCGCAATCTATTATGACCACAGGCAGCCTGCCTCCCATGCTTACAACGGTCAAGCCCTCTAAGAAGCACAAGGTTCATGCCTCAAATGGTGTGGTGGTAGAAGGCTTGGATGACGCTCTTGTGCGTCTATCACGCTGCTGTAACCCTGTTCCCGGGGATGCCATACTTGGCTTTATTACACGTGGTCGCGGCGTGTCTGTACATCGCGAAAGCTGCCCTAATGCAAAAGCCCTGCTCGAAACCCCCGAGCGCATAATTAAGGTGCACTGGGCAGGCGAGCAAAATAACCACACCATCTACAAGGTGGAAGTGTTTATAGAAGCGCTCGACCGCATGAATCTCTTGCGTGATGTCATGACGGTTCTATCTGATATGGGAACCAATGTCTTGTCGTCTTCGGCAACTGTACATCGTGATGGCATGGCAGACATGCGCTTCCTTTTTGAGGTAAGCGATATTGGCTCTATTGATATTTTGCTTTCACGACTCAAGCATGTTGATGGTGTCTTTGATGCGCGCCGCATGCTTCCCAATGACAGCGCAAAATCTAACTAAAAAAATTTGTTATCGTGTAAAAGTAGGCCTGCCCGTTTGGGTGGGCCTACTGTGTGTTTATGCACATGTGAACACAAGCCGTTAGTTAAAAAATTTCAACCTTTAACAGACTTAAATTTTTATTCTAATTGCATTTATTTTCTTCTGTGCTTCTTCGAATACGCCATAAGATGGTATCATGGTGGGGCTGTGTGCTCATGTGTGAACAGACAGCTACAAGACAAGAAAACTTGCTTGCACAACAAAGCTGGACTCTTGATTTGTACATAGTAATGGGATCTTGATAATTCAAGATCTTGTTGGTGTCCTTCGTATGAAAGGGATTATGTGACTATCGAGTGGGGCATGTTCCTGACGGAACTAATGTCAAACCCAATGTTGGTAGCGGTAACTCTTCTCAACATTGGCGTAATTGTTGTAAACGGTGCAACGGATGCACCAAATGCAATTGCAGGCGTGGTATCTACTCGCTGCATGAAGCCAGAAGCCGCCATTATTATGGCAGCCTTCTGTAACTTCCTAGGCTTGCTTGTGATTACGCTTATCTCATCTGCAGTTGCAAAAACCATCTTCCACATGGTGGATTTTGGAGGCAATGAGCACCAGGCCCTCATAGCACTACTGGCGGCCATGGTGGCGATTATCGTATGGGGTGTGGTTGCGTGGTACTTCGGTATTCCTACCAGCCAATCGCATTCGCTTATCGCAGGTCTTACAGGTGCAGCCATTGCGCTGCAGGGCGGCTTTTCTGGCATCAATGGTCATGAATGGATGAAGGTAGTCTACGGCATTTTGCTTTCAACCTTCCTTGGCTTTGGTACCGGCTGGGCGTCATCACGGATTATTACTCGGGTGTTCCAGGGTATGGATCGCCACAGGCTCAACACTGGTTTTAAGTGGGCTCAGATTGCTGCTGGTGCAGGCGTGGCCTTTATGCACGGTGCGCAGGACGGTCAGAAGTTTATGGGTATTTTTGTTCTTGCTATCACACTTGCAACAGGTGTGGGCACTGCAGAACAGATGATACTCCCTATCTGGCTCATGATTTTCTGTGCGCTTAACATGGGTATTGGCACGGCTGTCGGTGGTAAAAAAATCATCAAAAGCGTTGGCATGGACATGGTAAAGCTTGAAACCTACCAAGGTTTCGCAGCAAGCACTGCCGCTGTCATCTGCTTATTGATTTCTACCTTTGGCGGTCTGCCTGTTTCAACCACCCACACCAACACAACGGCCGTTATGGGCGTTGGAGCTGCTCGCAACAAAAAGGCAGTTAAGTGGGACATTGCCATAGACATGGTAAAAACTTGGGTACTTACCTTCCCAGGTTGCGGTTTGCTTGGTTATGTATTCGCAGAGCTATTCTTCATAATTTTGTAAAAGGAGCATTTCCATGATGCGTAAAAAGCGTAAGAATTACGACTATTTCGAGGCATTCGAAAAGCAAAGTGCCCTTGCCTGCCAAGAGTCAGCCCTGCTGATCGAGGCGATCGAAAACTTCACCACCGCCCAGGCTCTTGAGCCCGTTATGGAGCGAGCACATGAGCTGGAACACGCCGGTGACATGATTAGCCATGACATTCATACGGCTATTGCTCGTGACTTTATTCCACCTATTGATCGAGAAGACATTCTGCATGTTGCAGAAAATATGGATAACATTCTCGACTACATCGAAGCTGTTATCCAGCGTTTCTACATGTACAACATCACCAACATGCATCCTGATGCCCTGGCCTTTGCTCAGGCTATTCACAATAGCTGCCAGGCCCTTGATCGTGCTATGAAGGATTTCAAGAACTTCAAGAAATCCGCCCTTAAGGACAGGATTATTGAAGTTAATAATTATGAAGAAGAAGCCGACCAGCTATTCATTCATACCATCAATAAGCTCTATGCCAATCACACCGACGACCCTATGTATGTTATGGTGTGGACACAGGTATTCACCCGCATGGAAAGCTGTGCAGATGCCTGTGAGCACTTGGCAGATGTTATGAATTCCATTGTTATTAAAAATGCCTAAGCTTTAAGCGAGCTTTGTAAAACTTACAAGCCCTGATGTATCTTTTTGTTAAGAACATCAGGGCTTTTGTATGTTAATGACAAGAGTGTAGTAAGCTTAGTAAAGATCTAGCTATAAAAGGGGGTTTTATGGAAATTCAACCCGATATTGAACACCAAGAGCGTGCAATTGCGCAAGAAACACAGGCTGCCACTCAGGAACTTTCCTATGTGGTTATCCCCGAGGTTCTTCGCGAAAACATGGCTCTTTTTCTGGGTCTTCTGAGACGTGTCTTGTCTGAATATGACCCAGCTCTTCGTCAGAGTTTTGACGCCCTACTTTCTTGCATGTTGGATACCGCTGCAGAAGATGCAGACCCACACGTGATTACCGCTTCTTTTGAAGAGGCCTGCACCATGGTGGATGCCCTTGATTTGACCCAGGCGCAAATGCTCATGCGTGCCTTTGCAGCCTATTTTCACCTGGCCAATGTGGCAGAAGAAAACTATCGTGTGCGTGCTCTGCGCAAGCGCGAGGCAGTCTACAATGCCTCAACCCTTGATGATCCCATCGACGAGCTGGTTTGCGCCTATCGTCAGCTTCAGGAAGAATGTGGCAGCGACAAGGCTCGTGAGCTGCTTGAACGCCTTGAGTTTCATCCCGTGTTCACCGCTCACCCTACAGAAGCACGACGTAAGGCAATTGAAGCGCGCATCAGGCGTATTGCTGACCTTCTTGATAAGCGTCCCTATCTGGGTGCTATTGAGCTTATGGAAAATGAACATAGTATGCTTGAAGAAATTGACGCCCTCTTCCGCACATCGCCTATTGCTCTTAAAAAACCCAATCCCGTTGAAGAAGTCGACACCATCATCAAGATTTTTGATAACACGCTCTTTGACATGGTGCCAACAGTCTACCGCCGCTTTGACGACTGGCAACTAGGGGACACCTCGGGACGCGTAGCTCCCTTGTGTCCTGCCTTTTTCCATCCTGGTAGCTGGATTGCCTCTGACCGCGATGGCAATCCTAACGTCACAGCTAAGGTGAGCCGTCAGGCATCTGAAAAGCTGCGTGTCCATATGCTGGAAAAGCTTCAGGCAGAAACACGTCGTATTGGTAAAAATCTCACCCTTGAAATGGGATCCACACCTGCAAGTGAGGAGCTGTATACGCTTTGGGATCACCAGGTAGAGATGAGTGAGATTATTACAGGTCGTGCGAGCCTTATGAGCGCATCAGAGATTCATCGTGCTGTCATGTTGGTTATTGCCAACCGCTTGGAAGCTACTATAAAGCGTACGGCTGATCTTATGTATAACACGTGCGAGGAGTATCTGGCCGACCTTCGTTGCGTGCAGGCCTCCCTGGCCCAGGCAGGAGCTGTACGTGCAGCCTATGGTCCGCTTCAAAATTTAATATGGCAGGCTGAAACTTTTGGTTTCCACCTTGTTGAAATGGAGTTCCGTCAGCATTCGCTCGTACATGCACGCGCCCTAGAAGATCTTCGGGCTCATGGCACTGATCGCGCTGCTGTACATAGCCTGCAGCCCATGACACGTGAAGTGCTTGACACCTTCCGCGCCATTGCCACTATTCAGCGCAAGAATGGCGAAAAGGCTGCTCGACGCTACATTATTTCATTTACGAAATCAGCTCAGGACATAGCTAATGTTTATGAGTTAGCCGAGCTTTCTTTTGCCCAGGACTCCGAAGTTCCTAAGCTGGATGTCATTCCCCTGTTTGAGCAACTTGAGGACTTAGAAAACTCAGTTGAAATCTTAGATGACATCATCGCTTTGCCCCAGGTACAAAAGCGCCTTGCCGAAACGGGGCGCAAGATGGAAGTAATGCTTGGCTATTCTGACTCTTCCAAGGACGCGGGACCGACAAGTGCAACCCTGGCCCTACATTCAGCTCAAGAGCGCATTGCCCGCTGGGCGGAGCGTAATCAGATTGATGTAACCCTCTTCCATGGCCGTGGTGGCGCCGTTGGTCGTGGTGGCGGCCCTGCTAATCGTGCTGTTCTCGCTCAGCCACGGGGTTCGGTTAATAACTGCTTTAAGCTCACCGAACAAGGCGAGGTTATCTTTGCCCGTTACGGAGATCCCGTTCTTGCCTGTCGTCATGTCGAAAGTGTTGCAGGTGCAACACTGCTCAGTAGTGCTCCTTCTGTCGAAGAGCGCAATACACAGGCCAATGACTGTTATGCTGCCATGGCAGAGGTGTTAGACAAGGCTTCTCGTGAGCGATATCTGGACCTGCTAGAAACGCCTGGTTTTGCCGAGTGGTTTAGTACCGTAACTCCGCTCACAGAAATAGGCCTTCTTCCCATAGGGTCGCGTCCTGCAAAGCGTGGTCTAGCTGCTAACTCCCTCGATGACCTACGTACCATTCCTTGGGTATTTTCCTGGGCGCAGGCACGTATTAATCTTGCAGCCTGGTATGGTCTTGGTAGTGGCTGTGAGGCCCTCGGTGATCTTGAGCTTCTGCAAAAGGCATATGCGCAGTGGCCCTTGTTCACCACCTTTATTGACAATATCGAAATGAGCCTTGCAAAAACAGATGACCGCATTGCCGAGCGCTATCTTGCCCTGGGTGATCGCCCAGACCTTACAGCTAAGGTTCTCGATGAGATGCGTCTCACGCGCCAGTGGGTTACTGCCATTATGGGTAATGAACACCTGTTGCAAAAGCGCCACGTGCTTGGCCCTGTTGTGCGCTCACGCCTTCCCTTTGTTAATGCTCTGTCTATTACACAGGTCCAGGCTCTGGCATCCTTGCGTACCATGGATGAGGCCTTGAGCGATGATGATCGTGAGCGCTTTATCTACCTGATTCTTTGTACAGTTTCTGGCATTGCTGCTGGCCTTCAGAATACCGGCTAGTCATCAGGTGTTTTGTAAGACCTTTTTCAAATGTGGCTGAAGAAGTAACGACTGAACGTTTATGTAAGCTAAAAAGAGTATCCCGCTCTAATGCACTAAAAGTTTATCACCCCATACCCCAGCTTTAGGTTTATAGCCCTTAGCTGGGGTTTTGTGTTTTAGCAAGGGTGCAACGCCGCATAGACCCCAGGTGCAAATGATGCACATAAGGATAAAAAAGACCGCAACTGTTACAAATTTGTAGAAAAAAATTCACAAATGCAACCAAGTTTATATTGGTACAATGAGCGCAACATACACCATTTTTGACAATACGTTTGTTGGAGGTTAGTGGTATGACTCAAAACAAAGACACAAAGAAGAACCCTCAAGCAAAGGCTCTGCGCTACTCCGCAGTTGGCATGAGTGCCCTCTTGGCAGGCTCTGTCTGTGCTGTTGGCGCACAGAATTTCGCTTTTGCAGAAGTAGTAGATGAAGATCCTGTTGTAGTGCAGCCTACTGCAGATCTGACCCAAGTTCGAGATGATGCTAAAAAGGCCGTTAACGATGCTGTTGTTGCTGCAAAAACGAGTATTCAAGGCCTGGGTAGCCTTGATGCTGAACAAAAGCGTCCCTATGAAGGCCAGCTTGATCAAGTAGAGCAGAAGGCCGTAAGCGACCTTGATGTGGCTACGAGTGCTGATGCTATTGCTGCTGCTAAGAAAGATGCCCTAGACAGGGTCGCAACTATTGTTGCTGCTGCAAATCGCATGGATGACCAGCAGGCTTTAGAAAATGCTCGCTTAGAAGCACAGAACAAATTAGAAAAAAGCTTTGATAAGCTTCGTCAGGATATTACAGGCTCCCAGCTCTCAGAGGCGTTGAAGAAGTCTAAAGGGGCAGAGCTCAACCAATTAGAGGTCGTTGCGAATAGGGCTCTAAGAGATGCTGCAAGCCTCGATGATCTAACCGAAGCGGTCAGGGAAGCCAATACCTCCTTGGGCAACTTTGAAAACTCTCTTACAGAAGCTGCCACTCCAGCAGCCATTGCTCCTGAAGTTACAACAGCTGCTGTTACAGCCTTGAGTGATAAGGCTCGTGATGTAAAGGCAGAAATAGCAAAGCTTCAGGAATTAGACGATACTCAAAGGCAGACTTTCGAAACAAAAATTGATGGTCTTCTTGCAACTGGTAGCGCTGCTCTTACAGCTGCTACCAATGCTGATGCCCTCGATGCTGAAAAGGCCCAGTACCTCAACCGCATGGATCAAGTACTTGTAGAGGCCCAGAAGGCCCAGGCAGATCAGGTTCTTGTGGGCTTGCGCCATGATGCTAAAACAGAGCTCGAAGATGCTGCCAATGCACTAACAGCCACGATTGAAGCCTCAGGTCTTTCTGCTCAGGCAATTGATGCACATAAAAAAGAAGTAGCTGAAGCAATTAAAGAAGCAAATACTGCCCTTGATGCTGCAGAAGATCAGGTTCAGATTGAGCAGGCTAAGGCAGCTGCAAGCCAAAAGCTCACTACTCTTGGAGCTGTAGTAGAACAAGAAAAATCCTTGCTACAAGCAGTTGAAACAGAAAAGGAAAGGCTTGCTGATGCAGCTCTTAAGGCTGACGCTGCCATCAATGTTCTTCCTAAACTTGACCCAACTAAGAAGACGGGCTTTATAAATCAAGTTGAGGCAGCTAAGGTTTCCGGTCTTGCCAAAATTGAGCAAGCTGACTCTGCTCAAGCAGCTGCCGAAGCGGCTAAGGCAGCCATCGAGGCCATTAATGCAGCCACTGCCTTGGCAGTGGCAGGAAATGAAGCGGTTCCTGGAGCGCAGCCTGGTGGTGATACAGACGCAGGTGATGCGGCTGGTACTGATACGGGTGTAGCTCCTGGTGCTGGTGGTACTGGCGATACAGCCGCCCCGGGCACAGGTGGCACAGGTGCCCCTGGCACTGATGGCACTGGTGCGGGCTCAACTGTAGCTCCTGGAGCCGGCGGTGCTGGTACGGATGGTACTGCAACACCTGGAACTGGCGGCACGGTTGCTCCTGGTGCTGGTGGTACTGTGACCCCTGGAACCGGTGGTGCTGGTACTCCGGGTACGGGTGGCACAGGTGCCCCTGGCACTGATGGCACTGGTGCGGGCTCAACTGTTGCTCCTGGAGCCGGCGGTGCTGGTACGGGTTCGGTTGTTGCTCCTGGTGTTGGTGGCGCTGGTACAGATGGTACTGCGACCCCAGGAACTGGTGGTACTGGTACGGGTTCGGTTGTTGCTCCTGGTGTTGGTGGCGCTGGTACAGATGGTACTGCGACCCCAGGAACTGGCGGTGCTGGTACTCCGGGAACCGGCGGTACAGTAACCCCTGGCGGGACGGGCACGCCTGGTACGGGCGCTGTAGTAGCTCCTGGTGCTGGCAGCGCAACTCCTGGCACAACGGATGCAACTGCAACCCAGGCCTCTTCTGCGGCTGACACAAATGCCCAGGCTCAGGATAAGACTCCTGTTTCTTCTCAGAAAAAGCAGGCAGTTAGTTCTGCAAAGGCACTTCCTAAGACAGCAGACTCGACAGGTGTCTTCACCTTGGGTGCTTTTGCTGCTAGCCTTCTCGCAGCCCTAGGTTTTGGCCTTGGCAAAAAGAAGAAAGAAGACTAGTTACTCGAGCTTAAGAGCCCTCATTTCTCAGCGTGCTGTATGAGTAGTAAAAGATGAGAGCCTGAGGGCACTATACTTACATAAATAAGCCTGGTTTTCACCTCTATAAAGAACATGCCCTGGTAGATGTATCTACCAGGGCATGTTTGTGTATGGGGTTTAAGAGCGATGACGATGTTTTGTGCTACGGGGCTTCGGTTTAATGTAGAGCTCAAGCGGAGCGCCAATGTCAGCAGTACGATCAAGGCGCGTAACAGGTCGCGCACGAACTATAGACATGGCCTTAATTTCTCGTGTTGGTTTACTTTTAGCAACAATGGCACGTGCTGGCCGTGCAACGATTTGGGTAATGCGTTCAGAGTAGTCACGTGGTGGTGTTGTATGCCAATCGAGAATTTCTGAAATATATCGAAGGGCCAGAATAAAACCTACACACAAAAATGCTGACTGCGCATCAAGTATGTGGTTGGTTTTCATAAAGGCAAAAAGAATGGAGCCAACCAAGGATGCGCTGCCATATAAGGAGCCAGCCTGGAAGGTTGCTATGGGTTGGTTCAGAATGATGTCACGCGTAATGCCTCCGCCAACAGCGGTAATGGTACCTAAAATAATGGAGGGTACAATATCCAGGCCAGCTGAGAGACCCTTGCCTACGCTAATGATAGCCCACAGACCAACGGTAAGAGAGTCTACAAAGTCAAACACGGGGTCAAGCAGGGTATTGAGGCGACCTACAAGTTGGCTGAAGAAAAATACGACGATGCCAGAGATCACGCAAATAATGATGACAATGGGGCGTTGAAAGGCATAGATGCCAAAGCTTTGTAAAAGGATGTCACGCAATACGCCACCAAACAAACCCACAATTACAGCAAGACAAATTGTGCCAAACAGGTCATATCGTGCACGTACGGCACTCATGGAGCCTGAGATGCTACCAGTCAAACATGCGGCAAGTTCAAGCCAAAAGGGTATGGTCAAAACGCTTTCGAGCATAGTGGGTATCGCTTCTCCTATCTATGGTGTATCTAAAGGGCGCAGTAGTATAGATGTTTCTGTGCGCCCGGGCAGTGTATGAGATTATACGGAAGCTTCCTCTTGTACGAAAGGGGGCACCTGTGCACATTTACGTAAATTTATAGATTGTTCATTATTCTTGGTCCTAAAGTTGCGCTAGCATAGATACACGACCTTGTGCTTCTTAGGGCAAGGGGTCTTCTAGCGGGGCTTTTACGCCTCAGTAGTGCAATTTGTCTCCCTGGTGTGCGCCTCCAGTGATAGGATATACTGACTACTAGATATAACTACCCAGAATAAGAAAGCAGAGTGCATATGGCTTTAGTGGTTGCAAAGTTTGGCGGCACCTCAGTTGCCTCCCCAGAGCGCATCCAAATGGTTGCAAAGCGCCTTATTGCAAGCAAGCAGGCGGGTAATCAGGTTGTTGCTGTTGTTTCTGCCATGGGCAAAACAACTGATGAACTCTTAGGCCTAGCTCGAGCCTTAAATACCGATCCTTCTGCCCGTGAAATGGACATGTTGCTTTCAACGGGAGAGCAGGTAAGTATGTCTCTTCTTGCTATGGCGCTCCAGGCACGCGGCTATAGTGCTGTCAGCTTTACGGGTTGGCAGTCAGGCATCACAACCGATGCAGGTTTTGGACGAGCCAAGATTGAAGACATCGATGCGGCACGTATTAAAGAAGTAATAGACCGAGGATCTATTGCTGTTGTTGCTGGTTTTCAGGGAATCACTAAGGCGGGTGACATTACAACCCTAGGACGTGGTGGCTCTGACACAACGGCGGTGGCCCTCGCTTCTGCCTTAAAGGCTGATGTCTGCGAGATCTATTCCGATGTTGACGGCGTATATTCTGCCGACCCTCGCGTGGCTCCTCGTGCGCGCAAGCTTGATGAGATTTCCTATGATGATATGCTGGAGCTCTCATCCTCAGGTGCTGGTGTGTTGCAGGCACGCGCGGTGGAATTTGCCCGCAAATTTGGTGTAGTTATACATTCACGCTCGGCATTTTCCGATGCGCCGGGCACTCTTATTAAGGAGTCAGCTAACATGGAAAATGTTGTGATTTCAGGCATTGCTCACGACACATCTCAGGTAAAACTTACCATCCGTGACGTTGTTGATCAGTCTGGTATTGCCGCTACGGTGTTTAATGCCTTGTCAGGTGCCAATGTTAATGTCGATATGATTATTCAAAATATCTCAGAAGAAGGCAAAACAGACCTAAGCTTTACCTGTCCTGAGTCAGATCTTGACCGTGCCCGTAAGGCTGTTGAGCGTATTGTTTCTAAAATCAATGCTCGAAGCTATTCTGTTGATACCAATATTGCAAAGGTAAGCCTTGTTGGTACCGGCATGAAGTCCTCACCTGGTGTGGCTGCCAAGGCCTTTGCTGCCTTAGCTGATCAGCATATTAATATCCTCTTAATTTCTACAAGCCCGATTCGTATTTCAGTTGTTATTGAAGCTCAGCAGGTCGATTCAGCAGTTCGATGTCTCCATACAGCATTTTGCCTTGACTCTGATTGCGTATTTACAGAGACAGCTCTTTCTGCAGAAGAAATCGAAGCAAAAAAGTGCAAGGGTCGCTGCTAGAGCGAACTTTTCCTGCTCTCTAAGATATATCCATTGCTTACTACCTTGTTAAGGAGAAGACATGAGTTGGTCTAAATCTATTCCCGCTCGTCCTGTCGTAGCGGTTGCTGGTGCCACAGGCGCCGTAGGTCGTGAGTTTCTCGAAGTATTACATGACCTGGATTTTCCTGCCTCAGAATTGAAGCTCTTAGCCTCTGCACGTTCTGCAGGCACAAAGCTTCCCTTTAAGGGCTGTGGCAGCGTCCCTGCCGGCGAAATCCTTGTAGAAGAAATGACTCCTGAGTCCTTTGCGGGTGTTGATATTGCCCTATTTTCCTGTGGAGGCAGTGTTTCCAAGGAAATGCGCGCGGCTGTCGTAGATGCTGGCTGCATTATGATCGATAATTCAAGCGCCTTCCGCATGGATAAGGATGTTCCTTTGATTGTTCCCGAGGTTAATCCGGACGATCTTGAGTGGCACTCTGGCGTTATCGCCAACCCTAACTGTTCTACCATTCAGATGGTAGTAAGTCTTAAGCCTCTCTATGAGCTCTCACGCATCAAGCGTGTTATTGTATCTACCTATCAGGCAACAAGTGGTGGTGGCGCTGCTGCCATGGCAGAGCTCTACGATCAGACGCGCGACTACCTTGATGGTAAGACTGATCTTGAAATTAAGGCATTCCAACATCGCATCGCCTTCAACTGTATTCCCCATATTGACGTCTTCTTAGAAGACGGCTCTACCAAGGAAGAGTGGAAGATGGTGGCTGAAACCAAAAAGATTATGGGCGATGAGGATCTGGCAGTTTGTGCTACCTGCGTTCGTGTTCCTGTATTACGCTGTCATGCAGAATCTATCAATGTAGAATTTGAAGACGCTGTGAGCGTTGACGAGGCACGAGCAGCCTTTGAGGCCGCACCGGGCCTTAGCCTTATGGATGATGTGAGCACAAACACCTATCCCATGCCGGGACTTTTGGCACATACCAACGATACCTATGTCGGTCGTTTACGTAAGGATGCAAGCGTTGAACATGGCCTTGTATTCTGGAATGTTGCTGACCAGATTAGAAAAGGTGCTGCACTTAATGCCGTCCAGATTGCAAAGCTTTTAGTTGATCGCTCAGAGGCATAAGCATAGCTCGTTTATATAACCCAGGGAGTCGTATTCTTCCTGGGTTTTTTGCATTGTGAGGACTTTTAAGTTTTCTATAAAACATTAAGCGCCCCTGCAAAGTTTTTCTTACTTGGTTCATAAAAAGGAAATGTGTCCTGCTTATTTCTAGAGCCCTGGTTAAAAACTTTTGTGCACGCGCACGAAGAATGGCATGCTCGGTAAACGGTAATAATAAGCCGGGGAACGTATAAAAGATTAAATTTTACACAAATACAGGTAAACTGCTTGACGTATTAGCTGGTCAGGAGTAGATTTTTTACTACAGCGCGCTCACATTATGATTAAGTTCTTTGAGCACTAGCACAAAAAGTTTAGTCAGCTAGAGTGCGTGACCGGCACAATCCTTTAGCCGGTAGTTCAAGAGCTCTTCTTGATCCTGTATGCCTTTTGTCGCTATTGCGACCTTTGATGGCTAGTTATGCAGACGCTACGCCATCGTGCACTATCTCCAGAATAAAGGACCCTTTATTGGTATAAAGGGTCCTTTATTGCGTTATATGGCCTTTGCATTTCCCTTGATTTTTGTCTACCATGGGGCAACAAGCAATGATTAAGGAGCATATATGCAAATTACAGGAGCAATCTTTGATTGTGACGGAACACTCGTAGACTCGATGGGCATGTGGTTTGGTGTTATTCCTGAGCTTCTGGCTCGGTATGAGATTTTTGATCAGGATGAACTATTAGACGAGCTTGAGCCTGTAGGTATTGAAGAAGAATGTCATATCCTACATGAGCGCCTCGGTGTTGGTGCCAGTGGTGAGGCCTTTTTTGCTGAGTTGCAAAAGCTTGTTCGTCATGAATACGAGCATTCTATCCAGGCATTTCCAGGTGCTAAGGATTTTGTTGCAAGCTTATATGAGGCAGGCATACCTTTAATTGTTGCAAGTTCATCAGCTCCTGAAGATATTGACGTATGTCTTAGGGTTAATGGTATGCGCTCCTACTTCGATCAGATTATTAACACGGGTGATGTGGGTCGCTCTAAGGAATTTCCAGATGTCTACATACATGCTCAAGGCCTCATTGGTACAGATCGTTTCAGTACCTGGGTATTTGAGGATGCTCCCTTTGGGTTGAAGAGCAGCAAGTCTGCTGGCTTTCCCAATGTAGCCATCTACCACGAACCCGATGGCAGGGATAAGGCCTTTGTGCAAGACCACTGCACCCTTTTTTCTACCCGATATGAAAATATAAGCCTTGATCGTATCAGAGCTCTCTAGGTACAAGTTATCCTGTGTTCTTGTAACCCGTCTACAAGGCTTTCTATAAAGCGTAAATAAACAAAAAAGCAGCCTGCGTGCAGGCTGCTTTTTATATGTGTATGTCTTAGGCCAAGGTGCCCATAGGATCCCAAGGTGCCAACTCGATAGGAGTGCTGCCTTCGAGGATTGCAAGCTCTTCAGGAGTAAGGTACTTCTTATCAACAACAATCTGGTACATATATTCGTCAAACCAGGCGTCAGTGATAGAGTCAAAACCATTCTTGCCGTGATCTTCGCCCCAGGAGTTTTCTACCTTCCAAAGGCTTGGCTTGCCTTCTGCATCCAGGTTAACGCCTTCAAATACCATGGCGTGGGTCATAACAGACTCGCCCCAGTCAAGACGCTCAGCACGGCTAAAGCCTGCTTCTACCTCAAAGCCAAGAAGTGCATCAATGTCGATGGAGGCAGTGTCCATGATGCCTTCTTCGCCAAGATAGCTCTGAGCAACGTCGCAGCCAAACCATACAGGCAGGCCGTCCTTAAGTTGAGCTACTGCTGCACGCTTCAAAGCTTCAATAGGAAGGTTGAGGTATTTAACCTGGCCTTCTTCGATAACATTGCCCAAGCGGCTTACGGTGTAGGTGTTGTTGAAAGGCTTGTCTTCCGTAGGAGCAGAAATCAAGGAAACATAGTCGTTTACATCAATACCAACAGCCTCTTTGAAGAACTCAAGAGGGGTGAAGGTGCCATCCAGGACAAGTTTGTTTTCCTTGTCGCGCAGGTTAACATCGAAGGATGCTGGTGGCTCGCCCAAGCAGGTAACAAGAAGGCTGTATACCTTGTCAAGCATGTCCTTCTTCATGGCACGCAGGGCGTCCATGTCAGCGCCTTCTGCAGCTGCCTTGCGAAGACGCATGGCGCTTACGCGAAGGAAGCGGGTAAGGTAGCTATCAAGCTCGCCGGTGTTACGGGAGTTTGCCGTCTCAGGCATGGCTTCCTTAGGCACTGCACCATATTTGTTGGTAAGAGCGCGGAACATGTCCCACTGACCGCCGTCGCAAATAGGATCAGTAAGTAAGAAGCTGATCAAGCGACCTTCACGAGGCTCATCCAAGGTGTCCAAAATGTTCTCGAAGAACCAGTTGGATTTTTCCAGCTTGTCATAGAACAGAGGAAATACCTGGGAGAATTCAAAGCTTGCAAGGTTGTACTTTTTGATGGTGTGGAAACGATAGGTGTTCAAGGATGCGAACATCCAGCAACGACCAGAGCGTTCCTGGTTGCAGCGTTTGCCTTGGTTCAAATCAATATCAAACACAGAAGTGTTTTTAGCAACAGCTTCTGGGACACGAGCAGCCTTACGCAGGCCAACAGAGCTTGCAGCATTTTTTGCAACAATGTTAGCGCGCTCAGCAAAGAATGCCTCACGAGAAGCGGATAGGTCATCAAGAGTTACCGATTTTTTGGTATCCATAGTGCCTCCGATTATTAGATGTGGATAACTTTTACTATGCCGATAGTCTAGCACGTGATACTAGTTTTACCAGGAAATATTCGCTTTGTGGTCAGGTCGTTCACAAAAGTAATAAATATTTATCTTTGTGCCGTACTTGCGCCTTATAGCTCACCCGTCTGCGGTACGTAGGGGTGTTGTGTATGACAGGAAGTTAGTGCAGGAACAAACTCAAAACCTGCGGACGTTGTAGGAGCAGGGGTTGTGCGGGGTGTCCTATGCAGTCCGATGCGTGAGATATGATAAGCCCCGCATCACATATAATGTCCCCATTCGCTTCGTGGTTTGTACTGCCGAACTTCAAGTTGCTGTAACAGAAGGATGGTAGATGCTTATCTGTGGCCCTGGATCCTACATGAGATACAAGTTGTTCAGGTAGCAAAAACTCCAATGGTTAGTTTAAAACGACAGTTTTGTACTTTGAACTGGGCTTTTATAGTCAAAGTAGACACGTTTTTTGCCGCTTAGCCCCCGGCTAGTCTATGTTTGAGTAGAGAGGGGTCATTTGAGGCGCCACGTAGCTAAGCGAGTTAGGGGCATAAAAAAAGCTCCCTTGGATAAGGGAGCTATAGTAACTAACTGGTGCCCGGGGCGAGAGTCGAACTCGCACTCCGTTAGGAAATGGTTTTTGAGACCACCGCGTCTGCCATTCCGCCACCCGGGCGCGTAGATAATTATAGGTGCTATAAGGCACTTTGCCAAGAGGTAATTTTAAGTTTTTCAAAATTAGCGTGTTTGTGCCTGGATCATCATGTGCTCCTACAAGCGTTTGTGACTTCCTTCATGAGCTTCGAGCGAGGTGATACGTTGTCCTAAGAACCCATGATTTGATCAACGTAGATCATTATAGGGCAGGTTTCAAGCAGAATTAGGGCGCCTGTGTTTCTTATCAGTTACAGTTCTGTTGCCATTGTGCTACGCATGCTTATACGACACCTGTTAGAAATATTTCTATGCAAGAATAACTTTACTTTATTAAAGCGCCCTTGTCCTAACGGTATACACGTGGGCATTCGAGAAAAGAAAAGGAGTGTAGTATGACGAAGCAAGAAGCAAAACGTCCTGGCCTATTGGTCAAAATGCTTTTGGGTGTGTTGGCAGGTTCCGTTTTAGGCTCATTGGGGCCTATATTCTCCCTGCAAGATCAGCCGGTGTTTGCAACAACTATTTCAGTTCTTGTCACCTTTTCTAATCTCTTTGCCCAGTTGCTACAGTTCATCGTGCCTCTGTTGATTGTGAGCTACATCAGTGTGGGCTTAGCGGAACTTGGAAAACGTGCTAATAAGCTCTTTGGCTTTACCTTGGCCCTTTCCTATGGCTTTACGGTTCTTGCTGGAGCCATTGCTGCAACCGTGGGTCTGCTTGTTCTTCCTGCCCTTATTAAGCCCATGACAGGTGCCGCAGGAGCTCTTGTAGAATATGCACCCCTGCTTGATCTAAAGGTACCTCCCGTCATGCCTGTTCTGACCTCTCTTGTGCTGGCCTTTGTGCTCGGCCTTGGCATGGCCAACCTACAGGGAGGACGTCTTTTGGGTGTTATGACGGATGTTCGCGACATTATTGGTCTTGTTATTCACAAGATCATCATTCCTGCCATTCCTTACTTCATGGTAGCTCTGTTTGCAAATATTGCAGCATCGGGTGAGCTTATTGCCACCGTAGGCATCTTCCTTACGCTATTTTTGTTTATCGTTGCCTTCCAGTGGGTTTTGTTGGGTGTTGAATACGGCGTTGCCTCTTCCTATGCTGGCAAAAACCTCTTCCCCAAGATTAAAAATGCCCTTCCTGCCTATGTGACGGCCCTTGGCACTAAATCTTCTGCAGCTACTATTCCTATCAATATGGAATGTGCAGAAAAGAATGGCGAATCTCGCGATATTGCCGGCTTTGTTATTCCCCTCTGTGCAAACATCCATCTTGTAGGCGATGCTGTATGCCTTACCTTTGAAGCCGTGGGCATAGGCCTTGCCTTTGGCATGATGCCTTCGGTATTTCAGATGGCAACCTTTGTTTTAACCCTAGGACTTATCATGATTGCTGCTCCTGGCATTCCCGGAGGCGGCGTTATGGCTGCTCTTGGCCTCTTTACCGGTCCCCTTGGCTTTACCGAAGCCATGGCTCAGCTTGCAATTTCCCTGCACCTTACGCAGGACAGCTTTGGTACGGCAGCCAATGTTACAGGCGACCATGCAATCTCCTTCATGGTTGAAGCCTATGACAATCGCCATGACGGCGCCAAGCCTGGCACGGATTATGAACAGGCCATGGCCTAAGCACCCTTCTAGCAACTCTCCTTATATAAGTAGGGTTGACATAACTCTCTCTCTTGCGCAAAGAGCGTCCCTCCCGGGGCGCTTTTTGCCGTTTTTCCACACAGTGGGGCAGGTATGTCTTTGATCAGAGTTTCTAGCTTGATAGTTCTAAGAGTGTAAGATCTGAGCGCTCGTCTCCGGGGTCAACAAGCTTTCCGTACTAAGTGTGTCGCATGTGGTCTATTTACAAAAAAGGGGAGGGTGTAAGAAACAAAAAAACCGCCCCGGTAAAGAGGCGGTTTGTATAAGTGATGGAGCCAACGACCGGATTTGAACCGGTGACCTACGCATTACGAGTGCGTTGCTCTACCAGCTGAGCCACGTTGGCATATGCTTTTAGCACGGAAAAAGTATAGCATACTGCCCGTCATATACAAGATATATTATGCGCTCGATAAGAAGTTCTTTATATAAGAGTGTGCTTCTCTGTCGGGGGAGCAGCTTGTTGGTATGTGGCACAGCATGGCATTAGGTGCCCTACACTCAATCCAGCCGTACTTACCTGCTTATAGGTTTCTTCATGCGTAAGTGACTAAAGGGTGGTCCGACAGGCGACTTATGAGCTTTAAACTAATAACACTAACTTCTGTGTAGCGTACTCCATAAGGGAGCTTAGAATAGCCTGCCAAAACCTTGACTGTTATGAGGCATTTTTGCACACCCTGTACACGATGCAGTAGGACGTGCACAAAATATAAGGCAAGCATCCGCTCATCGTGATAATTCGACCGCTCACGCAACTAGGCTTTGTAGGCTGTAGGAGGCACTATATAGGGGAAGCTCCTTATATGTGACTGTATATATGGCAATTTCATAACTTTAGGGAAAAAGCAAGACATAATTTGAGAAGCTCGTAAAATCTTTTCGGTAATATGCCTACAAAAGCCCAGGTAAATAGGTGTGTACGCTTAGCTAAGAAGGCTCTCCTTCAATAGTTCATACGTGCTTATCACCCTAAGGCTGTCAAGTCCACTGTCTAGAATTGTCGATAATTGGTAGTAAGCTCTTGTGTGTTTCATTGAGTTAACACTCTTCGAAAATTTCCTGTAAAAATTTTCTTGCATGTGCACAAAAAGAGGCGTATAGTTCTAGACATAGCAAAGCTGATTTAAGTTTTCTGAAGGTTGCAAAACTGCACCACAGCCTACCAGAAAGGCTGCATCGGCAAGCTTAATTTAAGCAAGTCCTAGTGAATTGGTTTGTGTGGGATTAGATATCCCGCCATAAGAAAGGAGATCACTATGGCAAAGATCGTTAATTCTTGGAACGACTGGGATCCACTGAAGCGCGTTATCGTAGGTCGCTGCGACAACTCCGTAATTCCTCCAGAGGAGCCAGCAACCTCTGAAAAGGTTCCAGTTGACTCTGAGATGCGCGGTATGTGGGGCCTTCGTCCTCTCGAGACCGTAGAAAAGGGTAACGAAGCTCTCGATCGCCTCGTTGCTATCCTCGAATCCCGCGGCGTTGTTGTTGACCGCCCAACCCCACTTCAGTGGAACCAGGCTATCGGCACTCCAGACTTCCGCAATGACTCCATGATGACCTGCATGCCTCCTCGTGACATCTTGCTCACCATCGGTAACGAAATTATGGCTTCTGCTAACTCCTTCCGTTGCCGTTACTTTGAGTACTTGGCATTCTGGCCTTTGATGAAGCAGTACTTTGATGAGGATCCAGAGTTCAAGTGGACCCAGGCACCTCGTCCTCGCTTGACCGACCGCTCTTATAAGCACAACTATTATGACGAGAAGATCTCCCTCGAAGAGCGTCTTGAGCGTACCGCTAACAAAGACTTCGTTACCACCGAAGTTGAGCCAATGTGGGACGCAGCTGACGTAATGCGCATGGGTAAGGACCTCTTCATCCAGCACGGTTTGACCACCAACCGCACCGCTATGGACTGGTTCCAGCGTTACTACCCAGAGTTCCGCGTACACGCAGTTAACTTCCCTGGCGACCCATACCCAATTCACATTGACGCAACCTTCGTGCCACTGCACCCAGGTTTGATCATCAACAACCCACAGCGTCACTTGCCAGAAGAGCAGCGCGCTATCTTCGAAGCAAACGATTGGAAGATCGTTGACGCAGCTCAGCCTGCACACACCGAGCCACCAGCACTCTGCTACAGCTCTGTATGGCTGTCCATGAACTGCCTCGTTCTCGATCCTAAGACTGTTATCGTTGAAGCTTCCGAGAAGAATCAGCTCGAACAGATGGATCAGTTGGGCATGAACGCAATTCCTTGCGACCTCCGCGACGCATACGCATTCGGTGGCGGTCTCCACTGCTCCACCGCTGACGTTTACCGTGAAGGTGAATGCCTCGACTACTTCCCAAATCGTGTAAAGGACATCACCTTGGTTCGTCCTGAGATGTGGAACGACTAATCTAGAATTTAGTTCTAGTCATATTTCTCTAAAATAGAGATATAAAAGTAGGGGAGGTTTGGTTTACAGTTAAGCCAAACCTCCCCTTTTCTATATAAGGATATGTCGGGGAAATACCAAGCGTTTAGCTGGGTAGACTTTTCTTGTATAGACTTGTCAGCTGCTATTGGTTTTAAGGAGGACCCAATGGCTAACAACTCTGGTGCTGAATACAGCATGGACCGTAAGCTGGGCATTATTGCAATGCTTATCTCCGCTACTGGCATGGGTTTTGTACCCCTGTTCAGTCGCTGGGCAACTCGTACGGAATTTCTCGATGGTACTGCAGGCCTCAACGCAGGCGACTCCGTTGGCGCTTTGATGGCTGTAGGCCGAATGAGCATGGGCGTATTGTTCTTCGTCTTCTTGCTCTTTGCTACCAAAAAGGTAGACGTATTTAAAAACCTCAAGCTCACCCCAGCTATTGCTTTGGGTGGTTTGATGATCGGTATGTCACTTGCTTGCTACGTTACTGCAACCTTGTTGACCACCATCACCAACTCTATTTTGTTCATTTACACAGGTCCTGTTATCTGCGTATTGTTGGCTCGCATCATTCGTAAAGAACCTATGTCTGTTCTGCAGTGGGTTTGCCTCTTTGCAGTATTCGTAGGTATGTTGCTTGCTAACGGCATCATCGGCTTTGACACAGGCAATTCCTTGGCTGTAGACCCAGAAAAGTTCCCAAATCATGTTGTTGGTGACATCGCTGGTATCTTGTCTGGTTTCTTCTATGGTGCATCCATGTTCTTCAATGGTTACCGTAAAGACGCCGACACCACTGCTCGTGGTGTTTGGAACTTCATCTTTGCTACCATCGGTGCTGGCGCTATCTGCATCGTTTTGAATGGCATTGGTGTTGCAAATGCAGACAATCCTGCACTTGCTAACTGGGCATTGAACCTGCACCTCACCACCTTCAACTGGATTGGCGCTGTTCTCTTCTGGATCGTATGCGGTCCTTTGGCATTGGGCTTCTTGCTTGTTGCTGGTCGTAACTTGCCTGCAGCTGACTACGGCACCATTGCCTACTTCGAAGTACCTGTAGCATTGTTCATTGGTTTGGTTGTATTTGGCGAACCATTCACCATCAACACTGCACTCGGCGCTATCTTGATTATTGGCGGCGGTATGGTACCTGCCTTGAAATCTCTTGTTGCAAGCAAGCGTAAGCAAGCTGCTGCATAAGGTTTTATCTGAAGCAATGCAACTCTTTTCATATCTGAAAAGAGAAATGCAGTCGCAGAGGAACAAACACTTTTGCTAGTTTTTAAAAAACTAGAATCTGTGCGAGCACCCTTGCGATAGCAGGGTGCTCCCTTCTTTTTATGCCTCTTTTCAAGCTCAGAGGCATACGTTCTTTTCACAAAATCATCACAACTAAGCTGATTTGTACTATAATGTGACCTATACAGAAAAAGTTTTTGAGGAGGTTTTTCTATATAGGACAACACAGTACGAGCGTGTGAAGGAGGGTAGCATAGAAACTGTTCATTTGCGGTTGAGCTTGAGGTGTATCGCCGACCGCACTTATCTTAGGGGAATAAGATGGATACTTATATTAGTAACGCCAGCAGCGAAGAGCGCGCGACGCTTAGAAAAGTTGCCGTGTCTTCCTTCTTGGGAAACTTTATTGAGTGGTTCGACTATGCAACCTACTCATACTTTGCAATCGTAATTGCAAAGGTGTTCTTCCCTACCAACGATCCTAAAATTGCAATCATGCAGACATTTGCAGTATTTGCATTGTCCTTCCTGCTTCGTCCTATTGGTGCTATCTTCTGGGGCAGCATGGGTGACAAAAAGGGTCGTAAGTGGGCCTTGTCTACATCAATCTTTCTGATGACAGGCGCCACCTGTCTCATCGGTGTTCTTCCTAGCTATGCCATAGTGGGCATTTGGGCACCAATCGGCTTGTTGCTCCTCCGTATGGTTCAGGGCTTCTCTGCTTCTGGTGAGTATGCAGGCGCTGCAACCTTCTTGGCAGAATATGCTCCTGCAGACAAGCGCGGCATGTACTGCTCACTCGTTCCTGCTTCTACTGCAACGGGCCTGCTCGTTGGCTCAGCTTTTGCAACAGCCATGTATGCATTCATGCCTGAAGCTGCTGTAAATGAATGGGGCTGGCGTATTCCCTTCTTGCTAGCTGGTCCTTTGGGCTTGGTTGCTCACTACATTCGTACCAAACTTGAGGATTCTCCTACCTTCCACGAGATGCAGGACTCCTTGGGTGTTAACGAAAAGCAACAGCCAATCCGCAGCTTATTCAGGACTCATAAGCGTGCTTTGATCTTGTCCTTCGGTGCTGCAATGCTTAACGCTGTAGGTTTCTATGTTGTACTGACCTATTTGCCTGTATATCTAGAAACTGAAGTAGGTATGGCTTCTGGTCCTTCTTCTTTCATTACGACCATTTGTCTGCTTTCCTACATTTTGTTCATCTTCCTGTCTGGTCACTTCTCTGATAAGTTTGGCCGTAAGAAGATGCTCATTCTTGCCTGCGGTATGTTTATCGTATGCTCCGTACCAGCATTCATGTTGCTCGGTTCTGGTTCTTTCTGGACTGTTTTGTGCGTAGAACTTGTATTGTGTTGCGCATTGACCATCAATGATGGTACACTTTCCAGCTACCTTGCAGAAACCTTCCCAACAGACGTTCGTTACACGGGCTTTGCATTCTCCTTCAACATGGCTAATGCAATCTTCGGTGGTTCTGCAAGCTTTATTGCAACAGCACTTATTAGCCTTACTGGCAATCCTATTGCTCCTGCATGGTATATGGTTATCATTTCCTGCATCTCTATGGTTGCTATGGTTATGTCTCATGAACATACCGGTAAGGACCTTTCGGAATTGTAAGAGTTCCGATTCGCATATGTAATAGAAACCGCTGCTTGTCGTATTGATAGGCGGCGGTTTTTTACCCTAGTTAATCAGGTGAGAAAATGGCAGAAAAAGCAACAAAAATGCCGAAGTCGGTAAAGGCGCAGATTACACGAGCCTCCCTCGTGGTAGCTGCGGCTGCCATTTTGCGCGAACAAGGCCCGAGTGGCGTTACTTATCGTCGGGTTGCCGAATGGGCTGGCGCATCATCTTCTTCGGTAGGCTATTATTTTGAATCGATTAGCGAGCTTTTGTCCGAGGCAGCTCAGCACAACATTACTATCTGGACACAGCGTGCCGAAGGTGTGGCACATGAGGCAAATGGTCTTGAGCCCCACGAGTGCCAAGAGCGTATCATCGAGCTTTTGATGCGTGCCTGTTTGCCTGAAGAGCTCAATGAGCCTGCTGCCCACTATGCCCAGCTTGTGCAATCCGCCGAATCCGAGGTTGTTGTACGTGCTTATAAAAACGGCTGTATACGTATCAGGCAGGCGGTAGCCTTTATTCTGGAAAGGGCAGATGTGCTCCTGCCAAGCGAGCTTATTACCATCACAGTTGACGGTGCTGCTATTATGGCTATTTCAGAACACTATGACGTGTATGAAACGGTAGAAGAGGCCTTGAAGAGTTTGTTTGAGGCCTGTCACCTAAGCTAACAAAAGTCTTCCTGTATGCTTTGTATCCCCTTGTTCCTTAGGGTAATTTCCCTGGGTACAAGGGGATTTTTGTGTTATAAGCTAAGCGTGTTGGCTGGAGAGTGACGCTTATATGAAGGCTTTATTCACGTTTTTAGTGCTATCGAGGCACCAGCTAGGTATGAGATTGCCTGCTACAGGATTATAGGATTTGATAAGCTTTTTTGGACTTGGCCCCAGGCTGTGGTAAGCTAAGTCCCCGTTATATAATCACTCGTCAGTAAGGACGGTATGCATGGGTCTCTCTCTTGGTTTTGACCAGCTTATCTTTGCCCTTGGCTTTACCTTTGCCTACACTATTCAGGCTGTAACTGGTTTTGCTGGCAATCTGTTTATCATGCCTATAGGGGTGAGCACCATTGGTCTTGAATCATCGGTTGCCGTATTAAATGCCATGGGTGTTTTTGCTTGTGGCCTGCTTGCCTTAACAAACCTACAAGATGTCAACTGGCGAGAGTTCTATAAGATTACAGCCATCATGCTTGTATGTATGCTTGTCGGTATTTGGCTCAATACACTCCTTCCCTTAGATTTTCTGCTTAAGCTCTATGCCTTGGTGATTGTCTATGTTGGTATAAAAAACTTCTTTATTACTGACCCTCAAGAACTACCGAGCTGGCTTTTATATAGCGTAGTGGTGCTTGCAGGGCTCATACATGGCATGTTTGTCTCAGGTGGAGCCTTTCTGGTCATCTATGCGACACAACGCCTGCGTGATAAGCAGGAGTTTAGGATTACCCTATCTCTCATTTGGACAGTCTTGAATGCCGTGTATATGGCCATCGGGCTGCATGCAGGGTCCTTCACTCCCGAAGTTATAAGCATGGTGCTTATGTGTATTCCCTTGGCCTTTGTTGCTACATTTTTAGGAAATTGCATCGGCAAGCGCATATCGCACACTCTTTTTAAAAAGTTGGTCTTTGGTCTTTTGAGCATTATGGGCGTTGCTCTTTTGATAAGCAGCCTCTAAGCTGATGTATCTTGTTTTTCTTCTATGTAGAACAAGGGATATACGCCTGCGTTTCTTGCAGTTTGCGGTACTATAGAAGGGTAGTAGCTACTTTCCGAGGAAGTGGATGGAAATGGATAAAAAAGTACACGAGCTTATTAATAAGCAGATCAATAATGAGTTCTATTCAGCATATCTGTATATGTCGTTTGCGGATTATTACGAAGAGCAGGGTCTTTCCGGATACGCTAACTGGTATATGATTCAGGCTGCTGAAGAACGTGACCATGCTTTGATTCTGCGCAAGTATCTTCACGACCATGGCTGCAAGGTGACCCTTGAGGCTATTGATCGTCCAGACATGGAATTTGCTTCAAATCTCGAACCACTTGAGGCAGGTCTTAATCATGAGAAGTTCATTACCGATTGCATTCATACCATCTATGCTGCCGCTGGTGAGTGTAAGGACTATCGCACCATGCGCTTCTTGGATTGGTTTGTTGATGAACAGTCCGAAGAAGAAGTAAATGCTCAAGACATGCTTGATAAGATGAAGCTCTTTGGTGGAGAAGCTAAGAATCTCTATGACCTTGATAAAGAGTATCTTTCTCGCACTTATCGCACACCTAGCATGCTCTCTGGCGAGTAACAGCTTGTCTTATATAAGCCCGCTGCTGCGGGCTTTTTTATGCACAGAGGCAGCCGATGGGCTTCAAGACATATATAATAAAACTAACACTGTGACACCTCTTATTTTGAGGGGTGTTCTATAAACAACAAAGGGGGCAAACTCTCATGGAGAATTTTAGCTTTTGTTGCCCAACTCAATTTGAGTTTGGCAGGGGTGCTGAAACCAAGGTAGGTCAGGCTATGGCAGCTGATGGAGCTACAAAGGTTTTGCTGCATTTTGGTGGTTCAAGCGCAATCAAGTCAGGCTTGCTCGACCGAGTAAAGGCCTCTCTTGAAGCAGCAGGGGTATCCTATATCGAGTGTGGCGGCGTTCGCCCTAACCCTGAAGTAACTCTTGTTCGTCAGGCCATCGAGATTTGTAAGACAGAAGGCGTTGACTATCTTCTCGCTGTCGGCGGCGGTTCAGTTATTGACTCTGCTAAGTCTATTTCCTTAGGCGCCTGTGTAGAAGAAGATGTGTGGGAGCATTTCTATGAAGCTCCAAAGGCTCCTGCAGAGCGCACGCTTCCTATCGCCTGTGTTCTCACAATCCCAGCAGCTGGCAGTGAAGCTGGTGGCGCCAGTGTTTTGTCTAATGACGAAAAAGGAAAAAAGCTGAGCTATCACAGCCGTGCTGTTGTGCCAAGGCTTACCTTCATGAATCCTGAGCTTACCTTTACCCTGCCTGCCTATCAGAGTGCTGCAGGTTTGACGGACATGTATGCTCATCTTCTCGAGCGCTTCTTCTGTCCTGCAGGCAGCGTTCCAGTAAGTGATAACTTCCTTATGAGCCTTATGCGTACCGTTCGTACTGTAGGGCCTCGCGTTATCGAGTCTCCCGAAGATTATGACGCACGCGCAAATATTATGTGGGCTGGCATGCTTTGCCACCAGGGCCTTGCAGGCTGCGGTCGTATTGAAGACTGGGCAACTCATGGCCTTGAGCATCAGCTTTCTGCCCTCGATACCCGAGTTACCCATGGTGCAGGCCTTGCTGTAATGTTCCCTGCTTGGATGCGCCACGTATATACCCAAGATCCTGAGCGCTTCGTTTTGTACGGCAATCAGGTGTTTGGTCTTGTATCTACGGGTGACGTTCATGCTGATGCACGTCGTGCCATTGATGCTACCCAGCAATTCTTCGTGTCCTTAGGCATGCCAAGCTGCCTTGCTGATTTTGGCATGGACGAGTCAAGTATTGAGCCTTTGGTAGAGAAGCTCCACGGTGTCTACGGTGATAGCTTTGGTTATTTCAAAAAGCTCACTATGGACGATGCGCGTGAGATCTATCGCTCAGCTCTCTAGTGGCTGTAATTCCCTATAGGTAAGCCATATGTTTGTAGCCTGTGTCATCCGCTCATGAATGACACAGGCTTTTCTTGCTACCTGGCACTTTATGGTTCTAATCGCTTCAGCACTAGGCAATGCAGTCAGCTAGACCTTAGTGCATACTAAGAAATGTTGTGACTATCACTATGACCACATCAAATTCTCCAGCACGTCAGTCTGCTGGATCACATAAGGCGGCTCGTAAGTCTGCGCGTTCAAAAAAGCCTGTCAGACACACAGCCCTCTCTCAGAAGAAAAAGCCAAGTAGGTCTCAATCCTTGCCTGCTGCTCGTAAAAAGAAGGCAGGGACCAAGGAGGCCCTGAGTGTATCGCGCCCCCATACAACACATACCAGCCAAGCCAGCGTTGCAGCTCGCAAGCCTGCAAAGGCACGGAAGGAAGGATCCTTTTGTCCTGTTGCTACCCAATGCGGCGCCTGCACATCCATTACGCAGTCCTATGATAGGCAACTTGCCCGCAAACAGCGTTTTTTGGAGGACTTGTTTCGAGACGTGCTGGACAAGAGCTCAGAGTGTCTGCCTATTTTAGGCATGGAGGATCCTTTCTACTATCGCAATAAGGTGGTATCTCCCTTTGCCCCAGGTAAGAAGCTTAAAATAGATGATCCGCGTCTCGCTCGTGGCCGCCGTGCTCATAAGGGGCAGGCTCGAGAAATTCTTTGTGGCATGTATGCTCGAAACAGCCATACCATCATCAATACAGAATCCTGCCTTCTAGAAAACCAGTGTGCCCAGCGTATTATTTCTGCTATACGAGATCTGTGTTATCGCTACGACATTACACCCTATAACGAAGATACAGGAACAGGCTTTTTGCGCCACGTTATCGTGCGTATAGGTCATAGCTCTCAAGAAGTGCTGGTTACCCTGGTTACAAACCAGGAGCAGTTTGTTGGCTCTAAAAATTTCTGTAAGGAACTGATACGTCGTTGCCCTGAGGTAACGACGGTAGTGCAAAACATCAATACTCGTGATACCAACGTTATTTTAGGTGAGGGTCGTGATATTGTTTTGTACGGACCAGGATTTATCCTGGACAGCCTGTGTGGATTGAGTTTCCGAATTTCTGCAAAATCCTTCTATCAAGTTAATGCCGTGCAAACTGAGGTGCTGTATCGACGTGCAATTGAACTAGCTGATCTTAGTGGTGCTGAACGAGTGATTGACGCCTACTGTGGTACCGGCACCATAGGCTTGGTAGCTGCAAAGGGCTTGCCGGAATCACCCAATGCTCACGCCGCAGAGCTTATTGGCATAGATAGTGTAGCGGCTGCAATTGCTGATGCGAAAAACAATGCCCGTCATAATGACATAGAAAATGCTCGTTTCTTGGTTGGGGATGCAGGAGTATCTTTAAGAGACTACGCTAAAAAGAATACCCAGGTTGATGTAGTGATGATGGATCCGCCTCGTGCTGGTTCTACAGAAGAATTTTTATCAACCGTTGTTGAATTAGCTCCTAGGCGTATCGTCTACATTAGCTGTAATCCTAAAACGCAGGTACGTGATTGCAAGTTCCTGTGTGATCGGGGATATGAGATACAGGTGCTTCAAGGGGTAGACATGTTTCCCCATACCGACCATGTAGAAAGCCTGTGCTTATTAACGCTTAAGGATATGTAAGTAAGTTGTTTTTAGTCTTTGCCTTTCGTGATACGAAGGAAGTTGCCTGTCACCTTTGTGTGAGGCAAGGCATGATATATACCTAGATTAGGGAGTGATTAATGAATGAGTCTCAATATGAGAAGATTGCCTCTCCAGAAGGAGAAGATCTACTAAAAGGTCTGTACAGGGTACGAAACTGCCTTGTTGTAATAAATGATAATCAGGCCTTAATCTATGATGTAATGTTTCGTCGCGATGAGTTAAACCATCAGATTGATGAGCCTGAGCTTGCCGAAAAAATTGGAATTAAAAAGCCCCTAGAAATAGTTGATTTCGTCCTACTTGTTGCAGGCCTTGTCTACTTGCTCTATTGCATGGTTAATCTGAAACTCGATGCGCTCGCATCTGCAGGCGTCCTTGCCTTATATTTTGTGGGACGGGTTAAGAAGAATAAGGCGCTTAGCATAGCTGCTCGATTTTTATTGACAGTAATCCTCATAGGTCTTATTACATTTGACAATGCAACGCTCAATTCTCCATTTATGCTTGTGGCTACGCTCGCTAGCATCGGGGCTCTTGAAGGCTTACGCCGTGCTTACAACGCAAAGTGTGAGCAGGACAATCGTAAGGAATGCGAGCGCGTCCAAAGTCATAATGAACAGATAGAGCAGGAAGATGCTCAGCTGCAGATAAAATTGCGTGAAGCTACCGAGACAATCGAGGCAGCAAAGAAGCAGCTTAAAAAAGAAGTGACGCAGTGGTATCCACCAGATCTTTGCGATCTCGAACACGTGATAGCTTGTATTGACATCGTGCAGAGTGGCAGAGCTCATACGGTGCAAGAGATGACTAAGGTCTATGCGCGAGATACTCGAGTCCACTACAGCATATAAGCTAACACGTTCGTCGATTGCTCCAAAGATAAATCCGTGACCTTAGGTACATATCTCTCGATTGCTAAGGCCCACGGGCTTATATATATTCTCACGAGCCTATAGGGGGAGTATTGGCCCTCTGTAGGCTCGTTGGCTATCTGCGTTCATGTACATGCATGCTTAAATAATCCCAGCTAGGAGACGTGCATTCGCAGAAAAATTTCAGAAAGTATCTTGTCAATATGTTACCTGTATGGTAAAAAATATCTAAATTGAATATCTAAACCGTTGAAGCGGAGATAACGGTAAGGATGCCTTTACAGAGAACCTGCGATGCTGAGAATCAGGTAAGAAACACCTTATCAAATGGACCGCTGAGGGCGCAGTCAAATGTGAGTTTCACAGAGTATTCTGCGACGTCGTAGGCAGGCGTTATTTGTCGGGGATATGAAGGTATCCTGCTAAGGGCACGGGTCAAACCGTGAATCAAGGTGGCACCGCGGATAGTAGCAACTAGTTCGTCCTTGAGCGAGACAGGTCTCGCTTGAGGGCTTTTGTATTTCAGGACCCCTTTGGCCGAGACAGGTCAAAGGGGTCTTTTTTGTGTAGGAGTCAGGCGCGACAAGGCCATGGCTGTTGATAATCTCCTAACCAATACAATCAACAGTTGGGCTTATTTCTGGGTGTCGTGCTCTTTCCTATGCAGCCCCTCTTTGCGCAAGAGAGAGTAAAGGGTGAAAGGTGTACAGGAATGAATATCCTGCCAAGCTTAGAAGACGTGACTGAGATTGTAGCAGGGGGAGAGTATTCGGTCGTGCCGCTGAGTACAGAGATGGATGCGGAAGGCATAACTCCCCTTGAGCTTATGAAGGTTTTAAAAAACGTATCAAGCCATTGTTACTTACTAGAATCTGCCGAGACCAATGACACCTGGGGACGCTACACCTTCCTAGGCTTTGACCCTAAGCTTGAAATCACCTGTACACAAGGTCATATGAAGATAGGGGACTACAGCTTCACAACAGATAATCCCTCGGATTGTCTGCGTAATGTGCTAGCAAACTATACGAGCCCCCGCTTTGATTATCTTCCAAGCTTTACCGGTGGCCTAGTGGGCTATTTTTCCTACGACTATCTAGCCTATAGCGAGCCTGCTGCCTTTTGTGATGTTGATGATTCAGAAGCCTTTAAAGACGTCGACTTGATGCTGTTTGACAAGGTGATTGCCTTTGACCACAGGCGCAACAAGATTGTCTGCATTGTTAATATGGCCTGTTCAGAAGGCGAAGCGGGCTATAACCTAGCCGTGCGTGACTTACAGGCACTTGTCAACCTGATTACACAGGGTGAAAAGATTGCAGAGATAGAAGGACGCATAACAGGGGAAGTAACTCCTTTGTTTACAGAAGAGGAATTTTCTTCCATGGTGGCGCAAGCCAAGCATCATATTCATGAAGGTGATATTTTCCAAATAGTACTTTCAAATCGCCTTAGCGCCCCCTTTGAAGGCAGCCTCCTTCCAGCCTACACCATGCTTCGTGAGATTAATCCTTCCCCCTATATGTTTTATTTTTCTGGAACGGATGTCGAAGTGGCAGGCGCCTCACCTGAAACCCTTGTGAAGCTTGAACAGGGGGTTTTGCATACCTTCCCTCTTGCTGGAACGCGCCCTCGAGGAGCAACGCCAGAAGAAGATGCCGCTCTTGAAGCTGAGCTCTTGGCAGATGAAAAGGAGCTTGCTGAGCATAACATGCTCGTTGACCTGGGACGCAACGACCTCGGTAAGATAAGTAAGTTTGGATCTGTTGCAGTAGAGCACCTGCATTCGATAGAGCGTTTTTCCCATGTAATGCACATTGGATCAACAGTTCGTGGCGAAATTGACGATGCTCACGACGCCCTAGATGCCATAGAGGCAGTCTTGCCGGCAGGAACGCTTTCAGGTGCTCCAAAGATTCGAGCCTGCCAGCTTATTGGTGAGCTAGAAAATAACAAGCGAGGGATTTACGGCGGAGCCATTGGATATATCGATTTTACGGGCAACATGGACACCTGCATTGCCATTCGCATAGCCTATAAGAAAAATGGCAAGGTGTTTGTACGAAGTGGTGCTGGGATTGTTGCTGATTCTGATCCGCATAAGGAATATCAGGAGTGCCTCAATAAGGCCAGGTCAAGCCTTAAGGCCCTCGAGCTTGCCCAGGAGGCATAATAATGATTTTACTGATAGATAACTACGATAGCTTTTCCTATAACCTATATCAGATGCTCGGAAGCATAGAGCCAGACATTCGGGTTGTTCGCAATGATGAGCTAAGTGTTTCAGAGGTGCGAGACCTCCATCCTGAGCGCATTATTATTTCCCCCGGTCCCGGCAGGCCTGAAGATGCGGGAATTATTATAGACGTGGTTCGCAAGCTGGGAGGTGAAATACCTATCCTCGGCGTGTGCCTGGGTCATCAGGCAATCTGCGCTGCCTTTGGGGCAGAGGTTGGCTATGCAAATAAGCTTATGCATGGCAAGCAGTCCCTGGTGAGTTTTGATACCAGCTGTCCTTTATTTGTGGGATGTAGCGAAGTATCTCCCGTGGCACGCTATCACTCACTTGCAGCCAAGGCAGATACCATTCCGTCTGAGTTGGAAGTCTGTGCAAGCACCTGGGATGGCGAGGTAATGGCTGTCTGTCACAAGGATCATCCCATCTACGGTGTGCAATTCCATCCTGAATCCATTATGACCCCTGAAGGCGAGCAAATCCTAAAGAACTTCATTAAGGAGAAGTAAGGCAATGATTAAAGAAGCTATCGTCAAGATTGTAAATAAAGAAGATTTAAGCTTTGATGAAGCCTATGCTGTTATCAACGAAATCATGAGTGGAGAGACTACAGCCATTCAAAACGCGGCCTTCCTAGCAGCACTTTCTACAAAAAGTGCTCGTGCAGAAACCACCGATGAGATAGCAGGATGCGCTGCTGCCATGAGGGCTCACGCAACAAAGCTCGAAACCGATCATGAGGTTTTTGAAATTGTAGGAACGGGTGGAGATAACGCCCACAGCTTTAATATCTCTACAACATCAGCCCTTGTTGCCGCTGCCGGAGGCATGAAGGTTGCCAAGCATGGAAACCGCGCAGCTTCGTCTAAGTGTGGCACGGCTGACTGCCTTGAGGCCTTGGGAGTGAATATCGAACAAGACCCTGACCTATGCCGCAGGCTTTTGGACGAGGTAGGCATGTGCTTCTTCTTTGCTCAAAAGTATCACAGCTCTATGAAATATGTAGGTCCCATTCGCAAGGAGCTGGGATTTAGGACGGTATTCAACATCCTTGGCCCCCTTACCAATCCAGCTCGTCCCAGCATGCAGCTATTAGGCGTGTACGACGAATACCTGGTGGAGCCTTTGGCGCAGGTACTTATCAGCCTTGGTGTAAGGCGTGGCATGGTGGTCTATGGACTTGATAAGCTCGATGAGATTTCTCTCAGTGCGCCTACCAAGATTTGTGAAATTCGCGATGACTGGTGTAAGACCTATGTGATCACTCCTGAGGATTTTGGCTTTGAGCGCTGTGGCAAGGAAGATCTACGTGGCGGCGATCCTAAAGAAAATGCCCAGATCACCCGTGATATTTTAAGTGGCCAAAAGGGGCATAAGCGCAATGCAGTGGCACTTAATGCGGGAGCTGCGCTCTATATTGGAGGCAAGGCTGATAGCTTTGCAGAAGGTGTCGCTCTTGCCTGCGATATTATTGATTCGGGTAAGGCCCTTGCCTGCCTTGATGCTTTTGTTGAATTGAGTAACCAGTAGGGGGTTTAAACTCATATGACCATCCTTGATCAGATTGGCGATCACGCACGCAGTCGTGTGGCCAAGGCAAAGGAAGTGCTACCCTTAAGCGCTCTTAAGGAGCAGGCCCAGGCTCTACCAATAGGCACCTTTGCCTTTGAGTCTGCCCTTGCTCGCCCAGAACTTTCCTTTATCTGTGAGTGTAAAAAGGCATCCCCTTCTAAGGGTGTTATTGCCGAAGAGTTCCCCTATCTCTCTATAGCCCGGGACTATGAAGCTGCAGGTGCGGATTGTATTTCTGTACTTACGGAGCCTCGTTGGTTTTTAGGTCAAGACGCCTATCTTTCCGACATTGCCCGCAGCGTGTCTCTTCCCTGCTTGCGCAAGGATTTCACCATCGATCCCTACATGCTCTATGAAGCAAAAATCCTTGGAGCTTCTGCTGTCCTGTTGATTTGCAGTCTTCTTACAAAAGAAGAGCTCGTTACTTATCTTGAGATAAGCGAAACTCTGGGCCTCTCTGCCCTGGTAGAAGCTCATGATGAAGCAGAAGTTGCGATGGCCTTGGGCGCAGGTGCACGTCTTATTGGGGTTAACAATAGAAACCTTAAGGACTTTTCTGTTGATAGGTCCAACAGCATGCGTCTGCGTGAGCTCATTCCTCACGACGTGCTTTATGTGAGCGAAAGCGGCTTGCGCGACCCTCATGAGATAAAAGAATTGCAGAGCATTGGTGTTGATGCCGTATTGATAGGGGAGAGTCTTATGCGAGCTAGGGATAAGACACAAAAACTTGCAGAACTCAAGGCCGAGTTATGACAGCTATAAAACTCTGCGGCCTAATGACACCTCAGGATATAGCTTCGGCCAACCTTCTTAAGCCTGACTATGTTGGCTTTGTTTTTGCCCAAGGTTCAAGGCGCGCCCTAAGCTTGAGTCAGGCACGTGAATTAAAGCGTCTTCTTCATCCAGCAATTTTAGCTGTCGGGGTGTTTGTAGATGAGGATCCTGACGTACTAGCATCCTTCGTAGACATGGGATGTATTGATGTGGTTCAGCTCCACGGGTCTGAAGATGCAGCCTATATTGCGGATATAAAACGTCGACTTGCAGTTCCTGTGATACAGGCTTTTCGCATTGCGGATGCACAGGATATTAGGCGTGCAGAAGAAAGTCATGCTGATATGATTTTGCTCGATTCGGGTGCCGGAACAGGGCAGCGTTTTGATTGGACGCTTCCCCTGCAATGTAGGCGCCCGTACTTTCTAGCAGGGGGTTTAGGAATAGATTCAGTCGAAGAGGCCATGAGCTCCTTACACCCTGCTGGTCTTGATGTGAGTTCTGGTATAGAAACAGGGTATGCAAAAGATCCGAATAAAATGGCAGCCTTTGTAGCCCAGGTAAGAAAGATGGATGCACTATGACAAATCTCCAGGGACGTTTTGGTATTCATGGTGGGCAGTATATTCCCGAAACACTTATGAATGCCGTTATAGAACTAGAAAAAGCCTACAATTTTTATAAGGATGATCCCGAGTTTAAACAAGAGCTCAAGGATCTTTTTAACAACTATGCGGGCAGACCCTCCCGCCTCTACTATGCTGAGCGTATGACTCAGGATTTGGGTGGAGCAAAAATCTACCTAAAGCGCGAAGACCTCAATCACACCGGAGCTCATAAGATTAACAACGTATTGGGTCAGGCTCTTTTGGCTAAAAAGATGGGCAAGACTCGCCTCATTGCCGAAACAGGCGCGGGTCAACATGGCGTAGCAACGGCTACAGCAGCTGCTCTTTTAGGTATGGAGTGCCTGGTCTTTATGGGTGAAGAAGATACCATTCGTCAGGCCTTGAATGTGTATCGCATGCGCCTTTTGGGTGCAGACGTGGTTCCGGTAACCAGTGGTACTGCAACGCTTAAGGATGCAGTATCTGAAGCCATGCGTGAGTGGACAACCCGCATTGCAGATACGCACTACTGCCTTGGTTCTGTCATGGGTCCGCATCCCTTCCCAACGATTGTCCGAGATTTTCAGGCAGTTATTTCTCAGGAAATTAAAGATCAGATGCTCGAGCGTGAAGGCCGCCTGCCTGATGCCGTTCTTGCCTGTGTAGGTGGTGGCTCAAATGCCATAGGCAGCTTCTATCACTTTATCGACCATCCTGAGGTAGCCTTGATTGGCTGCGAAGCTGCTGGTCGTGGCATTGATACGGCTTCAACGGCAGCCACTATTGCTACGGGACGCCTTGGTATCTTCCATGGTATGAAGTCCTATTTCTGTCAGGATGCCTATGGTCAAATTGCACCGGTGTATTCCATTTCTGCAGGCCTAGATTATCCTGGCATTGGACCTGAGCACGCTCATCTCTATGATAGGGGGCGCGCCCAGTATGTGCCGATCACCGACGACCAGGCCGTGGAAGCCTTTGAGTACCTCTCTCGTACAGAAGGCATTATTCCTGCCATTGAATCAGCTCATGCCATAGCCCACGCTATGAGCATTGCACCAACGATGAGCCCTGATCAGATACTTGTTGTGACTGTATCGGGTAGGGGAGATAAGGACTGTGCTGCCATCGCACGCTATCGAGGGGAAGATATTTATGAGTAAGATACAGCAGGCCTTTGATCAGGGTAAGGCCTTTATTGCCTTTATTACCTGTGGCGACCCCGACCTAGAAACAACAGGACGTGCCGTTCGTGCAGCGGTAGAAAATGGTGCTGACATCATTGAGCTGGGTATTCCTTTTTCTGATCCAACGGCTGAAGGACCTGTTATCCAGGGAGCAAATATGCGAGCTCTTGAAGCAGGCATCACCACCGATAAGGTGTTTGACTTTGTTCATGAGCTGCGTCGTGATGTGACGGTTCCTCTTGTTTTTATGACCTATGCCAACGTTGTTTTTTCCTACGGAGTTGAAGCTTTCATGGAGCGCTCGGCGGATGCTGGTATCGATGGCATTATTCTTCCTGATCTGCCCTTTGAAGAAAAAGAAGAATTTGAACCAGCCTGTCTTGCGCATGGTATAGATCTAATTTCTCTTATTGCGCCTACCTCAGAGGATAGGATTGCCATGATTGCTCAAGAGGCACGTGGTTTTGTGTATCTTGTGTCCAGCCTTGGGGTTACGGGTGCGCGCTCTCAAATCACAACAGACCTCGCTTCCTTGGTTGATGTTATTCGAAACAATGCTCACGTACCCTGTGCCATTGGCTTTGGTATTTCTCGACCTGATCAAGCGCGTGCCATGGCAGAGATTTCTGACGGCGCCATCGTGGGGTCGGCCATTGTGTCACTGCTTGCTACCTACGGCACCGAAGCGCCTGAGCATATTGGTGCCTACGTAAAATCTATGAAGGATGCTCTGCGCCAAATTGAGGCTTAAATTTTCATTTGTTTTGCACTATGTGTAGGTATAGTCATGGAGAAATGACGCTTATGCTTAAAGCAGCGGCTCTTAGATCCCCAATTTATGAGAGCATAGAAGAATACAAGTAGCAAATATGACGTCTCTACTGGGTGTATCTTCAGGCAGGCGTTTTCAAAGAGAGCGTGATTACAGGTGAAGTTTTTGACGGGTATGCGGGAGAGCCGCCCCAGTGTATATGGCGAAGATGGCCGCATAATGACGCCCTGGCAAATATGGCTGAAGCGCCTGTGTATGCTCATGCTGATATGGGCGTGTCTCGAAGTATTGGGTTCTGCCCTTACATTTGTACTGCCCGTTGTTCTAACGCAGGCAAGCCCATCTGCCCTGTTTAATGGTGCTCAGGAAGTCCCCGTATCCCTTTTAGGTCTAACGGCCTTGTTCGGCGCTATTTTTGACATTTTTGTTGGCTTCATAGGTATTCGAGGGGCAAAAAATCCTCAGAAGATAGCCCTGTTCTTTTGGATTAGCCTTATAGATGCCGTATTAACGTCCTGGGCCCTGGCTTCGAGCATTAGTATGGGTGGGGTTGAGTTGACGAGTCTCATCTCTTCCGCCTTTATTATTATCCTTGCCGTGTGTGCCTGGAAGGTGCGTGGTCAAACAGGGTATTTTGACAAGCATCCCATGCCGGAAGAATCATAAAGATACCTTCTCGTATTTCCGTAGGCTATGTTGTGGCACCGTTTCTTTAGTGTGAGCGTATCTCAAAGCTTCGCACGTGATGCGATGTTTTTATAAGCCTGGGCTTATGTCTCAGACTTATCTGCTGATAGCTAAATAACCCCTGTATACAAAAAGCCCGCTTGCGCGGGCTTTTTTGCTATATCGTCAGTTGAGATTAGCCAAGAGTACGCTTTTGCGTGCTCCTCCTGGTTTTTAACTTGAGTTGCAAGGGAGTGTTCTACCGTAGGTGCATGGGCTTGCATTGTGGTGCGCTCTGCCTTTGTTGCTATAAGGTAAGCTTTTCCAAGCTTACACCTAGGCAGAAGTAAAGCCTTCATCGATAATGCGAGGGCCTTCGTCGGCGGCACGAGTGGCAAGCTGGTCACAGCGTTCATTTTTTGGATGTCCCGCATGGCCCTTCACCCAGGTAAACTCCACCTGATGGGGTTCGAGGGCTGTAAGCAGGCGCTGCCACAAATCCTTGTTTTTAACGGGCTGCTTAGAAGCAGTTTTCCAATTACGCTTAAGCCAGCCTTCTACCCAGTGCTGCTTAAAGGCGTTGACTACGTACTGGGAGTCAGAAAATACTTCAACCTCACAGGGGCGGGTGAGGGCCTCAAGGGCCACGATGACACCTAAAAGCTCCATGCGATTATTGGTAGTTTCTACATAACCTTGTGAGAGCTCTTTAATAAAGGTGCGCCCTTCGGCATTGGTATATTCCAATATGGCTCCGTAGCCTCCGGGGCCGGGGTTGCCGCGCGAGGCGCCATCGCTATAAATAGAAACCTTCATGTTGGTATCGTCCTTTGTATCCTGGGTAAACATGCCTGCTCGTCGCCTAACTGCATAAGCTCCCAGCATGGCAGAATTATGTAATCTTATTTCAAGTGCAACAAGCCTGTCTGCCCCTGTTTAGTCGGGCGCCTGTTTGCGCTACAATGCTTCTTATGAAAACACTAACACAACATACCTATATCAGTACAAGCGTAGAGCAAACTCAGGCCTACGCTCGCTTTCTTGCTGCATCGCTTAAGCCTAATGATGTTATCATGCTTACCGGCGATTTAGGTGCAGGAAAAACGCATTTCACACAAGGCCTTGCACAAGCCCTGGGCATTATGCGCGAGGTTACGAGCCCTACCTTCACACTTATGAGCGTATACGAAGCAGGCGCCCTCCCCTTGTATCATTTTGATCTTTATCGCCTAGAAGATCCTCTCGAGCTTGAGGACATAGGTTTTTATGAGGCCCTTGAATCCGAGGGAGTGTCCTGCATTGAATGGGGAGATAAATTTCCCGATGACATGCCAGATGACCTTTTGACTATAGATATTACCGTAAATTTACAAGGCGAGCGCAGTTTGTGTGTAAGTGCCACAGGCCCCCGTTCGTCCGAACTGCTTAACTGCTGGAAAGAACAGCTGAATGTATATGAATGATTCCCTCGAAATAACCCCATCGACCCAAGGGACAGATGGGACTACAGAAAAGAATATCGTTATAGCTCTTGATACGGCCAATGAGGTTATTGCCCTTGGCCTTGGTGTATTGCATCCCGATGCTAAGAGCATAACAGTGCTAGAGAGCATTTCTGTTCCTGCTCATCGTGCTTCCAATACCCGCCTTATCCCCGAGCTTGATGCTCTTATGAAGCGCCAGGGTATCTCTCATGCCTCCCTCGCCTCTGTGTGTTGCGGACGTGGCCCTGGATCGTTTACCGGCGTGCGTATTTGCATGGCTACAGCAAAGGGTATCGCTAGTGCCTGTGAAGTCCCCTTATGTGGCGTATCCACCCTTGATGCCCTTGCCTGGGAAGTGTGGCAGGACGGCGTTCGTGGGTCTTTGTGGGTTTTGGCTGATGCCATGCGCAAGGAAATTTACCCGGTCCTGTATTTATTAGATGATGCAGGAGCACATCGTCAAAGTGCTGACTGCGTAATGAAGGCTGATGTCACACCTGCCTATGTATTTGAACTCACGCCACAGGACGTGCCGGTATACCTTACGGGGGACGCCCTGCATAAGTATTCAGAACTATTTGACGACTCCTACACCTTCCTTGATGGGCGTTTTTGGACTCCTGTTGGTGCTGGACTTCTGCACTGCCTTGAAGATGCTTGGCAGCAGGGAGTAATGGATCCCTTTGATAGGGAGCGCCATAACCCTGCTCTTGCCCTGCCTGTATATACTCGCCTGTCTGATGCAGAAGAAAACGAGCGTATTCGCCTTGCTAAAAACAGCCCCAAGAATTTGCACACGGGCGTTTCTGAAGAGGGTCTGCGTGCTGACCAGCGTGCATGCGCGCACGATAGCGTTATTGCTAATGCCCAGGCTGATGCAACGGGCATTTTGTATCGACCTCTTGATGCTGAGCATGCAGCTGATGTTGCGCATCTCGAATCCCTACTTATGGGCAGTGATGCCTGGAGTGAGAGCCTCGTCCTTGACGACCTATTCCGCAGTGATCGCGTATGGTGGGCAGCTTATGAAACAAGGCCAGATGGCGCTGGTCAACCACGTCCTGCTCGTCTCATGGGATATGCTGGTGCCTGGATAGTTGCAGGTGATATGCAAATACTCAAAGTTGCTGTAATTCCTGAAGCACGTCGCCAGGGTGTGGCCCGCACCCTTTTGGGACACGTGGCCCAGGACGCGCGTGACCTCGGTGCTCATACGGCCTCTCTTGAGGTGCGGGTGAGTAACGAAGGCGCTCGCGCAAGTTATGAAAAGCTCGGCTTTTCCTGTATTGGTACGCGTCCGGGGTATTATTCAGATGGAGAAGATGCTGCCATCTACCAAGGACCTCTTCCTCTCTTGTCTCATGATGTTGCTGGCATTACCCTGCGTTGTCAGGAAACGAGCGAAGAGCGCCAAGGAGATTCCAGCGAGCCTTCCCATCCTTTGATTCTTGCCATTGAATCATCCTGTGATGAAACAGCTGCAGCCATTGTTGATGGCAGCGGCAGCCTGCTTTCTGATGTTGTTGCCTCCCAGATTGATTTTCATGCCCGCTTTGGCGGCGTTGTTCCTGAAATTGCAAGTCGCAAGCACATAGAAGCCATTTGTGGCGTGTGTGACGAATGTCTTGATGTGGCAGCACGACAGCTAGGCCGAGCAGCTCTTTCGTGGAAGGATCTAGATGCCATTGCCGTAACTCAGGCTCCGGGTTTGGTGGGGGCCTTAGTTGTTGGCGTGGCTTTTGCGAAGGGCGCTGCCTGGGGTGCTGAAATTCCCCTGGTGGGTGTAAATCATCTTGAAGGACATCTGTATGCCAACAAGATTGCAACTCCTGATATTCAACCACCCATGGTAGTTTCTTTGGTATCAGGCGGACATACCATGCTTGTTCATGCCCGCGCCTGGGGTGATTATGTTACCCTAGGTTCTACCATAGATGATGCCGTAGGCGAGGCCTTTGATAAGGTTGCCAAGGCCCTTGGGCTTGGATATCCTGGCGGGCCGATTATTTCGAGACTTGCCGCCCAGGGTGATCCTCGAGCCATACGCTTTCCTCGAGCTATGATGCACAGTCATGACCTGCGGTTTTCGCTTTCGGGCCTCAAAACGGCAGTCATGACCTATATACAAAAAGAACAAGCTCAGGGACATGAGCTTAATCTTCCTGACATTGCTGCGAGCTTCCAGCAGGCTGTCATAGATGTTCAGGTTGCTAAAGCTAAAACGGCGCTTATAGAAACTCAGGCACGTGAATTTTGCCTTGGCGGCGGCGTTGCTGCCAATCCTGCCCTACGAGCAGCCTATGCAGACATGTGTGCCGATCTTGGCGTTCGTCTTACCCTGCCACCTATGAGTGCCTGCACTGACAATGCTGGCATGATTGCCCTTGTTGCCTTTGACAGGTTGCAGCAAGGCCAGGTGCTAAGCTGGGATGCTGATGCCCACGCCCATGCACCGCTGGATGAACTACGATAATTCTATAAAAGGGGTTACCTACTATGTCTAAACTGACACAACAAGAAAAAGCTGCCCGACTTGCCCATGTTCAGCAAAAAGAGCAGCGTGCTCGCGAAGCCCGCGCACGTAAAGAACGCATGAAGAAAATCTTTATCCTAGCTGTTGCCATTGTTTTGGTAATTGGTCTTTCCTTGCCAACCATGGCCCTTGTTGTTATGGGTGGTCACTAGGCATGAGCTGTTTGCAGCAGATCCATCCCATCCACGGAGAGCGAGACTAATATGTTTGGTATTGGCGGATTTGAGTTTTTCCTCATCTTGATATTCGCTTTTCTTATTTTTGGTCCTGAGCGTCTGCCCGAAATGGCGAAGACGCTTGGTCGCGCCATTGCAAAGTTTAAGGCTATGAAAAACGAGCTAGATGATGTTGTGAAAACGGAAATCTACGAGCCACAGGCTCAAGGTGTTCCCTATGAAAATCCTCTTCAAGCACTTGAAGAGCTTGCTTCTCCAACCCAGCTAACTCCCCAGGATAAAGAACGTATTGCACGTCGAGAAAAATACGAGCAGCAGCGTGCCCAGCTTAAAGAAAAAGCCGCACGTGCACAGGCAGAAGCTGCCGCAGCAAAAGAAGATGATGAGTCTGTAGCTGATGGCGCAGATCGCGCAACAGTGGTCAATACAGAAGGCGCATCGCTTGAAGAAGCGTCAGGAAGCGAGGAGTAGTCATGCCTATCGGTCCTGCGCGCATGCCCCTACTTGATCATCTGGGAGAGCTACGTATGCGTCTTGTGCGCATTGTAGTGTGCCTGATGGTTGGTGTGTGTTTCTTCTATCTTGCGAGCCCAACTATAGCCCAACTCTTGCTTATTCCTGTTGCAGAATTTATGCCCCAGGATCCGCAGGGCCAGGCCATGGTAAATGTTTTTGGTGCCTTTGATGCCTTTTCGATCCGCTTTATGATTTCGATGTGGGCGTCCTTCGTTGCCTGTTCTCCAGTAGTGTTCTGGCAGATTCTTGCCTTCTTCTTGCCTGCCTTAAAACCCAAGGAGCGCGCCTGGTTTGTACCTACCTTCATTGCTGCCGTGGCTTTGTTTGTGGGAGGCACCCTTTTTTGCTACTTTGTCATCCTCAATCCCGCCTTTGAGTGGTTAACCGACCAGGCCAGCGGTTTTGCTCAGGTCATGCCAGAGGCGCGTTTGTGGATTGATATTATTATCAAATTTGAAATAGGATTTGGCTTTGCCTTTGAGCTGCCCCTGCTTGTATTCTACCTAGTGCTTTTTGATTTTATTTCCTATGCGAAACTTCGCTCGAGCTGGCGCATTGTCTATGTAAGCCTGCTTATCTTATGCGCCATGGTCACACCTGATGCGTCTCCTGTAACCATGGCTCTTATGTTTGCAGCCATGATTATGCTCTATGAGCTCAGTCTTTTTATCGCTCGTTTTGCCTTGACTAAGCGTGTAGAAAAAAAGCGTGCCGAACTCGCTGCCGAAGAAGACTAGGTCACGAGCAAGCACGGGTGGCTTAGCGTCAGCGTTCACGCACAACATACATGAAGAAAACTTGGCTATAACAGGAGCTTGTACATTTAGTAGAGCTCCTGTTTTGCATAGAGAGCCCAATGCCCCAAAGAAGCATGCAGACATACGCGTGCTCATAGGGCACAACAAGAAAGAGGCCAGACAATGACCTATGTACGTAAAGCTATCATCACCGATGTGCCCCAGATCATGCATGTCATTGAGGATGCACGTCGCTCACTGGCTAAGCTTGATGTAGATCAGTGGCAGGGAGTATATCCCAGTGCAGCGGTTTTTGAGGATGATATCGCAAAAGGCGAATGCTATGTGTTGATCTGCGATGACATGCTTGCTGGTGTTGCAACCTTGCAAACCCATCCCGACCCAGATTATGCCTGTCTTATCGAAGGAGCTTGGGCCCTAGACGAGCCCTATACCACCATCCATCGTTTGGCAATTCATTCTGATTTCCAGGGGCGCCACCTTGCCGATATATTCTTATCTTATTTGGTAAGTGTTTCTTTGGTGTATGGCTTTAACAATGTTCGCATGGATACACACCGGCACAACAAACGTATGCAGCACATAGCAGCCAAGCATGGCTTTGTATATAGGGGCGTTATTCCCAACGATGAATACGTTGATTTTGTACGCATTGCTTTCGAATGGAATGCGCCTGCGGGCACTGCTGCTACCACGTCATGCCTTAGTGTTGAAGGGTGGGAGTCATGCTAGACGATACGTCCTATGACCGTATCGCAGCGGACCTCCAAGCATTTTGTACCAGCCTAGGTGTCCATGATGTGGTGATTGGCTTATCAGGCGGACTGGATTCTGCCCTTGTTGCAGCTTTGGCGGTTGATGCTCTGGGAAGCGCTCATGTGCATGCCATAGCCCTCCCTAGTAGATATACCTCAGAGGCATCCTATAGCGATGCGCACAGCTGTGCTCAGAACTTACGCATATCCTATGATGAGCTGTCGATAGAGCCAGCTGTCGAAGCCTTTATGCAGATGTGTAGGCCCGTCTGTGGGCAGGCACTTGAAGGGCTTCCAGCAGAAAATATACAAGCCCGCACTCGCATGGTGGCGCTTATGGCTGTGTCGAATGCGCGTGGATGGCTCATGCTTAACACGGGCAATAAAAGCGAAGGCTTAATGGGCTACAGTACGCTCTATGGCGACATGGCAGGAGCCTTTGCTCCCCTGGGAGATGCGTATAAGTCAGAAGTAGTTGCCCTGGCTCAGTATCGAAACAATCGCTCCTTGGAACAGGGGGGAGGGGAGATTATTCCCTCGTCTATTATTTCCAAGCCCCCCTCTGCTGAGCTGCGCCCAGGTCAGAGCGATGAAGAAAGTCTTGGCATGAACTATGAGCGCCTGGATGTAATTCTTCAGCATGTTTTTGAAGAAGAGGGCGACCCAGCCATGCTTCTTGCTCATGGCTATTTGCAAGAAGAAGTGAGTTCTGTCATGTGCCAGGTCAAAGCTCAGGCATTTAAGGCAGCCTATCGCCCTCCCTGCTCGGATTTGAGTAGGTATCGCCATCCCCTTCGCCTCTGCGCTGAGTAGTCGTATAAACTTTCGTGCCTTGATTTTGGCATAGTATAAAAAATCCCCTTAGAACCTTGTGCTCCTGAATCAGGACTGTGTGTTCTAAGGGGATTTTTTTATAGTGAGTGTCTAAGGAAGCGTTCTTGGCGTTGCTTGTGTGTGGGTGTATTAGGCAGATGACTCCTCTTCGCCCACAAGGGGGTTACCCTGATCGTCTAGGGGCAGTTCGTCTGCAAGCTCTTCCGCTGCTGTTTGCCCGGCTATCCATCCAAAGGCTCCAGCACTGCTTAAGCCTGAAAAACAGCCCTCAGCACAGGCTCCGCAACAAAAGACATTCTTGATAACCTGTCCTAGGTTGCTAATAAGGCGTGCATGATCGTCTGTTGCAGCACCTCCATAGCTGATATAGCGTGAAGGGAATACCTTGATAGCCTTGTACGGTGGTTCCAGGGGACGTAAGAACCTTGTGCGTCCGTAAGGATCAGCCTTGCTCTTTTCGATGGCCTGCTCATATTCTTCAAAGCTCTGTTGTAGGGCCTCAAGAGGTACCACCATTTCCTTGGCAAGTTCTTCAAGGGTGTTGCAGGTCTCAGTTGTACGCTTAAGATTTTTTTGAATAGTCTTTGCAACATTGGGAGTTTGTTTTGACTCCATAAGTTGCTTATCAAAAATACACCACCAGTACCCCATGTATTCAGCATAGGCCTTGTTGGCAGCAGCAAAGCGCTGATCTTCAGGAGCAAAGCGCTTCCCCCAAGGGCTTAAGGCCAAAACGGGGGCAAAGCTTCCCCAGTCACTTACTGTAGGAATATCGCTAATCAGGTTGATAGGATGGTTCATGGCAGTAAGTTTGCCATTTATCTGGGCGCAGAGTTGTTGCCCTTCTCCCATGGAAGCTGTTGTTTGGCAGGGGGCAGATACCCAGTCGCTAAGGTTTTTAGCAACCATTTGCTGGTTAGATACAAAGCCACCACTCGCCATAATGATTTTTTGGGCAGAGATGTCAATCGACTCGTTAGTTTTTAGCGAGCGAAAACGCATGCCTGACACTATGCCGTCTGGATCGGTGATAAAAGCCGAGGCAGAAAGATCCGTGTGGGTAACAAGGCCCCAGTTCACCAAGGTGTCCTTGAAAGGGGTCATGATAGATTCCATATCCCCAATGCCGCGTTTAGGCAAAAGCATGGCACGGGGGTCGTCCTTGTCCATATAGGTGGATGGATCGGCAAATTCTGCCCCCATTTCTGCTTCAAGATAATCCACCCATTGGCTTTGTGTACGAAAGAGCTTTTCTTGAAAAGCGAGTGCCAAAGGGTCGAGGTCGGATGGAAGATTTGCTCGAAAGCTCTTCCAGGCAGCATCTATGTCAGCAGCGAGCCCCGCCTGTTTTTGAATGCGTGTGCCGGCTGCTAAAAATACGCCATTGGCGTGATAGCTTTCTCCGCCCAGCAGATCAAGCTTTTCAACCATCAAGACCTTACGTTTCTGGCGCAGAGGTTCAATTGCGGCAGAAAGTCCTGCTATCCCAGATCCGACAATAAGTACCTCACAGTCTTCCGTAAAGTTAATGGCAGGAGTGCCCGTGAGTCCAAAGTCCTGAGATGAGAGGGGAGTGTTGTTTGACTTAGTAGAACACGAGCTTAGTCCTGTACCTACGGTGCCTGCAACTGCTCCTGCAAGTGCAAGTTTAAAAAAGTCGCGGCGATGTAGGCTTTGGGTCATATGAGCTCCTTTGTTGCGTTCGTATGTAGTGTCATTGTTTCAAGTGTAGGACTATTGTACAAGCTGAGTGCGGGTTTTTTATGAAAGCTGCAACAGAAGTTTTACCTGACGCTAAATCAGGGTAAAGTAAAAGCTAGGTAAAAACATGCCCCCTGTGACATGACATTACTGAACATACTTGTGAAACTACAGATATACAGCATTAGAAATAAGGAGCGTGGCATGACACAGTGTTCAGACTGTTCTTCCTCCGAGGACATTTCGGAGGATGCAAACACAAGTCTTAGGTTTTTTTGGGAAAATGTCGTCCAGTTATCGCAGAGCTTTCGTGAATATAAACGCGATCTTATCCTTGCTTCTGCCTGTACGGTACTAGAGGTACTTGCTGAATGTGCCGTACCTTTTTTAACAGCCCTTCTGATTGACCAGATTAAGCATGGTGCTAGCCTGGAATATCTTATCTATCAAGGTTCCTGGCTTATTGGCGTTGCCCTTTTCTGCCTTGTCTTTGGTGTGAGTGCAGGATTTTTTGCCGCCAATGCCTCAGCTGGCATCGCAAAGAATCTTCGCCGAGATATGTTTTTAAATATCCAGCGATTTTCCTTTGCAAACGTTGATACCTTTTCTTCTTCTAGTCTCGTTACTCGTCTGACAACAGACGTCGCTTATTTACAAAATTCTATATTCATGGTGTGCATCTTAGGTATTCGTATGCCTATTACCCTGCTTGCTGCCATCATCATGGCTTATGTCATGGCAGGTTATATGACAAGTATCTTTATTCTTGTTGCACCCATCTTTGCCTTGATTATGTATTTCATTCTTAAGGCAGCAGTTCCTATTTATGCACGCGTTTTTGTGCGATTTGACCAACTCAATGAGCGCATTGAAGAAAACATCCACGGCATACGTGAAGTTAAAAGCTATGTACGTGAGGATTTTGAATATGAAAAGTTCACGAAGGCCGCAGGCGCCCTGTGTAATGACAACTATCATGCAGGACGTTTGATTGCACTTATCCTGCCTCTTACTAACTTAGGTGGATATTGTATCTTCGCCTTTGTTATTTATGTTGGTAGCTATGCCATTATCTCGAGTAAAGCGAGCATTATGGACGTAGGTCAGCTCTCTGCTCTTGTAACCTATGCATTCATGATTCTTATGTCGCTAGCCATGTTCTTTATGGTAATAGGCCAGCTGGCAATTACACGCCAAGGCATTATTCGTATTTGTGAAATCCTGTCAGAAGAACCTACGATTGCAAATCCTGAGCATCCTGACACCCAGGTAGTTGACGGATCAATCAGCTTTGAAAACGTAAACTTCAAATACTTCTCCCGTGCTAAGGAATATGTCTTGCACGATATCAACCTTGATATTCCAAGTGGTGCTATGGTGGGCATTCTTGGGGCAACAGGTTCGGCCAAAACATCCCTCGCTCAACTGCTTGCTCGTCTCTACGATATTGACGAAGGTAGCCTACGCTTGGGCGGCAAGGATGTCCGTAGCTATGATTTAAATACCCTACGTTCCGCCGTTGCCCTGGTGGAGCAGAAAAACACCCTGTTCTCGGGCACAATTGCAGAAAATCTGCGCTGGGGAGATGCACAGGCCAGCGATGAAGAGTTACAGGAAGCCTGTCACCTTGCCTGCGCTGACAGCTTCATTGAGGGCCTTCCTGATGGCTATCAGACAGAACTCAGTCAGGGAGCCATGAATCTCTCAGGCGGTCAAAAGCAGAGACTCTGTATTGCGCGAGCCATCCTGCGTAAACCCCGTGTACTTATTTTTGATGACTCTACGAGTGCCGTAGACACAAAAACAGACTCTCTGATTCGTCAAAATTTGAAAAGCTCCTTGCCTCAGACAACCAAGATCATCATCGCCCAGCGCATCGATAGCATCAAAGATGCTGATCTGATCGTCGTATTGGATCGTGGCCGTATTGCCGCCCAGGGTACACATGATGATTTGCTGGCCATGTCTGATATCTATCGACAGACACATGACTTCCAATCAAAGCTGCATGAAGAAGGGGGTGCTTTCGGTGAGTAGTACAAAAAAGGAAAAGCGTAAAGCCACCCATCCCTTCAAAACCTTTTGGCGCCTTATTAAAACGCTGAATAGTTTCTATCCCGTAATCTTCCCGCTGATCACCTTCTTCAGCGTGGTGTCCATTGTAATTTCGGTGCTGCCTGCCGTTTTCCTGCAGAGAACCATTACAGTTGTCGAAGCTACCTGGGAAACGGGGGATTGGAGTGTCGCTCAGGGAGCCATAGCTCAGATCACCTTGGTGCTTATTGGCTGCTTCCTTGTTGGTGCTGCAGTAAATATTGCATCTGCCATTATGACAACCTTGCTCACCCACGGCAGCCTTATGAAGCTTCGCAATAAGATGTTTGCAAAGATGCAGAAGTTGCCTATTTCTCATTTTGATCAAAATAGCTTTGGCGACATTATGAGCCACTATACCAACGACATTGAAACCTTAAGCATGCTTATCAATCAGGGTATTTTCCCCTTGATTACGAGCTTGCTTGGAATGCTGTGCGTACTTGGCATTATGTTGTGGTTTAGCGTTTGGATGACGCTTATTGTTTTGATTGGCGTATTGGTAAGCACCCTTGCTGTAACAGGGCTTGGTGCCAATGCGGGTCGCTATTATCGCAAGCAGCAGGAAGAAATCGGCAAGCTTGAAGGCTTTATTGAAGAGGCAATCACGGGAGCTAAAACCATTAAGATTTTCACCCATGAATGTCAGACCATGGAGGCCTTCGATAAGGCTAATGAGTCCTGGCACAGGGCCTCTCGTTCTGCAAATCGCTATGCAAATGTCCTGGCACCTACCTTGTTTAACTTAGGTAATGTGCTCTATGTGTGCATTGCTCTTTTTGGTGGCTACTTCTTGCTCAATGGCGTTGATAACCTGAGCATTTCAGGCCTACCTTTTTCTATAGCCATCGTTATTCCATTCTTGAATATGGCCAAGCAGTTTATTGGTCTTTTGGGTACCATTTCACGTACTGCCAATGCCTTAATCATGGGCATTGCAGGTACCGAGCGTATCTTTACGATGATCGACCTTGAGCCTGAGGACTACAGCGGATCGGTAAGCTTGGTTCAACATGGCAACTCCCTTTCATGGCATGATGAAACACGTGCAAGCGAGCAGGATATTCCTGTTGCGGGCGATGTGTCCCTTGAGGGTGTTTACTTTGGCTACAAGCCTGATCATACGATTTTGCATGACCTTTCCTTTGATGTTGCATCAGGACAGAAGGTCGCCTTTGTTGGTGCGACGGGAGCAGGAAAAACTACCATCACCAACCTGCTTAATCGCTTCTATGAAATTGACAAGGGAAGCATACGCTACGACGGCATTGACATAGCAGATATGAAAAAGGACCAGCTGCGCCAGTCTCTTGGCATGGTATTGCAGGATACAAACCTGTTTATGGGTTCAGTTATGGATAACATTCGCTATGGTCGCCTTGATGCTACCGATGAAGAATGTATTGAAGCTGCCAAGTTGGCAAATGCGGATCAATTTATTCAGCGCCTCCCTCAGGGATATGACACCCAGCTTAGCAATAATGGCACAAGTCTCTCCCAGGGTCAGCGCCAGCTTATATCTATTGCTCGTGCAGCTGTAGCCAATCCTCCTGTTATGATTTTGGACGAGGCAACAAGCTCTGTTGATACTCGAACAGAAGCCTTGGTGCAGCAGGGTATGGATGCTTTGATGCAAGATAGAACTACCTTTGTCATTGCTCATCGTCTCTCAACGGTACGAAATGCAGATCTTATCTGCGTACTCGATCACGGTAGAATTATTGAACGGGGCACCCATGACGAGCTGCTTGCTCGCAAGGGTGTTTACTACCAGCTCTATACGGGTGCCTTTGAGCTTGAATAAGGATCGAGGGAATGCTGGCTTTTAATGCTCCGTTTTTACTCCGAGCTCACTCATACGTGAGTGTTTACAGCTCAAACATTTTTACTTCACAGGGCTTCCTACTATAGGAAGCCCTGTGTTTTTGTATTAGGGTACAGAGCCCAATCGTGCAAGCCATGGGTTTGATGAGCGGCGAAGGTGGGGAGAGAGGGTTTAAAGCTACTACGCTTGAGGTGAAAGAGTGGTATGCAGTTTACAAGGTGTAGAAGACAATAAAGAGCGTGGCACGTGCGCATAAGGCCTTCCTAGTACAGAGTAAAAAACTTCCCCTCATCTAAAAATTAGTCCTTGCTATACCCGCTTTACTGCGCTATTCTGAATTAACGC
>RCNH01000047.1_pt1 | contig 57538 bp, 44 predicted proteins | sample 2041161 | NCBI WGS metagenome assembly RCNH01 (sample SAMN09708215, study PRJNA481090) | Feces metagenome, whole genome shotgun sequencing project. | biome: feces | host: Leptonychotes weddellii | place: Antarctica: Sion Island | collected 2010-03-01 | reverse complement strand
CTGCTCCATATGGAGCAGGGGATTGCTGTATGTGGTTTTTCTGCTGTCAGGAGTAAAGATAGGGGCATTTTGGCAACAAAAAAACCGCCTGTCATGGCGGAAACAATAGAAAAGAAATAACCCTCGACAAGTCATCTAACCACGATGCTGTCGAGGGTTATTTCTCTGAATTCATGGGTTCAATCATTGGTTAACCTCCCTTTCTGCGGTCTGCGACACGGTTTCCAAACTGACTGTGATACTTCCGTACACTATCGTTTGTTTTTTCTTACATCCTCCAACTTCACACAACTTTCTATATAACATCCTACACAACACTATATAAAAACGGAAGACTGGAAACCGATGTCTTAAAGGCATCACCTTTCTTTTGGTGTTCCCTTTTGTAACTATACTGTACCATAGCCCCAGGGAAAATGCAATCACGCAGATACCATAAAAATGCAGGATATATGTTGTGAAAAACGATGATTTTCAGTGAGCATATCAATATAAGGTTGCGAAAAGGTGGAAAGGTTGTTATAATCAACTTATTGGGCAGTCTTAGGACTGCCCATTTTTACAGGCGCTTGCAGGACAATCCCGATTGACAGAATCTCCGGTGACGGATAAAATGAGAGTGAAAACAGGGTCTGGGCATACTGCCTCTTTTTCAGCAGGTGAAATAGCCGGACGGAAAGACAGGACAGGTGACAATGAAAAAGACAGATAAGAACTATCAATTATTTTTAAATACATTGCGTGAAGAGCTGGTTCCTGCCGGTGGGTGCACGGAGCCTATTGCGATTGCCTATGCTGCCGCAACTGCCAGAAAGTATCTGGGGAAAAAGCCGGAGCATATCACATTATTTGCCAGCGGCAATCTGATTAAAAACGCAAAGGGAGTCTATATCCCCAACGGCGGCATTTTGCGTGGCGTGGATGCTGCGGCTATTTTAGGAGCGCTGGGGGGCAATGCGGATCGGGGGCTGGAGGTTCTGCTGGACATGCCTGCGGGGCGCATCCCGGAGGCAGAGCGCCTTCTGAAGGAAAAGTACTGCGATGTGCAGGTGCTGAGGGACTCGGAGGCGCTGCATCTGATTGTGCGGGTGACGGCAGAAGGGGACACGGTGGAGGTGGAGCTGAAAAATACCCACACCAATATTATCCGTATCGACAAAAACGGGGAGAATCTCTACTCTTCGGAAAACAGTGGGCAAACCCTGGATGGTCTTACGGATCACAGCTTTATGACCGTTGCGAATATTCTGGACTTTGTACAGACCTGCGACATTGAGGAAATCCGTCCCAACCTGCAAAAGCAGATCGACTGCAATCTGAAGATCGCCCAGGAGGGACTTACGAACCGCTGGGGCGCAAACGTGGGTAAGCTCTACTACGAAAACGGCAGGTACATGCAGGCCTATGCGGCGGCAGCTTCCGATGCCCGCATGAGCGGCTGCAATCTGCCTGTGGTCATCGTATCCGGCAGCGGAAATCAAGGGGCAACCGCCTCTCTACCCGTGGTGGTATACGCCTGGAAGAACCAGATCCCGGAGGAGAAAATGCTGCGAGCACTGGCCCTCTCCAACCTGCTGGCAATCCACATGAAGGCGGGCATCGGAAGACTTTCCGCATACTGCGGCGTGGTCTGTGCGGCGGCGGCAAGCGGCTGCGCCATGACCTACATGGCAGGGGGCAATCAGAGCCAGATTGAGGAGACTCTCACCAATGCGGTGGCGACCGCCTCGGGCATGGTGTGTGACGGGGCAAAGCCCTCCTGTGCCGCAAAGATCGCCACTTCCCTGGAAAGCGCCATTATGGCTCACAAGCTGGCCATGAACAACCAGTCCTTCCACTCCGGCGAGGGAATTGTGATGGATACGGTGGAGGATACCATCAGCGCGGTGGGCTGCATGGCCAGCGAAGGCATGCACACCACAGATGAGGTTATCCTGGAACTTATGACAAGAATGTAATGCTGAAAACAGCCCTGAATCCATGATTCAGGGCTGTTCAGCTTGTCAAAGAAGTATGTCATTCTGAGAGAGCACAGCGACCGAAGAATCTGAAAGATCCTTCGCTGGCGCTCAGGATGACAGGGGGATAGGGAAGCGCTTAGGATGACAGAGGGGGTTCTGAATTGCACACAAATTATCCTGTTAAATGGATCCAGTCTTGCGCACACAGATGCACAGTGACTGTTTTTTGATATCCTCAATGGCTCTGAACTTATGATTCGGGGCTGTTTTTTTACTTCTGTTTGCTCTTTTCTTCCTCTTCCTTTTCGAGGACTGTGAAGGCAACCTTGCCCACAAGGGTCTTGGGAAGATCCGTGCGGAATTCCATCTCCCGGGGCAGAGCGTATTTGGGAAGACGGGCAGAGCAGTGGGCCAAAATCTCCTTTTTCAGCGCCTCACTGGGCTGAACACCCGGCTTCAGCACCACAAAGGCCTTCACACGCTGCATCTTGTAGTCGTCTTTCACACCGATGACCGTACACATGAGAACATCCTTATGGGCATCGATCACATTCTCCACCTGGGAGGGGTACACGTTGTAGCCGCTTGTTACGATCATACGCTTGAGGCGCTGCTTGAAATAGACGAAGCCCTCCTCGTCCATGGTACCCAGGTCACCGGTGTGGAGCCAGATCTGGCCGTCCTCGTGGAGCTGGAGTGTCTGGGCGGTCTCCTGGGGGTTATCCATGTAGCCCTGCATGATGCTGGGGCCGCAGATACAGATTTCGCCCATGGTGCCATAGGGTACCTGATCGTGGGTGGCCGGTGTGCAGATTTTAAAGTAGGTGTCCGGGAAGGGAATGCCGATACTGCCCTCTCTGTGGGTAAACCGGGGGGTGAGACAGCAGGCGGTGACACTCTCTGTGGTGCCGTAGCCCTCACGGACCTGCTCGGTGGAGCCGTGGGCCTTCAGAAAAGCATCCACCTTGTTTTTTAGCTCAACACTCAGAGAGTCGCCGCCGGAGAAAATTCCCTTCAGCTGGCTGAGATCCAGCTTCTGGGCATCCTCCATCCGCAGCAGGGCCTCGAACAGAGTGGGAACGCCTGCAATGAAGTTGGGCTTATACTGCCCCAGCAGCTTGCAGTAGCTCTTGGCGTTGAACTGGGGAATCAAAATACAGGTAATGCCCCAGTAGAGCATGGTGTTGATGCACACACCCAGGCCAAAGCCGTGGAAAATGGGCATGATGGAAAGACAGGTGCTGCCCGGGGTGATGCAGTTTCCGGCGGTTCCGGTCTGGAGTGCCAGAGCGTTAAAGTTCAGATTGGAAAGCAAAATACCCTTGTTTGTGCCGGTGGTGCCGCCGGAATAGAGAATTGCGGCGGTTTCGGAGCCTTTGCCGTGGTGGATGTAGTCGCCATGGTATGCCTTTCCGGCGTGGATAAAGTCCTTCCACAGCAGTACGTCCGCATCCTTGGGCAGCTTGACAGTATCCTTCCGGGTTAGGGGGAAGAGTACCTTCTTGACACCGGCAAGACCGTCTGTGATGTCGCAGATCAGCAGGGTGCGGAGCTTCAGACGGTTGCGGATTTTGGTAAATTTCGGATAGAATTGCAGCAGGGTCAGACACATCACGCTATTGGAATTATTGATATACCCCACGATCTCTTCCTCGCCGGAGAGAGGGTGGATCATGTTCGCCACGGCGCCGATGCGGTTGATTGCGTAAAACAGGATCACGGCCTGGGGGGTGTTGGGCATGCAGATGGTGACACGGTCACCGGGCTTTACGCCCTGGGCGCACAGAGCCTTGGCAGCCTCGTGGATCTGGGCAATGAAATCCCGGAAGGTCACCTTATTCCCGTAGAAATTGTAGGCATAGAAGTTGGGCTTTGCCTTTGCGGTGGTCTCTATGGTGTCCACCATGGGGCCGTTATAGTAATTGAGCGTAACAGGCAGCTCTCCGGCTGCCTGGAACCAGGGGGTCTTAACGCCCTCCGGAATGGGGAAGGAGATGCTGTCCTCCGTCACAGGATGGTATACGTCGTCAAATAAATTCATATTCACTGTCCTCCTCTAATGGTCGATCCAAAAGCTCTGGATTGGCACAGATGTGCTGAATCAGTTTTAGGGAGCGGGCGAAATAGAAACCGTCCGCAATACGCTCGTCAAGGGTTGCGCCGATGTCCACAAAGTCCCGAAGCTCCACGGAGCCGTCCGCCATGACTGTGGGGACTTTGTGAATGGTACCGATGGTCATTAACACTGAGGTGGTGCCATAGTTATTGAGGTGATGGTATACGGAGGGGCAGCGGATACTGCCCAGATTGCTTAAAAGCACAGAGGCGCAGTTGGAATCGCCCTCTGAGAGAGATTTGGGAACCTTGCCCCAGAAATCCAGCCAGCGTACCACACGGATGGCAAACATCAGAAGCAGCCGAGGCATTTTGGCAAACTGGTTGATGGTGTCATCAATGCCCTTTGCGTGGCTGTCGCTGCGCATTTCCTGGACATCCCCGACGATGATCCGGCTGATGTCCTCCAGCTTGTGGGAGCCGACGGCCTTATACTGCATGAGGGCCTCTTCACTGTGATCTGCAAAGCGGCGTTTGGCCACAAAGCTGATGGTGATTTCGTCCCGCTGGTAGATCCGCCGTCCCTGTACAAAGCGGTTTAAGTAGGGGCGTTCGCTCAGCACTCTGGCAACCATGGTCACAAAACAGTGAAACAGGGTTGTCTTAAACGGTGCATCGGGGCCGTTTTTACGGTCGATGTACTTTAATAGCTCGGTAATGTCAATTTCCTGCTGTAAAAAAACCTCACAGTCGGTCCTGTTGGGGTAGAGATTGGCCATGACCACATTGAGGCCCGGTGCATCCTTAACCCATACACCGTCTCGGCGGTCACCCCGTTTACGGGGCTTTTTTTCTATAAAACTCAATGCATATTCTCCTTTTCAGAACTTACTGGTTCTAATCTGTTAGTCTATCATAAAAATCGGGTTTTGCATATGGTCTGCGGAAGAAATTGTGCAATATAGCAATAAACACGGGGATACTTTCCAAAAACACCCTGTATCCACCGAAAGGAGCAACCATATATTTTTGAAAAAATGCAATCCCTATTGACAGAGCGCCGGTTGTGGTGTATGCTATCTGTACTAATACAGTTAATACGGAAAGGTGTGATTGTATGCAGACCCTTGACTTCCGGGATTCCCGTCCCCTGTACGAGCAGATCGTCATCCAGATTCAGCAGAAAATCAGCACTGGGATCTTGCGGGAAGGGGAGCGGCTGCCCAGTGTCCGGGATATGGCAAGTACGCTGAGCATTAACCCCAATACCATCCAAAGAGCCTATCGTGAACTGGAAAACAGCGGCTGGGTTGTTTCGGTTCCGGGAAAAGGGAGCTTTGTCAGTAAAAAAATGGATGCAGAAAGCAGACAGAAAGCGGAGCTTCTGGAATGCTTTGATAACACCGCTCTGGCACTCCGGGATCTGGGCGTGCCGCCCATGGAGCTGATTGCCAGACTGACACAGTTAGGAGGGAATCATCATGCTTGAAATTAAGAATCTCAGCAAGAGCTTTGGAAAATTTAAGGCCCTGGATCACCTCAATATGACGGTGCCCAAAGGCTCCGTGTACGGACTTGTAGGCCCCAACGGCGCCGGAAAGTCCACGGCCATCCGGCACATCGCCGGAGTCTACCGGCCCGACGAGGGCAGCATTACCCTGGAGGGGATCCCGGTATATGAGAACACGGCGGTGAAAGCCAGAATGGGATTTATCACCGATGACCTGTTTTTCTACAGTGGCGCCACCATGGAGGATATGCGCAGGTTTTACGCAGGTATTTACCCTGCATTTGACAATACCATTTACAAGCAGGTGGGGGAGGCCTTCCATCTGCCCACGAAAACCCCTGTCCGCCGGTTTTCCAAAGGTATGCAGAAGCAGGCAGCTTTCTGGCTTACCATCGCATGCAGACCGGATATTATGATTCTGGACGAGCCGGTGGACGGACTGGATCCGGTGATGCGCCGGCAGGTCTGGAGCCTTATCCTGTCGGACATTGCCCAGCAGGGTACTACGGTTCTGGTGTCCAGCCACAACCTGCGAGAGCTGGAGGATATCTGCGACCATGTGGGCATTATGAACGGGGGCCGGATGCTTCTGGAGCGGAGTCTGGCGGATATGCAGGGCAACACCGTAAAGGTGCAGCTGGTGGGCCAGATCCCGGAGGGACTGGATGTTCTGCACCGGAGCGAATCCGGGCGGCTGACCACTCTGGTGGTGCGGGCCACCCAGGAGCAGGCGGCGAAGATCCTCTCCGCTGCGGAACTTGTGTATTACGACATTCTGCCCCTGTCTCTGGAGGAGATTTTCATTTACGAATTGGGAGGTGTTGATTATGAAATCAAGAACATTATCCTCTAATTTCACTCTGTTTAAAAAGGATATTACCCGGTTTGCGCCGGTATGGCTTTTGTGGTGCGTGCTGTTTCTCATCCTGGGATATTCCAATTACACTCTGGGTTCGGACATTACGGAAGGATCCTTTGCAAGCGCCTTTAGCAACGTCAATTTTCTCTACGGAATCAGCTGCGCAGTGGTTCTGTTCGGCTATCTCTTTGATCCCCGGGAGTGCGTGAACCTGCACAATCTGCCCATCCGCCGGGAGAGCATGTTCGGGGTACACCTGCTGTCGGGCCTTGTGATGCAGATTGTGCCTGCGGCGATCTTCTGCCTGTGCATGATGCCTATTTCCCGGGGAAATGTATTTTCTGTGCTGGGGCTGATGGGGATGCAGTTTGTGTTCTATTACGGTCTGGGCATCTTCTGCGTCATGCTTACCGGGCGCAGATTTGCGGCGGTTGTGCTCTATGGTGTCATCAATTTTGCAGCCCCTATGGCGCTGTTTGCCGCCAATATTCTGTATATACCCATGCTCCCGGGGCTGGGGCTGCAAGTTGACGGTTTTATGAGGCTTTGCCCGCCGGCATCGCTTTCCTATCGGGAGTTTTACTACACCCGTCCCTGGACGATGGGGGAGGATCTGCTGGTATACAGCCAGCATCTGGGAGTGTTCGCAGCTATCGGCGTGGGGCTGATACTGCTGGGACTGCTTTTGTACCGCTTCAGAAAGCTGGAGAGCGCAGAGAGCTTTATGGCGTTTCCCCAGCTGAATTTCCTGGTGGTAACCGTGCTGACACTGCTGGTCGGCTGCTGCTTTATCACGGCCTTTACCATGCTCTTTGGAGAGGAGAGCTACTGGATCCCTCTGGGGATCGGCATTGTGGTGGGGTATCTTATCTCCATGATGCTGCTGCGCCACAGCGCCAAGGTCTTTGATAAAAAATCTCTTATGGGTTTTTGCCTCATTGCGCTGCTGCTGACCGGATCCATCATTGGTGTAAAGCTGGATCCCTTCCACCGTGTAAGCTATGTGCCGGAGGCGGAAAATGTAAAGCATGTGGAGCTTTGCCGATACGAGACGGAAGGGCGGAGCTACGGGACGGAGGATCCGGAGATCATCGACAGAGTGTTGGGGCTGCACCGGGATCTGCTGGAGTATCTGGATCTGAGCAGCAGGGAGCAGGTTGAGCACGTGATGTTCAAGTACACCCTGGAAGATGGCTCGGAGGTTAGGCGCTCCTACGATGTACCCCAGCAGCTTGCAAAAAAGGTCAGCTGGTATCTCAGCCAGCCGGAGTATTTGCTGGGGGTTGACAGTCTGGAGGCGCTGCAAAAGCGAACGGTTCATGTGTTAGTCTATGACATAGACGCTTCTTCCGAGGTGATAGTCACCAATCAAAATGAACTGCTTGCAATTCTGTTTGAAGAGTGCAGAGAAGGAAACATGTATGACTCAAACTACAACGGAATGTCTGTGCAGGTTCAAATTGAGATGGAGCAGGACGGAGAGCGGCGCTACCGGAGCATAAGTGTACCTGCGGCAGCGGAAAAAACCAATGCCTGGTTCCGGCAGAACATGGATCTCTCCCACACAGAATACTAAAAAACGCACCCTCAGATCCACAGATCTGAGGGTGCGGACGTATCGAAAGGAAAAAGCGGTATGACATTTGTCATACCGCTTTTCGCTGCCTCACAAGCATTGCCCCGAAGGGCGATTTGGCGACCCGGAACGGACTCGAACCGTCGACCTCCAGCGTGACAGGCTGGCGTGCTAACCGACTGCACCACCGGGCCATATGTGATTTGCAACGTGGATGATTATATCAGATAAAGGGCGATTTGTAAAGCCCTAAAATGAAAAAATGTTGTTTTTTGTAGTTGTGAAGAAGAGCCGGTGATGTTTCATAGGGCGGAAAACCCCCTGCAGCCCAAAGATAGAATTTTCCATTCGACAAATTTTACTTGCATTCGACAAATTGGTTTTTCTATCGTAGTTCTAAATCCCACAGCACAGGCAGGGTATTTAGATGGCTGATGCTGTTCCGAACCCAAAGGAGAGAGGCTATGAGACGACTTGGGGCAGTTTTTTTGATATTTGTACTGATCCTGGGAGGGTGCGGCGTGCCTGCGCAGGCACCAAGCGGGGCAAGTACAGCATCACCCACCGTATCCGTGCCGGTGTCAGAGCCGCCGACAGAAAACACGGTATCGGCGGATTCCTCATTTTCCATCCAGTTTATCGATGTGGGACAGGCTGATGGGGCGCTGGTGCAGTGCGACGGGCAGTATATGCTCATCGACGGCGGTAATGCAGCCGATTCCAGCTTAATCTATTCGGTTCTGAAACGCAGTGCCGTACAGGTTCTGGAGCTGGTTGTGGGCACCCATGCCCATGAGGATCACATCGGCGGCCTTCCCGGTGCCTTTCAGTGGACCTCTGCAAAGCGGACTCTTTGCCCTGTAACGAGCTATGACAGCGAGGCCTTCGGGAATTTCTCCCGCTATGCAGAGGAAAAAGGCGGCGGAATTACCGTTCCTATGGCAGGGGATACCTATCAGCTGGGAAGTGCGGTGGTCACCATTCTGGGGGTGAACAGCGGCAGCAGCACCAACGACAGCTCCATTATCCTGCGGATCGATTACGGGGAAACCTCTTTCCTTTTCACGGGAGACGGGGAGCGGGAGGCGGAGACAGCCCTTATAGATGCAGGGGCGAATGTAAAGGCAACCGTTTTAAAGGTCGGTCACCACGGAAGTGACACCAGTACCGGCTACCGCTTTTTAAGAGAGGTCATGCCCCGGTACGGAGTGATCTCCTGTGGTAAAAATAACAGCTATGGACATCCGGCAGAGGCGGTTCTCAGCCGTCTGCGGGATGCGGAAGTGACCCTGTTCCGGACAGACATGCAGGGGGATATTTTCTGCACCTCCGATGGCAGGACGGTTACCTTTCACGTGGAAAAGAACCCGGATGGGGATACCCTTGGCCCGGCAGGAGGGCAGAAAAAAGAACCTACCGCAGAATACTATGTGCTGAACACCGCCTCCAGAAAATTCCACAGACCCGATTGCTCCGGGGCGATGCAGATCGCACCGGAAAACCGGCAGGATGTGGAGGATACCCGGGATGGGCTGATGGCCCAGGGCTACTCCCCCTGTAAGCGCTGCAGGCCTTGAAAATCAGAAGATGAAAAAGATAAATGGCCACCGGATCGGTGGCCATTTTTCACGTTTCATCGATTTCTTGCAGCTCTGCAGGGGCAGACCGGGAGAACCAGCCCTGTTTTTTGTAGTAGGTACAAAGAGCGATGGCAGTCATACACCAGGAGATGGGGTAGCACAGGCTGAGGCCGCCGATGGTGTGGTAGAAGGGGAACACACACCACACCCACAAAAGGCGAAATACACAGATACCCACAACGGTGATGATGAGGGGCTTTAGGGCATCGCCAATGCCACGCAGAGAGCCGGATATGATTTCGATGGTGGTCCAGAGGATGTAGAAGGGTGCAAAATACAGCATGATCTCCCAAGTGCACTGAATCACCGCCGGGTCATCGATGAAGATATGCAGGCAGTAGCGGCTAAACAGCAGTACTACAACACCCAATAGCAGGGTCACGGGCAAAAATATCTTCATGCTCACAAGCAGGGTCTTCTTCACACGGTCGGTTTTTCCGGCACCGTAGTTCTGACCCACAAAGCCCATCACCGCAACCCCCAGCGCCGTGCTGATGGAGCTGTAAATGCCGTCCACCTTGCTGGACATGGACCAGGCGGCTACGGCTACCGTCATGAGGGAGTTGATGCCGATCTGGATAATCAGATTGGAAATGTTGTACATGCTGGCCTGCAGACCGGCGGGAATGCCGATTTGCAGCATTTGCCCCATAAGGCTCCGGTCAATCCGCATTTTGGACAGAAACAGCTGATAGGAGGTCTTTATTTTGCAGAAGCGATGAAGGATCAGAATGGAGCTGACCATCTGGGAGAGCACGGTAGCGCAGGCGGCACCGGCAATGCCCATCCGGAAACCCACAACGAATACGAGATCCAGCACGATATTGCAGAAGCAGCAGGCGATCAGATAGTATAGGGGGTGCTTGGAGTCGCCCACGGCCTGTAAAATACTGGAGCCCATGTTAAACAGCAGCATGAACACGGAGCCGCAGAAATAGACACGCAGATATAAAATAGAATCCCGCATGGTATCTGCCGGGGTTTTCATCCACCGCAGCAGAGTGGGGGTCAGGGGAATGCCTATAAGGATCAGCAGGATCCCGGCGGCGATACTGAAGGTAAAGGCGGAGTGGACGGCCTTGGAAACAGCCGCATCCTGCCGGGCTCCGGAGAGCTGCGCAATGACTGCACTGGAGCCTGCGGTCAGCGCCACAAAAAAGCCGATGGTCAGAGCGATGATCTGAGCGGCGCTTCCGCCAACGGCAGCCAGAGCCTCCGTACCCACAAACTTACCGACAACAATGGCGTCGGCTGTGTTATAAAGCTGCTGAAACAAGGTGCCGATGGCGATGGGTATAAAAAACAGCACCAGCTTTTTTGCGATGCTGCCTGTTGTTAAATCGTGGTTTTTGGTCATATCTCTCTCCTAAATCCAAAAATGTGCCGATAATTGGATTTTCTTCCGTAATAATTTGAAATCCCGCATATCATACCACAAAATGTGGGATTTGTCACTAGCTTTTCAATGCGGAAATAAAATTTTACGGTCTGGCCTGGGGCAGCGGAGAGGCGTTTTAGGGAAATGCCCGGGGCTATGCCAGGCCCAGCCGGAACTGCTCGATCATCTCTGCGGTGAGGGACAGATGGGTGGTGTCCTCCGGCAGATCCCGGCGATCCACCCATGCGGCCATGGACAGCTCGCTCTTTTCCATGGTGATGGTGTCGTCCCCGTCCACGTCACAGAAGAAACCGATCATCAGGGAATCTGTAATCACCCAGGGCTGGGATTTGTAAAACCGGAGATTTTTGACCCGGAGGCCCACCTCCTCCATCACCTCACGGCGCAGGGTGTCCTCGATGCTCTCTCCGATCTCATTATAGCCTGCAACCAGTGCCAGCCGCTTGGAGGCAGGGCCGTTGTACCGGGTCAGAAGAATTTTGTCGCCCTTTCGGATCCCAGCAATCACGGCGGGCATGATCTTGGGGCGTACCTTTTTACCACAGTTCGGGCAGAGGAGCGCCAGCTCTTTGGTGCTGTCCCGGAGGGCTCCTCCACAGCAGCCGCAGAAGCGGTTTGCCAGATACCAGCGGTTCAGACTTCCGGCAACCGCACAGGGAAACAGGGCCTCCATAGGCCGAAATTCCCGGTACTGATGCTTACTGTAGTAGTCATAGCCCTCCGGCGGGGTCATATCCCCGTCTATGAGCATGCTGTACCAGCGGTCATCCTGCCGAAACAGAGAGCGGCAGGCCTTGGGATCTGCCCCCAGCTCCTTTACGGTGGGCAGGTGAAGCTGTCCATCTGTCACCTTTAAAAGGACGGTATCCTGCCGGAACACAAAGAGAATATCCGCTTCGGTTACCTGCCGATATTCAAATTCTTTATGAAAAACATGGGGGGCGATCTCCTGGATCATAAAAGCACAACCTTTTTACAGAATTTTGTCTCTAGTGTAGCACGGTGGGGGAACCCCGTCAATGGTTGGACGGAAAGGGAAATCCCCGGTTGTAATTTGTGTATGGCAGTGATATACTGAGGCCATAAAAATCTGTTCTTCAGGGGGACTTCAGAATGGGGATACCGAGTTGGAACGCAGGAGACCAATACGAGGGCATCTTTCAGAAATTCCGTCTGGGGCTTCAGAGCTGGTGCCGCACAGGAAAGGAACCGGAGGCCGGAAACCAGGATGTGAAGTACTATCTGCAGCTCCAGGAGAACCGACTGAAGGAACACGGCCTTAAACGGGAGGAGCTGATTGAGCCGGATCAGCCGGTGATGTCCATTCATAAAATCAGCAGCAGCCTGCCTGTTTTCGGCAGTGAAGCCTCCAGATTCGACCAGTCGCTCTATGCCCAGAGCGTAAACCGCACGGTGACCTTCTCCCGGGAGGGAAAGACACTTCTGAAGCAGAAGAAATACGTTACCATGTATGAGACCATTCTGGATCCTGCGCCTGGGGAGAAACATCTGGGGCAGACCACCTATGTCTGCCCCAACTGCGGAGCGATTTCCAAGCTGCATGTGCTCCAGGATACGGGCTGTCCCTACTGCCAGACCCGGTATCTTATGAAGGATCTGTACCCGAAGGTCACCAATTACTACTATATCAGCAGCGGCGACCGATCAGAGGGCACCTGGAAGCGCCGGAAAAAGTGGCTTGTGATAGCGGCAGCCGCCCTCAGCCTCATCCAGGGAGGGCACACCCTGCTGACCGATCCGGAGTTTACCCTGGTGGAGGCGGCTCTCGGTTGTGTACTGGGATTTGCCATCTGGGCCTTTTTCATTTACATCTTTTTCTCCCTGGGCCTGCTTGTCTGGACCTTTATACAGGCCGGAAAGTCCCTGCCTCTGGTGGCGGCAACTGCCGGAACCAAGGGAAGGCTGGCCCGGAGGCTGAAGGAATTCGATCCTGCCTTTGACTACGCCTATTTTGAGGGAAAAGCCCTGGCTTTGGCCAGAATTCTTATGCTGAGCCCCCAGCCGGAGGCCTGCGCCCAGTACGACGGGCCGCCCCTTTCCGACCGCTTTTCCGACGTGGTGGACATCCAGTACCGGGGTGGAATCGGCGTGGGGAACATCCGGAGAAATGGGGATCGGATCGAAGTGGTGCTGAATCTGTTTTTGACCAATACCCTGGATAGAAACGGAAAATTAAAGCAGAAGGATGAGAAAATCCGGATCCACATGTACCACAAGGCTGCCTTTCCGGTAAAGCAGGCCTTCTCCATTTTGAAGGTGCAGTGCTCCGGATGCGGCGGCAGCTTTGATGCGGGAAAGGTGAAAAACTGTCCCTTCTGCGGAAAAACATACGATGCCGGAGTGGATGACTGGGTCGTTACGAACATCAGCCGCTCATAAGAAACGATAGAATAACCCCTGTGCGCTGCTTGCAAGCGCACAGGGGTATCAGCTTGTCAAAGAAGTATGTCATTCTGAGGAGCGAAGAGACGAAGAATCTAAAGGATCCTTCGCTGACGCTCAGGATGACAGGGAGTGTACACAAGATACCCTGTTAAATGGGGCCTTGTGCACGCAGATACACTGCGACTGGTTTTTTGACAGCCTCTAACCCCTGTGCGCTGTTTAAAAGCGCACAGGGGTCGTTTCATTTGTTTTCGGCTTGGGTGGAGATATGCCCCAAAGCGTGGACTTATTTCGTAAGCTGTGACAGCTCCTGGTGTGTGCTTTCCAAAGTCCATTTCCCGTAAACCTGGGAGTGTTTGGACGGCAGATATCCAAAATCTCTGTAGCCCAGTTTTTCCAGAAGATTCCTGCTGGGGGTGTTTTCCGGTTCCGTGAAGCTGATAAATTCCCAGTCCGGGTAGTTTTCGTGCAGAAGCGCCAAAAGAGCCTTGAGGGCTTCATATGCGTACCCTTTTCTGTGATGCCTGTAGGAGATGGTATAGCCAAGGGAGATGGTGCCGTCATTTGGCATGACCAGGATTTCACCTACCATCTCGTCCGTGTCTTTCAGTGCAACAGCTGCAAGAAACGGATCATGAATAGAGAGTTCATCGGCACGGTGGCGCTGTATGAGAGCGGTGATCTCACCATACTCTGTGGCTTGGCTGCGCTGATACCGGGAACAGAGTTCGTTGTTTCGATAATCAAACATAATCCCAGCGTCATTTTCTGCGACCGTTCGCAGGCACAGGCGTGGAGTTTCCAGAAAAGTCATGTAAAACCATTTCCTCACTTTCTGATTTCGGTTTGCTCTCATCAGGATACTGCGGCAAGGGTAAGGGGTATCGACCATTCGGAACGCCTTGATGGGAGGTAAAATACGGCACAGTTCAAAGGCTCTGGGGCGGTGTTTTGTTTTTACTTACCTGCGATGGAAAGACCGTCCACCAGCACACTGGGAGCGCCGAAGGTGGTGGAACTCATGGCACTGGGCAGCTCGCAATTATCTGCCGTGGCCCGGATGTTTTTCAGCATATCATAGAAGTTTCCGGCTACCGTAAAGGATTTTACATAGTCGGTCTTCTTGCCGTTTTCGATCATAAAGCCCGAGGACTGGAGGGAGAAATCGCCGGAAATGGGATTCGCACCTGCATGGAGGCCCCCCAATGCGTTAATATACACACCGTTCTGAGCCTCTGCCAGAAGCTGCTCCTCGGTATCGCTGCCATTTGCCAGATACATGGTGAAGGGGCTTACGGAAACTGGGGAGGTGTAGCCGTCCTTGGAGCCGTTTCCGGTGGTTTTCTTCCCGGCAACCGCAGCGGTTTTCATATTGTACAGCAGTGTGTTCAATCTGCCGTTTTCAATCACATTTTTGCAGTAGGTGGGGCAGCCCTCTCCGTCAAAATTCCGGGGACTGGGGTTGTCCTTGTGGAAGGGATCGTCCACCAGCGTGACACAGGGGGAGGCGATCATCTGCCCCTCCTGATCTGCCAGACGGGACAGGCCCTTCTGGGTGTTTTCAGAGGAAAAGATGGAGCTGAAGGTGGCAAGCAGACTGCTCATGGCCTCCGGGTTAAAGATGACAGGATACTGGCCGGTGGGAGCCACCTGCCCGCCCAGCTTCTGAGCCGCATCCCCGGCGGCCTTGCCGGTGATGGCATCGGTGTCCAGCTTGGAAAGCTCGCCCAGCTTGATTTCGTAGCTGTCTGCCATTTCGGTGCCGTCTGAAACAACGGCGGCAACCACAAGACCAGCCACCTGGTTTTGATAGTGCAGATCCAGACCCTTGGAGTTAAACATGGCAATTTCACTGGTCTGGCGCAGAACCTCTGTCTGGCTGCCGTCGATGACAGCAGGATTGGCTGCATACAGCTTTTCCTGGGTGCTGAGGGCGCAGGAGATCAGCTCCTGGGTGGTGGGCAGGGGATAGCTCCGATCCTCCAGGGGGGTATAGCTCTGACCGCCCTGGCACAGAAATACCTGCTCTTCGGCTTCCAGAGAGGCAGCGCTGTCGGAGGCCCAAATGACCAGGTTTTTGGCCTGCTCCTCACTCAAATCCTGGGTGGAGGCGTAGCCCATTTTTCCGTTTACAATGCACCGGAAGCAAACGCCGCCGTCTTCCGAGGAGGAAAATTCGTTGATCTCATGACCGAAGACACCTACACTGGTGCTTGCGCCGGATTCGTAGTACAGTTCGTATTCCTGAAGGCCCATGGCCTGGCACTGGGCAATGACAGCCTGCTTAAAAATCTCATAATCCATATCCGTACCCTCCTTATCTGCCGCCGACGGTGATGGAAGAGACCCGGATCATGGGCTGTCCCACATTGGTGGGGATGGAGCCGCTGGAAGAGCCGCACATGCCCTGTCCCATATCCAGATCGCTGCCGACCATGTCGATATTCTTAATAACCTCACTGCCCTTGCCCACAAGGCTTGCGCCCCGGACCGGTTCGCAGATCTTACCGTTGCGGACCAGATAGCCCTCAGTGACGGCAAAATTAAACTCTCCGGTGGTGGGATTGACAGAGCCGCCGCCCATCTGCTTTGCGTAAAGGCCGTACTCCATGGAGGCGATGATGTCCTCGTTCTTGTCGTCGCCTGCCGCAATGTAGGTGTTGGTCATACGGGAGGTGGGGGTGAAGGCGTAGCTCTGGCGCCGGGAGGAGCCGGTGGAGGCCATGCCCATCCGGCGGCCGTTGAACTTGTCGATCATATAGGACCTCAGCACACCCTTTTCGATGAGCACATTCTTCTGGGCAGGGGTACCCTCATCGTCGATGTTGATGGAGCCCCATGCGTTGGGGATGGTGCCGTCGTCAATGGCGGTGACTTTTTCGTTGGCGATTTTCTGGCCCAGCTTACCGGTAAACTGGCTCTGACCGTAGGCAACGGCAGAGGCCTCCAGGGAGTGGCCGCAGGCCTCGTGGAAGATCACGCCGCCGAAGCCGTTGCCGATGGCTACGGGCATAACACCGGCGGGGCAATAGCCTGCGCCTGCCATAATAACCGCCTGCTTGGCAGCCTTTACGCCCACGGCCTTGGGGTCGATGGTGTCGAACATCTCCATGCCCATCCGCCGTCCGGGGGAGCAGGAGCCGGTCTGGGATTCGCCGTTTAACTCAGCCACAGCGTTGATGGCGATCCGGGTGCGGATCTGGCGATCCTGGGCGTACAGGCCCTCGGTGGATGCGATGAGAATGTTGTGATCCACGTCCAGCAGGGTGCCGCTGACCTGGCGGATGGCATCGTCCTGCTCCTTGGCGGCAAAATAAGCATCCTTCAGCACAGCCACCTTCTCCTTGTTGGTAAGAGAGGAGGGGACGATCTTAACGGGGTGGATGTCTCCGAACAGCCGCTCCTTCAGAACAATATCGATCTGAGCACTGCCCTCACCCAGTGCCTCGGCAGCCTGCCGTGCGCAGCGCAGAAGACCGGTTTCGGAGGTGTCGATGGTGGAGGCCATTACGCTGCGCAGGCCCTTATAGACCCGGACAGAGGCGCCGGCAATGACGGCATCGTTGATGGAATCCACTTTGTTTGCGATCATGTGGATGGAGTGATTTACGGTGTTTTCCGCAAAAATCTCCGCATAATCCGCACCGGTAGATACTGCCTCGTGCAGAACACGACGGCAAATTTCTCTGGATATCATAGTGCAAATCTCCTTTTATTGGGTTTTTGATACTTTTGGAATCATTCTAACATAGCATTGCGGGCAATGCAACAAAATGGAAAAAAAGAAATCTGCCGCCTACAGCATGGGGACAAGGGTCTTGTACAGGTGCTGGGCAAAGAGTCTGTGCCCCTCTTCCGACAGATGCACCCCGTCAAAGGCCAGGGGCAGCACCCAGCGGCAGCTGTCCAGAAAGGCGCAGCGATTCTCCCGGGCAACAGAGCCGTAGAGCGCTGCCAGTTCCTCCGCAGCACCCAAAAACTCCGGCAGGGCAATGGGGGGAGGGGAGATAAGCAGGATGGGCAGTTCCGGCGAGCTCCGGCGCAGCTGCCTTAGAAAGCTGTCCATCCGCTGGGCAATTTCAGCCGGGGTACCGCAGCCTGTGAGAATGTCATTGGTTCCCAGCAGTATGAGCACCATCCGGGGTGCCTCTCGGACAATGGCATCCAGAAGCCGCTGGAGAGCCTGTCGATCCCGGGGGATGGTCCTTCCGTTTTCTCCCTGGTTTATAACCGGAACGCCCAGCTGCTGGGCCAGAAGATAGCACCATCGACTGTCCGCACCATACCGCCCGCCGAAGGGGTCTCTGGGATCGTATCCGTAGGTGTTGGAGTCTCCGTAACACAAAATGGCATTTACACCCATAAAATTCACCTCTTTTTCCTAATTCTACCATAGAAGGCACCTGTTTGGAAGGTTACAGCTATGGGATAGCGGAATCCCAGGACCGTAGAAAAAACAGGAGCATGATTCTTTTTTGCAAAAAACAGAAATTGCAAAGGAAAATATGCTGTGCTATAATAAAACCATCATAAAATATCATATTTTGACAGAGAATGATCCAATGGGAGGAAATTTGAAGAACCGTTCAATCTCGTCCCAATCAGTACCCGCATATTCGGGAAATACTTCTGACAATAAGGAGAAAACAATATGACAGTGCAAGTGAATAAAGTTACCAATCATACACAGCCGCAAGGGCCGGAAACGCCTGCCGTGGAGCCGGAAACCGTTGTCTCTGAATCGAGTGAGCCCCAGGTGCCAGTAACTGCCCCGGCACAAACTGTTTCTGAACCCCAGGTGGCAGCTGCTGCCCCGGTACAAACCCCTTCCGAACCTCAGAAGACCGTTAAAAAGTCCGGAAACCGGGCTGCGCTGATGCTGTTTTTGCTGGCCCCCATCAGCTCGGAAGAGGGGCTTGAAAAGAAAGGCTCCACCACAGAGCTGATCAAAGCGTACATCTCTGTGGGCTTGCGCCTTGCCGCCCTGCTTCTGGCGTTTTTTGGCCTCATTAAGGGCTGTAAAGGGGTCATCGATGTGGTGAAATCCATGTTCAACAATGAGCCGTGGCTGAATATTGTGGGAGGGCTGGAACAGGTGATCTATGCCCTTGCGTTCTGGGGAGTCTCCGGTCTTATGAACATTTCCGGCCATAACATCAAGGAAGAAGAGAGTCATCACGGGATGTTTGGGATCTATGCCGCGATTTTCTCTGTGATCTGCGCAGCGGCGCTTTATATCATTTCCCAATGATGCGTTGGAGTATATGAGATAGACAGGGGGCGGTTTACCGCCCCCTGTCTTATTGTGTTCACCGATCTAAATCCTATGCTTCAGCGGCATATAAGGAAAAAAGCCGGCGGAAAGAGTTTTCTTTCCGCCGGTTAAACTTCAATAAACAGCAAGTGACAATATTATACTGAGTGCTTGGAGTCTCTTTTACAGGATGCAGAGCTTTTGGCCTCATACATTCTTTCATCTGCAAGCTGGAGTGCCTGCGCCACGTTTCCGTCACTTACGGCTGCACAGCCCAGAGCAACGCTAAGCGGGAAGGCCTCTTCACGGTTGCATTTTTCAATCTTTTTTTCAAATTGTTTTTTCAGTGTAGGCCAATCGGCCTCAGTTGCATCATAGAGAAATACGTTAAATTCATCCCCGCCCACCCGGAATACACGGCCCTGGCTGCTGAAGCAGTCGTCCAGCAAGGCGGCGCATCTCTGGATCAGTGCATCTCCCTCATGATGACCGTGCGTGTCGTTCATCACCTTCAGATTGTTTAGGTCTGCTGAGATACACAGCATAGACTGGGGACAGGAACCTTCGGAGGAGAGTTTGTTTAATTCTTCATCAAAGGCTGCACGATTCCCCACACCTGTGAGGGAGTCTGTATAGGCCATTTCCTGGAAAAACTGGCTCTTGAGACTTTCCGCAGCAGCCTGCTCGGATGCTTTTCGCACCTCATAAATTACAATAATGAGGGTCATCAGAAATCCAATGCTGACATAGCGGCCGATATAATACCAGGCTTTTCCGCTGTTAAACTGCATAAAATAGGAGATGAAGTCTAAAAAAGAGCCAACAAACAGAGGGGCGACTTCCAGTGCAACCCGGCGCATAACGGGGCGGTTTCGCTCCACGATCATGGGGATAATCATGGACAGGCACACGAGAAAACAGCAGCACTGTGTCACTAGGAACATATAGCGCAGGTCCAAAATCCCGGAGAAGTGCAGCAGAGCCTGACCACCGAAATTGAGCCAGCAAATGGCTTCCACAAGACGGATGTATTTTTGGAATGGGAGTGAGAACCGGCTTCTGTATGCATGGGTCAAAAAGATGGGCAGCAGCGCCAAAACCAGATGATTGCCCAGGTAAAGAAGGTAGGGGGTTTTGGCCATATGCTGTACAAACTGGCTCTCTGTCAGCTGATACACAGAAAACGCCGTGGCAAACAGTGCCAGGTTCAGACATTTTGTGCGCATCTCCTGGTGCACACTGCCGATGAGCAGTAGAGCTACACACAAAAAGAGAATGGCTGCAACAATGACAAGACCTGGGAGACTGCTGAAGTAGATATGGCGCATGGTGGTTGCGTAGTCTCCAAATTGGATATCCGGCAGGGATACGTTATGGGAATTGTTCATCATAGGATACAATTCCAGGCGCAGCTCCTGCCCTGCGCAGTCGTAGCCCAGGGGCACAGAGAAGGCAAGAGGCCCCAGAGAGCCCACAGTGGGTAGTGGGACATCCTCGGGTATTCTCTGAAAGACCAGGGTATCCTGATAATAAACTTTTACCCCATAATTGCTCACCAGGAAAATTGCAGAGGGGTATGCATCGGATTCTCCGTCGTAACGGATGGTGGTAGAGAGTACATAGGTTTTGTGGGGTTCCATGGGCTGCTTTTGACTAAGGTCAACTGGGTGCATTTGTCCCCCTTTTTCCCCAAAATACCACTGAGCTCCGGGAGCGTTCACCGTTCCTTTGAACACAGGCAGACCATAGCTGGAGGTCTGAGAGATCAGAAGCAGGGCCGGGACGAAAAGGAACAAAAGGAACAAAAGGAAAAGGGCAGAGATCGGATAGGCGGGCTTCTTAGTATTTTCTCCCATTAGACCTTCACCACCCATTCTGCATCGCCCTGATACTGTCCTCCTACCAGCTGGTAAACGGCATCCAGCTCCATGGGCTTGTGATAGTAAAATCCCTGAATGAGATCGCATCCTGCCTGTTTTACCAGTTTCTGCTGGAACTGAGTTTCGACACCCTCCATGCACACTTTCTTGCCAAATTGGTGACAGGCATAGACAATACTTGTGATGAAACTGCTCTTTTCGGAGGAATCACTCATTTCCAGAAGCAGGGAGCGATCCAGCTTGATGATGTTAGAGGGGTAGCGCAGAAGAACCCGGAGCGAGGAATAGCCGCTGCCGAAGTCGTCCAGCGCAATGCGGATATTCATTTGGGTGCATTCCTGCACAAAGTTCTCTAGCTTTTCGGGCTGACTGTCCATGCAGCTCTCTGTAAGCTCCAGCACAATGTGCTTGCCATCGAGACCGTATTTGTCCAGGGTGTGCTGGATAAAGTCGGTGAAGCCCTCGTCATCCAGCTGCTGCAGGCTCACGTTTACTGTCAGATAAAAATCCTGCATGAGGGCAGTGAGCCGCACACAGGCCCGTACAGACTGCTCGAAGACCCAGCGCCCTACCAGATGAATCATGTTTTCACGCTCAATGATGGGAATGAAAAGTGCCGGGGAGATGTTTTCCCCGTCATACTGCCAGCGCAGCAGGGTTTCGCCGCCCACCGGAAGCCCGGTCTTGGTGGATACCACAGGCTGGACAACAATGCGGAAATTCTTCATGCCGCGGAGAATGTTTTCCGCAAGCTGGCTTTCCATGCTGGCCATCTGCTTTATTTTCTGGAGATTTCCGGCGGAGTCGGTGATAAATCTCTGCTCGGGAGACTGGTGGGCAATCTTAATGAGGGACATGGCGTTTTCAATGAAGTCCTGGGGGGGTACGCCGTCCTGGGGATAGTGAAGCAGTACAAAAGAGCAGGTGGAGGGCAGGGTCACGCCCATATTGTGGTAGGCCTGGTCCACAATCTCCCGAATTTGGGAGACGAGTTTTTCTGCTATGTTCAGAGAATGGCCGTCTATCAATCCCAGGAAACGCATGCCGCCCAAGCGGTAAAAGGTCACCTCATGGGAAAGGGTATCGCTGAGTGTCCGGGTGATTTCAAAAATAAGATTGTCGCCATAGTCACGGCCGTAATTGTTGTTGACCTGGGTGATATTGTGGAGAGAAAAGCCGATAGCCCGATCATGTCTCTTGCTGTTCTGGCGTTTTTCCAGCTCCTTGAGCAGGACGGCCTCTGTGGGGAAGTTGGTGAGGGGATCTACCACGAAATCCTCATCCTGCTGGGAGATTCTGCCTGCATAGAATAGGGGGGTCGTGCCGTCTTCACTCCACTTGATCTGACCGTAGCACCGAATCCAGATCCTGTTGTCGTTGGCATCCAGAACCTGATAGCGCAGATCGTGGTATTTCTGCCTCTTATTCAGAAGCGCATCGATATCTCTCCAGAACCGATCCAGAAGATCCGGATCTTCGATACGGGAGGCCCATACATGGATGAAGTCGGAGATCACATTGCTGGAAAAACCGAATTTCACACGCATATTTTCGGATATGTAATAGACACTCTGCTGCATATCGCCAAAGAAGAAGTAGCTGGTCTTGTTCTCGTGTCCCAGCACGGACAGCAGAAAGGCCATGTCGCAGTAGGTGTTGGACAGAAATCTCCGCAGAATTTTCTGGTGGCTGTCCGTATTATCTGCTTTGCGGTCGTATTGGCTGAGGCCGGCATTCGCATCCGGCCCTGCCTGGTCGGCTTCCATGAGGGCGTAGTAGATATTCCGCTCCCGGTTCATCTCCGCATCTGCCTGGTCGAGAACCTTTTCAATCTGAATGGGCGCTTCATCTGACCAGGCTCTGCCGATAAACATCTGGCTGGTACTGCGGAGGATGGACAGGCGCAGAGCGTCCATATCCTTGTCCACCACATGGCTGTCGGTGTTGTGGTAGAGGGCTACGAAAGAGTCAGCGGCCACCCGATAGATCCACTCCGTGTGCAGAGATTTCTGAATTAAGCGGTAGCTTTCCAGTATCTGCGCATCTCTCTCGTCATGTCCCTGGGGGGTGCTGGAAGAATCCGGAGCGTGGATGTTGCAATAGACGGCACCGAAGGATTTTAACGTATTATCTGCGGCGCAGTGCTCCAGCATGGCGTTATAATTGTAGGCACCGGTCAGCATGTCATGGTAGCTCATCTGGTTAAATCTGCAGTACAGATCTCTTCGCTTGAGCTGAGGCACCATATAGTTGCCCAGCTCTCGGAGCACCTGCTCCAGCAGGAAGATCAATTTGCTGTCCGGGTTGTCCATGCCGAGAAAGCCCTTTAATTGATCGTTTTCCCAAATGGGAGCGGCAACCTGAGAGTGGATCCCCTGGGGCTTTAAAAGAGAATAGGTAGTGGGGTGTTTCTGGTGGATCTCCTCCAGATTGCGGATGATTACAGTGCCCTCGCTGGAAAAAGCGTTGACCCAGTACTGAATATCCAGAAGGGGAAGTCCCCGCAGAAATTCGATCTGAGAGGGGACACCGTCTGCGCACCATTCGTAGGTGTTTGTAACGGTTTCATCCTCGTAGATTTCAAAAATATAAGTCCGGTGTCCGTGAAAGGTCTCCCCCAGATAGCGCAGCAGACTTTCCAGGGATCTCTCGGGATTGGCATCGGCAAAGAAGATCTGCAGGCATTCATTGAGGACAGTCTCACGGTGGGTGAGATAATGCTCAGCCTGCTCCAGACCCGACTGGCTGCGCTCCTTGGCTGCCTCGATGCGGTAGCGGTGACCGTTACATTCCATGATCTTGTCCCGGATGAGAAAACGCTGATTGCGGGCGGAATTCTCATAGGCCCAGGTGAGAAAGCCCCCGGATTGCAGCTTCTTATTATTGCAAAACTCACAGGGAGCATCCACACCCTGCAAAACCTGGTAGCATTTTTTCCCTTTGTAGTCTGCCTCATTTGTTTGCCCCAGCATCTGTCTGAGGCTCCGATTCATATAGACCAGTTCATGGGTATCTGCGTCGGAGATGTATACAGACTCCTCCGCATCCTCAAAATACTCCAAAAGCGTTTTCATTTTATCCATGTTTATATGGTCCCTCCCTCTATCCTGTCATTCCCAAATCCTCCGGTGGGAAACTGGAAGTTTCTGTGATTTATGCTGCCTTTACAGTCGGCCAGCTTTTCGGTCTTTTTTCTCCGCATACATCTTTTCGTCAGCCAGATGCATCAGCTGATGGTAATCCTGTCCGTCTGCCGGATAATAGGTGCAGCCTATGGAGAATTCCAGCATTTCCTGCTGGGTGAGCTGGTCGCAGCAGAAGACGGTTCCCCGTTTTGAGCGCACCTGCGCAATGGTCTCGTCCAGCTGCTGGGTGGTCTCATAGCCATACAAAAACAGGAGAAATTCATCGCCGCCCAGGCGGATACAGACAGAATGGTCTGATGGAATGGACAGCAGAACATCACTGATGGCTTTGAGGTATTCATCGCCCACTTGATGGCCGTATACGTCGTTGATGCGCTTCAGACCATCTGCATCCATCATCACAAGAGCCGCTTTGCCCAGAGCGTTGGTGTCTGCAAACAGGACATCCAGCTTTTCGCTCATTCCACGGCGGTTATACAGTCCTGTGAGCTTATCACGATTGCTCTCATCCCGCAGGGTGTGGATTTCCTTCCACCAGGAAGATACGTCTGTGACATAGTAGGTGGTGCTCTGCTCGTCTTTGTGTTTGCGAAGTCGGACGTAGATGGTCTCGCTGCCGCTGGCGCATTCATAAATGCCTTCCTTAGTGTCCACACAGCAGTTTTCTGTCTGCTCCAGTTTGCGGAAGATCTGCTGCTTGAGAGCGGGCTGAGACAGGTCTGAGGATTCGTCGATTCCCAGAATCTTCAGCATCCAAGCGTTTACAAAGGCCTTTTTGTAGAATTCATTGTACTCAAAAATACCAAGGGGCAGCTGGCTGGTATCGATCAGCGTTGACAGCCTTCCCCAGCTCAACTCGATGCTCTTTAGAATCTGGTTGATGTAGAAGATCAGCTCGTCAAACTCCAAAATCCCCGTGTTTAGGACGATGCCGTTCAGATCGCCCTCCTCCACTTTCTTCAGCTCCTCGTTGAGCAGTGTCAGATTTTTGGAGATGTGCTTGTTGATGTACCACACGATGATGCCAATCACGCCGATTGCCGCAAAGAGAATGTACGCCAAAAGCAGAAGCGTAGAGATCATCACATCGTGCATGGTGGCCTTGGAAAGGTATGTCCGCACCAAAATATAGTTTTTATAGTGCTCTGTGTAGGTGCAGTACTCCGTACCCTCACAGGTCACATGGATATTGTTTTTGGCAAAGATGGAGCGCTGAATGGTAATGTGAAAGTCCTCAATGCTTTTTCCTGCAATGTCGGGATCCGAGGAGGCTACAATCTGCTTTGCATCCAGATCATAAACATGCAGGTATCCCTGATAATCAAAGGGAATGGCGGAAATCAGCTGTTGCAGGCTTTTTTCCTCCATCTTTTCCAGCAGCCGCTCAGGGCGCATGCCGATCTGCACGATTCCGCTGCGGTCCTTCAGCCAGACTGCGGCGTACTGCATCTGCCTGTTTTCTGCTGTGTTGGGGGTGATATCCTGGCAGAGCTTCAGGGAGGTGTCCTTCAGCATGGGCAAAAAGAAGGAAATCTGCTCACCGGATGACAAGGTATAGCCGTAAAACTCCGGGTGTGTTCCGGCGTACAGCTCTCCGGTTTTGGAGAAGAAGTGGATTTCATCGACTTCCAGCTTCTGGGCAAGTTCCCGTGTCTGCTCCAGATCGTTGATTGCGGAGGGGGCGAAGCTCACAAAATAGGCGGTCATCTCCGCCTTCTGAATACACACCTTTGAGTGGTTTTCCCGCCCCTCTTCCAGATCCGCTTCGTTCATTTCCATCAGCTGCTTTACGTGCTCAAAAATCTGAGTGGAGCTCTCCCACTGCTGGTGATGGTTCAAAGAGAGCTGCAAGCACATGTTTGCGGGAATCAGTAAAAGAACCAAAATCACGATCATGCGTTTGGTCAGACGTGGCAGGGTTTTGCGAATGCTGTTGCCGTTCATAGCTATTTCCTCATACTTTATCCAGATAACGCACGAAGCGATCCGCTGCGTCGGGCCGCCGGGCCTTGCTGTGACGGGATCACAAATAAAAGGGGGCTTTCGTCCCCGTAATCAAAAGCAGGCGCAAAAGAATCGGAGTCTGCCAGTGCAGATGCGGCAGTACCGGCTGATCCAGGGATGCAACCAGAGCCGTACCGCATAAAATCCCATTCTCTTTAATATTATGACACTACTATACCATATTTTCCCACTATTGTCACTATTTTTATAATAAAACCTGTTCCCGGACAGAAGGGGTGTGCAGCGTATTTTGCAGCTGAAGACGGGATTTTCTTCTTAATTTCCCGGAAAAAAGGACGATATAAAGTATATAGAGTATAGATAGCGGAAATAACGGACGAAAGAGAGGGCTTCGTATGAAGGTTACAAAGGCGCAGAACGTGTCTGCTTACAGTGTTCAAAACCGCAATCAAATATCTTTCGGGGAGAAATCTCTTCCGGCCAGGGAAAAGCGCATTGATAAATATACGTCCGTACCGGCGGCCTATGCCTCTGCCCAGAATACCACCCAGACGGTGGAGCAGGTGGCGGATGCCCTGCGCAAGCAGTATCCCTGGGTGAATTTTACCTTTGCGCAGCTGGGGGATCGGCCGGAGGATATCGCCCAGTTTGTGGCATCTGCGGGAAAGGGTGTCCATCTTGTGATCGATCCGGATGTGCTGGAGTGGATGGCCCAGGGGGAGAAAGCCTGGTCCCAGGGGCTGGAGATGATCGGAAAAGCCCTCCATGATGTGATGCTGCCAACAGCCCGGGGAGAGCACAACAAAGGCGCCGTCATTGCGGACGACGGGGAGATCACCCTCTGGAGTGCCAAATGGGAAAAACCCAATGCGGATATGGAAAAAGAATTCGAGCATATGAAGACCATTCTGAAGCATATGGATGAGGCCCGCAAAAATCAGGAGGAGCAGCTGAAGAAGCTGAAGATGGAGCAGAAAAAGAAGCTCAATTACCAGATGGGCAAGGATATGGCGAGACTTGCCAAGGGGGTTACAGACAGGGATGTGCGCTCCCTCATCAGTAAGCTCTACGCCAATCGGCAGAAAATCGCCACCAGCTCCAGCTATAACAAAAAAGAGGTGCAGGCGGCCCTGGCGCAGATCGACCATGTGATCGGCAGAGCCAGAGCCAAAATCCGGCATCTGCGGGACGAGGAGGACATGCTCTCCCGTGTGAAAAAGGCGGAAAAGCAGCAGGAGCAGAAGCGTAAGCTCCAGCTGGAACAGGAGCTGAAAGCTCGGCGGAGAAACCGGAAGGCCAAGGAACACGCCGCAATTTACGAAAAATTTCCGGATATGCCCGGACTTCGGGACGAGGAGGAGCGCCGGGAGGCTGTTGCCGAGGCAACCCTCAGCCAGATTGCATCCGGTTTTGCTGTGCCCCAGGTGGGCATGCAGCCGGCACCCGCTCCGGCACCTGGGGAGGGCGCAGGCACTTCCGTGTCCGTGTCCACCCCCTCTGGGGGTACGGTGGAGGTAACCATCACCCCCATGGTATAATTGCCCGTAGGCACACGGAGACAACCGAGGTAAAAATGAGAAATTATAACAAAAACCACTAACCTTTTAGGGTTAGTGGTTTTTGTCAGCTTGTCAAAGAAGTATGTCATTGTGAGGGAGCGCAGCGATCGAAGAATCTTAAAGATCCTTTGCCAGCACTTAGGATGACAGGGGGCGCTCAGAATTGCACACAGATGCACTGTGACTGGGTTTTTATGTTTCGGGGAATGTTATGCAAGCACATCCCAGGGGTCCAGCACAACCGGCTCCTGGTCAAAGAGCATCTGCTCCTCTTCCGTCAGATACTTTTTGTCGATGCTGGCAAAGTACACAAACTTCCGGAACCAGTCGTCACTCATGATGAAGTAGCCCTTGTTGGCCTTTTCGCCGCCCCAGCTGTTCTGGATTTTCCACTTGTCGGGCTTGCCGTCCACCAGATTGACTCCGGTTAAGACCATGGCGTGGTTGGGAGCGCTCCGGTGGTACTCCAGCATCTGGCCCTTGTCCATGGAAAGCTCCAGACCGAAGGGGGTCTCATAGTCGTAGATGCCCGTATCCCAGATACCCTCATCCCGAGAGCCGTAGCTTTGGCAGTCGCAGCTGAACCAGACCAGTTCGCCACCCTGGAGCTGGCGGATCACAGCGGCCTGGAATTGTTCCATGGGGATATTCAGGGCCTTTACCGGGTTGCAGCCGTAGACACTCTCCTCGTGGGAGATCACATAGGTCTTGCCGAAGGGTTTGGTGGGGGTGGGTGCGTTTAAAATACTCACGATATTCTCAATGTTTTTACCAATGTATTTGTCGTAGAATGCGTGGGGGGTAAGACCACGGTCTGCGTGGTATTTTTCATCCTTGTCTACATATTCAAAGTCGAAGCTCTCAGGCGGATTGCCCAGACAAATGGCAATGATGTTATAGACACGTTCCAGCATATGGTTTTTGAGGCTGCGGATGGTTTCGGCATCCTTTTTATCGGCGATCTCCCGGCGCAGAACCAGAGCATCCTCCCGCAGCTGCATGTTGAGCAGCATATTCATGGCGCCGGAATTGCTGCTCTGCTTGGTCTCCGGCATGGCCTCCTTGGGCACAGCGCCGTATTTTTTGCACAGAGCCACGAAAAACTCCCACCAGCCGCCGTCTCCCACCGGGCCGGAGAGGATGTGGCTTACATAGCGATCATCGGTGGGCAGGTGGGCGGTCTCGATCACATGCTCCAAAAAGGAGTTGGCCTTCTCCAGATGATCGTAAAAAGACAGAAAGCTCTGAGACAGCTCAAAGTTTGCCAGGTTCAGATCCTTGGCCACTTTTTCTCTTAAAATATTGAGAGCGGCAAAGATCCAGCATCTGCCGCTGGATTTCTGATTGGTCACAGGCATGGTGGGGATGTCCACGGAAAATTTGTGGTTCATTTTCTTGGCATGCTCCGTGTCATAGCAGATATCGTTTACGCTGGCCTTGGATGCGGCTTTGGTTGCGACTTTTGAAATGGGGTTTGACAGGTAGCTGCTGCGGAACTGCTGTAAGTTTTCCGGGCTGATGGAGTGCGTCATGTCCATAGTTCGTTCTCCTTTTTGTGTAGTGGGTCAATTATACCATTGGGGGAAAATCCTGTCCAGATATGTGTGATACCGGATGTGAAAAAAGCTGCTTCAGTAGTAGATCTGGTGGTCGCCGGAGATGGTGCTGCAGGTGCAGTGCTCCACCCACTGAAGGGCGCCGTCCAGATCCCTGTCCTGCAGGTACTGATAGAGAATACGGTTGTTGCGGTACAGATCGTCGATGCCGTACAGGGCGCAGAACCGCTTCCACAGCACGGTCACGGAGGAGTAAAAGGAGCGGAAAATGAGGGGAACCAGTGTATTTCCCGACAGCATGGCAAGCTCATGCTGAAAGCGGAAGGCGGCCTCGGCGGCCTCCTGGGCGGTGGCGGCACTTCCGATGGCCTCCACCTTGTCCAGTAGGACCTCCATATCCTCTTGGGAGGCGTTGGGGATGATGCCGCACACCGTCAGCTTGTCCAGGGCATCCCGCACCTCCAGAATGGAGCGGATCTCCTGGTTGCGCAGACGGCCGCTGTTGTAGCTGATAATGGATTTGAGGGTTTCCATGTTGCCGGAGGTGGGAAAAGATGTGACCATTCCTCAGCTCCGTCAGCAGGGATACGCCGGATTCTATGTGGCCATCGGCCTGCAAAACGGCGGCAAACTGGGCATTCCCGGCGGGGATGCCGAAGGCGTACAGGCCGGTATCGACTTTGTAAAATCCATCAATATGGGCGGCCCCAGAGAGATAGCGGGTAATGTGGTGGTCATCGGCGGCGGCAACATCGCCTGCGACGTGGCTCGTACCGCCGTCCGCTGCGGCGCCAATGTGTCCATGTACTGCCTGGAGGGCTACGACGAAATGCCCTGCGGCCCGGAGGACCGGGAAGAGTGTGAGCGGGACGGCATCCGAATCCATGCAGGCTGGGGCCCCGCCCGGATCACAGAGGGAAACGGTCACTGTACCGGGATTCGATTCAAGCGCTGCACCAGAGTCAAAAACGACGAGGGCCGCTTTGCCCCCCAGTTTGACGAGTCCGTCAAAGAGCAGGCAGAGTGCACCATGGTACTCTACTGCATCGGTCAGAGAGTGGAGTGGAAGGATCTGCTGAAGGGCACCCGGGTGGAGCTGAACCCCAACGGCACTGCCAAGGCAGACCCTGTGACCTATCAGACCGCAGAGCCGGATATTTTTGTGGGCGGCGACGTGTACAGCGGTCAGAAATTTGTCATCGATGCCATCGCAGCGGGCAAGGAGGGAGCTATCTCTCTGCACCGGTATGTGCAGCCCCACAGCAGCCTCACCATCGGCAGAAACCGCCGCCAGTTCATCGCCCTCGATAAGGACAATCTGGCGCTGGAGACCTTTGACAATACCCCTCGCCAGAGACCGGGGTACAACGAAGCCCTCCGGAAAACCTTCCGGGATGACCGCACCGGGTTTACGGCAGAGCAGGTCAAGGCGGAGACCAGCCGGTGCCTTGGCTGCGGTGCATCCGTTGTGGACCCCAACAAGTGCATTGGCTGCGGTGTATGCACCACCAAGTGCGCCTTCGATGCCATTCGGCTCTACCGGGAGCGGCCGGAGTGCAGCGAAATGCTGCGGCTGGAGGACAAGATGAAGAAGATTCTGCCCTACATGGTAAAACGGGACATTAAGATCCGGTTTGGAAAGAAGGACCAGTGATGCATGAGCTGGGAATTGTGATGCACGTGATTCACTCCGTGGAGGAAGTGGCCCGGGAAAACAAGCTCTCCCAGGTAAGTGCAGTCACATTGGAAATCGGGGAGGTCTCCGGGGTAGTACACCACTATTTAACAGACTGCTGGCAGTGGGCGGTCAAAAAAACCGATGTACTCCAAAATGCGCAGCTGCGGATCGAATCACTGCCTGCTGTGACCCATTGTGATATGTGCCAGTCCGATTATCCCACGGTGGAATACGGCAAAACCTGCCCCCACTGCGGCAGCGAAGACACCTGGCTTCTGACGGGCAGAGAGATGAACATTAAGGAGATCGAAGTGCCCCTTCCGGATTCGGAGACCGGGCAATAGGACTTCGGCAGGAAAAAGATACAAAAGGCCCCAGCCCCATGTTTGCGGCTGGGGCTTTCTGGGAAAGAAGCCTTGCATTATGGAGGTTTTCGGTGATACAATGGGTTCAAAGAAAAATGAAATCGGAGCAGGAGGTGTCCGTTTGTGACCAATATGACAAAGCAGGCGTTGGAAGCCTCGCTCAAAAAAATGATGCTGAAAAAGCCCCTGGATAAAATCACCATACAGGATCTGACAGCGGACTGCGGCATCAGCCGGATGGCGTTTTACTATCACTTTAAGGATATCTATGATCTCATCGAGTGGGTGTGCGTGGAGGATGCCTCCAGAGCCCTCCAGGGCAAAAAAAGCTACGATACCTGGCATGAGGGACTGCTGCAGATTTTTGAGGCGGTGCTGGAAAACAAGCCCTTCGTGCTCAATGCCTACCGGTGCATCAGCCGGGATCAGATGGAGAGCTACCTGTATAAACTGATCTACGGGCTGATAAGGGACGTGGTGGAGGAAAAAAGTCAGGATTCCTCTATTTCTGAGGAGGATAAGGAATTTATCGCAGCGTTTTACAAGTACAGTTTTGTGGGCATCCTGCTGGACTGGATCAAGCAGGGAATGGAGGAGGACTACCATACCCTTGCGGATAAAATCAGCACTACCATGCGCGGCAGTATCTCCAATGCCATCGGAAATTTCACAGAGGCAAACTAAATATTTACAAAACAGGCTCAGTGATAAAAATTTTAACACTGGGCCTGTTTTATACATGTTAGTTTTGGGTGAAGTGAGGTATCCTATAGCCATGGAAGAAAACATTCCCTATAGAATGCAGAGAATTTGAAAGGTGGTCATCTTTTATGGAAAATAAGATTGTAAAGCTCACACTGGCAGCCGCAGGCGTTGCAGGCGCAGGTGCCGCTGTCCTGTTTGCCAAGAAAAAGCAGGATGAAAAAAAGGAAACCGCTGTAAAAAGCGCAGAAAAAGCAAATGATTACCGCAATACCGAGCTGGGAAAGCACGAAAAGAACAGCAAGGGAATCTACTACACGAACGGTAACTACGAGGCCTTTGCACGGCCGGAAAAGCCCCAAGGCGTAGACAATAAAAACGCCTATATCGTGGGCAGCGGCCTGGCGGCTCTCGCCGCAGCCTGCTTCCTGGTTCGTGACGGACAGATGCCCGGATCCCATATCCATATTCTGGAATCCATGGATGTGGCAGGCGGCGCCTGTGACGGTATTTATGATGCCACACGTGGCTATATTATGCGTGGCGGACGGGAAATGGAAAACCATTTCGAGTGCCTGTGGGATCTGTTCCGCAGCATTCCCTCTCTGGAAAAGCCCGGTGCATCAGTTCTGGATGAGTTCTACTGGCTGAATAAACACGATCCCAACTACTCTCTGTGCCGTGCCACCGTCAACCGGGGCCAGGATGCCCACACCGACGGAAAGTTTAACCTGAGCCAGAAGGGCTGCATGGAAATTGTGAAGCTCTTTATGACGAAGGATGAAGACCTGTACGATAAGACCATCGAAGATGTGTTTGACGATGAGGTGTTCGATTCTACCTTCTGGCTGTACTGGCGCACCATGTTTGCCTTTGAAAACTGGCACAGCGCACTGGAGATGAAGCTGTATTTCCAGCGCTTTATCCACCACATTGCCGGTCTGCCGGACTTCAGTGCTCTGAAGTTCACCCGCTACAATCAGTATGAGTCTCTGATCCTGCCCATGCAGAAGTATCTGGAGGAGGCCGGGGTGGATTTCCGGTTTGGCACGGAGGTGACCAATGTTATCTTTGACATCAAGGACGGCAAAAAGGTAGCCACCGCCATTGAGTGCAAGGTAAACGGTGCCGAGCAGGGAATTGTGCTGACGGAAAACGACCTGGTGTTTGTCACCAACGGAAGCTGCACCGAGGGTACCATCTACGGTGACCAGAACCACGCCCCCAATGGGGATGCAGAGGTGCGTACCAGCGGCTGCTGGAACCTGTGGAAGAACATTGCCAAGCAGGATCCGGCCTTCGGTCATCCCGAAAAGTTCTGCTCCGATATTGCCAAGACCAATTGGGAATCTGCCACCATTACCACACTGGATGATAAGATCATCCCCTATATCACGAATATCTGTAAGCGTGACCCCAGAACCGGAAATGTTGTTACCGGCGGTATCGTGAGCTGCAAGGACTCCAAGTGGCTCATGAGCTGGACCATCAACCGCCAGGGCCAGTTTAAAGAGCAGGATCCCGAAAAGGTCTGTGTGTGGGTGTATGGCCTGTTTACCGATGTACCCGGCGATTACGTGAAAAAGCCCATGAGAGAGTGCACCGGCAAGGAGATCACTGAGGAATGGCTGTATCATATGGGTGTGCCTGTGGAGGAGATCCCGGATCTGGCAGAGCACAGCGCCGTGTGCGTGCCTACCATGATGCCCTATATCACCGCCTTCTTTATGCCCCGTGCCAAGGGCGACCGCCCCGATGTAATTCCCGACGGCTGCGTGAACTTCGCATTTTTGGGCCAGTTTGCAGATACACCCCGTGACACGGTGTTTACCACCGAGTACTCCGTTCGTACCGCCATGGAGGCTGTCTACGGCCTGCTGGGTGTGGACCGTGGCGTGCCTGAGGTGTGGGGCAGCGTGTACGATGTCCGTGAGCTGCTGGAAAGCTCCGTGCGCCTCATGGACGGCAAGTCCCCCTTGGAAGTGGAGCTGCCCGGCCCCATGAATCTGCTGAAAAAGCCCCTGCTGAAGGCAATCAAGGGTACCGTGGTGGAAAAGGTGCTGCGGGATCACAATGTACTGAAAGACGGTATGCTGTAAGACAAGAGGACTTTGTCCCGAATAAAAAGCAGACACTCACAAATTGTGGGTGTCTGCTTTTACATGCGAAATGCGCGTTTGAGCGGCAGTTCAATGGGGATATGGGGATTTATTCTGTTGCACTTGATAGTATAATTCACCTACACGAAAAACCGCAAAACGGGAAGAGGGCAGATAATGCATGAAAAGCAGATACTGGGAAAACGAACTCCCCCTGTCCAGGGGTAAGCCTGTACAGGGGGAGGGGATGAAACTTTGAGACGGGGCAGAAATCAGGCTTCTTTGGAAACCAGATTGCCCTTTACAAATACCTGTGCCACATTGTTGTCTTCGTCCAGCAGCACCAGGTCTGCATCCATTCCGTCATCAATGAAACCGATGTGGTCTTCCATGCCCAGGAACTTGGCGGGATTCTCGGTTAGGGCAGGAATGACCTCTTCCAGGGTTTTGCCGGTGAAGGCGATGATATTTTTGAGGCCACGGTTGAGCGTGAGGGTGCTTCCGGCTCTGGTACCGTCGCTCTCCAGCTTGGCATCGCCGTCTTTTACGACCACGTCGTTAACACCCAGATGGTAGTGTCCGTCGGGCAGGCCTGCGGCCATGATGGAGTCGGTGATACCGATCACTCTGCCCAGTCCCTTGATTTTTACCAGCAGATTTACAGTGGCAGGTACCAGATGCAGACCGTCGCAGATCATCTCGCAGTACACTTCGTCCGAAGCCAGGACTGCACCCATGATGGCAGGCTCATGCTGATGGAACAGGCGCATGGCGTTGAAGGTGTGGGTAGACAGGGTTGCACCGTTTTCGATGGCCTCCATGGCCTGCTGATAGGTAGCGCCGGAATGGCCGATACCTACCCGGATTCCCAGCTTTTTGGCATCGGGGATCATCTGAGTGACACCGGATACCTCGGGGGAAACGGTCATGTATTTGACCCGGCCCTCTGCCAGCTCCTGGTAGTGCCGCAGAAGCGCGGTGTTGCCCTGCTGCAGCAGGTGCTCAGGCATAGCGCCTTTGTAGGCACTGGCAAGGAAGGGACCCTCCAGATGGATACCCAGCAGATGCGCTGCATCGCTGGTGTCGATTTTATCATATGCCTTAAACTGTTCGATGCACCACTGTGTCTGCTCTTCGGTGTCGGTCAGCACGGAACCCAGCCAGGAGGTGGTGCCGTTGGAGGCAAAGAAACGGCCGATTTTGTGCAGATCCTCGGGGCCTGCGGTGTTGACATCCACGCCCACAGCGCCGTGGGTGTGGATATCGATGAAGCCGGGGATCACGTGCCTGCCCTGAGCGTCAAAAGTCTCAGCGCCCTGGGGGACATCGGATGCAGTGCAGAGCTTGATTTTTCCGTCTGTCACGTGAATGACATGGGCACCGAAGTGGTGGTTGTGATAAACCTGAGCGTTTGTAATATAGAAATCCATTTTCTTTATCCTTTCCGGATGCATGAAATAAGGGGCCGCTTGCAATGCAAGCAGCCCCTTTTCAGCAAGCGTATTTTAATATACAGTTACTTCACTGAAAGTCTTAGCCGAGAGCCTCGTTGATAACATCGAACAGGATGTAGTTCTCCAGATCGACGGGAGCTTCAACAGCGCCGGCCTCAATGAACATCTCCTGCTGGCGAGTGTAGTAATCCTTGATGGTGCCGTCAGTCATGCCGGACTTGATGTCCTGGGCGGAGAACCACTTAGCATCAGCGGTCTCAACCTGGCAGTCCTTAGGATCCTTAGCACACTGCTTAGCGTACAGATCGATAACATAGGGCCAGTTCTCTTCCTGAGAAGCGAAGTCCATAGCCTTCAGCAGAGCACGGGTGAAGCGAACCAGAACGTCATGGTTCTCTTCTGCGAACTTGGGCAGGCAGATCCAGCTGGCCAGGTTAACAGAGTCGGTAGCGAACTCCAGCTCCTTGGCACCCTCACAGTTATCCATGATCTGGTTGGAGTAGGGGTTCCAGGCGGTGCAGGCGTCAACGCTGCCGGACATCATGGAAGCGACCATGTTGGAGGGCTCCATCTCGAAAGCCTGAACATCATCCATGGTCAGGCCAGCAACAGTCAGAGCGCCCTTCAGAGCGGTCTCGGAAGAAGAACCGCCGTTGTAAGCGATCTTCTTGCCCTTCAGGTTAGCCAGCTGCTCTGCGGATTCAACACCGGCAGAGGGCAGGACAATGATGCGGTCAGTGCTGTGAACGGAAGAGGGCAGGAAAATCTGAGCCTGTCCGTTGATGCAGAGCTTGTGTGCGCCGTGGCCGATGTAAGCCAGGTCCACGCTGCCGCCTTCCATAGCTGCGATCTCAGAGGGGCCGTCGTTGAAGGGCCACAGGGAAATCTCCAGGCCTTCTTCTGCAAAGTAGCCCTTGTCAATACCGGTCAGAATAGACCAGACAGAGGCGTAGTTGGGCATGTAGCCGATGTTCAGCTTAACAGTTTCCTGATTGGGCTTGGAATCAGGGGTGCTTTCGCCGCTGGTGCTGACGGAGCCGTTGGGCTTGGTGTCAGCTGTATCCTTGGTGCCGCAAGCGGCCAGGGACAGCACAACAGCCAGTACCAGAAGCATCGATAAGATCTTCTTCATTTTTTTTCCTCCAGTTGTTGTTTTCTTAATTATCACCGAATGTATTTTCGGTAACTGACTTATTTACGGACTTCCAGGAATTCCTGGTAGACCTCGTTCCAGATCTCGGTCTTCAGCTCCAGGAAACGGGGATCGTTCTTGGTGGCCTGAGTTCTGGGGTAGGGGATGTCGATGTCCACGATCTTCTTGATACGGCCGGGACGTGCGCTCATGATGATAACACGCTGTGCAAGAATGATGGCTTCGTCAACATCGTGGGTGATGAAGAAGCAGGTCTTCTTCTCATGCTCCCAGGTGTTCAGCAGCTCGGTCTGCAGCTGTACACGGGTCTGTGCATCCAGAGCGCCGAAGGGCTCGTCCAGAAGCAGAACCTCGGGGTTGACTGCATAGGCACGGGCGATGGCGACACGCTGACGCATACCACCGGACAGCTCCTTGGGGTAGGAATTTTCAAAGCCCTCAAGGCCGACAGCCTTGATGTACTTGCGGGCGATCTGCTCAGCTTCAGCCTTGGGAACCTTCTTGATTTCCAGACCGAACATAACATTCTTCAGAACCGTTCTCCAGGGGAACAGAGCGTAGCCCTGGAACACGACACCACGCTCAACGCCGGTGCCTTCGATCTTGTTGCCGTCCAGATACACGCTGCCGCTGGTAGGCTCCAGCAGACCTGCGATGATGTTCAGCAGTGTGGACTTACCGCAGCCGGAAGGTCCGACCACGCAAATAAACTCATTTTCCTTAATATCAAGACTTACGCCGTTCAGAGCGACGGTCTTACCATTACGACCAGTGTATTCTTTATATACGTTGTCGATTTTCAGCTTGATTAAATTTTCTCCTGCCATCCTGTCAGTTTCCTTTCAATAATATCAACGATCTTAACCAAAATCAGACCAATGATGCCCAGTAAGATAATGTACATGAGCATGGGGGGTGCATCAAAAGAGTTTGCCAGAGAACGGATTCTCATACCGATACCAGCCTGTGCACCGGTGGACTCGGCGGCCAGCAGAGTGGTGAGGCCAGCGCTGAGGCCCAGACGTACAGCGGTAATAATGAAGGGGACCGTTGCAGGACAGATGATCTTAACAAAGATATCGAAGTCATTTGCGCCCAGAACACGAGCAGCCTTCAGAATTGTGGTGTCAATGTTCTTGATACCCTGATAAATGGTGATGCTCATAGTCATGAAGGTGCAGATCCAAATAAGGATAACTGCGGGCTTCTGACCGACACCGAATGTAATAACCAGCAGAGGTGCGTAGCCCAGTGCAGGGATGTTACGGATGAAGTTGATCCAGGGCTCCAGAATCTTCTGAACGGGGGTGTACCAAGCCATCAGAAATGCGATGGGCAGGGAGGTGATGAAGCCAAGGCCAAAACCCATGCCTACACATGCCATACTGCTTCCGATGTCCTTCCAGAAGACACCTCTGTCGACCATCGTTCCAACGGCGGGAACGACCTTGTCAACAAAAGGGAAGCTCCGGCCGGTTGCTCCGCCAATCGATAGCAAATACCACACAGCCAATGCTGCGAGGAGGGAAATCAACAGCCACACTTTGTTGCTGATGTTTAACCCTTTCTTCTTTTTTACCATAATCACAATCTCCTTCGTCTGTGTTTGCGGTTGCTTATCCCTAGCTGTTTTGATTATAAGTTATAACTAAAAGGCGACGCAACGCTTAAATTCAAACTGAGCATATCAGAATTTATTGTGTATTTCAAGAAAAAATATTCAAAAAATCGATTTTCGTACACTTGATACAAACACGATTGTCGAATTTCGTACAATATGACTGGATAGATTGTGGTTGACCTTTGGGTTGATTAATTATAAAATATAATTATGAAATTATGGATTCCTATGCGTGGGAGGATGTACATGACAGACACAACATTTGAAACGGATCATTGCGATTCAACCTTGAAATTTGCTGAAAGTGAACTCTTTCATCATTTAAATATGCTAGCGTGTAAAGCACCGCAGCAAACGGAAGGGTATTGCATATCTCTCCGGGTAGATCCAAAGGACGGACAGGAAACTGCTGTTGACCATTTCAGCTATCAGTTTTCGGAGACCTCCGGTTTTGTCACAGGAAGCAACCCCCGCAGCGTTCTGCTGGGTGTATATGATTATTTAAGGAGGATCGGCTTTGTGTTCCTGCGCCCCGGCGCAGAGGGGACCTTTGTTCCGAGTCCTGCATCCCTGGAGGCACTGCTGTGCCCGCTGGTGGAGAAGACAGCGGATTTCCGGCACCGTGGTGTCTGCATCGAAGGTGCCAACTCCCTGGAGAACGTGCTGGAGTTTATCGACTGGCTGCCGAAAAACGGATACAACACATTTTTTGTCCAGTTTAAAAAGCCGGATATTTTCTTTGAGCGCTGGTATGACCACACATTTAACCCCACGCTGCCCGGACAGAAGCAGACCAGAGAGCAGCTGGATCAGATGGAGGCAGCGGTCACCGAGGCCATGGTGCTTCGGGATCTGATTGACCATCGGGTGGGTCACGGCTGGACGGCAGAGGCCATCGGGTTTGATAATACCGGCTGGCATGTAGAGGAGCATCAGCTCACGCCGGAGTCTCAGGCACTGGTTGCGGAAGTGGCCGGAAAGCGTGAGCTCTGGGGCGGTATTCCCACCAACACCAATCTGTGCTACTCCAATCCCCAAGCCAGAAAATTGCTCATTGACCAGGTGATTGCTTACGCAAAGGCGCACAGGAGCGTCAACTATCTCCATTTCTGGCTGGCAGACGAGTGTAATAATGTATGCGAATGTGAGAAGTGCGCAAAAACCACTCTGTCCGATCAGTATGTGGAAATCCTGAACGAGCTGGATGCACGGCTCAGCGAAGAGGGGCTGGATACGAAAATCGTATTCCTGCTCTACCAGGAGCTGCTGTATGCGCCCCTTCGCAGCAAACTGGTTCATCCGGAGCGGTTTTGCCTCATGTTTGCACCCATCAGCCGTACCTTTGAAAAATCCTACCCTGTCGGGAATATGGATGCACAGATCCAGCCCTATGTGCGCAATCAGTTCCATCTGCCGGAAACTGTGGAAGAGAACATTGCTCACTATTTCAGCTGGAAAAAAACCTATTCCGGTGACAGTTTTTTCTATGATTATCCCCTTGGCCGTGCCCATTACGGTGATTTCGGCTATATGAAAATCGCAAAAGTGATCTATGACGATATCCACACCCTCAAGCAGCTCCACTCCAACGGCTATATGAGCTGTCAGGAGCTGCGGGCTATGACCCCCAGCGGATTCCCTAACTATGTTATGGGACAGGCCCTGCTGGATGAGAGCATTTCCTATGAGGATATGAAGCAGACTTATTTCCGTGCCATGTTTGGCGATGGATACGAAGCGGTGGTTACATATCTGGAGCAGCTGTCGGACCTCAGCGATACCGATTACTTTAACGGCCACGGCCCCAGAAAGCAGACAGATAAAAAAGTTCGTTTCCACCATTTGGCACAGACTGCTCTGGCGTTTTTGATGGATATTGATGAGCTCCATGAGAAGGAGCCCCAATACGAAAAGAATTGGGAATTTCTCAAATTCCATGGCCGCTACTGCATTTTACTGTCCTGCGCCCTGGCTGCACTGTGTGAGGGAGATCAAGCTGGTGCGGATACCTACTTCCGTGAATTCTGCGATTATATTCAGCAGAATGAACGAACCTATCAGTCACAGCTGGACGTATACCGTGTAATTGAGGTAGCAACCAAATATACTGGTTTTTCACGGGTGTAATACCCGTCAAGAGGTACCGCAATGTATAAGTCCAAAGTCATTAAAGCAAGCAATTACGAGCGAATTCTGGAGTGCCTTTACAGAAATCCCGGAATTTCCCGTAAGGATATCAGCGACTTGACAGGAATCACGCCTGCCACTGTCACAACCACGGTGTCTGTCATGACAAGAGAGGGGATCGTGATAGAACTTGGGCAGATGGAAGAAGACCGGGGCACCATCGGCAGAAGCCGGATTGCGCTGGGGATCTCCGCCGGCTACGGCTGTACCATCGGAGTGGAGTGTACATTAACGACCCTGTCCGTCTGCGCTGCGGATCTGCAGGGAAGGATCCTGTATTCCGGCAGCACGCCCTGCACGCCGGAACTGGCAGCCAATATTACCCAGGGAATTATTGATACGGTCCGCCAGTGCATGGAGCAAATTCCTTTCCCGGAGAGCAAGATCATGGGAATTGGCATTGCACTGCCCGGTCACATTGACCACATGGGACGGCATCTCATCAGCAGTAACGAACAGTGGGGCAATTTTGATGGCAATGTCATTCAAGGGGCCTTCACCTGTCCTGTGGTGTTTGAAAACAATATCCGATGTATGGCGGTAGCGCAGTACCTGCACTCCCCCCAAAACACCCCCAGCAGCTTTGCGCTTTTTCATGTGGGCATGGGTATGTTCTGTGCCAATGTGACGGAGGACGGCCTTTATATCGGAACCACCTATGGCTCCGGAGAAATCGGCCATACCATTGCGGTTCCCAACGGTAAGCGGTGCGAATGCGGAAAGCACGGATGCCTGCAGACCGTTGCCACGGAACCTGCACTTCTGGAAACCGCTGCCTTTATCTTCGACAGCAACCCCTCTTCCTTGCTGCACACCTTTGCTCAGCGCTCAGAAATTCTGACCATTGAGCATCTGACAGCGGCGTACACCATGGGAGATCCTGCCGTTCGGCAGATGATTACCCAGGCGCTCCAGTACCTGTGTATTTCTACCTTAAATATTGCCATTTTGATGAATCCCGAGAAGCTGTTTCTCCACGGCAAGCTGTTCAACAACGCAGACATCCGTCAGGATTTTCTTGAGATGGTGCGCCAGCAGTTTGATTTCACCAAAAATAACTACCGTCTGGGAACGGTGGAGTTTCTGGATTGCGATTCGTCAGACGGAGCCCTGGGCGGAGCATCCCTGGCAATTCTCAAATGTGTTATCCACGCATAAACGAGTTCATATAAAAACCATAATAGGAGTGTATCAATTATGAGTAGTTATTATCAGATTTCCGCAAAAGACCTGGGTAAGGATGCAAAGATCCCCCTGCTGAAGCTGGGAGATTCCGGCGAGGTTTTCTATGAAATCGCAATGGAAATGCTCAATACCATCAAAGAGCACAATGCGGCAGGAAAGCGCACCGTTTTCATCTGCCCTGTAGGCCCTGTGGGTCAGTATCCCATCTTTGTCCGCCTGGTCAATCGTGATCGTGTGAGCCTCAAAAACTGCTGGTTCATCAACATGGACGAATACCTGAACGACGACGAGAGCTACATCGATTTTGAAAGCCCCCTGTCCTTCCACGGTCTCATGAACCGCACCGTTTACTCTCAGATTGATCCCGAACTGGTGATGCCCGAAGAGCAGCGGATCTTCCCGGATCCCAAGGATCCCGGCCACATTGCCCGCGTAATTGAGCAGCTGGGCGGTGTGGATATCGCATTCGGCGGCATCGGCATCAACGGTCACCTGGCATTTAACGAGGCACAGGACGAGCTGACCCCGGAGGAATTTGCAAACCTGCAGACAAGAGTCTTGAACATCAGCCGTGAGACCCTCACCTCCAACTCCATCGGCGATCTGAACGGCGCCATCGATGCAATGCCCAAAAAGTGCGTGACCATCGGCATGGCACAGATCCTGGGTGCCAAGAAGGTTCGCCTGGGCGTGTTCCGTGACTGGCACCGCGCTGTTGTCCGTCAGGCAGCCTACGGCGAGGTCAGCGCACATTTCCCGGCCACCCTCCTGCAGAACCATCCGGATGCAATGATCTATCTGAACTCCAACGCAGCACAGCAGCCCTTTTAATCCGTAAAAATATAACAGCTATATTTTAAAAACCACAATGTACAAAGGAGAATTCATATGTTAGTTCCAATGAGAGCCATTCTGGAGGCAACCGAGAAGTACAATTACGCACAGGGTGCATTCAATGTCAACGCCGTTGCTCAGGCAAAGGCCGTTATCAATGTTCATGAGATGTTCCGCTCCGCAGCCATCATTCAAGGTGCAGACCTGGCAAACGCCTTCATGGGCGGCCGCACCGACTTTGCCAATGGTACCCTGGAGGACAAGAAGGTTGGCGCAAACAACATCGCTAAGGCAGTCAAGCTCTACGGCGAAGACAGCCCCATTCCTGTTGCTCTGCATCTGGATCACGGCAGAAACATCGATTCCTGCATCGCTGCAATGGACGGCGGCTACACCTCCGTTATGATCGACGGCTCCAGCCTGCCCTTTGAAGATAACATTGCTCTGACCCGTGAGGTGGTCAAGCTGGCCCACGAGCGTGGTGTCACCGTTGAAGGTGAGCTGGGTGTTCTGGCTGGCGTAGAGGATCACGTTTTCAGCGAGACCTCCACCTACACAAACCCCATGGATGCTATCGAGTTTGTAAAGAAGACCGGTGTGGATGCTCTGGCTATCAGCTACGGCACCAAGCACGGCGCAAACAAGGGTAAGGGCGCTAAGATCCGTAAGGAAATCGCCATTGCCACCAAGGAGTGCCTCCGTCACGAGGGCCTGTTCTGCGCTCTGGTAAGCCACGGCTCTTCCACCGTTCCTCAGTACATTGTTGAAGAGATCAATGAGCTGGGCGGCGACATCCACAATGCATACGGCATCTCCAAGGAGCAGCTGAAGGAGGTTTCCCGTCTGGGCATCGCCAAGATCAACGTGGACACCGACATCCGTCTGGCTGTTACCCGCAACATGCGTGAGATGTTCTGGAACCATCCCGAACTGCGCACCAGCGAGTCCATCGCTCCCATCTACCAGCTGCTGGAGACCAAGAAGTCTGACTTCGATCCCAGAGCTTTCCTGACCCCCATCATGGATACCGTTATGTACGGCAATGTTCCCAATGAGGATGTGGCAAAGATCGTCGACTGCGTTGAGCGTGGCGTCAAGGAAGTTGTCGGCACTCTGATCGTGGAATTCGACTCCGTGGGCAAGGCACCCCTCGTAGAGCGTGTCACTCTGGATGAGATGGCAGAGCGCTACAAGAAGGCTGGCATCTAATTCATTTGAGGTAAAGTAATATGGGTTTAAATATTCTGGTCGCCCACGGCGGCGGCCCCACCGCAGTCATCAACACCTCTTTGCAGGGTGTTGTGGAAGCTGCCCGTGAAAGCGGTAAGGTCAGCAAGATCTACGCTGCCAGATTCGGCGCAGAGGGCATTCTGAAGGGAGATCTCATTGATCTTACCGATGTGCCCGCAGCTACCATCGCAAAGCTGTCCCACACCCCCGCTTCTGCCATCGGTTCCTGCCGCAGAAAGCTCACCGATGCGGACTATCCCACTGTCATTGAGACTCTGAAGAAGTTTAGCATCGACTGCTTCTTCTATAACGGCGGTAACGACTCCATGGACACCTGCAATAAGGTCAGCAAGCTGGCTCAGGCAGAGGGCCTGGATGTAAAGGTTATCGGCATTCCCAAGACCATGGATAACGACTTGGACATCACCGATCACTGCCCCGGCTTTGGTTCCGCTGGCCGCTATGCGGCAGAATCCGCCTGCGAACTGGCACTGGATGCCTCCGGCCTGCCCATTCATGTGGTAGTCCTGGAGCTGATGGGCCGTAATGCCGGCTGGGTTACCGCTGCCTCCGCTCTGGCAGCCCGGGCAACCAACTGCGAAGTGCTGACCTATCTGCCCGAGGTTCTGGTTGACGAGGAGAAGATGCTCTCCGATATTGAAAATGCCTGGGCAAAGGGCAACGGCCTGCTGGTCACCGTCAGCGAAGGCATCTGCGGTCTGGACGGAAAGCCTCTGGCTTCCACCGGTATTGTGGACGGCTTTGGTCACATGATCCCCGGCGGCACCGCACAGCATGTCACCGATAACATCATTCAGAAGCTGAATATCAAGTCCCGTGCGGAAAAGCCCGGTCTGCTGGGCCGTGCAGCCATCCCCTACGCCTCCCGTGTGGATCAGATGGAGGCCTACGCAGTCGGCAAGCACGCACTGGAGGCTGCCATCCGTGGCGAGAGCGACTACATGGTAGCCATCGATGCCCACCGTGGCGAAAAGTACTCCTTCGATCTGTTCCTGGCACCCCTTGACAAGGTTGCCAACGTGGAGAAGAAGTTCCCTCTGGAGTGGATTGTGGAGGGCAATAAGATCGACGACAAGTTCTTCGATTATGCTATGCCCCTCATGATGGACAAGGCTCCCGAGTACGCAATTCTGAGATAATATTCCCCAGGGCTGAGAGCACTGAGGCTGTCAGCCCTGGGTCCCACCGAACAAACCATCACGTGTAAAGGAGAAATCCACTGTGAAGCATATTTTTCTGAACCTGAAGCGCTTTGACGTGCCCGTCGAACTGGGCGGCGTCAATCGCATTGCTCCCATGAACAAGTGGGGCAGCTATATTGTAAGCAACACCCAGGAGGCTCTGCGCAAGTACGACGCTTCCCAGGTCGAATTTGTCCAGTATTTTCCTGAGGCACATCTTCTAAACGCTGTGGATGCCCTCACGGAGAACAGCCCTGTGCAGGTAGGCTGCCAGAGCGTTTACCGGATGAATACCGCTGTGGGTGGCAATTTCGGCGCCTTCACCACCAATCGTCCCGTCTCCTCCATGAAGGCCATGGGTGTCAACGCTACCATCATCGGCCACTGCGAGGAGCGCAACGACAAGATGGGCATTCTTGCTGAGGCAGGTGTCACCGACACCAAGGCAGTCAACCGTCTGCTGAACCAGGAGATCCGTCTGGCGGTGGAGCAGGGTATGACCGTGCTGTACTGCATCGGCGAAAAGGAAGAGGAGCTGGATCGCTGGCAGGAAGTGCTCCGCCAGCAGCTGGAGATCGGCCTTGAGGGCGTGGACAAGAGCAAGGTAGTCATCGGCTACGAGCCCATCTGGTCCATCGGACCCGGCAAGACCCCTGCCGGAAAGGAATACATCACCAAGATCGCCCGCTTCGTAAAGGAAGTCACCGGCGGAATCGACGTGGTCTACGGCGGCGGTCTGAAGGTTGACAACGCTGAAATGCTGGCATCCATCGAAGAAATCGACGGCGGCCTCATTGCACTGACCCGTTTCCAGGGCGAGATCGGCTTCTATCCCGATGAATATCTGGAAATCATCCGTACCTATCTTGGAAAATAAGGAGAAAATCAAATGAAACTGGATTTTGAATACGGCCAGGGCCTTATGAGCGCTGAGCTGCCTGACAATACCGACGTATTTATCCCCGGCGTAACCGTACCCGATCCCCAGTGCCTGCCCCAGGACTGGGACAGCCTGTATAATGCAACCCTGGAGAGCATCCGCAATCCCTACGGCATGCCCGCTCTGAGAGAGCTGGCTGCTCCCGGCAAGACCGTTGTGTTTGTTATTCCCGATATCGTTAAGGGCGGCTGTCAGCCCACCTCCCATCGTAAGGTTGCCATCCGTGCCTGCCTGGACGAGCTGTACGCCGGCGGCGTCCGGAAGGAAGACATCCTGCTGCTGTTCTCCAACGGCCTGCACCCCCGTGCAACCGTGGCTGAGATGAAGCAGATCCTGGGTGACGATCTGTTCAATGAGTTCTACTTCACCAACCAGATCACCTCCCATGACTCCGAAGACTACGACCACATGGTGGATCTGGGTACCACAAAGCGCGGCGACCCCGTCCTCATGAACAAGTATGTCTTTGACTGCGACATTCCCATTCTGATCGGCCACACCCAGGGCAACCCCTACGGCGGTTACTCCGGCGGCTACAAGCACAGCGCTACCGGTATCACCCACTGGAGAAGCATCGCCTCCCACCATGTCCCCAAGGTCATGCACAGAGGTGACTTCACCCCCGTTTCCGGCCACAGCTTGATGCGTACCAAGTTCGACGAGATCTCCATGCACATGGAGGAGAAGATGGGCCATCCCTTCTTCTGCTGCGATGCGGTTCTCGACACCTACTCCCGTCAGATCGCTCTGTTCTCCGGCTATGCCAAGGTTATGCAGCCTCTGAGCTGGAAGGTAGCGGACAAGCGCACCTACGTTCCCTTCGCAGAGGAGAAGTACGATATCATGGTCTTCGGTATGCCTCAGAACTTCCACTACGGCGACGGCATGGGCACCAACCCCATTCAGATGATGCAGGCGCTGTCCGCACAGGTCATCCGTCATAAGAGAGTTATGAAGGACAACTGCGTGATTATCTGCTCCTCCATCTGCAACGGTTACTTCCATGACGAGCGCTGGCCCTACCTGCGTGAGCAGTACGAGATGTTCCAGCATGACCACATGAACATTCTGCCGGACATGGATCGCTACGGCGAGTACTTCGCTACCAACCAGGAGTACATCCGTAAGTACCGTTACTGCAACGCATTCCATCCCTTCCATGGCTTCTCCATGATGAGCTGCGGCCACATCGCCGAGATGAACACCAGCGCCATCTACATTGTAGGCGCTCAGGAGCCCGGCATCGCCCGTGGCATGGGCCTCAAGACCCGTGCAACCTTTGAAGAGGCTCTGGAGGATGCAAAGAAGAAGTTCGTCGGTCAGAACCCCAAGATCCTGGCTCTGCCCCAGACCTTCAAGGTCGGCGCTGTCCACCTGTGCATGAAGGACGACGATCTGAGCAATGTCTAAGCCTGTTCCGGTGTAAATATCGGCACGGTAAAGGTTCAAACAGTAAAATGGGCAGGTACCAAAGTACCTGCCCATTTTTGCAGCTTGACCGATTCTTTACAGATAAAAGAACCTCCCACCATCAAGGGGCGGAGCCTTTGCGCTCTGCTGCAGGATCGGTGGGAGATTTTTTAGATAACAGCAATGGGGGAAAAAATCACAGGAAATAGCTGCTTTTCCGCACAAAAAGCTATGGCTCTTTGTGCAGATGGAGCCGCACAAAACGAATGCCCAGGAAATTCTCTCTCTGGCACACATCCAGATCTGCACCCGACTTCTCCATGTCAAACAGCTTTTCAGTGACATTCAGCTCTGCGGCAGTTCCGTCATCCAGTAAAACTGTCAGAGTGCGGTCTGCATCCTTGTCCTTCTCGGTTGGCTCGCTGCGCGCTGTAACCACCGCCGGATAATGGGGGACGGGCTTGGAAATGGCCAGATTGGCACCGTAGGTCATCACATACCCCAGCATGGCAAGGATGATGTAGAGGATGGAAAAATCCGTCTTCCGCAGCCGCCTGGGCGTGCGGATCTGAACCAGTGCAATCATTACCGCTGTCAAAATGATCGCAGGAATGAGAAACCGTTCGTAGCCCACCACCTGTATCATCCGCCCATCCCAGAAATAATAAACCTGGGCAGAGGATAGAAGCGTCAGCATGACCACAAGCAGTGTGGGGAATTTGATGTGCATGGCATTCCACTCGTTGGATGCTCCATTGGGGCGATCGGTTACCAGCAGCACCGGGGCAAAAACGATGTAGTACACGATCATGGGAATGGGAGACAGGGCGGTCAGGTAAACGGCATGGGTCATTTTAAGATCCGTAAACAGAAACAGGGCCAAGGGGACTACGCACCCTGCGGCAAAGAGGAGGATCACCAGTGTTAGGCCTGCACGGATGGCACCCATATGCTTGTGCATGGGAGTGCGGTATGTCTCACGCCAGGAAACAGTCACATCCGTATCCTGTTCCAGCTGCTTTTTCATGGCCTTTGAGATGGTTACAGGGAGATTTTGCCGCTCGATCCAATCCATGAGTCCACCGGCTCCCACCATGTTCGATTCAACGGAAAACAGCCGTTTTCCGCTTTGGCTGCGAAATACAATGGCTTCATTGATGGTAACCTGTACGGAACCGATCTGGGAGAGGGAAACTTCACGGAGGTTTCCGAAACTGGTGGTGTATACAAGCCGGGTTTCAAATACCATAAGGCGGCGGTTGACCCGGGCCAGCAGCATCCAGATTGCGGATAGCAGTAAGCCCAGCCCCATCAGTACAAAAAAGCAGATTACCACAAGATCGTCCTTGGACAGCAGAAAGGAAATCAAGAGTACCAGAAGCCCGGTGATGCAGATGCCCGTACCCAATACCGTCAGTATCGACCGCTCGCATACCAGAATTTTCGGGTCTGTACCGCCAGTTTGGGGGCTGCGGCACCTCAGTAAGGCGATAGCTGCTGCAAAGGTGCAGAGAATGCTCCCCAAATGGATGGCCGTGTGTACCGGGGAAGCCTCATCCATCATGCGGAAGGTGGGCAGAAGCAAAAACAGCCCATAGATCACCAGCAGGATCCCCCAGACCTTGCAGCTTTTTGCTCGGTATCTGGAAGGCAGAACCGGAGAGTCGTCGGGTATCTCCTCGATTTGGCTCTGCACTTCGGTATCCTTCAAAAGATCCTGGCACCGCTGCTGTACCAGAGTCCGATCCAGCAGCCGCTTGCCGCATTGGGGACAGCAGGATACCGACTGGGGCTGAGGTGTCCACGCCTTCTTCTCCACAGGCAGGGGCGCACCGCAGTGGGGACACACCCAGTCCCGGCGAAAACTGAGCAGGCGGACAAACCGCAGAAAGAGCAGTGCGGCAATGGGGAGCAGCAGTGCGATCCAGAGGGCTGCTATGGACAGATCCAGCAGATGGCAGCCCAGTCCCAGCAGTAAAAATCCCGCTGCGCTGGCGTGTAATGTCCGGCGGCATCGCTTCTCGGAATTTTTGAGGGCAGTGAGAAAGGTGGGATTGCAGCGTTTCTCCTCATCCAGCAGCGTGAGAATATAGGCTTCGATGCCCTCGTACAGCTCGTCCGGATTCTCAAAGTCCGATTCTGCGATGCGTTTTTCCGAAATGTAAAAGGATACATGATATCCCTTTACCTGCAGTTTTCCCAGGGGCAGTGTGATCACCGGATGGCCTTTCGGCTGGGTGATTTGACACTGTGGATAATAGAACTGGATTCGTTTGATGAGTTCGCTGTAATGGGAATTTGCAGTGTTCATAGATTGCCTTCTTCCTTTTTTATAGGGGATATATGGCTCGGCTGCTGCTTACTTGGCCCGGTGAACCCGATAGCTGAGGGAACCGCCGGCCTTATCGCTTTTTAAGTTGTTGTAATACCAGAGATATAGGGTTCTTCCGTATACATCCAATTCGATAATCCCATCCGGCTTTTGCCCCTCCACTTCCAGAGAATAAATACTCTCATTATGGGAAAATCCACAAATAAAACGGGTATCGGGATAGTTGGGATTCAGATCCTGCATGGCATCGCTCAAAACAAGGCTTTGGCCGATGTCCTTTTCAAAATGGATGATGTATTTGCTGTCAGGCTTCTGGATGCTGTACTGGGAATTGACAAAAGCGTATTTGGTTTTCCCGTCAAAGTCCTTTTTACTGCACTTCACAAATACGAGGCCCTGCTTTGAATTATCCGCATTTTCCGCCCGATAAAAGATGGTCACATACTCTCTGCCCTCCCAGGTCTTTAGAACTTCGGTAACATGATTGAGCATATCGGCATCTTTGTTCTGCTCCTCATCGGCTTTTGCCAGGGCTTCATCGTGTGAGATGGCCTCTTCCATGGTATCGTAATACACTGCATCGGTAAGCTGGCTGGCATCTGACGGCCCCCAGGGCGGGAAAAGAGGCTGGTATTTTGCAATTGCCTCCGGTGTGTAGGTATAGATTTCACTGTCTGTCTGCTCATCGGACCCGACGATACAGCCTAAGATAACCAGCCCTACCAGGGCGGCAAACAGGACGGCTGCAATGAGACCCAAAATCTTAAAAATCCGTTTCATGAATGGAATCATTCTCCTTTTGTCCCCGTCTGGTCATTCCGTAGAAGGGAGCTGTAAAGTGGCTTTATTATACTATAGGCGTACTTATCTGTATAGTTGCTGGAGCGCAGAAATACAGATTTTTACAGGTGGATTTGGGACAAAAGATCCGGATCCGGGATCGCACAGGCTGTGCAGGCCCCTCCGGCGGGGGAAAATCCACCATTGGAAGAGTAATTTTGAAGGATTCTTTAATCGTGATTCTGGACGAGGCAATCGGTGCGCCGGATGCGGAAAACGAGCATGAGATCTTTGAGGCCATCGATGTACTTACAAAGAATAAAACCGTCATCATGATTGCCCAAAAAATCAAATCTGCTGAAAAGGCTGACCACATCATCGCACCAAAAGACGGCAGCGTTGGGCTGCCCCCACGGTTTTCCTATCCGATGGGGGAATAGAAAGATATGGCAGAAAAGGGAGAAATACGCTTGAAATCGGGGGAATACATGGTATAATAAAAATCTAGGATAATTGGCCGGAAACGACTTTTTCGGCGTTTGATACGCTGTATTTTGTAATATCTTATCAATTTTTCACAGAAAGGAAATCGTATTATTATGGATATCAAAGATACAAAAACTGCGGAGAATTTACGGGCGGCATTGGCTGGCGAGTCCATTGCCCGGAACAAATACACCTACTTTGCTGAGGCAGCCCGGAAAAATGGGGACACAGAGATTGCGGCTGCATTTGAACGCATGGCAATCAATGAAATGACCCACGCAAGACTTTGGTACGAGCTTTTGAACGGGAAACCGACCACCACAGAAAACTGTTTGCAGCAGGCAGCTATGGGGGAGTATGCAGAGTGGCACAGCATGTACCCGGAGTTTGCAGCCCAGGCCAGAGCGGATGGGATGGAAGATATTGCGGTCATGTTTGAGCAAATTGCCAGCATTGAAAAAAACCATGAAAATCAGTTTATGGCGCTTCTGGCACAGCTCAAAAATAAGGGACAGGCCAAACAGCAGGATGCAAATCCCAATGCCGAGAAGACAGGAAAAGTCAAAAAGCAGGGCTACCGCTGTCAGTTCTGCGGTGCCATCTTTGAGCAGCGTCCCGATGTGTGCGATGTGTGCGAAGCGATTGGCGCCTTTGAGCTGGTAGAATACTACGAGTAAGATCGCCCATGTGTAAAGGCGGAGGATCCTGCAAAGATCGCAGGATCCATGCGGCAGCAGGCAAAAATCCGGTAAAAATAGTATAAATTCATTTCAAAACACCGCAGAAAGGGAAATCTTTCTGCGGTGTTTTGAAATCTACCGACATTGCCCGATTGGGCAGGCTGGAATTTAAGAATGCGGATCCTGCGAAAGCCGCTGCGGCTGCAAGAAACATCCCCCATCTGTTTAGACGGATCTGCTGTCTTACGGATGGGGGAATGTTTATGATATGGCATCCTCTATTTGTTGGGCGTTGAAGCGGTGTTCATCACACGGCTCTGGGCGTTCTGGTATTCGGAGGGGGACATGCCCACCAGCTTTTTAAAGGTGTTGGAAAAATAGGCGATATCCTGATAGCCCGTCTTCTGGGCCACCTCGTACACCTTCACACGGCAGTCGCTGAGCATTCGCATGGACTGCTGGATCCGGTACTGGGTCAGATAGGTGAGGGGGCTGAGTCCGGTTTCCTTTTTAAAGGTGTGGCTTAAGTAGCCCTCGCTGATGCTGAGGTACTCCGCAAGAGAGCCGACGGAGATATCGGGGTCATTGTAGTGGACACTGATATAGTCCATAGCCTCCCGAATGAATTTGCTTTTTGTCCCTTCTTTGACATGCAGAATGTTTTTCGGTGCACCGGATAGGGTGTTCGGGCAGATTTTGTCGTGGGCAAGGGCAATGGCATGCTCCAAATCCCCGTCGTGGAAGGGTTTCAGCAGATAATCCACGGCCCCAAGCCGCAGAGCGCTCTGCACGTAGGAGAAGGTGTCGTAGGCACTGAGGATGATCACATGGGTGTTGTTTCCCATCTGCCTAAGCTTTTGCAGCATCTCGATGCCGTCCATCTGGGGCATTTTGATATCGGTGATGATGAGATCGGGATTTAGGCGATGGACGGCCTCCAGCGCCTCCAGACCGTTGGAGGCCTCTGCTGCAACGGTGCAGTCCAGGGCTTCCCAGTTTACGGTCAGAACGATGCCCTTGCGGATGATCTCCTCGTCTTCAACAATCAATACTTTTATCATGATCCGTTTCCTCCATAGATATCGGCAGTGTGGCAATGACAGAGGTTCCGATGCCGTTGGGGCCTTTGTCTAGGAACAGTCCGCAGCCCGGCCCGTAGTTTTTTGAGAGAATGGTATTCACATTGTAAAGTCCCAGATGCTTTCCCTCCGGGGCCGCAGGCCGCACATAGGGCTTTCCTGCCAGCGCTTCCGGCAGTCCCCGGCCGTTGTCGGTGACGGTGATTTTCAGCATGTCCCCCACAGTGCGGATCTTTACATGGATGGTGCTTTCTGAATCCTCGGACAGACCGTGGATGATGGAATTTTCCACAAGGGGCTGCAGAATCATCTTGGGTACAATGCAAAGTCCCAGTTCTTCCGGCAGATCTACCCGGAAGTCAAATTTGTCGCCCATGCGGATCTTCTGGATTTTAATGTATTTTTCCAAAAAATCAATTTCCTTGTAAAGGGGGACAAACTGGTCGGATGTGATGCAATACCGCAGAATATCCGCAAGATTGGTGGACATTTCCGCAACTTCCGGCACATTGTTGATCTTGCTGATCCATTTCATGGTATCCAGGGTATTGCACAGAAAGTGGGGGTTTAACTGGGTTTGCAGAAGCCGGATCTGTGCCTGGTTCAGCTCTTTGTGATTCTCCAGAAGGGCCTCCCGGTTCTGCTTCACATCCTTTACCATGAGGTTGAAGGATTCTGCCAGCTGCCCCAGCTCATCCTTGCGGCCGGTGGGAAGCTGCACATTCAAATCATCATGTCCCAGCTTGCCGAATGCCTTTTGCAGCTGCTGTACCGGGGCGGAGATCTGTTTGCTGAGGGGAATGTAAATCATAACGGAGATTACAACGCACAGCAGCGCACAGGATACGCTGACCACAAACAGCATCTTTGTGGTATTTGTGTTGAAGGTCTGGGGCTTTTGCAAAATCAGATAAAGTCCCGTGGGCTTATGCTGTACAATTTCGTACAGAAAGTTTTCTGACTGGCTGCCCGGTACCTTCCCGTGAAGCAGCTGAGAGCGAAACAGGGGTGCGGTGCCGGTCAGTAATTCCGTGTTGGATGCATATACAGGATGCCAGAACCGATTGACAATCAAAAGATTATCCTGGGCATCCCGTTTGCCGTCCAGCAGCCTGGAGAAGTTTTTCTGGCTCATTTCCAGAACCAGATAGCCCATGGGGGCGCCATTTGGAGCGGCCACTCTGACGGCACCTTGCAGCAGAGGTGTGCTGCTTCCTGCACGGTGCGCAGAGACCTGGAATACAGGAGCACCGGAATCGTTTTTGGTTGCCTGCAAAATTCCCCAGTTGACCGGTAAAGAGGCTTGCGCACCGCTGTTTTCCGTAGAACAAAGGAGTTTTCCGTCCAAATTGTATAAGAAGACTGAGGCAAATCCCCGGATATCCTCTGTAGATGCAAACAGGTGGGCGTTCACAAGTGTATTCTGCATGGGACGGCCCTTCATGGCTGTGAGAATGATTTGATCCTGGGAAAGAAGCTGTCCGGCAGAGCGCAAGCCGCTGCTGACGGTATCCAGAGACTGGGAAATAGTTGTGATTTGCTGGGCAATGTCCGTATGGGCCTGACTATTCAGCCGCAGCTTGGTGATATGTACCAGCATCACAGAGCAGAGCAGCAGGGGGATCAGAGAGCACAGCAAAAAGGACACCAAGAGCTTAGTACGAAAAGAATGTCGTTTTTTAATCATGATGCACGCTCCATAACCAGGGCAGACCACTGCTCCAAAATGGACATTTGATTTTGACACGCCCAGGCGATGTCGTAGGGAACCTGGGGAAAGGCCTCTGTTTCCGGAAGGTCAGCCGAAGGGGGGACATCGGAGCGGATGGAGCGCCTGTGCACCTCATCTGTCAGCATGGTCTGCACATCCCGGCTGATTGTGAAGTCCAGAAACAGTTTGGCGTTTTCACAGTGGGGGCCGTTTTTTACCAGAGCACTTCCGTCCGGTACACAGCTGGTGCCTTCGCAGGGATACACCATGGCGATTTCATTTCCATCGGAGATTGCCTTCCAGGCAGTCTGCTCCAGTGTGATGCCCACAAGACAGTTTCCGTTGGCTACGGCGGTGATCACATCGCCGGAATCGGACAGAACGTTTCCATCCAGAGCCGAAGCCAGCAGATCCATAGGCCCCTTTTCTTGGGCGCCCAGCGCATAGATCTCTGTCACCAGGGCGGTGAAGGAGGAGCCGGAGACCGCGGGATCGGCAAATGCGATCTTTCCGTGAAACTGGGGCTTTGCAAGGTCGGCCCAGCCGGTCAGTTCCGACGGGGTGACCAGCTTGGTGTTGTAGATCAGCACCACAGGCAGGGCAGAAAAGGGAGTCCAGTAGGCTTCGGCGCTGGTGTAGGGATCCGGGATGGATCCGGAGCCGGCAGCCACATAGGGCTGAAAGCAATCTTTGTGTGACAGCAGACTTTCCACTCCGCCGCCAAACATCACATCTGCAACCGGCGCATTCTGCTCCTCGGAGATTTTGTCCAGAAGCTCATTGGTGCCGCCGGTGACCACATCCACCCAGATGCCGGTCAGCTCCTCAAATTCACGGACAATGGGCAGGTAGACGGACTCCTTGTGGGAGGTGTAAACCGTCAGCTGCTTGCTGTCGGGGGGAGCATAGGAGGGGGGTGCGGGTGAGGTGCCTGCACACCCACTAAAGAGCAGGATCAACCCACAGAGCAGGCCGGTCATCCGTTGGAATTTCATTTTTCTACCTCCATTTTGTGTGGTGAATTGATGAATATAGACTAATTCTTGCGCTGCAAAAGAGACTATTTCATCAACAATCCACAAATTAGTCAGAAATGTACAAAAGAAAGCAGATTTGACTACTTCATTCTTGGCTCATTTTCCAATAGACTAAAGATAGTTCAAGGATACCAGAGATTGGAATCCATAGCAAGGAAAATAGTAAGGAGGAAACGAATATGAAAAAAGTAATCGCATTGCTTCTGGTGCTGTGCATGGCATTTGGTCTTGTGGCCTGTAGCGGCGGCAATAAGGAAAAGCCCACATATCCTGTGGAATCTTCCGGAAATCAGGAAGCTACCGACGGCGCCCAAAAGCCTCAGACAGATGGAAAGCTGACTGAGACCCAGAAGATCATCAAGGAAGCCGAGGGCATGAGCCTGGAAGAGCTTGCCAAGAAGGCAATCGAGGAGTCCAACGGTGCCAAGTTCTACGGTGTCGGCAACTCCAGCCGTGGCAAGAGCGCACTGCCTCTGTTCATCTCTTATTTGCAGACCATCGATCCTAATTATAACATGGAATTCGAGTGGCAGCAGCCTAAAAACAACAAAATCTTCGATCAGCTGACCGCTGACTCTCTGAAGGAAACCGGCACATTCGCCATGACCCTCATTCAGGATGGCAACCAGATTGAGAGCAAGATGGTTCAGACCGGTATTCTGGACACCTTCATTCCCAAGGAGTGGGCAGAGGCCAACAAGACCACCGCTGAGCAGTACAAGGGCTACCTGCCCCTGCAGACCCTCAATAAGGTCTTCATGTTCAACAACACCGGCAGCAAGACCTATGATAACTGCTGGGACTTCGTCGCTGAAGGCGAGCATGGCCTGTACATGGATGTCGATTCCGAGATCGTCGGCAAGAACTTCCTGTACATGCTGACCGAGGACACCTACGCCGGCTGGCTGAAGGAGGCATTTGAAGCCCTGCCTGCCGAGGAGCAGTCCTACTTCCAGCCCACCATCACCGCTATGAAGGCCGATGCCGAAGAGCTGGGCCTGGGTGAAAACGGTGCCTACGCACTGGCATGGATCAAGTTGTGGGTGGAGAGCTACAATGCGCAGACCGATGACGGCCCCATCTGCAACACCCTGGTTGACAAGAGCGCTACCGATCAGTTCGGCCTGCTGGTTTACTCCAAGCTCCGCTCTGTAGAGGAGTCTGACTCCGTATCCGTCAACAACATCGACGTGGCAGCCTACAAAGACGGCTATAAGGGTATCGGCGGCTATGGCTACTGCCACTACCTGTTCGTTCCCGACAACACTCCGCTGCCCTGGACTGCATGTGCATTCATCGCTTACATGACCTGCACCGAAGACGGCTTCTCCGCATGGGGCAAGGATATGGGCGGTTACTCCTCCAACCCTGTGGTTGCTGAGGCTACCGAGAACACCCATCATCATCAGACCGGCGGCTATGTGGACGGCGAGAACGTGTACGACGCCAAGAACGACCGTGGCTACGACTGGTGGTGCGATAACGGCAAGCTGGTTCTGGAAGATCCCGAATACTGCGCATCCGTTGCATTCACCGTGGGCAGCTGGATCGAAATGCTGACCAAGTACTCTGCAGGCTAAGATTCATCTCCGTGAAAACTTGCCCAGTGGCTCATAAGTTATAAGCGAAACAGATGCCTCTGGATTTGCAAATATAGCGATCCAGAGGCACTTTTTCCCCTTGGATGAAGGAGGAGACATGAAAAATCCAGATAAACTCACTGCCAGCAGAACCACAATTTACTGGAACCGTTTTAAAACGTTCCTGTCGAAACCCTATAATGCTGCTTCTGATGGGCATTATTTTCACCGTTACGACGATTTCGCCCATCGTGGCCATTGTTCAGGACACCCTGAAAATCCATCCCGGCACAATCGATGCCCATTTAAGCGGACAGGCGTCCGGCTATACCTTTGTAAACTACGTTGACCTGTTCACCAGTCGAATGGCAAAAACCAATCTGTGGATGCCCCTGCTCAACACTGTGCTTCTGGCAGTCGGCACCTGTTTGGTTGCTATTCTCTTTGGTGGAATCGTTGCATTTCTGGTTACCAGAACCAATATGGCATTCCGGAAATACATCAGCTCCATTTTTATTTTCCCGTACATCATGCCCCAGTGGACACTGGCAGTTGTGTGGCAGAACCTGTTCTACTCCAACGCTGTCACCGGCACTTCCAACGGCCTTCTGGCCGCCCTGTTCGGCATTCATATGCCCCTGTGGTGGTGCAAAGGACTGTTCCCCAGCATCATGGTTCTGGGACTGCACTATGCACCCTTTGCTTATATCTTGATTGGCGGTATCTTCCGCAATATGGATGCAAACCTTGAAGAAGCAGCTACTATTTTGGATACCCCCAAGTGGAAGATCATGTTCCGGGTGACTTTGCCCATGGTAAAGCCCGCTATTCTCTCCACAATCCTTCTGGTGTTTGGCAGCGCTATGGGTTCCTATCCGGTACCGCATTACCTGAACCTCAGCACCCTGTCCACCAAATATGTATCCATGAATTCCAAATATACCGGTGAAGCTTCGATTCTGGCCATTATCATGATGGTGTTCGGTGTTGCCATTATGATGCTCAACCAGAAGTCCCTGACCAGCCG
>RCNH01000045.1_pt1 | contig 58405 bp, 49 predicted proteins | sample 2041161 | NCBI WGS metagenome assembly RCNH01 (sample SAMN09708215, study PRJNA481090) | Feces metagenome, whole genome shotgun sequencing project. | biome: feces | host: Leptonychotes weddellii | place: Antarctica: Sion Island | collected 2010-03-01 | reverse complement strand
ATCAATATCGGCTGCTGGGTTCTGGTGGGCGTTCTGGGTCTGGTAAGCATGGTGGTCATCAGCAACACCATTCGCCTGACCGTGTTCGCACGCCGCAAGGAAATCAATATCATGAAGTACGTGGGTGCAACCAACGGCTTCATTCGTTTCCCCTTCTTCGTGGAGGGTCTGGCTTCCGGTTTGCTGGCCGCAGCGCTGGCATCGGCAGTTGTGCTGGGCGGCTATGCCGCAGTGGTGCATTTCTCTGCGGGTGTAACCGGATTCTGGAGCGCACTGCTGGGAAGCAGTGTTCTGCCTGTTCAGCAGGTATGGTATCAGCTGGTGGGCGGCTTCCTGCTCTTTGGCGCTGTGATCGGCAGCCTGGGCACGGCCAGCTCGATTCGCAAATACCTGAAGGTGTGATGCTTCGTCACATTTCACCGGGCTGCCTGCAAACAGGGCGGTCAACCATCTCTCCAATAAGGAAAGGGGCATAAATCATGAGCCGAACACTGTCATTCCGGCGCATCCTGTGCACGGTGCTGGCAGCATTGCTGCTGGCGCTGACAATGGGCACACCGATGGTGCGTGCAGATGACGCTGCAAAACAGTCCACCGAAGAGGCCAAGCAGGCAGCAAAAGATAAGGTGAACGAGCTGCAGGAGCAGCTGGATGCCGAAAAAAAGGCCCTGAAGCAGGCCCAGAAAAAGGGCCAGGATGCACAGGCCGCTAAAAAAAGCTATCAGGCACAAAGCAACATTGTAACACAGCAGATTCGCAGTCTGGCCTCCACTTTGGATGAAACCCAGGCGGCAATCGCAGAAAAGCAGAATGAAGTAACCCAGAAGCAGGCAGAAATTGATGCCCGCTGGGAAAACTTCCAGGAACAGATGCGCGCCATGCAGATGATGCATGATGCGGGTGCAGTGGCAATGCTGGCAAACGTTCAGAGCCTGTATGAGCTGCTCACCTTCGGCGAAGCGCTCAAGCAGATCAGTGAAAAGCAGAACGAAGTGCTGGAGGATATGCGTCAGCGCCGGGATGAATTGAAAGCGGTTCAGGATCAGCTGGAAGGCAAAAAAGCCGAGCTGGAAACCCAGCAGAAACAGCTGGATGCAAAAAAGTCTGAGCTGGCAACCAGCATCCGCGGTGCAGACAGCACCATCAGCCAGGCCGAAGCCGAAGCACAGGCCCAGCAGGTTCAGGTGGATGCAACCAGCGCAGCCCTGAGACAGGCGCAGGAAGAGTTTAACAGCTACATCAGCAGCCTGCCCAACAGCGGTGCCGCCTTTGTGGGCGAAGACTTCATCTGGCCCACCACGTCCAACCGCATCACGCAGCACTTTGGCAACAACAACCACGGCGGTGTGGATATCGGCGCTCCGGCAGGTTCGCCCATCTACGCAGCAGCCAGCGGTACAGTGCAGGTGGCAGCCTATCATCAGCACAAGTACAGCTATGGCAACTATGTGGTTCTGGACCACGGCGGCGGAATCAAGACCCTGTATGCGCACATGACCAGCTACACGGTGAGCGCAGGTCAAACGGTAAATCAGGGCGATGTGATCGGCTATGTGGGCAATACCGGCTATTCCTTCGGCAATCACCTGCACTTTGAAGTGCGTGTAAACGGCAGCCGCGTCAACCCCATGGGATATTACCATCAGGCCTGATTTCCCGAACTGTCGTATCAAAAACAATCCGCAAGCATCGTGTGAACAGCCCGTCAGGAGGAAACCCTATGAACAAAAAGAATACACGTCTGGGTGTGCGCATTGTCTGCGCAGTCATCGCCGGCGTGATGGCCGTGACCCTGGTGGGTGGTCTGGTGTTACAGGTCATGTATCTGTAACCTGCGTTGATACTCGTGCGCGGCCCTGCGCCGCGCGGCAACACTTGGCATTTCAGGGAGATAGCTCATGAACAAAAAGATTTCTGTGGGTTTGGCAATTACGGTTGCCATCCTCGCCATGACGGTAACCTTTTCGGTTACCATGATTCTGTCCCGTCAGCTGTACGACAAGACCGTGACCGCTGTACAGGAAAAAGCCAGCATGTACGATAAATTGGCCGAACTGGACAAGTACGTGCGCAGCAACAATTATTACGACATCAACCAGGATACCCTGCTGGATACCATTGCTTCCGGCTATATGCTGGGTACAGGTGACCGCAATGCCACCTATTACACGGCAAAGGCATACAAGGAGCTGCAGGATGTTCAGAACGGCGTTCTGGTAGGAATTGGTGTGGAAGTGGTCAAAGACGGCTCCGGCTATGCCAAGATCATCAAGGTTTATCCCAATTCCCCGGCTGCTGAGCTGGGCATGGAAAAGGGCGGCTACATCACGACCATTGATGGTGCAGATGTAAAGGGCCTGCCGACCCGTGATAGCATTATGAGCAAGCTGCGGGGCGAAGCCGGCACCAGTTGTGTGCTGAACTATCTGAGCCCCGTCAGCGATCCCAAGGAGTTTACACTGCTGCGCAGTGCCTATGAGATGCCCACGGTGGATTATCAGATTCTGCCTGACAAGGTGGGTTATATCCGCATCTGGTCTTTTGGTACAGCCACCCCCAGTGAGCTGGAATACGCTGTAAGCCAGATGCAGAGCGCCGGTGCTGCCAGCCTGGTGCTGGACCTGCGCGACAACGCCGGCGGCCTTTTGAGCAGTGCCGCCAGCTGCGTGGATCTGCTGGCACCGGAGGGCCCTGTTGCCATTGCTCAGTATAAAGACGGCAGCCAGAAGATCATTGCAAGCAGCGATGAACAGCAAACCAATCTGCCGCTGGTCTGCCTGGTTAACGGCAGCACCGCCAGCAGCGCTGAGTTGTTTGCAGCCAGCCTGCGTGAATTTGGCAAGGCACGTCTGGTGGGCACCACCACCTTCGGCAAGGGTACCATTCAGGCTTCTCCGCAGAAGCTCAGTGACGGCAGTGCCGTTGTGGTTACCGTGGCAAAATTGCTCACCGGTAAGCAGCAGAGCTTTGATGGAACCGGTCTGTCGGTGGATGTGGAGGCCACTCTGTCCTCGGATGAAGTCCAGAACTATTATGATATGACGGTGGACAATGATCCTCAGATCAAGCGCGCCGTTGAAACTGCCCGCTCTGTGGCAATGTCCCATGTTTCCGGCAGTGGTTCGGAAGAAGAGCAGCCCAGCAGCCAGCCCGCAGAAAGCGCCCCGGCTGCCGAAAGCAGCAGCGACAGTGAAAGCGCATCCACTGCTGAAAGCGAACCGGAAAGCCAGAGCGCATCGTCTGACAGCGAATCTGATGATTCGGCACAGAGCAACAGCTCTTCCAAGAAGAAGTAAAGAATTGAATCCAGGGGGCACCCGTGGCAGCGGGGGCCCCTTTTTGAGAAAAAGAAGGAGAATGCACCTATGCCAAACCTTACCGACATTGCTGCCGTGCGGGATCTGTGTGCCCGCCACGGTTTTACTCTCTCCAAGGGCTTTGGCCAGAACTTCATTGTAAACCCCGGCGTGTGCCCTAAAATTGTGGAAGCAGCCGGTATTGATGAAACCTTTGGCGTACTGGAAATCGGCCCCGGCGTGGGTGTGCTCACCAAAGAACTGGCACTGCGTGCACGCAAGGTTGTGGCGGTGGAGGTAGACGAACGTCTGCCGCCTCTGCTGGAAGAAACCCTGGAAGGCCTGGACAATGTAAAGGTAGTGCTGGGGGATGTACTGAAGGTGGATCTGGCCCAGCTGATCCGGGATGAATTCCCGGGTATGCCGGTGGCTGTGTGCGCAAACCTGCCGTACTACATCACCAGCCCGATTCTGATGCGTCTGCTGGAAGAGAAACTGCCTATCCAGCACATTACCGTAATGGTGCAGAAAGAGGCCGCACAGCGCATTACAGCCGAGCCTGGCACCCGCGAGGCAGGTGCAATCAGCTATGCCGTTGCATATTACGCACAGCCCAAAATGCTGTTCAGCGTGCAGCCGGGCAGCTTTCTGCCGCCGCCCAAGGTGGTCAGCGCGGTGATTCAGCTGAAGGTTCGGCCGCAGCCCGCAGTGGACACCCCGGACGAAGCGGGATTTTTCAAGCTGATTCGTGCAGCGTTCGGCCAGCGCCGCAAAACAGTGGCCAATGCGGCCAGCGCCGGTCTGGGCCTGCCCAAGGCAAGGCTGATGGAGGCGCTGGAAACGGCGGGCCTTTCGCCGCTGGCCCGCCCGGAGCAGCTTACGCTGCAGGATTTTCTGGCGCTGCAAAAGGCATTGGCACAGCAGAAATGATAAAATTGAAAGCGCCGCTTTCCCCAAAAAGGGAAGCGGCGCTTTTTTATGCAGCTGAAAACAAAACACGCCCCGCATCGAAATGCGGAGCGTGCAGAACTTGTTTTGTAAGATATGCTGAAAATCAGTCGGCGTAGTTGTCGAAGTAGCCCTGAATCAGCACAATGGGGGTGCCCTTGTCACCGCTGCCGGTGGTCAGGTCGCACAGGCTGCCCAGCAGGTCGGTCAGACGGCGGGGAGTGGTGCCCTGAGTTTCCATCTTGCCAACCAGGCTCTCGGTGGGCTTGTGAGCGATGTAATCGGTGATAGCGCTCTTCAGATCCTCACCGGACAGCTCAGCAAAGTTGTTGTCAGCCAGGTACTTCAGCTTTACTTCGTTGGGAGTGCCAACCAGACCGGAGGTGAAAGCGGGGCTTACAACGGGGTCAGCCAGCTCCCAGATCTTGCCCACGGGATCGCGGAAAGCGCCGTCGCCGTAGACCATCACTTCGATGTTCTTGCCGGTAGCAGCCTGCAGACGATTGTGCACTTCAGCAACAAAAGCGTCGCAGTCGCGGGGGAACAGCTTTACGGTTTCCTCGGTGGCCTTGTTGGTGCCCAGCAGGCCGTAATCGGGGTTGAAGCCGCTGCCGTCCACAGAGGCAGTCAGGATGTCATCCAGGCCCAGTACGATCTCAGCACCGGCAGCCTTCAGCAGGCGCTTGGTGCGGGCACGGGTGTGGATGTCAGCAGTCAGAACGTTCTTCTGGTAGTCCAGGATTGCACGGCAATCGTTGGCCAGAATGATCTCAACTTCGCAGCCCTCTTCGGTGCACAGGTCGCGGTAGTACTGAACGTAATCCACGCCGGTGAAGGGGTGCAGGTTCACGCCGAACAGCTCGCGGTACTTAGCCTCGGTCAGCACGTCGGTCCAGGGGTTTACGCCCTTCTCGTCCAGCTGATCCAGAGTAACCAGTGCGTTGCCCACTTCGTCGCTGGGGAAGCTGAGCATCAGGGTGATCTTCTTGGCGCCACGGGCGATACCGCGCAGGCAGATGGCAAAACGGTTACGGCTCAGGATGGGGAAGATCAGACCGAACTCGCCGCTGGGGAACTTGGCACGAACGTCGGCAGCAATCTGATCGACGCTTGCGTAGTTGCCCTGAGCACGGCCCAGAATGGCCTCGGTGATGCCTACAACATCGCGGTCGTGCAGCTCAAAACCATCAGTCTGAGCGGCTTCCAGCACGCTGTTGGTTACGATGGCGGCCAGATCGTCGCCCTCACGGATGATAGGAGCGCGAACGCCCCGGGAAACAGTACCGATCATTCTAGACATAGGAAAATTCTCCTTTTAAAACGGCGGACGGCCTTGGCCGAACCACAATCAATAAAGGCGCACGCAGACGTGCGCTCTTGCGTCCTCAATGATTATAATATAAAATATAGTATAAGTAAAATTGCATTTATTACAATTAGCATAAGCTGTACTTATGGATTGGGGGAGAAACGGCGTGGCTCAGCTGGATTTATATCGGGTATTCCGTCAGGTAGCGCAAAGCGGAAGTTTTTCTGCGGCGGCAAAGCAGCTGTATATCAGCCAGCCTGCGGTCAGTCAGGCAGTGGCCCAGCTGGAACAGAGCTTGGGGCATCCGCTGCTGGTTCGTGGGCGCAGGGGAATCAGCCTGACGCCGGAGGGCAAATTGCTGCTGGACTATGTGGATGCAGGTCTGGATATGCTGGCGGCGGGCGAGGAGCGCTTGCTGCGTCTGGGCCGCCTGGAAGAAGGGGAGCTGTCCATTGGTGCCAGCGATGCGGTGTCGGCACACTATTTGCTGCCCATTCTGGCTCGCTTTCAGGCAGAATACCCGGGCGTGCGGCTGCAGGTGTGGAACCGCACCACCAAGGATACACTCAAGCTGCTGCGCTCAGGGCGGGTGGATCTTGCGTTTGTAAACCTGCCCTGTGAGGGCGAGGATCTGAATATCACACAGTGCATGGTGGTGCACGATGTGTTTGTGGCGTCGCGGGTATCGCCCCAGTATGAGCGATTGCAGCACACAGCGCTGACACCGGAGGAACTGGCCAAATGCAGACTGGTCATGCTGGAACGGCAAAGCCTGTCCCGGCTGTATGTGGATAACTTCTTTTTAAAGCAGGGTGTGCATTTGCAGCCGGAAATTGAACTGGGCGCACACGATTTGCTGCTTCAGTTTGCAGGTGTGGGTCTGGGTGTTGCGTGTGTGGTACAGGAGTTCAGCCGGGAACAGCTGGAATCCGGAAAATTGTTTCAGGTGCCCATGGTGGTTCCGGTACCGCCGCGCGGCATGGGGCTGTGCACGCTGAAAAGCCGCCCCGCCAGTGCCGCGGCAGCCCGGTTCGTACAGATGGTTCTGGAACAGAACTGAGCGTAAAAGCACAGAAAAAGGCCGCTCCGTAAAAGGAGCGGCCTTTTTAGGTTTGGATTAAACGTAGTACAGAATCTGCGAATAGCTGGGCAGGGGCCAGTAATCCTGACCGCAAATGCTCTCGGCTTCATCTGCGGCGGAACGCAGACTGTCCATAGCGGGAATGATCTGATCGTGATAGAACTGTGCCTTGGTCAGGCTGTCTTCCAGAGTTTCACCCTGATCCACCAGATCTTCCAGGAACAGAACGGCATCGCTCATGGCATCGGATGCACCGCTCAGCTTTTCCAGCAGGCGCAGCTCAGTGCGGCAGGAAAGTGCAGCACAAGCCTGATGCTTGGCGTTGACTGTATCGGCCATCTGCTCCATGCAGCGGATGGCTGCGGGAATCAGCTGGCGGCGGGCCATACGGGCCATGGTCAGTGCCTCAATGTGCAGAATCTTATTATAATTTTCCAGCTTTACTTCATAGCGGCTGAACATCTCTGTGCGGCTGAGTACGCCGAAGTCCTCCAACAGGCGGATGTTCTTTTCATCCACCATGTGCGGCAGGGCGTCCACTGTGCTCTTCAGGTTCAGCAGACCGCGGCGGGCTGCTTCCTCTTCCCACTCGGCGCTGTAGCCGTTGCCGCTGAAAATAACCCGCTGATGATCCCGCAGGGTGCGGCGGATCAGACTGATTACAGCCTTTTCAAAGTCCTGCGCCTGTTCCAGTTCATCGGCATAGCCCTTCAGCTCTTTGGCCACAGCGGTGTTCAGAATGGTATTGGCTTCGGCCACATTCTGGCTGGAACCGGGCATACGGAACTCAAACTTGTTGCCGGTAAATGCAAAGGGGCTGGTACGGTTGCGGTCGCTGGTGTCCTTACCGAATTTGGGCAGAACATCGGTGCCGAGATCAATCTTTACCTGGAAGGGAGCTGTATAAGTGCTGTTGGTGGAAATGGAACGCAGCACGGCTTCAAGATCTTCGCCCACAAAGATGCTGATGATGGCCGGGGGTGCCTCATCCGCGCCCAGACGGTGATCGTTGCCGGCGCTGGCCACGCTGATGCGCAGCAGATCGGCGTACTCATCCACAGCTTTGATTACAGCTGCCAGGAAGATGAGGAATTGCAGGTTTTCACTGGGGCTGTCACCGGGGTCCAGCAGATTGGCACCGGGAATAGACAGGCTCCAGTTGTTGTGCTTGCCGCTGCCGTTTACGCCTTCAAAGGGCTTTTCGGCCAGCAGGCAGACAAGACCATGACGCTCGGCAACCTTTTTCATCAGCTCCATGGTCATCAGGTTGTCATCAATGGCGATGTTGGTGGTGGAATACACCGGGGCCAGCTCGTGCTGGCAGGGAGCAACCTCGTTGTGACGGGTTTTGCTGCTTACGCCCAGCTTCCAGAGCTCTTCATCCAGCTCCTTCATGTAGTCCAGCACCTGCGGACGGATTACACCGAAATAGTGCTCTTCCAGCTCCTGACCCTTGGTGGGCGGTGCACCGAACAGGGTACGGCCGGTCAGAATCAGATCCGGGCGCTTTTCGTAGTCCTCTTTGCGGATCAGGAAATATTCCTGTTCCGGGCCCACGCTGGTGGTAACGTGCTCCACATCCTTGCCAAACAGACGCAGAATGCGGCAGGCCTGTTCGCTGATGGCGCGCATACTGCGCAGAAGCGGGGTCTTCTGGTCCAGTGCCTCACCGGTGTAGCTGCAAAATACGGTGGGAATGCACAGCACACCATCTTTTACAAAGGCATAGCTGGTGGGGTCCCAGGCAGTGTAGCCGCGGGCCTCGGCGGTGGCGCGCAGACCGCCGCTGGGAAAGCTGGAAGCATCGGATTCACCACGTACCAGCTCCTTGCCGCTGAATTCCAAAATGGCAGTGCCATCCTTCTGCGGGCTGACAAAACTGTCGTGCTTTTCACTTGTGGTGCCGGTGAGCGGCTGGAACCAGTGCGTATAATGTGTGGCGCCCAGTTCCATAGCCCAGCGCTTCATAACGCTGGCAACCACGTTGGCCACCTCAATTTCCAGCGGCTGGCCGTTTTCCAAAGTAGCCTTGATGCTCTTGTATGTGCCGGAAGGCAGGCGTTCTTTCATTACATGCTCATTGAAGACCATGCATCCGTAAAGATCGGTAAGTTTATCTGCCATGATGCGTCCCTTTCCCCCTTATCAAGAATCGGGTCGGTATGCGTCCCGATGAATAACAAAATTATACGGTGTGTCAAGTGGCCGGGTCAACTGTCAAACTGCCGAAAACCGCCGGATCAGGGCGAAGATCTGTGCACAGGACAGCAATCAGATTACCTGGAACAGGAAGAACTTCAGATAATCGGTTTCTCCCACGTTCCAGAGGATGGGATGATCCGGTGCCTGCTGCCGTGCTTCGATCTGCCGCAGCTGCCGGCCGGCATCGGCTGCGGCGCTGTGCAGCATTTTGACAAACATTTCCGGTGTTGCAAAGTGGCTGCAGCTGGCGGTGGCAAGATAACCGCCGCGCGGAAGCAGCTTCATGGCCCGGTAGTTGATCTCCTTATAGCCGCGCATGGCGTTGGAAGCCGTTTTGCGGGCCTTGGTAAAGGCGGGCGGGTCCAGAATGATAAAGTCATAGGGGCTGCCTTCCTTAGCCAGTCGGGGCAGCAGATCAAACACATCGGTGCAGACAAAGTCCATGCGATCCTGTACGCCGTTGCGCTCTGCGTTGGAGCGGGCCATCTCCACGGCGGATTCGCTCACATCCACAGCGGTAACGTGGGCAGCACCGCCCATGGCGGCGTTCAAAGCAAAGCTGCCGGTATGGGTGAAACAGTCCAGCACGTGCTTGCCGCGGGCCAGATGTGCCACGGCACGGCGATTGAATTTCTGATCCAGGAAAAAGCCGGTTTTCTGACCGTTTTCAAAATCCACGCCGTATCGAACGCCGTTTTCGCAAATTTCAGTTACGGTGCTGGCGGGGTGAGCTTCACCGGGCAGGGTGAACCAGCCCTTGTTCTGCTCAAGGCCTTCCTTGTCCCGCAGAGCCACATCATTGCGCTCGTAGATTCCCTTGATGTCCTGGCCGTCGGCACGCAGCACCTGCACCAGAATGGGGAAGATCTGCTTTTTGCGCAGCTCCATGCCCACAGACAGGGTCTGCGTGACCAGCACATCGCCGAAGCGGTCCACCGTCAGGCCGGGAAACTGATCCGCCTCGCCAAAGATGACGCGGCAGGCAGACAGATCGTCCGGCCCCAATACAGTTTTGCGGTAATCCCAGGCATATTGAACCCGGCGCTGCCAGAAGGCATCGTCAAAGGTGTCGTTGGCATTGCGGCTGATCAGGCGCACACGAATCTTGCTGGCAAGGCTCAGAAAGCCGGTGCCCAGATAACGGCCCTTGCGGCTGAGTACATCGACCAAAGCACCGTTTTCCGGCGTTTCTTCCGGCGAAGCGGTAATTTCATCGGCGTAGACCCAGGGATGACCGGCCACAATGGAGGCTTCGGCCTTGGGGGTTACGGTGAACTGCGGGTAGGAACGGGCGTTTTTCATGTTTATGCTCCCTTATATCGACAGAATCTGCAAGTTTATCCATAATAGTAATATTATATTCGTTGCGGCTTGTAAGTGCAAGCAGGACAAGGAATTGGGATGATTTTGTCATGCGCCTGTGCTATGATATAGAAAATATCGAGCGGCGGCCGGTTTGGCCTCCCGGAAAAGGAGTGGTGCACAATGGAAATTGAGCGCAAATGGCTCACAAAAGGCTGGCCATGGGGGCTGGAGGAAACAGCAAGATATGCAATGAGGCAGGGCTACATCAGTTTACATCCTACGGTGCGCATCCGGGAAGAGGCACTGGAAGGCGGGCGGACAGCCCGGGTGCTTTGCTTTAAAGGCCCGGCCGATTCCGAGGGGCTTGCCCGGGAAGAAATCGAAACCGAGATTTCTGCGGATCTGTTTGCCCGTTTGGAAAAACTGATCGGTAAACCGCTCATTGTCAAAGAGCAGCGCCGCTATGCACTGCCCGGCGGGCTTACTCTGGAGGCAAACCGTGTGGACGCAGAACAGCCGGGCGAATTCTGGTATGCTGAGGTGGAGTTCCCCAGCGAAGAAATGGCACGCAGCTGGTCACCGCAGGGAGAGCTGCAAGTCTACCTCAGCGAAGAGGTGACCCGGCAGCGCGGTCAGACCATGGGCGCTTACTGGCGCAGAACACGCGGAACCTGTGAATGAGCACAGCGCACAAAATGCACAGCGTATTTCGGCCGGAAAAAGGCAAAAGTGCTGTGTAAAACATTGCCCGCCCCGGCAAAACGTGTTATGATATGGATGAGAGTAAGGGGGCTGCAAAGCCCCATAAAAAGAGGTGTTTATGCATGGAAAAAATGATGGATGAACTGCGTTCCAATGCTGAGAAAGCTACCCGCCAGCTGCTGGAAGTTGCCAAGCTGCATGAAGGGGACATTTTTGTAGTGGGCTGTTCTTCCAGCGAGGTGCTGGGCGGCCATATCGGCAAGGCCAGCAGCCCGGACGTGGCAAAGGCCATTCTGGAAGGCATTCTGCCTGTGCTGCAGGAAAAGGGGATCTATCTGGCGGCCCAGTGCTGCGAGCACCTGAACCGCACCCTGATTGTGGAGCGCGCTGCTGTAACTGATCCGGAGCAGATCGTGAGCGTGATTCCCCAGGTGCACGCCGGCGGCAGCTTTGCTGTGGCAGCCTGGAACGCCTTTAAGGAACCCACCGCCGTGCACACTGTGCGCGCAGCAGCAGGCCTGGATATCGGTGATACCCTGATTGGTATGCATCTGCGCCGCGTGGCCGTGCCGGTTCGGCTGGATGTGAAGAAGCTGGGTGAAGCCAATCTGGTGGCAGCCCGCACCCGGCCTGCCTTTGTAGGCGGCAGCCGTGCAGTGTATGCTACCCCGGAACAAGGAGGCGAAGTGCGTTGACCGAACAGGATAAGGAAAAAATCCGCAGCAATGTGGAGCGCATTCGCAGCGAAATGCTGGAAGCCTGCCGCAAAGCCGGCCGCGATCCCAGCGAGGTAAAGCTGTGCGCTGCCAGCAAGGTGCGCGATGTGGAAACCGTAAGCTATGCGGCCACACTGCCCATTGACATTTTCGGCGAAAACCGCGTGCAGGAATTTGTGCAGAAGCGGGATGCCGGTGCTTACCGGGACACCCCGTATCACTTCATCGGCCATCTGCAAACCAATAAGGTGAAGCAGGTGGTGGGCTGTGAGCTGATCCACTCGGTGGATTCCAGCAAGCTGCTGCAGAAGGTGAACACCGAAGCCGAAAAGATCGGTGTAGTGCAGAACATTCTGATTGAGGTGAATATCGGCGGCGAAGAGAGCAAGAGCGGCTGCAATCCCAAGGATCTGTGGGCGCTGCTGGAAGAAGCCGGCACCTGCAAGAATGTACACGTCAAGGGCCTGATGACGATTCCCCCGGTGGCTGACAGCCCCGACGAAGCCCGGCCCTATTTTGCCAGGATGCGTGCCTTGTTTGATGAGGCTGCCGGCAAGGATCTGCCCAATGTTGAAATGGAGATTCTCTCCATGGGCATGAGCGGCGATTTCGCCACTGCCATTGAAGAAGGCTCTACCATGGTGCGCGTGGGCACTGCCATTTTCGGACCTCGTCCGCCGTGGCATCCTGCTCAGGCCTGAGCTTATCTGAATTGCATAAAAATGAAAAAGGGAGCCTGTGCAATATGCGCACAGGCTCCCTTTTTGCTGGCTTATAACGCAGAAATCACCGGCCGTTTTCAGCAAAAATGCGGCCCAGATACCGGAAAATGTCATGGGGCAGCATACCATACTGTCCCAGTTCGGCAGCGCAGGCATCCGCAGCGGCACCATGCAGATAGACTGCGGCAGCTGCTGCCCACACTGCCGGGATGCCCTGCGCCGCAAAGGCGGTGACAAGCCCGGCCAGAACATCTCCGCTGCCGCCCCGGGCAAGTCCCGCGTTTCCGGTGGGATTTTCAAGGCACTGTCCGTCCGGAGATGCAATCAGTGTGTGCGGCCCTTTGAGCACAACGATGCAGTTGTGCGCCTGGGCATACCCAACAGCGGCCTGCTCCCGATTTTGCTGAATCTGTCCGATGGTGCAGCTGCACAGCCGGGCCATTTCGCCGGGGTGAGGGGTCAGAATCAACGGAGATTCCGCAGGATGCGGCAGCTTTTCCAGATGGGCAGCGGCGTTGAGCGCATCGGCATCCAGAACAACCGGACAGCAAGCGGACTGGGTCAAGGTCTGTACCAGCCGGGCGGTGCTTTCGGTATCGCCCATGCCCGGGCCCATCAGCAGGGCGTTGCAATCGGGCAGAATCTGCTGCAGCTTGGGCAGGCTGCCGGCAGAAATGCCCCCTGTCTTATCCGCTGCGCAGGAAAGAACCATAGCCTCCGGCAAACGGCACAATACAACATCGGCAGCCTCCTGTACCGTGGCAAGAGTTACAAGACCTGCGCCGCCGCGCAAAAGACCTTCGGCGGCAAGGGCGGCAGCGCCCCGATAGCGGCGGCTGCCTGTGAGAGCCAGAACCCGGCCAAAGGTGCCCTTGTGGCTGTTGGCGCTGCGCACCGGAAGAGCCTGCCATACCTGCTGCTGCGTGATGATCTGTGCCATGAAAACGGCTCCTTTCCCCCAACACCGGGGCTACGTTAAGTGTGCTATAATTATACTATAAACAGTGCGTTCTGCACAGACAGCCCAAATGACCCACGCAAGGAGGAACAAGTATGAATCAGCAGCTGGAAGATCTGATCGCAAAGAGCAGCCGGATTGTGTTTTTTGGCGGTGCCGGGGTTTCCACCGAGAGCGGTATTCCCGATTTCCGCAGTGTGGATGGCCTGTACCATCAGCATTATAAATATCCGCCGGAGGTAATGCTGTCCCATACCTTCTATGAAGAGCAGCCGGAGGAATTTTATCGCTTTTACCGTGACAAACTGATTGTGCGGGATGCACAGCCCAATGCAGCCCACCTGCGGCTGGCCCAGCTGGAGCGTGAGGGAAAGCTGACCGCAATTATCACCCAGAATATTGATGGTCTGCATCAGGCGGCGGGCAGCAAAAATGTACTGGAACTGCACGGCAGTACACTGCGCAACTACTGCACGCGCTGCGGAAAATTTTACCCGGTGGAGTTTATCCGGGAAAGTGAGGGTGTGCCCCGCTGTGAATGCGGCGGCGTGGTAAAGCCGGATGTGGTACTGTATGAGGAAGGGCTGGATCAGACCATTTTGAGCTCGGCGATTCAGGCACTGCGTGAGGCGGACCTTTTGATTGTGGGCGGCACCAGCCTGGTAGTTTATCCGGCAGCGGGCCTGCTGCAATATTACCGTGGCAAAGAGTTGGTTGTGATCAATAAAACGCCCACTCCGGCAGACAGCCGTGCCACGCTGGTGCTGAATATGCCCATTGGCGAAGCGCTGCGTTTGGACTGAACATTTCCGGCTGTTAAGCGGTTCAAAAGGGCTTGAATAAAATGACGTGAAAATGGCGAAAAAAAGTCTTGCAAAACAAAAACGGATCGGTATAATATGTACTAACCGTTATCTGTTTTTGCGGCCCGCTTTCAGCGGGGGCGGAGAACGGGTGTTCACGGTAGGCGGGCGGAAGGATGAGGTTTCGTCCGCGAAGACAGTTTGTCTTATCCGAACACACCTCCACCGGGCGCGGTGACACGCGTCATTGCTTTTTGGAACGTCCTTAGAGAACTTTTTAAGTACAGAACAGGGGGCAAGGTGTACAAGAGAGAGGATACACCATGGATCAAACGAAAACACGCAGCCAGTGGGCCTCAAAATTCGGCTTTATTCTGGCAACGGCAGGTGCGGCCATCGGCCTTGGAAACCTGTGGAAATTTCCGTACCTGATGGGCCGCAATGGCGGCTTTACTTTTTTGGTAGCATATCTGGTCTTTGTAGTCATTCTGGGCCTTCCGGTTATGATTACCGAGATGAGCATTGGCCGCATGACTCAGCAGAATCCGGTAAATGCCTACAGCTCCATGAACAAAAAGGCCAAGTTTATCGGTGTTCTGGGCGTGATGGCAGCGTTTGTTATCCTGTCGTATTACAGCGTAATCGGCGGCTGGATTATGAAGTATATCGCCAGCTATGTTACCAGCTTTGAAGCGCCGAATTTTGATCTGTACATTGCAGGGCCGGTGCAGCCTGTAGTCTGGCACGTCCTGTTCATGGTGTGCGCCGCGATTGTATGCTATAAAGGCACCAAGGGCATTGAAAAGGCATCCACCATTATGATGCCTGCACTGTTCCTGCTGCTGGTGATTATTATTGTCCGCTCGCTCACTCTGCCCGGCGCAATGGAAGGCGTTCGTTTCATCTTCAGCCCCAAAGACTCGCAGTTCACCTTCAACAGTGTCACTGCGGCCATGGGTCAGGTGTTCTACTCTCTGAGTCTGGGCATGGGCATTACCATCACATACGGCAGCTACCTCAAGCGGGAAGAAAACATTCCCCAGAGCTGCGTAACGGTGGCGGGCCTGGATACGCTGGCCGCCCTGATGGCAGGTCTTGCAATTTTCCCGGCAGTATTTGCCTTTGGCATGGAGCCCGGTCAGGGCCCCGGTCTGATCTTCGGCACTCTGCCCGCCATCTTTAAGGAGATTCCCGGCGGCATTGTTTTTGCCATTGCATTTTTTGTGCTGGTTTTCTTTGCAGCACTGACCAGCGGAATTGCGCTGCTGGAATGCGTTATCGCCTATACCGAGGATAACCTGGCATGGAGCCGCAAAAAAGGCGTGCTGATTACCACTTTGGGTGTTATTTTGCTGGGCGTGCCCAGTGCCATGAGCTTTGGCCCGCTGGCAAACTTTACCCTGTTTGGATATTCGTTCTTTGATTTTATGGGCGTAATTACCGATAATCTGCTGATGCCTTTGGGCGGTTTGTCCATGTGCATTTATGTGGGCTGGTTCTGGGGCCCGGGCAAAATCATTGCCCATGTGGAGAATGACGGCATTGTGTTCCGCACCAAAAAGCTGTGGCTGTGGTGCATCCGCTTTGTATCTCCGCTGCTGATTGGCGCAGTGACCCTCATGGGCTTTGCCAATGTATATCAGTTTATTACAGCATGATTTGAAAACAGGACTCACTGCGGCAGGCTGCCTTTTGGAAGCCTGCCGTTTGGCCTGTCAATAAAGGAGGGTTTCTTGTGGAAAATCCACTGGTCAGCATCATCATCCCAGTGTACAATGCGCAGAAACACATTGGACGCTGCCTGGAAAGCGTGCGCCGACAGACGTATAAAAATCTGGAGATCATTCTGATCAACGATGGCAGCAGCGATGTCAGTTTGCCGGTATGCCAGATGTATGCGCGGATTGATCCCCGCATTGTGCTGGTGGATAAAGCCAACAGCGGCGTTTCTGCAACCCGGAATCTGGGGCTGTCACTGGCAAAGGGTGAATATCTGCAATTTGTGGACAGTGACGATTATCTTGCACCCTGGGCCACAGCGCTGCTGGTGCAGAAAGCCCGCGAAAATGATGCGGATATGGTAATCAGCCATTACTATCGGGTACAGCCCGGCGAAACGGACGAGAAAACCGGCCGGCAGGAAAAGGATTCGGTGGTACCGTATGGCTTCCTGCCCGAGGGCTTCTATGACAAGCGCGGCTTTGCTGAAAACCTGATGAAGGAACCCGCCAGCTTTTACTATGGTGTTATGTGGAATAAGCTGTATCGCCGTGAAATTGTGGAGCGCTATAATATCCAGTGCAGCGAAGAACTGGAATGGAGCGAGGATTTTCTGTTCAATCTGGAATTTATCCGGTATGCAGAGCGCTTTTATTCACTGGCAAGCCCGCTGTATTATTACGTGCAGAATCCCCAGAGCCTGTGCAATACCAAGCTGAATCTGCGCAGCGTGGTGGCCACCAAAACAGCGCTGTTTGTCTATTATAAGGACCTGTATGAGAGCATGGGCCTGTATGAAGAAAATAAGCTGCAAATTTACAAATATCTGGTGGCTGTTGCCGAGTCCTGAGGGGATGGCTCAAAGATGAAATAAAAACCGCCGGACGTTTTCCCAAAAAGGAAAGCGTCCGGCGGACTTTTTATGTTTATTGCAAGCGATCAGGCCAGGGGACGGGTCTTTTCAGCCAGCCAGTCGGTTTCGGCCTGGGTCAGACGGGGGCTCAGCTTCTCAAATACCATCTTGTGATAGTTGTTCAGCCATTCCTTCTGCTCTTTTTCCAGCAGCTCCGGCAGTACAGCAGTCAGATCAATGGGGCAGTAGGTGAAGTCCTCAAAGCGCAGGAACTTGCCGTACTGATTCTCTTCCATGGGGATGCAGTGCAGCTCGCTCTCAATGCGGATGCCCACCTGATCGGTTTCGTATACGCCGGGTTCATCGGTTACGGTCATGCCGGGGATGAAGGGCACGTTGTTGGTGGTGCGCAGGCTCTGGGGGCCTTCGTGCACAGCGCCCACAAAACCAACGCCGTGGCCGGTGCCGCAGCGATAGTCAATGCCGTGCTTCCACAGGTTCTGACGGGCAATGATGTCCAGGTTGCCGCCGGTGCAGCCTTCCATGAAGACGCAGCGTGCAATATCAATGTGGCACTTCAGCACCATGGTGTACCACCACTTTTCCTGCTGGGTCAGTTCGCCCAGAGGATATGTACGGGTGATGTCGGTGGTGCCGTCCTTATACTGGGCGCCGCTGTCCACCAGCAAAAAGCCCTTGTGCTGCAAAGTAGCACAGCTCTCCGGCAGGGGGGAGTAGTGCATCATGGCTGCGTTGGAGCCGTAAGCGGCAATGGTGGGGAAGCTTTCCATCAGGAAATCATCCTGTGCACTGCGGTACTGATACAGAATCTTGCCGATGTCGCACTCGGTTACGGTTTCGTTTGCGGCCATCTTCTCTTCCAGTTCCATCTGGAAACGAACCATAGCTACGCCGTCCTTTTCGTGGGCAATGCGCAGGTTAGCCATTTCGGCTTCGCTCTTGGCACCCTTCATCAGCTGAATGGGGTCTGCAGCTTCCACCATAGTGAAGGCAGCATTCTGCGCAACGGCATTGTATACCGCATAGTTGGTGGAGGCAACATCTACCAGAACCTTTTCGCTCTGGGCGTAACCGGCCAAAAATCCGGTCAAATCCTCATAAGCGCGCACTTCCACGCCCTGAGCAGCCAGTTCCTTCTGAGCTTCGGCGTTCAGGCGGGCGCTGTTGATGAACAGCACGGTTTTGTCCATGCTCACAAAGCACCAGGACAGAGCAAACGGAGTGCACTCGATATCGGCAGCACGCAGGTTCAGCAGCCAGGCGATGCTGTCCAGACGGGTTACAACTTCGGCAGTGGCGCCGGCCTTTGCCAGCTGCTCACGCAGACGGCCGATTTTGCTGGCAGCGGATTCACCGGAAAAACGCTCTTCCAGAACCCAGGCCTCGGTGGCAGGCAGAGCCGGACGGCCCTCCCAGCACTGGCTGACCAGATCAATATCCTTTACAGTGGCACCCTTTTTGGCCAGAGCCTTCTGCCATTCCTGAACCTTGGTGGTGGCGTTTACCAGACCGTCCACAGCCAGAACCTGGCCTTCACCCAGCTTTTCTTCCAGGTACTCGGTCACGGTGGGAACACCGGGCATCTTCATGCGCTGCAGCTGAATCTCGCTGCCGGCCAGCTGCTGCTCGCCCTGCACATAGTAACGGCCGTCCACCCACAGAGCGCTCTCAGTATCGGTAACAATCAGAGTGCTGTTGCCGCCGGTGAAACCGGAAAAGTAGCGCTGAGCCATCCAGTGATCGGGCATATCTTCTTCATTGATATGGGGGTCACTGCTGGGAATCAGGCAGGCATTGGCCCCGGCGGCCTGCATGGCGCTGCGCAGAGCCGCAATTTTCTCATTTGTAGTCATTGGATCAAATCCTCTTTTCTTTTTAAGGATGCGGGGCCGTCCTCCACCCTGAAAACGACCGCCGAAGGTTTCTTTACCAGATTATTCTACCATTTCAAATCAAGATTGGAAAGCCCCGGCGAAGCTTTTAGCCAAAGTGGGCCCGGGCAAGCAGATCCCCTTGACAACTGCGCTATAATAATGTTGTATTCTGCCCATAGAGGGCCGTGTGCAAAGAAGCAAAAATGATTCGCTCGCCTTCCGGCGGGCATAGAGTAGAAGGCAGGTTTACAATGACCAAAATTGATATCTTTTCCGGCTTTTTGGGTGCCGGTAAAACAACCCTGATCAAAAAGCTGATTGCTGAAGCATTCCAGGGCGAAAAGCTGGTACTGATCGAGAACGAGTTTGGCGAAATCGGCATTGACGGCGGCTTCCTGAAAGAGGCCGGCGTTCAGATTACCGAGATGAACTCCGGCTGCATCTGCTGCAGCCTGGTGGGCGATTTTTCTGCGGCTCTGCGCAAGCTGGTTACAGAGTATGCGCCGGACCGCATTCTGATTGAGCCCAGCGGCGTGGGCAAGCTGAGCGACGTAACCAAGGCAGTTGCCGCTGTAGCGGATGAACTGGATCTGGTGCTCAACAGCTTCACCACTGTGGCCGATGTGAACAAGGTTAAAATGTATATGAAGAACTTCGGCGAGTTCTACAATGACCAGGTGGAGCACGCCAACGCCATCATTCTCAGCCGTACCGGCAGCGCCAGCGAGGCCAAGGTGGAAAAGGCTGTGGAGCTGCTCAAGCAGAAGAACCCCAATGCCACAGTGGTAACCACCGATTGGGCACAGCTGACCGGTGCTCAGTTGCGCAGCGCGATGGAGGGCCGCGGCGATCTGGTGGAGGATCTGCTGGCAGAAGCCCGCGAAACGCTGCATCATGAGCATCACTATGATGAAAACGGTGTGTGCAGCTGCGGTCATCACCATGACCACGACCATGAGCATGAGCATCATCATGACCATGAGGAGTGCGGCTGCGGCCACGACCACGAGCATGAGCATCACCACGACCATGAGGAGTGCGGCTGCGGTCACGACCACGACCATCACCACGAGCATGAGCACGACCACGAATGCGGCTGCGGCTGTGGTCACGATCATCACCATCATCACGCAGATGATGTGTTTACCAGCTGGGGCAAGGAAACTCCCCGCAAGTACACCCGCGAAGAGCTGGAAACCGCACTGAACGCCCTGGATGAGGGCGGCTATGGCCAGATTCTGCGTGCCAAGGGCATTCTGCCCGGCGAAGGCGAGTGGTATTACTTTGACTATGTGCCCGGCGAGTGCGAAGTGCGCACCGGCAGTGCCGATGTAACCGGCCGCCTGTGTGTGATCGGCGCAGACCTCAACGAGGAAGCCCTGGGCAACCTGTTCCATCTGTAAGGAGGACTTTCCAAATGGCAAAACGGAACGAAATTCCGGTATATCTGTTCCTGGGCTTCCTGGAGGGCGGCAAGACCCGATTCATTCAGGAAACCATGGAAGATCCCCGGTTTGACAGCGGCGAAAAGACCCTGCTGCTGGTCTGCGAAGAGGGCGAAGAAGAGTATGATGCCGACCGCTTTGCATTTGGCGGTGTGCACATCGAAGTGCTGGAGAGCAAGGATCAGTGCAATCCGGAGTACCTGGATTCCCTGATTCAGAAAACCGGTGCAGGCCGTGTTGTGCTGGAGTACAACGGTATGTGGCTGATTGATGTGCTGGATAAGGGTCTGCCTGACAACTGGGTGCTCTATCAGAGCATTGCAGTGGCAGACGGCAACACCTTCCATATGTACTTCCAGAATATGCGTCAGCTGATGCTGGATAAAGTTGCAAATGCAGAGCTGCTGGTGGTCAACCGGGCGGATGCCGTGAATACGGAAGAGGACCATCAGGCCATCCACAAGGCCGTGCGTCAGGCAAGCCGCTCCTGTGATATTGCGTATGAGTATCTGGACGGCTCGGTGGTGTATGATGACATCCCGGACCCGCTGCCGTTTGACATCAACGCTCCGGTTATTGAGATCGCCGATGATGACTTCGGTATCTGGTATATGGACTGCAATGAAAACCCGCAGAACTATGAAGGCAAGACGGTGCGGTTTACGGCTCAGGTCTGCCAGTCTCCCCGTGCAGGCAAGAACAGCTTCGTGCCCGGTCGCTTTGCCATGACCTGCTGCGAAGCGGATATCGAGTTTGTGGGCTTCCCCTGCGAGTATCAGGACTACAAGAGCCTGGAGCAGCGTTCCTGGATTAAGCTCACAGCCAAGGTGCATTCCCGTCCCCATGCCCTTTACGGCGGCGAAGGCCCGGTGCTGACCGCTGTGACGGTGGAATCCACCCAGCCGCTCGAGAACGATGTGGTTACATTCTCTTAATTAAAAGCAGGACTGTTGTGCCCGGAGAGCCGCCCGGGGCGGTTCTCCGGGCGTTTTTGGCGCGCAGCGTTGCAAAAATACCGCTGCGGGTATATGATTAGCCTAGAAAAACGAATGAAAGTGAGGGTATCCCCATGGGATTTATCCGCAGATTCCTTTCGGTGGGCCTGGGTGTTGCAGCCGGTGCCGCCGCATATAAAATTATGAAAGATTATAACAAAGACGGCCATATTGAGGGTGACTTTGTAGAAGTAAATCCCGTGCCGGAAACCGCAGAGCCTGCTGAGCAGGCGGCACCGCAGGATGTGCCCCATCCGGAAGAGCCGATCTGGCACGCTGCCCAAGGTCCGGATGCCCCTAACGTAAATCCGGTTACCAGCACGGCCGCACCGGAAGCTCCCCGCACTGCGGACGGCAAGATTGATCCCACCCGTCTGGCAAGTCCCGAGGATTTCCAGGATTGGGATTCTCTGGGCTGCAAGGAATAATTGCAGCAAAATAAGCAAGATAAAAACGCCCGCTCCCTTTTCCGGGGAGCGGGCGTTTTTGTGCCTGTACAGATCAATCAGTCGTGCTCGTTCAGAACCACAGGCTTTTCATCAATCATACTGAAAAGCAGCTTGCGGAAGCTGAAGAAGAACATGATACAGGTTACCGACACTGCAATGCAGTCTGCCACGGGTTCGGCCAGAAATACAGCAAAAACCTTGTCCTCAAAGAAGTTCGGCAGAATGTAAATCAGGGGAATCAGCAAAATTACCTTGCGCAGCAGTGCCAGGAACATACTGGCCTTGGCGTTGCCCAGAGCGATGAAGGTTTGCTGACAGGCAATCTGAGCGCCGAAAATCAGGCTTGCAGCCATGTAAATCCGCAGAGCCCAAACGGTGAAGTCGATCAGAACCGGGTCGCTGGAGAAGATGCGGGCAAAGCCCTGAGGTATGAGCATTGCAATGCCCCAGATCAGTGTGCTGTAGCCAAGGCAGGTAGTCAGCAGAATCTTAAAGGTGCTTTTCACACGATCCATGCGGCGTGCACCGAAGTTGTAGCTGATGATGGGCTGAGCACCCTGTGTCAGGCCCTGCAGGGGCAGCATACCGAACTGCATAACACTGCCCAGAATGGTCATGGCACCCACGGCTACGTCGCCGCCGTAGCGCAGCAGCGAGGCGTTAAAGCAAACAGAAAGCACTGCCTCGGTGAACTGCATGATGAAAGGCGAAATACCCAGTGCAAGGCAGGGCAGCATGATCTTGGAAGAAAAATGCAGATTTTTGCGGCGCAGACGCAGGAACGAGCGTTTGCCGGTGAGGAAGCGCAGAACCCAGATGCAGCTTGCAGCCTGGGACAGAATGGTGGCCAGAGCCGCGCCCCGCACGCCCATGTGGAAGCCAAAGATGAAGACAGGGTCCAGCACGATGTTCAGCACAGCGCCCAGCATCACAGTGCACATACTGATTTTGGCATATCCCTGTGCCGAAATAAAGGCGTTCATGCCCAGAGTCATCTGCACAAAAATTGTACCCAGTACGTAGATGTGCATATAGTCCATGGCGTATTGGATGGTGTTGCTGCTTGCACCAAAGAGCATTAAAATGCTGCGGCCGCCCAGCAGAAACAGAATCGTCAGCGCTACAGACAGCACACCCAGCGTGAAAGCTGCGTTGCCCAGAATTTTTTCGGCACCTTCGGCGTCCTGCCGACCCAGCAAAATGCTGGCGCGGGGTGCTGCGCCCATGGAAACAAGGGCGGCAAAGGCGGTGATACACATGATTACGGGCATACATACACCCATGCCGGTCAGGGCATCCGAGCCAACCACGGGAATGTGGCCGATATACATACGGTCCACCATGTTGTACAGCAGGTTGATGATTTGTGCGGTAATGGCGGGCAGTGCCAGCTGAAACAGCAGTTTACCCACGCTTCCCTTTCCAAGATAGGAAGGATCTTTTTTATCCATGAGCGAGTCACTCCTTATATAGTCTGCACGAAAGCGACAAATAAATTTGTTCTAAAAGGAACTATTCTTAACGTACGTTCCCTAGTATAGTCCTGTTGCAGCAGGGATGTCAAGCAGCACGGCAAAGGGTTTTTGTGGTATAATAGTGCAGGATCGGCTGCACAGCGGTTTAAACGCTTTTGTGCAGCGGTAAAATCAATGGTTTTGTGCGGCCGAAAGCCGCATGGTATGAGAGGAGCGCTTCACGTTGCAACAGGGCCTTGTGCTGCATTATACTCTTCATCCGGACGGTGCCCATCTGGTACGCGTTCTGGGCGATACACCCTGCCCGGTGCTGCCCGAAACGCTGGGCGGCGTTCCGATTACACAGATCGGAGCCTATGCGTTCTCGGCATCCAGCCAGAAGGCCGTAGCTGACGGTGAACAGTTGGAGGAAATCTGCGGCCCGGCCCCCGCAGCGGCAGCTCCTCTGTGCGGTGCCTTCCTGGAAGGTGTTGTGCTGCCGGATTCAGTGCGCGTCTTGGGCAATGCGGCTTTTTACAACTGCCGCAACCTGCAAAGCCTGGAAATTGGCCCGGATATTTCCGGCGTGGGCAGTGATATGTTTACCAACTGCCGCAGCCTGCACCGTCTGGTGATCCGTGCCATGCCCGATCAGTCCACCGGTTTGCGTCGGGTCATCAACGCCCTTTCGGAAGATATCGAGGTGCAGTTCCGTCAGAACGGCACTACGCTGGCGGGTCTGCGCTATCCGGAATTTTGGGAACAGCTGGAAGAGAATGCTCCGGCCCATATTTTCCAGCGGGGCATTCAGGGGCGCGGCTATCACTATCGGCAGTGCTTTGCGGACGAAGCGCTGAATTTTTCCGAATTTGACGGTGTGTTCTCCATGGCGGTTGCAGAAGAGGACCCGGCGGTTATGGTGGGGCTTGCCTTTGACCGGCTGCGCTGGCCATGGGCATTGAGTGCGGAAGCAAAAGAGCGGTACTGCGATTATCTGCGCCAACACGGTGGGCTGGCGGCCTGCAATCTGATCCATCAGCAGGACCTGAACGGTCTGGAAATGCTGTGCGGGATGGATGTGCTGAGTGCCGATGCAGTGGCCGATGCACTGGCTCTGGCCCGCAAGCAGGGGGCGGCACAGGCGGCGGCCATACTGACCCGCAGCAATGCACCCGCCGCTGCGGCACCGAAAACCTACGAATTTTAACATAACTGTATACTTTATATAATATTATACAAATCGTAAAGGAGGGCGGCTCCATGGCCCACATCCAGACTCAGGATGAATGGGAACAACAGATGACACAGGAGGTATTGCAGGCACTGCAAAGCCAGCTGTATCTGTCGTTTCGCTTTTTCGGCCCGGCACTGGCAGCGCTGCCCGGCACACCGTATCCGCAGGTGAACGGCATGGGAACCGATGGTTCCCGGCTTCTGGCTCAGCCGGGCCGCACGCTGCGGGTTTACCGGGATAATCCGGTGCTGCTGCATCGGGATTATCTGCATCAGCTGCTGCACTGCTTGCTGCGGCATCCCTTTTTAAAAGGAAAGCGCGACCCGGAATTTTGGAATCTGGCCTGCGATATTGCAGTGGAAAGCATTCTGGACGGGCTGAATGCACCCTGTGTCAGCCGCCCGGTGGGCTGGCTGCGTGGACGGGTGTATGCAGAGCTGAAAAAAGCTTTGCCGCTCATGGCAGCGGGACCGATTTACCGTGCGCTGATGGAAGCGCAGCTCAGCCCGGAAAACTGGGTTAAGCTGAATCGCGAATTCCGCACCGACGATCACCGCTTTTGGCCCAAGATGGGGGCGCAGAATCCGGCAGCGGCTCAGGCAGATCAAAAGTGGCAGAAGCTGGGCCGTCAGGTGCAGACGCAGATGCAGAAAAGCAAAAGCGAAGCCGGAGAGGGCGGCGAAGCCCTGTCCATGCAGGTTCAGGCAGCAAACCGCAGCCGCCGTACCTATAAAGACTTTTTGCGCAGCTTTGCGGTGCTGCGGGAGGAAATGCACGCTGACCCGGACAGCTTCGACGTCAACCTGTATTCCTATGGGCTTGCGCTGTACGGAAATATGCCGCTGATCGAGCCAATGGAAAGCCGCGAAGTGGTAAAGGTGGAGCAGCTGGCCATTGTGATTGATACGTCGCTGTCCTGCTCGGGAGCGCTGGTACAGAATTTCCTGCGTGAAACCTACGGGCTTTTGCGGCAGAGCGAGAGCTTTTTCGGGCGCACGCACATTCGTGTTTTGCAGTGCGATGATGGGGTGCGCAGCGATGTGAAAATCACCAATCAGCAGGAGCTGGAACGCTATATGCAGGATTTCCGGCTGATGGGCGGCGGCGGTACCGACTTCCGGCCGGCCTTCCGCTATGTGGACGAGCTCAAAGCCAAAGGGGAACTGCCCCGCTTAAAAGGCCTTTTGTACTTTACGGATGGCATGGGCAAGTTTCCGGCCAAAGCGCCGGCGTATAAAGCGGCGTTTCTGTTTGTGGGGCAGCAGTATCACAGTGCCGAACTGCCGCCCTGGGCCATTAAGCTGGTGCTGGATGAAGAAGAATTTTTGCCCACTCCCCAAAGGGCGGAAACCCTGCCCGGGCTGAACGGCATGGAGGAATAACAATGGACATTAAACGTGCAAAACAGGAAATTGAAAATGCGGTGCGGGCCTATCTGCAAACCGACGCAGAAGGGGAATATCTGATTCCCAATATCCGGCAGCGCCCGCTGCTGCTGATGGGCCCTCCGGGCATCGGCAAAACCCAGATCATGGAGCAGGCCGCCCGGGAATGCGGTGTGGCACTGGTGGCTTATACCATTACGCATCATACCCGTCAGAGTGCGGTGGGTCTGCCGTTTATCCGGCAAAAGAGCTACGGCGGCCGGGATGTGAGCGTGACCGAATACACCATGAGTGAGATCATTGCCAGTGTGTACCAATGCATGGAGGATACCGGCCTGTCACAGGGTATTCTGTTCATCGACGAGATCAACTGCGTCAGCGAAACGCTGGCTCCCACCATGCTGCAATTTTTGCAGTGCAAAACCTTTGGCAATCAGGCCCTGCCGCAGGGCTGGGTGGTGGTGGCTGCCGGTAACCCGCCGGAATACAACAAGTCGGTGCGCGATTTCGACATTGTAACGCTGGACCGCGTCAAGCGCATGGACATTCAGCCCGATCTGTCGGTATGGAAGGAATATGCCCGCACGGCTGGCATTCATCCGGCGATTCTGGCTTATCTGGAGCTGCATCCCGATCACTTCTATAAAATCACCGCGGATGTGGATGGTCCGCGCTTTGTCACGGCCCGCGGCTGGGAGGATCTGTCCCAGTTTATTGTGGCCTGCCAGCAGGTGGGTGCCGTGGTGGACGAGGAAGTGGTGGAGCAGTATCTGCAATACCCGGAAATTGCGCAGGACTTTGCTGCCTATCTGGATCTGTATCTGAAATATCAGGACGACTACGGCGTGGAGGAAATTCTTTCCGGCAATGTGGCCCCGGCGGTTTATGCCCGCGTGCAGCGTGCGGCATTTGATGAACGGCTCAGCCTGGTAAGCCTTTTGCTGTCGGGCCTGAATACCGGCTTTGCACAGGCACAGTTTCAGGATCAGATCACGGACGAAGTGTTTGCTTTGCTCAAGCGGTTTAAGGCCCGGCTGGATTCCGGTGCGAATGCCGAAGAAGAATTGGATGCGCAGATTGCCCGCTGGCAGGATGCCTTTGAGCAGCGCAAAAAGGCCGGCCTGACAGACCGCGCCGAGCAGCGCCTGCATATGGCCGGTGCCGCGGTGTTTGAAGAGTGCCGTCAGGCGCTGGCAGCAGACCCGGAGGACGGCTTTGAGCCGGTACGCGGCCGGTTTGCCGTACAGGCGGCGGCCCGTCAGCGTGCTGTAGAGCAGGCGTCCGGTGCGCTGGAAGCGGCGTTCGACTTTATGGAGGCTGCATTCCCCGGCGGTCAGGAGCTGGTGGTGTTCCTGACGGAACTGGCCCTTGGTCCGGCCAGCGGTCCCTTCCTGGCACAGAATCCCAGTGAGCGATACACAAAATACAGCCGGGATATGATGATGGACGGCCGCCGTGCCGATATCCTGCAGCGTTTGGAAAATGCCAGCCAGCAGGGATAAGTCTGAATTTTTGAAAATGCGTAAAAAGCGGGTCGGAGAGCTTCTCCGGCCCGCTTTTGCGGTATGGGACGCTTTTCAGAAAACGGCAGATGAAAGATTCAGCCGGTCTGTATCGTTTACAGATTAAAGGAGTGATTGTAAATGAAACGCTGGCTGTCCTTTTTGCTGTGCGCGGTGCTGGTCATGACATTGGCGGGTTGCGGCGGCAATATCAAGAACGTGACCCGGGAGCCCGCAGAATCGGAACTCTACACGGCACAGGATATTGAGCAGGCAATGGATGAGGCCCTTGACTATTTTCATCGGAATTTTAAAGGCTGCACGATGACCCGCATTTACTATGTGGGCGATGACCGACAGGATGCTTTTGATGAGTGGGCCGAAACCTGCGGGTGCGATGAGGCGATTATTCTTGAATCTGATTTCCAGGTGGATTCTTCCGGCGGAGACGGAAGCCTGAAGCCCGATTCAACCTATACACGCTGGCAGTGGATTCTGGCCCGGGACAAAGGCGGCAGCTGGAAGCACAGGGATCACGGTTACGGTTAAAGCGGAAAGCACAGTGTCCGCAGGCGTATGGCCGGTGCCTGAAAGACAGAAAATGCACAGATAAGAGCCATCGGCGCAAAGCATAAAAAGAAGGGGCCGCCCACAGTGGGCAGCCCCTTTTGCTGGTTCAGGTTTATTTTGCGTATTCCACAGCGCGGCTTTCGCGGATCACATTCACCTTGATCTGACCGGGGTAATCCAGTTCATCCTCGATCTTCTTGGTGATGCTGCGGGCCAGCAGAATCAGCTGGTCATCGCTTACAGCGTCAGGCTTTACCATGATGCGCACTTCGCGGCCGGCCTGAACAGCAAAAGCGTTTTCAACGCCTTCAAAGCTGCGGCTCAGGTCTTCCAGATTTTCCAGACGCTTGATATAGTTTTCCAGATTCTCACTGCGGGCACCGGGGCGGGCGGCGCTGATGGCGTCGGCTGCCTGCACGATGAAGGCCAGCGGAGTCTTGGGATCTACGTCGCCGTGGTGAGCCTCAATGGCGTGGATCACAGCGGGATTCTCACGGTACTTGCGGGCAATGTCCACACCGATCTGCACGTGGCTGCCTTCGATCTCGTGATCCAGAGCCTTGCCGATATCATGCAGCAGACCTGCGCGGCGGGCCTGAGTTACGTTCAGACCCAGTTCGCCAGCCATCAAACCGGAGAGGTAAGCAACTTCCAGCGAGTGATTCAGCACATTCTGACCAAAGCTGGTACGGAACTTCAAGCGGCCCAGCAGCTTGACCAGATCGGGATGCAGGCCGTGAATGCCCACTTCCATTACAGCGCGTTCGCCTTCGCGCTTCATGCTCACTTCCAGTTCGCGGCGGCACTTGTCCACCACTTCCTCGATGCGGGCGGGGTGAATACGACCGTCGCTGATCAGCTTTTCCAGTGCCATGCGGGCAACCTCGCGGCGGGTCTGGTCGAAGCAGGACAGGGTAATGGCCTCGGGGGTGTCGTCGATAATCAGATCTACGCCGGTGGCAGTTTCCAGAGCGCGGATGTTGCGGCCCTCACGGCCGATGATGCGGCCCTTCATTTCATCGCTGGGCAGGGGAACCACGCTCACGGTGGCTTCGCTGCTGTGATCGGCGGCGCAGCGGCTGATGGCCTGGCCAATCAGCTCACGGGCCATGGCGTCGCACTGATCCTTGAGGTTGGTTTCGTATGCGCTGATGCGCATGGCCTTTTCGTGGGTCAGCTCTTCATCCAAACGGTTCAGCAGCAGCTGCTTTGCGTCTTCCTGAGTCAGGGCGGCAATGGTTTCCAGTTTTTCCATCTGGCGCAGCTTCAGCTGTTCCAGCTCATCCAGACGGGCTTCCACCAGCTCACTGCGGGACTTCATGTCCTCTTCTTTCTTTTCCAGGGCGCTGGTCTTCTTTTCCAGAGATTCCTCTTTCTGGTCCAGACGGCGTTCCTGGCGGGTCAGTTCGCTGCGGCGCTCTTTGATTTCCTTATCGGCTTCGCTGCGCAGACGGAACACTTCGTCTTTTGCTTCCAGCACGGCCTCTTTACGTTTCTGTTCGGCGGTTTTGATGGCATCGTTCACCAGGCGCTTGGCCTCGTCTTCGGCGCTGCCGATTTTGGCCTCAGCGGTTTTGCGGCGGTAAGAACAACCCATAAAAAATGCGGCAGCTCCCACAATCACCGCAACAACGATGACCACCACTACAGTAATCAGTGGTGACATAATGTTGCTTCAACTCCTCAGAAAAATGTTCAAAATTTGAAATTGGGGAGATGGATCATGGCAGAGTGCCGCTGTATAAGGACATGACTCGCCCATAGGCGGGTTTTCTCAAATCGAAGAGTGAGTTTATTCAAAACAGGAAAACGATTATAAAAAAGGGCGTAGCCCCATTAAACCTCAACGCGGCGGATCGCAATATGACCCATCCATAATATACTATTATTAGTGTAACCGATCTATATACGGGTGTCAAGAAATAACTTGACATTCCGGACAAGTGGTTATATATTAAAAATAACCTATTCCGCTAAAGCGAAGATGCGGACATGGGCCCCGGTTACGCAGCATCAGAGAGAGCCGCCGCTGCCGCTGCAGCGTGCTGAAAGCGGCTTTGCACAGCATACCGGGCCGCCTACCACCGCAGAGCGCAGGGGCGAACCCCTGCCGGCAGGGCCCGTTACAGCCTAAACGAGTGGGCGCATTTTTTTGCGCAATTCGGGTGGAACCGTGGAGTGTTTACAGTATGCTTCATCCCGTTTTATGTGTACGGGATGGGGCATTTTTCTTTTTCCGGAGCACGGGCCGCCTTGCCCTGCGCTCCAAAGCACCTTTTGAAGGAGGACAAAACCATGATCAAAGTGGATCTGAAAGGCAATGTAAAAGAATTTGAAGCCGGTATCTCCGCTGCCGAAGTAGCCAAGAGCATCGGCATGGGCCTGTACAAGAGCGCCTGCGCTGCCCGCGTGGACGGTGAAGTGTGCGATCTGCGCACCGCACTGGATAAGGACTGCACTCTGGAAATCCTGACCTTCGACGATGCAGACGGCAAGCACGCTTTCTGGCACACTGCCGCTCACGTGATGGCACAGGCTGTGCAGCACCTGTTCCCGGGTGCCAAGTTCGGCATCGGCCCCGCTCTGGACAACGGCTGGTACTACGATATCAAGGCTGAGCGCCCCCTGTCCACCACCGACTTCGAGGCGATCGAGGCTGAGATGAAGAAGATCGTCAAGGCTGATCTGCCTGTGGAAAAGCGCATCATCACGGTAGAAGAAGGCCGCGAGCTGTTTGCCGGTCAGGACTACAAGCTGGAGCTGCTGGAAGAGTACGCTGCAAAGGGCTGGACTCTGAGCATCTATCAGCAGGGTGACTTCACCGACCTGTGCGCCGGTCCTCACCTGATGAGCACCGGTGCCCTGAAGGCTGTTAAGCTGATGAAGGTAGCCGCTGCCTACTGGCGTGCCGATGCAACCCGTGACAGCCTGGATCGTCTGTACGGCATTGCATTCCCCAAGGCCAGTATGCTGGAAGAGCATCTGAAGATGATCGAAGAGGCTCAGAAGCGTGATCACCGCCGTCTGGGCAAAGAGCTGGAGCTGTTCGCTCTGCTGGAGGAAGGCCCCGGCTTCCCCTTCTGGCTGCCCAAGGGCATGACCCTGAAGAACACCCTGATCGATTACTGGCGTGAACTGCATCACCGCAACGGCTACCAGGAAATCAGCACTCCCATGATGCTGAACCGTGCTCTGTGGGAGCGCAGCGGCCACTGGGATCACTACAAGAACAATATGTACACCACCGTGATTGATGACACCGACTTTGCCATCAAGCCCATGAACTGCCCGGGCGGCATTCTGGTTTACCAGACTCAGCCCCGCAGCTACCGTGATCTGCCCCTGCGCATGGGCGAGCTGGGCCTGGTACACCGCCATGAGCTGAGCGGTGCTCTGCACGGCCTGATGCGTGTGCGCTGCTTCACGCAGGACGATGCTCACATCTTTATGACTCCCGCCCAGATTAAGGACGAGATCAAGGGTGTTGTGCGCATGATCGACGAAGTGTACAGCCTGTTTGGTTTTGATTATCACATTGAGCTGTCCACCATGCCCGAGGATCACATGGGCAGCCTGGAAGCCTGGGAGCAGGCAACCGACGGCCTGCGTGCTGCTCTGGATGAGCTGGGCCGCGAGTACACTGTAAACGAGGGCGACGGCGCCTTCTACGGTCCCAAGCTGGACTTCCATCTGGTGGACGCTATCGGTCGTACCTGGCAGTGCGGCACCATCCAGCTGGATATGCAGCTGCCTGAGCGCTTTGAGCTGGAGTACATCGGTGAGGACGGTCAGCCCCATCGCCCGGTTATGATTCACCGCGTGGTCTTCGGCAGCATCGAGCGCTTCATCGGTATCCTGATCGAGCACTTTGCCGGTGCATTCCCCACCTGGCTGGCTCCCGTACAGGTCAAGATCATTCCCATTACCGACCGTGCCCACGAGTATGCCCGTGAGCTGGAGAAGAAGCTGGATAACGCCGGTATCCGCGTAGAGGGCGACTACCGTGCTGAGAAGATGAACTACAAGATTCGTGAAGCACAGCTGAAGAAGATTCCCTATATGCTGGTTGTGGGCGATAAGGAAGTGGAGGAAGGCACTGTTGCAGTGCGTGCTCCCCGCAAGCCCGAAAAGGCCGGCGTGATGAGCCCTGAGGACTTCATCAAGATGATCCGTGAGGAGATTGACAGCAAGGAGCGCTAAGCCCGCTGTAACAATAAAGGCCCGTCCGGTTTTCCGGACGGGCCTTTTTGCTGCTCCGGAGAAGTTTGCCAGAAAAACGGAAAGGGAAAAAGATTGCTTGCAATTTGCAATACACTGTGCTAGAATTTCCCGCGGAGATAGTATTTGCTCAAAAACTATACTCTGATCTGACCACTGGTTTTATTCTTACAACTGAATAGCGTCGGGCTTCGCAGGCGAAGCGTCGGCAAGGAAATGTTTTGGATGAGCTTGTATTTCATAAAACGAGACTCGAAGAAGAAACATCTGTTTTGTTATGTTTGCATCTTCAGGGGATCACTGTGCTCTGAGGGTGTTTTTTGTTTTTAAGGAGGTGTTTGGAATGACTGTGGAAATGTTGAAAGGCAAGATCCATCGTGCCACTGTGGTGCAGGCTGCATTGGATTATGTGGGCAGTATTACCGTGGATCAGGATCTGCTGGATGCCGCAGGAATCCTGGAATATGAAAAAGTGCAGATTGTGGACGTGAACAACGGAAGCCGCTTTGAAACGTACACAATTTGCGGCGAACGCGGCAGCGGAATGATCTGCCTGAACGGCGCGGCAGCTCGCTGCGTCAGCGTGGGCGATAAGGTAATCATCATGGCCTATGCCGGCTTCGATGAGGAAGAGGCAAAAGCACACAAACCGGCCGTTGTGTTTGTGGATGATGCCAACCATGTGGTTCGTAAAACAAATTACGAAAAGCATGGATTGCTGAAAGATATGGAATAAACAGGTGGAGCAGAGCAGGACTATCTTCTATTTTACATAGAGAGGACTTTCTATATGGAAATCACAACAACCATTGAAGAAACACGTGCCCTGGTCAAAGAATGGAAAAAACAAGGCAAGACGATTGGCCTGGTGCCCACAATGGGCTTTTTGCATGAGGGCCACGCCAGCCTGATTAAAACCTGCCGTGAGCAGAATGACATCGTAGTGGTATCCGACTTTGTGAATCCCACACAGTTCGGCCCGAACGAAGATTTGGAAGCATATCCGCGGGATTTTGCCCGGGACTGCGCCCTGTGCGAATCCATCGGTGCAGATGTTGTATTCCATCCGGACCCGAACGAAATGTATCACGATCCGCACGCCTTTGTCAGCATTGATCTGCTGTCGGACAATCTGTGCGGCAAGACCCGCCCCATCCATTTTAAGGGCGTGTGCACTGTGGTATCCAAGCTGTTCCATATTGTTGCACCCGACCGCGCCTACTTTGGCCAGAAGGACGCCCAGCAGCTGGCCATCATCAAAAAGATGGTGCAGGATCTGAACTTCGACCTTGAGATTGTGGGCTGCCCCATTGTGCGTGAGGAAGATGGTCTGGCAAAATCTTCCCGCAACACCTATCTGAATCCCCAGGAGCGCAAGGCTGCACTGTGCCTGTCCCGTGCTGTAAAAAAGGGACAGGAGATCATCCACACCGGCATGAACGCGGATGAACTGCTGACACAGATGAAAGAAGTCATTCACGCAGAACCCCTGGCCCGAATCGACTATGTGTCCGCGGTGGATGCACTGACCATGCAGGACGTGCAGACCATTGATCGCAGCGTGCTGGTGGCCATGGCTGTATACATCGGAAAAACACGTCTGATTGATAACTTCAGCTACGAGGTATAAGATGTGAAGCGGTTAGAAAAGATAATCACATGGCTGACCCAACAGATCAGTGTGGTGATTCTGGTGTTTTCAGCGCTGGCATTTGTGGTGCCGGATGCATTTAGCTGGGCCACGCGCTATACGTCCTGGTTCTTGGGCGCGGCAATGTTCGGCATGGGCCTGAGCCTTTCGGTTCAGGATTTCAAAGTGGTGTTCAAACGCCCCCGGGACATCCTGATCGGCTGCCTTGCGCAGTACAGCATTATGCCGCTGGCTGCATGGGGCCTGTGTACGCTGCTGAAGCTTCCGCCGGATCTGGCAATCGGCGTAATTCTGGTGGGCTGCTGCCCCGGCGGAACAGCCAGCAATGTAATCACATACATCGCAGGCGGCGATGTTTCACTTTCGGTTGGCATGACCATTGTTTCTACGCTGCTGGCACCGGTGCTCACTCCGCTGCTCACCTACCTTCTGGCAGGGGCCTGGGTGCAGGTGTCGCTGCTGTCCATGGTCATTTCGGTTGTCAAGGTGATCCTGATTCCGGTGCTGGCGGGTCTGGTGGTGCATCGCCTGCTGGGCGATCATTTGCAGCAGATTACCCCCATCGTGCCGGGTATTTCGGTGGCCGCTATCACAATGATTATTGCCGGAATCATTGCCAGCAATGTGGAAAAGATCCTGAGCTGCGGCATGATTGTGATGGCCGTTGTGATTCTGCACAATTTCCTGGGCCTTGCATTGGGCCTTCTGCTTTGCCGCATGGTGGGAACGGACTATGACAAAACAACCGCCATCGCGATTGAAGTGGGAATGCAGAACAGCGGCCTGGCGGTGTCGCTGGCGGCTGCCAATTTTGCAGCCGCACCGTTGGCTACGCTGCCCGGTGCAATCTTCAGCGTTTGGCATAACATTTCCGGATCTGTGTTCGCGGCCCTGCGCCGAAGAAAAAAACAGCCGTCCGGCAGGCTGTGCGCAAAGACTGCCTGAATAAATAAAACCGCAATATAAAAAGGAGCTGCTGAATCCATTGGATCGGCAGCTCCTTTTTTGTAAGCAAACCATGCCGCATTCCGGAAAAAACAGACCATAGAACGATAAGAGCCTTTACCGAGGCAAAAATGCGCCCAAAATGTGAAAAAGAATCGACTTGACAGGGGAACAGGACAGGAACTACACTGTGTATTGTGAAATCGACCGGTCGTCCGACTGGCAGGAGGCGATAAAGATTGAACCGGGAAACAGGTGAGCCGGATATGCGTACCCGAATTTTGAATACTGCCTCGGCACTTATGCTGAAAAAGGGCATTCAAACCACCAGCGTCAATGACATTGCGCGGGCAGTAGGCATCAGCAAGGGTACGCTCTACTATTATTATTCTGCAAAGGATGACATCATCTTTGACATCGCAGAGCACAACCTGAACCAAATCACAGAGGAATTCAGAACCTGGGAACAAAGCGCAAAGGCGAAGGAATCACCGCTGGAAAAAATCAAGCTGCTGTTTCAGCGCATCCTGGATGCTGAAAACAGAGGGCGGCTGCATTTTTATCTGCTCAGCGAAGCCATGACCGGCAGCCCGAATCTGGCACTTCGCTTTAAAAAGCGATATGAAGAGTGTCTGGAAGCGCTGAAGAAGACCCTGGACAGCACTCTTGGCCAAAAGGAACACAACAGCGACCTGGCGCGGCTGCTGCTGGCATCGCTGGATGGGCTTCTGCTGCAAAAAATGTGCGATGTGAACCGGGAAGCGCCGGTGGATGGAATTGTGAACCTGCTGTTTGCAGCAGCAGAACTATAACAGAGAGGAGAGCGGACTGTGAAGGAAGAAAATCAGAGTCGAAGTCCCATACAAAAAGTAGCCACTTTTATTGTGGATAAGCGGGCGTTGTTTTTCCTGCTGTACGGATTTGCCATTGTGTTCAGCTTCTTTTCCAATAAGTGGGTGGAAGTGGAAAACGATGTGACAACCTATTTGCAGGAGGACACAGAAACCCGTCAGGGCATCGTGGCAATGGATGAAAACTTTACCACGTTTGCAACAGCAAAGATCATGGTTTCCAATATTACCTATGAAACGGCTGAGGAAATCCGTGATTTTCTGGAAGATGTGGAGGGCGTGCAGCTGGTTGCATTTGATGATACTTCTGAGCATTACAAGGATGCAACAGCGCTGTATGACCTGAATTTTTCCGGCGAGGCGAAGGACCCTGTCTGCGAACAGGCCATGGAAACCATACGCCAGGAACTAAGTAAGTACGATCTTGCCGTGGATACGGACATCGGCTACGATGAGGTGGCCGAGCTGAATGAGGAAATGGGTGTCATCCTGTTGGTGGCAGTTGTCATCATTGTGCTGGTGCTGACCCTTACATCCCGTTCCTATGCCGAGGTTCCGGTACTGCTGCTCACCTTCGGTACGGCGGCTATCCTGAACAAAGGCACCGACTTTTTGTGCGGCAAGATCAGCTTTATTTCCAACTCCATTGCTGTGGTGCTTCAGCTGGCGCTTGCCATCGACTATGCCATTATTCTGTGCCACCGCTTTTCCGATGAGCATGAAACGCTGGATGCCCGCGAAGCCTGTATCGAGGCTCTTGCAAAGGCAATTCCGGAAATCAGTGCTTCCTCGCTGACAACCATCAGCGGTCTGGCGGCGCTTTCCTTTATGAAATTCGGCATCGGTCTGGATATGTCCATTGTGCTGATCAAGTCTGTTATGCTCAGTCTGCTGTCGGTGTTTACCCTGATGCCCGGCCTTCTGATGGTGTTCAGCCCCTGGATCGACCGCACCCGCCACAAAAAACTGCTGCCCAACATTACACCGCTGGGCAAGTTTGCCGTGGCTTCCCGCTATGTAATGCCGCCCCTGTTTGCCGTAGTGCTGGTTGCGGCAGCAATCCTTTCCAATCAGTGCCCCTACAGCTACAGCTATACCGATCTGGAAACCACCAAAATGTCTCAGCATCGGTTGGATCACATGAAAATCCGGGATGAATTTGGTACCAGCAATCTGGTGGCACTGGTGGTGCCCAGCGGAAATTATCCCGCAGAAAAAGCCATCATCCGTGAGCTGAAAGCCCGCCCGGAAGTAAAGGACACCATGGCGCTGTCCGGTATGGAATTTGTGGACGGCTATATGCTCACCGATTCTCTGACACCCCGCGAATTTGCAGAGGCTGTGGGGCTGGATTATGAGATGGCAAAGGGTCTGTACAGTGCATACGCGCTGGAGCATGACCAGTATGGTGAGATTCTCAGCGGTCTGAGCCGTTACGATGTGCCGCTGTTTGACCTGTTCCTGTTTGTGAAGGATGAGCTTCAGTCCAATAACATTCTGCTGGATGGCGAAGCAAAAAATACCGCAGACGAATTGTTTGAGCAGATGGACAGTGCCCAGCTTCAGCTGAAAAGCGACAAATACAGCCGAATGGTTGTGTTCCTGAACCTGCCGGAGGAAAGCCCGGAAACATTCGAGTTCCTGTCGGAAATGCGCCGCATCATCGGCAGGTATTATGATGACGATTACTACGTGGTGGGCAACTCCACCAGTTCCCGCGATCTTGCATCCTCGTTCCTGGGCGATAACCTGCTGATCAGTATCCTGTCGGCGTTGTTTGTTATTCTGGTATTGCTGTTTACCTTCCAGTCGGTGGGCCTTCCGGTGCTGCTGATTATCGTCATTCAGGGCAGTATCTGGATCAACTTCTCGTTCCCCACGCTGATGCATCAGCCGCTGTACTTCCTTGGCTATTTGATTGTAAACGCCATTCAGATGGGCGCCAACATTGACTACGCCATTGTGATTTCCAGCCATTACCAGGCCCTGCGCAAACAGATTCCTCATAAGGAAGCCATCGTGCAGGCGCTGAACGAATCCTTCCCCACCATCTTCACGTCCGGCAGCATCATGGCTTCGGCAGGTCTGCTGATCGGCAACCTGTCGGCAAACCCCGTTATTTCCGTAATGGGTACCTGCCTTGGCCGCGGCACCATCATTTCCATTGTTCTGGTTCTGTGCATTCTGCCGGCCATTCTGGTGCTGGGCGATTCCATCATCGAGCGCACCAGCTTCCGCCTGAAAGGCGTGGAGCGCCGCACACGCACTGTAACCGGTACCATCCGGGTACGCGGCCATGTGCGCGGTTATGTGTCCGGTATTGTGGATGCTGACATCAACGGCATTGTGAAGGGTGACCTGAATGCCATGGTGGTTTCGGAAAATCAAAATGAGGAAAAAGGAGGCACAGACAATGAAACAACAGATGAGTAAAGCATGGAAAAGTCTGCTGGCCCTGTGCCTTACCGCTGCACTGCTGCTGCCGGCCTCGCTGCCGGTCTTTGCCGAAGAGGAAAAAGCAGCGCTTTCCATCACCAGTGTGCAGCAGCTTATGGATCTGGCAAAGCATTGCCGCAAGGATGCATACAGTCAGGGTCTGGTGGTTTCGCTGGATGCAGATCTTGATCTGACCGATCATGAGTTTGAAAGCATCCCCAGCTTCTCGGGCACTTTTCTGGGCAACAGCCATACCATCAGCGGCTTTTCCGTTACGCGGGAAGGCTCGGTGCAGGGCCTTTTCCGTTACCTGACTTCCACAGCACACGTGCAGGATCTCACACTGCTGGGAGCTGTGCAGCCCGAGGGCAGCCGCAGTCAGGTGGGTTCTCTGGCCGGAAGCAATTCCGGCCTTGTGACCAACTGCCATTTCAAGGGCCAGATTGACGCCGGTGAGATGGTGGGCGGCCTGGTGGGAACCAACCGGGTCAGCGGAATCATTGAGGACTGCACAACCGAGGGCAAGGTGCAGGGCGATCACTTTGTAGGCGGTATTGCCGGTGAAAACCTGGGTACAATTCGGAGCAGCTTCAGCAGGATGCAGGTGAACACGGATGCTCCGGATAATGCGATTCCGCTGTCACGGCTGAACCGCACCACCATTTTCAGCACCGAATCTCCCACCACTGTAACGGATCTGGGCGGTATTGCCGGTACCAGCAGCGGTGTCATTCGCGGCTGCCGCAATTCCGGCACGGTGGGCTATCCCCATGCGGGCTATAACGTGGGCGGTATTGCCGGCAGCCAGAAGGGCTATATCACTGAGTGCGAAAACTATGGCGAAATTTTCGGCCGCAAGGAAATCGGCGGTATTGCCGGCCAGATGGAACCGGTAACCCGCATTCAGTACAATGCAGATACGCTGCAAATCCTGCAAAATCAGTTGAGAACAACCTCCAATCTGGCCGACCGGGCAGCCAGCAACGCCCGAAACAATGCACAGGACATCAGCGATCAGCTGGGCCGCCTGCATGGCAACGCCAATGATGCAGCCGAGGCCGTGCATCAGCTGCTGCCGCAAAAGGGCGAAGGTCTGCTGCCGGACGATGAAGACCGTATTCTGGCAGCCAAAAATTCGCTGAGCGGCAGCGTAAGCGAGATGCAAAGCAACATGGGGGGCGTTGTAAGTGCCACGCAGGACAGTGCCCAGACCATGACGGACGATATTCGCGCCATTGCGGATCAGATCAGTGCAATCTCTCATACACTAAGCAATGCCACCAGCTATGTGGGAGTGTCGGTGACGGATGTGTCCGATGAGGACACAGAAGCCGATCAGACCGGCAAAGTTTCCGACTGCGAAAACGGCGGCAAGGTGGACGGTGACCGCAATGTGGGCGGCATCGTGGGCACGATTGCCTGGGAGAATGATCTCGACCACGAAGATGACGTTCAGCTTTCCGGCAGCCGCTCTGCCAATGTAAACGGCGAAGTGCGTGCCGTGCTGCTGCGCTGCGGCAACCGCAGTGAGATCAGCGGCAAAAAGCGGAACATCGGCGGCGTTGCGGGCCGTACCGCATTGGGTCTTGTTAAGGACTGTGCGAACACCGGAACGGTGCTGGCCGAGGCTGCCGACCACGTGGGCGGCATTGTGGGCCTGAGTGCAGGCACACTGCGCAGCAGTGCAGCGCAGTGCACCCTGGAAGGCAAGCGCTGTGTGGGCGGTATTGCCGGCAGCGCTTCCTTTGCAGCGGATTGCCGCAGCGTGGTGAATATTCGCACCGGAAACGAAAAACTGGGTGCCGTGCTGGGCATTTTTGATGGTGATATTCTTCAGCCGGAAGACTCTCTGGTGCGCAATGTCTACCTGGATGTGGGCGGCGTACCGGACGGTGTGGACGGTATCGGTTATCAGGGGGCGGCAGAGGGCCTGAATCTGGAAGATTTTAAGGCGATTGAAGATTTGCAGCCCATCTTTGAAAATGCACAGGTTATCTTTATGGACGAGGACACCGAAATCGGTCGTCTGACGCTGCCGCTGGGCGGAGAACTGAAGGATGAGGATATTCCGCAGCTGCCCCGCAAGGATGGCAATTTGGCCTGCTGGCAGGGCCTTGAAGAGGTGCAGAGCGATGGTGTGTATCAAAACACCGTGCTGAAAGCGGAGTATACGCCGGAACGCACAGTAATCGCCAGCACCAATACCCGTGAGGATGAACGGCCGCTTCTGCTGATGAAGGGCCTGTTTGAAGAAAGTGACAGCATTACATTGCAGCCGCTGGAAGAGCTGCCCACGGTGACCGAAGGGGATACAGCGCTGGAAGGCTGGACCCTGCCGGAAATCACCGGCGAAGAACCGGTGCAGCTGCGGTATGCCTGCCCGGCTGAAGAGAAACAGCCGCAGATGCAGTTGCTGCTTCGCGCAGAGGACGGCAGCTGGAATAAGGTGGATGCGGTTGCCGATGGCAGCTACCTTGTGTTCCAGGCAGAGCCCGGAACGCAGGCCATCTGCCTTGTGCGCAAGGCCAATCTGAAAATGCTCTGTATTGTGCTGCTGTGCATAGCGGGTGTTGTACTGGCCGCCGGTCTGGTGGTCGTTGTTCGCCGCAAAGCCGCAAAGAAAAAGTCGTAAGAAATGCAAAAGCAGCCCGGTAATCTGAACAGATTACCGGGCTGCTTTTTGTAAGTTTTATCATAAGGCGTTTTTCGGCGAAAGTGCTGTTCCTGCACACCCGAATCGGGAAATGTGCGTCTCAAAAGCGGGCAGCCAACCCTTAAAAGTAAAATAAATCCTCAAATTTCCGGTCCAGCGCAATACATAAAATAAGCGCCAGCTTTGCCGTTGGATTGAACTGCCCTGTTTCGATGGAGCTGATGGTATTGCGGGAAACACCCACCATTTCAGCCAGCGCTGCCTGGGATAATTTTTTTGCGCTTCGGGCTTCTTTCAAATGATTTTTTAAAATTAACGAGTCATCCATGTGTACACAGCCTTTTTAAATAAAATACCCAATGAGCAAAAGCAGGGAACTGATGCCCCAAAGCACTCCGAGAACAATCATGGAGCGATCCTTCAGCCGAACACCCTTGTAGAATGACTGGCCGCAGAGAATGGCGCAAAAAACCGAATAAATATCCTGATAAGCCTGACCGCGATAGAGCTTAACACCCATGATAATCATGCAGATGCAAAGGCCGACAATCAGTCCCACACGATTGCCGCGCAGCAGAACATCCACTTCCATTTCATCCAGCTTATGGCGCTTTTGGTTCTGAGCCTTTTTCAAAATGTCTTCTTTAGTCATGTCAAAAACCCCTTTCTGCAATGCCAAGTTTACTTTGCGTCATCATAACATGGCCAAGTTTACTTGTCAACCGGAAAGACTGATTTTATCAACAAACAGGAATTGCGACTGTGGAAAAGCCAATCGGCCGCAGAAGCAGAAAAGGCGAAACTCTGGGCAATGAACAAAATGCGGCGCAAACAAAAAGAAAAATCCGAACCTGTTCCCGCAAAGGGATAAGTTCGGATTTTTACTTGGTGAGCCATCGGGGATTCGAACCCCGGACACCCTGCTTAAAAGGCAGATGCTCTGCCGACTGAGCTAATGGCTCATCTTGATAGCCCTGTAATTATATCAATTAGAAAATGCTTTGTCAAGTATAATGCTGAATAAAATTCACGAAAAAACATAAAGAACCCGTTTGGCAGGCCGGAATCACTGCAATTATTACAAAGTATTTACAATAAAGCCGAAAAAGAATATAATAAACGTACCTCAAGCGTTTTATAAATGGAGGGGAATTTCTATGAAAAAGTTGAGAGCCCTGTGTTTGTCGGCAGTGCTGCTGTGCGGCTTGCTGGCAGGCTGCGGTCAGGCCGCAGAATCTCAACCTTTGCCGGAGCCTGCGGCCCCGGAGCTGCCCAGTGCCCAGCCCGCTTTTTTTCTGGGCCAGGACGTAAATCCGTATACAGGTCTGCCCAAGGGAGAAAATTATCCTGAGGGCCGTCGTGGCGTGGCTGTAATGATCAACAATGTGCGCGCTGCGCTGCCGCAAAGCGGAATCAACCAGGCCGACGTTCTGTACGAAATGGTCACAGAAAGCGGAATTACCCGCATGATGGCCCTGTATCGGGATTATCAGCATCTGCCGGTGGTAGGGCCGCTGCGTTCGGCCCGTGACCAGCACGTGCAGCTGATGCTTCCGCTGGATTGCCTGTATGCGCACATCGGAACCAGCAGCTATGCGGCTGAAATGCTGGAAAGCTATCGCTATCTGGATTCCAAGGCCATCGACGGCCGCTACAAGACCTATTACTGGGTGGATGCAGAGCGCCGCCGTACATTGGGGCAGGAGCACTGCGTCTATATGAATGGCGAAAGCTTTACACAGGCTGTCGAAAAATATAAACTGGATACTGCCAGTGAGCCGGCACCTGTTTTTAATTTCGGCCGCTATGATGAAACTCCCCGCGTGCTGGAGGACGGCGATGCCCAGAGTGTAAGCATCCGTTTTTCCAGCTATGCAGATTCTCTGTTTACTTATGACCAGGAAACCGGCTGCTACTATAAGGAAGAATTCGGTCAGCCACAGATTGACGCCAACACAAAAGAACAGTACAGCGCCGACAATGTGCTGCTGCTGTTTGCAGATATTGATAAATATCCGGATGGTTTGCTCAGCCATGTGAACTTTGATGCTCAGGGCGCAGGAATGTATTTTTGCGGCGGTCGGTATCAGAAAATTCGCTGGATGAAGGGCGTGCCCAATATGCCGCTGCGCATTGTGGATCAGGAGGGCACCGAAACAGATCAGATCATCAATCCGGGCCGCACCTATGTGGCCGTGGTGGATATCGACCAGGTGGAACACTGTAAGGTGAATGATGTAAGTCTGGCAGAATTGAATACCTGACAAACAGTCAGAGTCCCCGCAGCTTTGTTGAATGGATTCATAAGATCGTACAACGATCAAATACCCGCCGCATCCGGGCAACCGGTAAGGCGGATGTTTCGTCTGCAAGTGAAAGCGAGGAAAAAATGAAACGATACGCCGCAAAATGGCTGGCCATCGCAGCGCTTCTGGGCTGCCTGGCGGGCTGCGGTCAGGCAAAACCGCCGCAAGCTTCCGCGGGTACACCGCCGCCGACACCTCAGGCAGTACAGATTCCGGAGCAGCCAGAGCAAAAAGCATATCCGCGCAATGTGCTCACCGGAAAACCGTATGCGTCACAGAAGGAAGGCGGTCAGCGCATCACCGCGGTGATGGTGAATAACTATACAGAGTGCAGGCCGCAAAGAGGGCTGAGCCGTGCGAACATCCTGTTTGAAATCAAGGTGGAAGGCGGAATCAGCTATTTCATGGGCCTGTACAGTACTCCCGGTGAACTGCCCACAGTGGGCCCGCTGCGCAGCGGGCGGGATCAGTTCTTCCGGCTGATTTTGCCCTGGCAGCCACTGTATGTCCATATTGGCCAGAGTGACGTGCAGGCAGAGTATATCCGCAATTACCGGTATGATGAGTGGAATGTGGAGGGCCGGTATGATGCCTTCTGGTGGCGTGATACCGACCGCCTGAATCTGGCGGGCGAAACGGTGGGGCTGGAGCATACAGCCTATACCGATGCAATATACTTGCAGCGATACGTGAAAGAGCGGCAGGTGGACGCTGCCCGTGTTTACAATAGCCCGTTCTTTCACTTCACGGAACCGGGGCAAACTGTTTTGCCGGCAGAAGCGTCGGCCCGGCAGGTCATTGTACAGCATTCGCCGGATTACCGCACCCGGTTTGAATACAGCCCGGAAAGGGGCATTTATCGCATGAGCCAGTTCTATCCGCCGCAGCAGAAATATCTGGACACGGTGGACGAAAACAACAGTGAGCAGCTGAGCTTTGATAACCTGATTGTTCTGTTTACGGACATTCACACCTATCCGGACTGCGAAGAGAGCGATTTGCAGTATGTGGAATACAACTGGGGCGGCGTGGGCTACTACTGCTGGGGCGGCCAGTGTCAGCGTATCCGCTGGAAAAAGGGCACGGATCTGGAGGCCCTGAGCCTACAGGATGCCGAAACGGGTCAGCCGCTTTTGGTGAACTGCGGTACCAGCTATGTGGCTGTGGTGGATTTGGACGAAGCGCCGAATTTCCTCTGTGATGACCGCAGTCTGCTTTGATAGCAAGCATTGGAGCAGGGTAAGCTGCATGGCAGCTGCCCAGTCTTTTAAGTAAAGGAGCATTTCTTTTATGAACAAAAATAAGACCATCCTGGCAGTTGTATTGTGCCTGTGTATGCTGCTGACAACCGGCTGCGGCCAGAAGAATGCAGCTTCTGTATCGTCTGCATCATCGGCAGAATCCGAACCCCAGGCAGAGCAAAAATCCGTGCGTGCAAATCCCGGGTATAATCTGCTGACGGGCAGCCCGGCCGAGGGCGCCGAAACTCTGCGTCCGGTGGCAATGATGATTCACAACGAGCCGGCCTCCTGGCCGCAGTGGGGCATTGGTCAGGCACAGGTGATGGTGGAAGTGCTCAGCGAGGGTAAAATTCCCAGCTTGATGTGTATGTTTGACGAGACCAGTGCGCTGGAGCCTGTGGGGCCTGTGGCGCCCGGTCGTGACGTGCCCTGGCAGCTGGCAATGCCCAGCCAGAGCATTCTGATGCAGAACGGTGCAAACCGTTATACGTATAATCTGCTGGACACCTGGCATCATCAGGGGCTGGACGGTCACTATGTGGGCGTGACAGCATTCGACTTTGACGGCGGCCGCGATGCAGCGGGCTATGTGAATGAATATTGCTGGTATACCAAGCAGGAACTGATTCAGAACGGACTGGATCACTATGGCCTGAGCAGCCGCTCGGAGGATGCCCACAGTCTGTTTGACTTTGCGCCGGCAGCCGCTGCACCGGAAGGTGCAGTTCCGGCCAGCCAGCTGCGCATTGTGTTTGCCGATGGCTGGGGCGTGGAGCTGAATTATCAGAACGATGCCTTCTTTAAAAATCTGCCGGACGGTCAGCCTCATCAGGATGCGTCTACCGGTGAGCAGCTGAGCTTTACCAATGTGGTGGTGCTTTTCTGTTCGGCAGGCGTAAAGGATGACGGTTATACCCGGGATTATGATCTGACCCAGGGCACCGGCGTTTATCTGACCCAGGGCACCTGCCTGCCTATTCAGTGGCAGAAGGGGGAACCCAATCAGCCGCTGAACCTGTTTACACTGGCAGGCGAACCGGTGCAGGTAAATCCCGGCCGCACATATCTGGCCGTATACGGCGGTTTTGCCGGTCAGGAAATTCAGGTCAAAAACGGAGAGGATGTGCTGGAGCTGCCGGCCGTACCGGCACCGCTGCCCACACCGGAGCCCACTCCGGAGCCGACACCGGAACCTGCACCTGAGCCTGCACCGGAAAGCGGTGCCGCCGCAGAGACGCCTGAAGCCGAAGCACCGGCCAGTGCCCCGGCGGAAGCATGATCGTGCAAAACTGATTATACAAAAAAGAGGACGCGCCGCAGATTTGCGGTGCGTCCTCTTTTTCCTCCGGAAAAGCAGAGATCAATCGTCGTATTCGCGGGCGATCTTAAAGACGGCCTTCTTGACGGAATCGCAGCCCACAGCGTGAAGGGCAGGCTTGTGTGCTTCTTCGGTCATGAACAGAACAAAACGCTCAGGGCCCAGCACACCGGCAGTACTCAGCTCGGCGTTGTAGAATGCGATGTCATTTTCTTCGTTGTAGGGAGTGGTTTCTGCCAGCTCGCTGAGAGAAACTTCAAACAGCTCCACACCCTCCAGATCTACCTGCAAGTCCATATAGTTGCTGTGCGTTTCAAACTGTGCGGCCTCACTGGCGCGGGTGGTGCACTCCGAAATCGTTACATACACCTTGTCGCCGTCAATGTCCGTGCGGCCCAAAGGCAGCTCGTTCAGGTCGTGTTCGGCAATCCAGGCAATCGCGGTGTCCAAAGGCTCAAACAGACCGGTATACTGGTCCAGATTCTCCAAACGATCGTAAATCATAGGTGGATATCCTCCTTCAGTATTGCTTTTCATTAGGCTTCAGTATACCATAAAAATTGACGATAGAGAAGTAAAAAAGCCATGTTCCGAAAGGGTTTGCTTTTTTGTCCAAACAACTTGGAAGTTATGTGGACAAAAATGCAAAAAAAGGGGCCTAACCAAGCAAGACGGAGCACCCGTTCACGTACTACAATGTAGCAGGAATCAAGCGGTATCTCTGCAGATGCTGCTTTATAAATGATTTTATGCAGGTTGTATTGTAAAAGAAAGGACGGATCAGCATGAACTTTTTGAACGTGGAGATCCCTGTAAAGAATTTGCCTGAACTGGATCAGGGCTTTGTGCCTCTGGGCCTGTTCTTCAAGAACTATGAAAAGGGTGCTCAGAAGCCCCTGTGCATCGCTGTAGAGCGCAGCGGCGGCCAGATCGGTACCTGGGAGTGCCACATTCACGGCACCCCCGAGATGCGTGCAGCCGATGAGTACTTTGTAGACCGTATGGTCAAGTTCCTGCTGTGGAGCTGGGGCGGCTTCAAGGTGTACATCTGCGGTGACGATGCCATTGCAGCTACCATCGAAAAGGCTTACTCCGTAGGCGGCAGCCGTGAGTTCGACAAGGGCTTCATGGAAAATGTGTATGAGCGTTCTTTTGAAGTGGTTGCTCTGCCTTACGCACAGCGTCCCAGCGCTCATATGCGCACCGAGAGCGTGGGCCGTCACACCAACGGCGGCCGCATCGGCTTTGATGCCGGCGGCAGCGACCGCAAGGTCAGCGCTGTGATCGACGGCGAAACCATCTACAGCGAAGAAGTAGTCTGGTTCCCCAAGATGATCGCTGATCCCGACTATCACTACCAGGGCATTCTGGCTGCATTCCACACCGCAGCTGCCAAGATTCTGGAAAAGGGCCGCAAGGTTGAGGGCATCGGCATCTCCAGCGCAGGCGTTTACATCGACAACAAGTGCATGGTTGCCAGCCTGTTCCTGAAGGTGGGCAAGGATGACTTCGACAAGAAGGTTAAGAACATCTACACCCGCGCTGCCGAAGAGCTGTCCAACACTCTGGGCTATGAGATCCCCGTTGTTGTTGCCAACGACGGCGACGTAAGCGCTCTGGCCGGTGCAATGGGCCTGGGTGAAAACGGCATCATGGGCATTGCCATGGGCACCAGCGAGGCTGTGGGCTACGTGGACCCCGAAGGCAACATCTGCGGCTGGCTGAACGAGCTGGCATTTGCTCCTGTGGACGCTCAGCCCGACGCAATGCAGGACGAGTGGAGCGGTGACATCGGCTGCGGCGTTAAGTACTTCAGCCAGGATGGCGTTATCAAGCTGGCTCCCCGCGCAGGCATTGAGCTGAAGGGCGAAAGCCCCGCAGAGAAGCTGAAGGAAGTTCAGGCTCTGATGGCTCAGGACGACGAGCGTGCCCGCAAGGTCTACGAGAGCATCGGTGTATATCTGGGCCACACTCTGGGCCAGTACGCCATGTTCTACGACATCCATCACGTTCAGATGATGGGCCGTGTAATGAGCGGCAAGGGCGGCGACATCATTCTGGAAACCGCTACCCGCGTAATGGACGAGGAGTACGCTGACGTGAAGTTCCGTCCCGAAGCTCCCGATGAGATGACCCGCCGTGTAGGCCAGAGCAGCGCTGCTGCCAGCCTGCCCGAGGTGCTGTAATCTCGCCAGTAATTCAAAAACAAGGGGTCCGGCTGCTGCCGGACCTCTTTTATGTATCAAAGGAGGAAGTGCTGTGAATATTCTGGTTTCAGAATGTCTGCTGGGTGTTTGCTGCCGGTACGATGGAGGTACCTTTGACCGGCCGTTCCTGCAAAAAATTGTGAGCGCCGGCAAATGCCGCTTTATTCCCATCTGCCCCGAGCAGCTGGGCGGGCTGGCCACACCCCGTCCGCCGGCTGAGTGCCGTGGGGACCGCGTGGTGGCGAATACCGGCCTGGATGTAACCTTACAGTATCAGCAGGGGGCAAAGGCCGCGCTGCATCTGGCAAAGCTCTATGGCTGCACGGCGGCTATCCTCAAAGACCGCAGCCCTTCCTGCGGCGTGGGTCAGATCTACGACGGCAGCTTTACCGGTACCCGGATCGACGGTGACGGCGTAACAGCCCGGCTGTTACAGGAAAACGGAATCCGGGTTTATCCTGAGAGCAGACTGGAACAGCTGTTCAGCCCGGAAGGTGATTTCCTGGGCTGAAAGGCGCAATTTTACTGCAAAACCCGTCCGCGGTGCCCGCAAAGCCTTGCACCGGACGGGTTTTGCGTGTAAAATAATAAAGTCTGCGGTTTTGCCGCAGTTTGATCAAACGATAAGGATGGGATTCCAGTGTAAACGGATTCGGTTCGTTTTGACAAAAACCTGTGAACAAAGCCGCAGGGCGATCATGCGCCCCGGCAGGAATTCCATTTGGAACATGGACAGATTAGTATAGGAGTGGATCGTTTTATGGCCGATTACCGGCAACAAATTGAGAGCCGCCGTACCTTTGCGATCATCAGTCACCCGGACGCCGGCAAAACCACCCTCACCGAAAAGCTGCTGCTGTACGGTGGGGCCATTCAGCAGGCGGGCAGCGTTAAGGGCAAGCAGAGCGCCCGTCACGCCGTAAGTGACTGGATGGAAATTGAAAAGCAGCGTGGTATTTCTGTTACCAGCTCGGTGCTGCAGTTCAACTATGGCGGCAAGTGTGTCAACATCCTGGATACCCCCGGTCACCAGGACTTCTCTGAGGATACCTACCGCACCCTGATGGCTGCCGACAGCGCCGTCATGGTTATTGACGCAGCCAAGGGCGTTGAGGCCCAGACCAAGAAGCTGTTCAAGGTCTGCACACTGCGTCACATTCCCATCTTCACCTTTGTGAACAAGATGGACCGCGAAGCCCGCGATCCGCTGGATCTGATGGAAGAGATCAACGAGGTTCTGGGCATCGAAACCTATCCCATGAACTGGCCCATCGGCTGCGGCAAGGATTTTAAGGGCGTGTACGACCGCAATTCCCGCAGCATTCTGGCATTCCAGAGCGATGGCCGTGCCAACGGCGTGAAGAAGGTATCCAAGATCGAAACCCAGCTGGGTGACCCGGATCTGGATGACCTGATTACAGCCCCCCTGCATCAGCAGCTGGTGGAGGATGTGGAGCTGCTGGACGGCGCCGGTGAGGAGTTCGATCTGGAGGCCGTTCAGAGCGGCCGCCTGAGCCCGGTGTTCTTTGGCAGTGCACTGACCAACTTCGGTGTGGAACCCTTCCTGCGGGACTTCCTGCGCCTGTCTGCACCGCCTCTGGCCCGCAACTCGCTGGAAGGCCCGGTGGACCCCTACAGCTCTGAATTCAGCGGCTTTATCTTTAAGATTCAGGCCAACATGAATAAGGCACACCGTGACCGCATTGCATTTATGCGCATCTGCTCGGGTAAGTTTGAGCGCGGCATGGAAGTGACCCACGTCCAGGGCGGCCGTAAGATCAAGCTGGCTCAGAGTACCCAGCTGATGGCACAGGATCGCGCCCTGGTGGAAGAAGCCTATGCAGGCGATATTGTGGGTCTGTTTGACCCGGGTATCTTCTCCATCGGTGACACGCTGTGCACCGGCAAGGAAAAGATTCAGTTTGAGGGCATTCCCACCTTTGCGCCGGAGCATTTTGCCCGCGTGACCCAGGTGGATACCATGAAGCGCAAGCAGTTTGTGAAGGGTATGGAGCAGATCGCCCAGGAGGGCGCCATCCAGATCTTCCGCGAACTGGGCGGCGGCATGGAAGAAGTTATCGTGGGCGTTGTGGGTGTTCTGCAGTTCGAGGTTCTGGAATATCGGCTGAAGAACGAGTACAATGTGGATATCCGGATGCAGACCCTGCCCTTTGAGCACATCCGCTGGATCGAGGGCGAGGATGTGGAGCCCAAGAATCTGGACCTGACCAGCGATACCAAGGCTGTGGAAGATATGCGCGGCAACAAGCTGCTGCTGTTTACTACGCCCTGGTCCATCAACTGGGCAGAGCAGCACAATGAGGGTCTGGTGCTCAGCGAAGTGCGCGAGAACGCCTGATCGGATTTCGGCTTGCTGCAAGGCAGAGATTCTATAAAGACGTAAAGCAAAACGGCAGACAGAGAGCATAGATCTCTGCCTGCCGTTTTTGTATTGCGCCGTGCTGCGGTAAGAACGCTTTGCACGAAAAGCGCTGTTAGATTTTGGCAGTTCTGCTGTGTATAAGGCGTAAGGCAAAGCAGACACCCAAGCTCTTTTTGCGCTTTTTTATTGAAGTTGTCTGCGGGGTTTAGTACAATAAATGCAGAATGATCCGGCACAAAGCTGCCGAGCATAAAAAGGGGAGAGAGCCAATGGGCGCAAACGATTGGGAAGACCTGATGAATGGAGTGTTCGGCAGCGGCGGAAAGCTGAATTTCGGCCGGCAGAAAGATCTGGACCGGGAGGCCCGGAGTACTCTGGCGCAGGCCCAGCAGGAGCTGGGCGAATTGCTGGAACGCCAGAAAAAGGCCCGCAGAGATCTGGAAAAGGTGTCGCATCAGCAGCTGCAAAAAAACAGTGATGCCATTGATGCCGAGCTGCGCCGTCAGGCAAAGGAAATTGAAGAGCTCAGCGGCAGTCTGGCCCGGGATTTGCAGGCAGACGGTCTGCTTACACCTGCTCAGGTTCAGCAGAATAAGGCCCCCATGTCTGAAGAAGAGCGTATATCCCGTTTTGCTGCCTGCGCGGATCAGGTAAATCAGCAGGTGCTGGGGCAGCAGGCCTTTGTGCAGAGCCTGTGCAATGCGTTTCAGCGGTCTTTCCTTTATGGAACACAGGGCAAGGCGGCCCGGGCTGTGACCCTGATTTCCGGTGCGAATGGCAGTGGCCGTCACACCGCATTGACACTTTTGACCCGGGCTCTGGCAGAAAAGGAACTGCTGGTTCAGGATGGCATTGTGTGGCTGGATCTGGGGTTGTATCCCGGCCCGGGTCAGGAAAAGCTGTTTTTGCAGGATCTGTATGCGGCACTTGCAGCTCCTGCGCAGGTAGTGGCCTTTGAGCGATATGAGCAGTGCCATCCGGGATTTCTGCATTTGCTGGGTCAGCTGCTGGCCCGGGGGGAAGCGGCACTCTCCAGCCGCTATGTGGTGCAGAAGGGCCTTTTGGTGGATGTGGGTACGGCGCTTGCACCCAACGCGGTGAGCAGCCTGACGCCAGAAGGCAAATATTTCTTTTTTGTCAGTGAAAAAGGCCTGTCTTCCCTGGTGGAAAAAATGGGCAGCGATTTTGTGAACAGCCTTGGCCCTGTGTGTTCCACAGCACCTCTTGAAGAAGAGCATCGGCAGGCAGCAGCAAAGCGTGCACTGGATCAAATGCTGCAAAAAGCAGGGGAAAAGCTGGGCTTTCAGCTTACAGCGACCCCGGAGGTATGCCGGCTGGCGGCCGGACAGTACAGCGCTGCCAAGGGGATGCAGCCGGTTATGGACTGGTGCGACCGCTGCTATAAGGCCCTGTCGGAGTATAAGCTGAATACCGGCGCTGCTGCCGGCATGGAAGGTCAGCTGGATGTGAAGGAAAACCGCCTGACCCTGATTCCCGGCACGGCGCAGCCGGTGGAACTGCTGGGCCTTCTGCCCGGCGTTTACACCGCAGAGCTGGATGCCGTTAAGGCAGAGCTGGCGGACATTGTGGGCCTGGATGAAGTAAAGGATTATGTGCTGGGTCTTGCAGACAATGCGCAGGTGCAAAAGCGGCGGGAGGCCGCCGGCATGAAGGCAAACCGTTTGTCCATGCACATGATTTTTGCGGGAAATCCGGGCACCGGCAAAACCACCATTGCCCGGCTGGTGGCCAAGTACCTTAAGGCGGTGGGCGTTTTGCGCGGCGGCCAGCTGGTGGAAGTAAGCCGTGCAGATCTGGTGGGCCGTTATGTGGGCCACACAGCTCCGCTCACGAATCAGGTGATTGCATCGGCACTGGGCGGCGTTTTGTTCATTGATGAAGCCTACAGCCTGTATCGCGGCAAGGATGACAGCTTTGGGCTGGAAGCCATTGATACGCTGGTTAAGGGAATGGAAGATCACCGTGATGATCTGGTGGTGGTTCTGGCAGGCTATACCAGGGAGATGGAGCAGTTTCTGGAGGCGAACTCCGGTCTGGCCAGCCGCTTCCCCAATCAGATCGAGTTTCCGGACTATACGGCAGAGCAGCTGCTGAGGATTCTGCATATTCAGGCGGGCAGCAAGGGCTACCGCCTGGCACCGGAGTGCGACGGGCCGGTGCAGGAGTGGTTTGCAAGGCAGCAGGCAAAGGATGCAGCCAAAAACGGCAATGGCCGTATGGCGCGCAATCTGCTGGAAGCGGCTATGCTGAAACAGGCACGGCGGCTGGTTACCCTGCCGGATGCAGCGCTGGATGAACTTTTGCTGGAAGATTTTGATTTAACAGACCCTGAATAAAATAAAGCGGCGGCACGGGAGTATCCCGCGCCGCCGCTTTGTGTTTCCCGGTGCTTGGAAGAACCGGGCACTGTAATTCTTTAAAAAAACAGACCGCCGTAGCCGCCCCATACTTCCCAGGGGCACAGAGGTACATTGTTGAGCCACACTTCGCAGATGGTGTGGCCCTGCGTGGTGCCCAGCAGGGTACCCTGAGACACATAATCGCCCTCTTTTACTTTATAGTTGGCAAGCAGATAGAATACGCTTTTCAGCCCGCAGCCGTGTTCCACGGCAATGCAGCGTCCGCCGCCGTTCACGGTACCCGTGTAAACCACACGGCCGTCTGCCGGGCAGAGAATCTCGGTGCCGGGCCGGGTCTGGAAGGTCACATTCAGGCTGTGGCGGGAGGGGGCAATCCTGTTGATTTCAGCCATCAGCGGGGCCAGCAGGGGATCAGCCAGCAGAGCAGGGTCCACAACATTGTCGATGTGTTCCAGCACTTCATAATTGCGCACGATGCGGCCGCTGAGCGGCTGGATGAAGCCGCTGTTTACCCAGTAAGCCTCGGGGTCGGCAATGCCAAAAAGCTTTTGAACCTGACGGGGCGGTTCGCCCAGATAGGGAGCCAGAGCGGTGCCGTCTGCTGTGAAGGTGTAAATATCCTGCGTCTGGCGATAGCTCACGGTTACGGTGTGGGTGGTCACGTAATCCCCGGCGTGTACAGTGATGGTGTAATCGCCTGCATCCTGAAAAGCGGAAACCGGAAGATAGGCTGCCCAGCCGCCGTTCAGCGGAACAAAAATGGCGTCGCCCAATTCGCTTTCCAGCCAGGGCGGATTTTCGTCCAGCAGGCCCTGCACCCGGATGCCGATGACACTGCCGCCCACCTGACGGCCGCTGCTGATTTCCACAAGAGGCTGAGCCTCCAGCTGGAACGAAAACGCATAAGTATAGCTGCCCACAGGCTCAAAGCTTTCGGCAGGACCGTTTACGCCCTGGCTCAGGGTCAGCTCTCCGTGATAAGAGCCGTTTTCTGTGAAAGAGAAGTGCTGATAGTCGTTTGGAGTGCCCTCAAAGATGATTTGCCTGTCAGCATCCCACAAGGTCAGCCGGGCGTCAAGATCATCCGGGAGCTTCAGGTCCGGATGGCCCATGGTCACGGTTTCCAGGGTCAGGGGATCCTCTGTATGCTTTTTCAGAGTGCGATGTACAGGGCCGGCAACCGGTACCCGCCACCGATAGGCTGTGGGGGTCATCTGCTGGCCGGCAAAGCTTACCTCCCGCGGGGGAAGCTCTGCGGCATCCACACTCAGATACAGCGCCGTAAGCGAGGCACCCAGTGCCAGCACAAGAAACAGCAGAACCATCAGCAGCCATCTGGACACAGCCGTTGAGGGAAAGCGTTCCCAGATTCTGCGAAGCGCAGAAGCGCTGCGTGTGTTTCCCGGATTGCACAGTTCAGGGGGGATGGGCGCATCATCCGGCGCAAGCCACTCCACCACCTGCGGGATACGCGCACCGGTGACAGAAGATTTTGCGGCATGGGATTCGGCATCGGAGTCAATCGGATTGGCAGAAAGGTCCACAGTGTCGCAAGCGGCTCTATCCGGAGTCTTTTCTGCGGTGGACTCGACCTCGTCAGGGCCTTCTTCAATCGAAGATTCGCCTTCGCCGCAGGGCAAAGCTTCAGGCTTGTCCGCCTGCATGGGAGCTGCTTCCCTGCAAGGGTCAGCTGTCGGCTGCACGTTTGGCCCGCCGGCAGCGGGAGTGCAGTCCGGGGACATCTGGTCCTGGGGCAGATGCGCCCCATCCGTTTTGTTATGCTCCAAATTTTCCACCTCAAACCTCATGATTCCGTTCCCGGTACAGCATCAAGCGTCGAACCGGGGAGTAAAGAACAATCCGCTGGTGCCCTTGAAGGCAGCCCAGGGGTCAATGCTTTTGTTGCCGATTTTTAATTCGTAAATCAGTGGCTGGCTGCCCGCCTTGCCAAGCACCTGCCCCTGTGTCAGCGTATCTCCGGCGGGGACAAGCAGCTCGTCCAGATGATAAAAATAGCTTTTTACACCGCAGCCATGTTCCACAACCAGGGTGTTCCCGGTGAGCAGCAGAGGCCCGCTGAATACAACCTGCCCCGGTGCAGGACAAAGTACGTCGCTGTCCGGTGCCGGGCTGATCGTAAGGCCGGAACTGCGGCCGCCTTCTATAATGTATGCACCGTAGTCCAGCAAAATGTCGCCCTGTGCCGGTTGGGTAAAGCTGCCGGTCCAGCGCTTTTCGTGCTCGCCTTTGTTGTAGAGCGGCCAGATTCGTTTGCGGTATTCCTGTGCGGCCTCTTCACTGTCGTCACCCGAAACAGGATCGCCGGCTTTTCCGTACTGACGGAAGGTTACTTCCACCTGAAGCGGCAGGGTACGGTCCCCCACCGTGACCTGAAGGGGATAGACGCCGCTTTCCGCGTTGTGAGCTGCGGGCAGAAAACCCAGCCAGCCGGCAGCATAGGGCGCAAACCAGACATTGCCCAGATCGCACTGAGCGGTGGGAATCACTTCCGGATCACCGCCCTGAACATAGATGGCAAACACGCTGCCCTGCGGAAGCTTGTCCGCAGACAAGGTGGCCGTAAGGGTGCGCTGCATCTGGAATTTGGCGGTGTAGCTGTACCAGCCCAGCGGCTTAGCTGGGCGGGCATCGGGGGCATTTCCCTTTACGGTTACATAAAGCCGGCAGCTGCCGTCAGCAGGCCATGCAAAATTGGCATAACCCTCTGCATCGCCGGAGTACAGGGTCTGGCCGTCACATTCCAGCTTGATTTCGGCATCGGTGGCCCAGGCAGGCAGATGCAAAGCAGCGCCCTGCTGATCTACTGTACCCAGATCCTGAGCACCCAGACTGGGAGCGGATGCATAATTTTTGTATAGAGCGCCCCCAAGGATGGGCAGATCCCATTCATAGCCGTTGGGCTCCAGTGCTGTTTCACCCAGCAAAGGATGTTCACCGGGCATATCGTTTTCGTTGGTGGTCAGATACAAAAAGCCAAGCGATCCCCCCACGATGAGAGCAATCATCAGAAGAACCATCAGAATCCATTGCAGAAAACGTCGCATAACGCCGCCCCCCTTATTTAGCAAGTATGAGCAGTAATTGATCTTCACTATACCACAAAACAAGCCCGAAAACCAGAAAACACCAGGGTGTTTTGCACCCTGGTGTCAAAAATTTTTTTGAATTATTCAGCGTCAGAAGCGGGAACCTCGACAACGGTTTCCTCTGCACAGGGGTCCTCGTCCTCGATTTCATCGTTGAATTCTTCACTGAACAGCAGCTGCTCGTATTCGTCCAGTTCTTTTTCACGGCGGCGGATATACAGCCAGGCGGCTGCCAGAGCGCCGGCGGCTGCGGCCAGAAATGCCAGAATAGCGGCAAAAGTGGATTTCTTCATGGTGATCTCGTCCTCCTTTTCGGTACGGAAAATCTATTAGATCAGCCGCTTGCAGCGGCGCGGCATACGGGCGGCGGGGCGATGGCCCTGGCCCGGCAGCCTTGAGTTTATAGCCCTTATTATACCCTTAAAGCAGAATGATTACAACCGGCTGCCTTAAAATTTTACAGGGGTGTCGGTCATGAGCGGGCGGTAAGTCTTAAAGGCGCCGGGCAGTGTGTAGACCTCTGCCAGCTGCTGCGCATTCGCCCAGACAAAGCCCTTCGGAAGATCTGCGTCCGGGCAGGTGAAAAGCCATCCGTTCATATGCCATTCAATGTGACTGAAAATGTGCTTGGCTGCCGGCAAGGGCTGTCGGCAGTGCGCAGGGATTCCCAGTTCTTGCAGGGCAGCAAGGGCGGCTTGCTCACTCAGCGCTTCTTCGGCAAGAAAGGGCTGCCATAGCCCGGCCAGCAATCCCTTTTCGGGGCGGCGCTGGAGAAGCCAGCCCTGAGGACCGTGTACCAGAAGAACCGTAATCGGTTGAATGCGCCGGGGTTTAGCTTTTGCTTTAACGGGAAAATCCAGCTGCGTTCCGGCGGCCCGGGCCATGCATTGATTCCGAAGCGGACATACATCGCACAGCGGCTCACCGCCGGGCAGACAGACCAGTGCGCCCAGCTCCATCAGGGCCTGATTGTAATCGCCGGGGGCATCTGCGGGCTGATGCTCCAGAACCCGGGCGGTAAAGGTGCGCTTTACGGCTGGGTCAAGAATGTTGCCGTTATCTGCATATAGGCGGCTGAACACCCGCAGCACGTTGCCGTCCACGGCCGGTGCGGGCAGTCCGAAGCTGATGGAGGCGATGGCACCGGCGGTATAGGCGCCGATACCGGGCAGCTTTTGCAGCTCTTCATAGCTGGCGGGCAGCCGGCCGCCATAGACATCCAGCACCATCCGTGCGGCTTTTTGCAGATTGCGCACCCGGCTGTAGTACCCCAGTCCCTCCCAGAGCTTGTGCAGCTTTTCTTCGGGGCAGGCGGCAAGATCAGCCAGGGTGGGCAGCTCTTCCATCCAGCGCTGGTAGTAAGGCAGAGCTGCGGATACACGGGTTTGCTGCAACATGATTTCGCTGACCCAGACGTGGTAGGGGGTGGGGTCCTGCCGAAAGGGCAGGGTGCGCTGGTTCTGGTAAAACCATGCAAGAAGCGGCGGAGCGATGGGTTTCATGGAAAACCTCCTTGTAGGTCCAAAGCATCCGGAAGCGGGATGCACATTCCGGTAAGAATATGTTATACTAAAGCCATTGCGGCCATGATTTGGGCCGCATGGGAAAAGGGGGGCAAGGATTTGAGCTTATGGCATAATTTTTGGGGACATCTGGGAACCGTGAGCCATCACAGAGCACTGGTGTTTGTACATTGCTGCCGGGCGGGAATTCCGTGGCAGGGGCTCTGGCATGATTTTTCCAAATTTTCGCCGGTGGAATTCTGGGCCGGTGTGCGATATTATCAGGGGGATCACAGCCCCAACGAAGAAGAGCGCCGTCACAATGGGTACAGTGCGGCCTGGCTGCATCACAAAGGCAGGAACCGTCATCACCTGGAGTACTGGATTGATTATTCCGCCGGCGGTCCGGAACCTTTGGCGGGTGTTCGGATGCCGCCCCGCTTTGTGGCAGAGATGATCTGTGATCGGATTGCTGCCAGCAAAACTTATCGTGGCAGCGATTATACAGACCGGGACCCCTGGGATTATTATGAGCGCTCAAAGGGACATTATATGCTGCATCCCGAAACCCGTGCTCAGATGGAAAAGGCATTTATCCTGCTGCGGGATGAGGGCGAAGATGCTCTGTTCCAATATGTGCGCAGTGAATTATTACATAAATGAAAACAGAAAGCGGCCTGCCGGCATGACACCCGGCGGGCCGCTGCTGTTTTTTGAAACAGATTACTCCTGATCGTCCAGATAACCGTAGGGAAGAATTTCCACAGCTTCCACCAGATGATCGCGCATCAGCATGGCAGCATCACACTGCACGGTATAGCCGCAGCCGGGATCGGCCATCCAGTCTTCGGGACGGCGCTGGGGCATACAGCGCTGGGCAAGCATACTCATAATTACGCCGCCATGGGTTACACAGGCCATCTCGTCCACGTGGGCATTGACCATGTACTGGAACAGGCGCAGCAGTGTGTCGGCGCAGCGAGCGTGAAAATCACGCAGAGGCTCGGCGCCTTCGGGGGTGAAGCCGCTGCGGGGGTCCATCCACTTTGCGAAATCCGGATCCTTCATCAGCTCCTGCATGGGGCGGCCGTCAAATGCGCCGAAATTATTTTCGCGCAGCTGCTCAATGACCAGCTTGTGTGCAGCATCAGGGAACAGAATGTCGGCGGTTTCAGTGGCACGCAGCATCGGGCTGGATACCACAGTGTCCACCTGCGGATAGGCAAATATACTTTTCAGCTCGCGCAGCTGCTGACGGCCTTCGGTGCACAAAGGCAGATCGGTGCCGCCGCCCACGTACAGACCTTCCAGGTTGCCCTTGGTCAGACCGTGACGGATCAGGTGCAGTTTAAAAGTTTTCATGGATGATTGCTCCCTTTTTGTTAAAGGGCCCAACAGGCCCATACTATCATAATGTTCGTTTGATATGGTAACATTCCGAAGAATAAAATGCAATCCCCGCGCAAAAACAGATGAAAAATATTACAATTTAGTAACAACGTGGAAATTGCATTTTTTTGCCCACAATATTTGGAAGGATACACCAGGTGCTGTCCCCTATATATTGCGTAATAAAGGGAATAAGGCGGTAAAAAGGGAAAAGTAGCACTTTTACGTGAGAATATGTATTTACAAAGCGTTTTTGCTGTTTTATAATGTACAA
>RCNH01000072.1_pt1 | contig 60460 bp, 45 predicted proteins | sample 2041161 | NCBI WGS metagenome assembly RCNH01 (sample SAMN09708215, study PRJNA481090) | Feces metagenome, whole genome shotgun sequencing project. | biome: feces | host: Leptonychotes weddellii | place: Antarctica: Sion Island | collected 2010-03-01 | reverse complement strand
GACATCCCGTCTGACCTCTAGAGGTCAGACGGGATGTCCTCATTTTACAACGCTGATAATCAAAGATTTGCCGTACGTGCCGCCACCTCACCGGCTTTCTGTGCATAGTCCTCTGAATCACCGGCATAGATGATGCCGCGGGAAGAATTGATCAGCAGACCGCCCATCGCATTGGAACCGTATCTGATCACCTCCTCAGCAGAGCCTCCCTGGGCACCGACGCCCGGAACCAGGAAGAAGTTATCCGGACAGAAACCGCGGAGTTCCGTCAGCTTGTCCGCCTTCGTCGCACCGACAACGAACATCATGTTGTCCGGATTCGAGATTTCCATCATTTCCTCCATGACGACCTGATAGAGCGGCTTGCCGTCCTTAGTCGCACTCTGGAACTGATAAGCGGAAGCATTGGAAGTCAAAGCCAGCACGATCGCCCACTTGTCCTTGTACTCCAGGAATGGAGTCACGCTGTCCGCACCCATATAAGGAGCGATGGTCACCGCATCGAAATCCATAGTCTCGAAATATGCCTTCGCATACATGCGGGCCGTGTTTCCGATATCCCCTCTCTTCGCATCCGCGATCAGGAAGATCTCCGGATAATGCTGACGGATATAATCGACCGTCACTTCCAGCGCACGCATGCCCTCGATACCGTAACTCTCATAGAAAGCGAGATTCGGCTTGTAAGCGACCGCATGCGCGGCCGTCGCATCGATGATGTTCTTGTTGAACTCGATGATGGAGCGTGAAGTCCCTTTGAAAAGCTTGCCTTTGACGGCCACTTCACCTGCCGCAGCTAGATCCTTGACACACTTCGGCATCTTGTCGTAATCCACATCCAGACCGACGCAAAGCATGGACTTCTTGGCCTGGATCTGTTCGTATAACTGTTTTCTGTTCATTGCAAACCATTAATAATACTGATAGAACAATGCGATGCTTTCCATTCCGGCGAAAAGCTGCTTCAGCAGGTAGCTCTCGTTCGGAGAATGGATGGTATCCCGCTCGAGACCGAAGCCCATGAGCAACGGATCGATGCCCAGAATGCGCTGGAGGTCAGCGAGGATCGGAATGGAGCCACCACCTCTTGCCGGCACCGGTTCGATGCCGTACACCTCTGTCATCGCCTTGGAAGCGGCCTGATAAGCCTTCGATGAAATCGGGATCAGGAAGCCGTCACCGCCATGGCATGGAGTCACCTCGACCTTCACGTAATCCGGAGCGATCGCTTTGAAATGCTCGGCGAAAAGTTTCGTGATCGTCGCGCTGTCCTGGTTCGGCACCAGTCGCATGGAAATCTTCGCATGAGCCTCTGACGGCAGGACGGTCTTCGCACCGAAACCGGTATAGCCACCCCAGATTCCGCAGACATCAAGGCATGGACGGATACCGACACGTTCGAGGGTTGTATAACCTTTCTCCCCTTTCACCTCATTGATATCCAGGAAGTTCTTGTATTCTTCCAGGTTGAATGGAGCCCTGCCCAATTTCGCACGGTCCTCATCGGAGAGTTCCACGACCTCGTCATAGAAACCTTTCACCGTAATGTGACCCTCCTTGTCAATGAGGCTGGAAATCATGTCGCAGAGGACATTGATCGGATTAGCGACCGCACCGCCGTAATGGCCGGAATGCAAGTCCTTGTTCGGACCGGTCACCTTCACCTCGACATAGGAAAGACCGCGCATACCGCAGTTGATGGAAGGCACTTCCTCTGAAATCATGGTCGTATCGGAAACGAGGATGATATCTGCCGCGAGCAGGTCCTTGTGCTCTTTGGCCCATGGAGCCAATGAAGGGCTGCCGATTTCCTCCTCACCCTCGAAAATGAATTTGACGTTATGCCTGAGCTTGCCGCTCCTGACCAGATATTCAAAAGCCTTGATGTGCATGAAAAGCTGACCTTTGTCATCGTTGGCACCACGAGCATAGATCGCTCCATCGCGGATCTCAGGCTCGAACGGATCTGATTTCCAGAGTTCGATCGGATCGACCGGCTGCACGTCCATATGGCCGTAAACCAGCACGGTAGGCAGAGACGGGTCAATGATCTTCTTGCCGAAAACGACCGGATAACCGGTAGTCGGATAGACCGCCGCCTCGTCGGCACCGGCTTTCATCAGCAACTCGACCAGACGCTCGGCGCAACGCTGCATATCCGGTCCATGCTCCGGTAAAGAACTGACCGATGGAATTCTCAACAAAGAGAAGAGCTCTTCGAAGAAGCGCTCCTTGTTAGCTTCAATGTATGCTTTCATAAGTCTACTTTACATTATAGTGGTTGTACAAAATATCAAAAAAGGCTCGGAGAATCACTCCGAGCCAATAAATTTACATTATTCAGGTTTATTTTCCAAATGCGCAAGCGCATATTTCCGGGTCAGACGGAAAGTTTTCCTTCCCGACGACGGAGCCTCGTACATAGCCTCTGTCATGATCTGTTCGCAGATGCTCCGCAAACCTCTGGCACCCAACTTGTTCTTGATCGCGGTATCCACGATGAGATCCAAGACCTCCGGTTCCCATGTCAACTTGATGCCGTCAAGAGCGAACATGACTTCATACTGCTTCATGATCGCATTCTTCGGCTCGGTAAGAATCCGCTTCAGAGCGTCCCTGTCCAGATGATCAAGATATGTGATGACCGGCAGACGGCCGATGATTTCCGGAATGAGTCCATAACCACGGAGATCCTGAGCCTCGACATACTGCAGAAGATTCTCGGTATCCACCTTCTGTTTCTTTGAAGCGCCGAAACCGATGACCTTGGTATTCAGGCGCTGGGCGATCCTCCGTTCGATACCCTCGAAAGCACCACCGCAGATGAAAAGGATATTCTGCGTATTGACATGCAGGAACTCCTGCTCCGGGTGCTTACGGCCCCCTTTCGGCGGAACGTTCACGACATTGCCCTCCAGGAGTTTCAGCATGGCCTGCTGCACGCCTTCACCGGATACGTCACGAGTGATGGACGGATTGTCGCTCTTGCGCGCGATCTTGTCGATCTCGTCGATGAAGACGATACCGCGCTCCGCCTTAGCTACGTTGAAATCAGCTTCCTGAAGCAGACGGGTCAGAATACTTTCCACATCTTCTCCGACATAGCCGGCTTCCGTCAGGACAGTAGCGTCCACGATGGTGAACGGGACATCCAGCACCTTAGCTATCGTCTTGGCCAGCAAAGTCTTACCAGTACCTGTCGGACCGACCATGAGCACATTGGACTTCTCCAGTTCAATCTCGTTCTTATCCTTGGAAAGATTGTTGTTCACCCTTTTGTAATGGTTGTATACGGCAACGGACAGCAGTTTCTTTGCCCGATCCTGGCCGATGACATACTGGTCAAGGTAAGCATGCAGTTCCTTCGGTTTCATGAGATTGTCCAGCGCTTTCGGAGCTTCCGCTGCCTGAACCTTCCCGTTCACCTCATCGATGTACTCCTGCGCGATCTTCACGCAGTCACTGCAGATGCACGCATCCTGACCCTGCAGCAGGAACGGAACTTCCTTCTCGCTTCTGCCGCAGAACATGCAATATCTGGTCTCTTTCTTGGACATTATTTCTTTTTCGTTAAGATTTCATCCACCATTCCGTAATCTTTCGCTTCCTGCGCGGTCATCCAGAAATCTCTGTCACCGTCAGCAAGGATACGTTCATACGGCTGGCCGGAGTGCTCGGCAATGATGGTATACAACTCTTTCTTCGTCTTCTCGATCTCGCGTGCCGCGATCATGATGTCAGATGCCTGACCCTGGGCACCGCCGAGCGGCTGATGGATCATGACTCTGGAATGCGGCAGCGCAGACCTCTTGCCCTGGGCACCTGCACATAGAAGGACGGAACCCATGGAAGCGGCCATGCCGGTACAGATCGTAGCGACGTCCGGTTCCACCAGCTGCATCGTATCGTAGATGCTGAGTCCGGAAGTCACCTGTCCACCCGGAGTATTGAGGTAGAGAGAAATGTCAGCCGAATGATCGTTGGAAGAAAGGAAAAGCAGCTGAGCGGTAATGATGTTCGCGACGTCATCATCGATCGGCACTCCCAGGAAAATGATACGGTCCATCATGAGTCTGCTGAAGACATCCATGCTGGCAACATTGAGCGTGCGCTCTTCAAGAATGGTCGGATTGATGTAACCATCCATGACCTTACCATATCTGTGGAGCGTCATGGAACTGACACCTTGCTCCGATCTGGCGAATTTTTCAAAATCTCTATAATCCATCTTATGTTGTTTTAGAAGGTTCAGGGTAAAAAAAAAGGTCGGCCGAAGCCGACCGTTCGATTATTTCAACTCGCGGAACTTGTCGACAGAAATCTTCTTCTTCTTGAGAGTGATCTCAGGACGGATCGCCTCGATGGTCTTCTGGTTCTCGACCTGATCGATGACTCTGCGGCTCTGCTCCTCCTGTGAAAGGATGTTCTTGGCGAATGCCTCGAGCTGCTCCTCCGGAACGTTGTTCATTCCGTACATAGCGAACTGGTAAGCCGCGAAGCCCTTGGCGGAGTTCAAGAGGTCAGCCTCTTCGATCTTCACGTTGAACTTGTCCATGATGTAGGCTTTGATCATGTGCCAACGATAGTCAGCCAGGAAGAGGTCGAACTCCTTCTCGATTTCCTCCATGGTGAATTTACCGTCATTGGCAACGAAGAGCCATCTCTTGAGGAATTTCTCAGGGAGAGCGATAGCTGCTTTCTCCACGAGGTAATCCCTTGCATCTTTCGAGAAGCGGTACTCAGCCTCCTGAGCGTACTCGTTGCGAAGTCTCTCCTCTACCTTTGCGTCGAAGCCTTCCTCGTCCTTCACGTTGCCTTCACCGAAGATCTTGTCGAAAGTCTCCTGGTTCAGCTCAGCCGGAACGAAAGTCTTGATGCTCTGGACAGTCATCTTGAACATCGGATCAAGGTTTGCAAGCTCCTCTTTGTTGAGCTTCAGCATGGAAGCGCGGTCAGTCTCGTTCTCGAAAGCCTCATTGACATTGACATCCAGGCTATCACCTGCTTTCAGGCCTACGAATGAAGGTCTTGCGGACTCAGCGACATTGCGGAGCGCTACATATGTACCCTCGACCTTGGTCTCACCCTGCTCGAAGTTGACAACGATGAAGTCGTCCTCTTTTGCAGCCTCACCGTCAGCGAGGTTACCGTACTGCTTGAGAAGGTTTTCCTTCATCTCTTTCTTGGCAGCGTCAGTTACAGTGATGGTATAGAAAGGAACCTCGTCCTCTTTGGAGAGTTCGAAATTGACTTCCGGATTCAGACCCATCTCGAATTTGAACTCGAAATCGTTTCCATCGACCCACTCTACCTGTGGCTGATCCTCTACCGGAAGAGGCTCACCTGCTACATGGAGGTTGTTTTCCTTGATGAAGCTGTTCAGGCTTTCAGCGATGAGGTCATTGACAGTATCAACGAGGGCAGCGGTACCGTACATCTTCTCGATGAGAGACATCGGAACCATACCTTTTCTGAAACCTTTGATTTCAGCGTTCTTTCTGTGTTTCTTCAGGGTCTGAAGCTTGCGGTCTGCATAATCTTCCTTAGCGATCGAAAGTGTCAGCTCAAGGTTAAGATCGTCAATTTTGTTCTGTTGGATATTCATATCAGTAAAAATTTATATTTTTCGTATAAAAGCCTGCAAAAGTAAACATTTTTCCTATAAAATCAAAATGTTATTCCTTCGTTCTGTTCGGCTTTTTCGGATAGGCAACCCTTGCATGGTAAATCTGATGAAGGTAATCCTTGATCTTCGCTTTCATCATGTTCAGTTCATGCAGCGTGATATCGGAATTTTCCAGCTGCCCGTCGGAAATCTTGCTCTTGAACAGATTTTCCACGAGACTGTTGATGCTCTCCGGAGAATAGTCCTTCAAAGAACGGGATGCGGCTTCCAAGGTATCGCACATCATAAGGATGACCTGCTCCTTCGTTTCCGGCTTATGCCCCTTGTAGGTGAACATGTCCTTGTACTCCTCGGAACCGCCTTCCTGAAGATACCTGTTGTAGAAATAACCGGCACAGGTCGTTCCATGATGGGTCACGATGAACTCCTTCACCTCATCCGGGAGATGATATTTCTCAGCGATGGCCATACCGTCGCTGACATGGTTGATGATGAGTTTGGCGCTCTCCGCAGGAGTCAGGTTCTCATGGTAGCGGACACCGACCGTCTCGTTCTCGATGAAGCATTGCGGATTCATCATCTTGCCGATATCATGATAAAGGGCTCCTGCACGGATCAGCGGTACATTGGCATCGATCTCACGAGCCACGGCATCACAGAGGTTCATGACCTGGAGACAATGCTGGAAGGTCCCCGGAGCCTTCTCGGCCAGTTCACGCAAGAGCGGCTGATTGGTATCCGTCAGCTCGACCAGCTTCGTGTTCGAAACCAGACGGAACATCTTCTCGAAAAGATAGATGAGCGGATAGCCGGCCACAGAGAAGAGCGATCCCAGGAAAAGGTAGAGAATGATCATCCAGTCGACATACTGGTCGATTCCATTGACCAGGAGGAACATCATCCAGGTGATCACCAGGGCGACGAAGCCGATGATGGCCGTCACGAACTGCAGCCAGCCCCTGTTGAAATAGGCGAAAGTATACATGGTCACCGCACCGGCGATGAGATACATCACGAAAAGCTGCGGCCCGTTGTGCGAAAGCAGCAGCAGCGGCAGCAGAGCATTGACATAAACGATCCAGACGACCCTCTTCTTGAAGAAAGCCAGAAGATAGAGGGCGATCAGCGTATATGGCATCATATAGATGAACTTCGGGCTTTCCTTCACCATCACGACACTGACGACACCCGCCAGCGCATAGATGAGCAGCAGGTACAGATATTTATTGTACTGCCCGAAAATCATCGGATTCGTGTAATAGATGGACATGAAGAGGATCGACACGAGGATGAAGGCCAGGATACCATTGCCCAGCCACTGGTAGGCGACATTGCCCTTGTAGCTCAGATTGGACTCGAACTCGGCACGATAGGAATAGAGACGCTGATAGATCTTCGGAGTCACCACTTCCCCTTTCTCAACGACGATTTCACCGGCATTCACGACGCCGCTGGTCGGAGAACTGTACTTGTAAGCATCCTGATAAGCCTGGAGTGTCTTATCCTTTTCATAGACCAGATTCGGAGCGACCAGATTGGACAGATCCCTCTTCACGGCTTCCTCCAGTTTCTGACGGGCAGCCTCGGAGGACAGCGGAACGATCTTCGGAAGTCCGGCATCGGGAACCGCAGCCTGCTGACCGCCGAAAACGAAGTTCTTCCTGTTCTTCGCATAATCTTCCGTTACGCGGACAAACACGTTGTAGACCAGATTGCGAGCTTCCGGCAAGGTGTATAGATTCGACACCGGGATTTCCTTGTGCATGTCTCCATAAGACACATAAGCGATCTTGCCCCAATGCGCGGACTCGTCGATATCTCCCAAATCGTTGATGACGCCTCGACCGGTACCATTATACAGGGTATCGAGACACTTTTTCAAGGCGGTCTTCAATTCCGGATACATGCCGATCGTCATCTTCTCCAGCTGGTCGAAACTGTTCGCGGCGACAAGCTCGTCCTTCGTGAAATAAGGACAGACAGTATCTTTCGGAGCCATCCGTTCCGCATGCATCTCTTCCTCGGTCTTGATCAGTGGAAACGGGAATTTCGCGACCAGCGTCTCGTACATCCAAGGCGAACCTTGCTTGAAATCATAGTTGAACTTCGGACTTCTCGGGAAAATGGTCGTGAACAGCAGGAACACCCCGACCAAAGGGATGTAGACTCTGTATTTTTTCGGTAATCTAACCTTATCCATAATCATATCGTAGGTATTGAACGCAATCTGCAGAAGCCGCCCCAATCCTGAGATGGCTCCTGCAGATCAATTTTCTATAGAATCTGCCGGTCCCGGTCAAGCGGCGGGACTAGGCATCAATGTTTGCAAAGTGGGCATTCTGCTCGATGAACTCACGACGTGGCGGAACATCGTCACCCATGAGCATGGAGAAGGTACGCTCAGCCTCGGCAGCATTATCGATGGTGATCTGACGGAGCAATCTTCTGGACGGATCCATGGTGGTTTCCCAGAGCTGCACGGCAGACATCTCTCCAAGACCTTTATAACGCTGAACGGTCACGCCCTTCTCAGAACCCTTGCCGAGCGCGAGGGTTGCCTCACGACGCTGCTTCTCTGTCCAGCAGTAGATTTCCTCCTTACCTTTCTTCACGAGATAGAGCGGCGGAGTAGCCAGATAGACATATCCGTTCTTCAGAAGATCCTGCATGTAACGGAAGAAGAAGGTCAGGATCAATGTCGCGATATGACTACCGTCGACATCGGCATCGGTCATGATGATGATCTTGTGATACCTGATCTTGGAAAGGTTAAGCGCCTTGCTGTCCTCCTCCGTACCGACGGTGACACCGAGTGCAGTATAGATGTTGCGGATCTCTTCGCTCTCGAAGACTCTGTGCTCCATCGCTTTCTCGACATTCAGGATCTTACCTCTCAGCGGCAGGATAGCCTGGGTCATACGGTTACGTCCCTGCTTTGCGGTACCGCCTGCGGAATCACCCTCGACGAGGAAGAGTTCGCAATGCTCCGGATTACGCTCCGTACAGTCAGCCAGCTTTCCAGGAAGTCCGGCACCGGACATCACGGTCTTGCGCTGTACCATCTCACGAGCCTTGCGGGCAGCGTGACGAGCCGTAGCCGCGAGGATCACCTTCTCCACGATCAGCTTCGCCTCTCTCGGTTTCTCCTCCAGATAAGCCTCCAAGGCAGATGCAGTAGCCTGTGAAACGGCGGATACTGCCTCCGGGTTACCCAGCTTGGTCTTCGTCTGGCCCTCGAACTGAGGCTCGGCGACCTTTACGGAAATGACTGCAGTCAGACCTTCACGGAAATCATCAGCCGCCAGATCGAATTTCAGCTTGGAAAGGAAGCCGTTCTGCTCCGCATAGTTCTTCAAGGTCCTGGTCAGACCCATCTTGAAGCCCTGGAGATGTGTACCTCCTTCTATCGTGTTGATGTTGTTGACATAAGAATACATCCTCTCCGTATAACCGGTGTTGTACTGGAGAGCGATCTCGATCGGAATCGTCTTGGAAGTCTCCAGATAGATCGGTTCCTCGATCAGCTTCTCGTTACCACCATCCAGATAGGCGACGAACTCCTTCAGACCTTCCTTGGAGTAGAACTCGTCACATCTGAAATGTCCCTGACCCTCGATCTCATTTCCGTTCTCATCCAGATCGGCGATGAAATTCCTCTTGTCCGTCAAGGACAGGAAAATACCCTTATTCAGGTAAGCCAGCTCACGGAGACGTGCGGCAAGTGTTTCATATTTATATTCCGTGACCGTCACGAAAATTTCCGGATCAGGATGGAAGGTCATGATCGTACCGGTGTCCTCAGCATCGCCGACCGTAGCGACCGGTGCCAACGGCTTGCCTTTGGAATATTCCTGCACGAAAACCTTACCCTCACGATGGACCTCAGCCCTAAGATAGTCAGAAAGTGCATTCACGCAGGATACACCCACACCATGGAGACCGCCGGATACCTTGTAGGAATCCTTGCTGAACTTACCGCCGGCGTGAAGGACTGTCAGCACGACTTCCAGAGCAGAGCGATGTTCCTTCTCGTGCATGCCTGTAGGGATACCACGACCGTTATCTTTTACCGTTATGGAGTTGTCCTCGTTGATCGTCACCTCGATTCTGGAGCAGAAACCGGCCAAAGCCTCGTCGATACTGTTGTCCACCACCTCATAGACAAGATGATGTAGACCTCTCTCACCGATATCTCCGATATACATCGAAGGTCTTTTCCTGACCGCCTCGAGTCCTTCCAGCACCTGGATACTATTGGCAGAATACTGCTGTTCTGCACCATTGTTCACTTCATTCTCGTTCATTTCAACTATAGGTTTATAATTGTTATCTTCTTAAAAATTCAAATCAGGCAAATTTAGCAATATTTTCTTACATATTCAAGCATAACCCGATGGTAAAGCTGCCCCCCTTCTCTGCATAGAAAGGATTCCGCTGGATCGGCTGGAAAAGCAGATTGCCGGCCTTGAACCAGAAAGACAGATGGCTGGTATGCTTGTACTCGAGATACATCCCGAGATCAGCCCAGCCCTTGATCCGATAGACCTGCGGCTGGTCATAGACCGTCAGCTCCGCCCTTCTACCGGTCGCGAACTCACAGTCGATTCCCGCATAGACGCGCTTGTGCCAATTGTACTTGATGGCTGCCAGACCTTCCACTTCCGACGGGGTGAACAAGCCCTGGGAGCCACCTTTGAATCGGCCGTGACCATAACGGGCAGCCACGCTCACGGACAGGAAATCCATTTCAAAGCGGAAATCCGCTTCCGCGAACGTATTGACCGAACTGGTATAGCCGTAAGCCGGAAGCAAGCCCTGAGGTGTGAAGAGGACGGCATCGAACATCGCGTTAGCATAGTTTTCGTAACCGCCGTTGATGTCATAGCTGAAATAAGGAGTGATCCTTCCTTTCAGACCGAGGACAGTACTGACCCGCACGACCTTGTCGTTCAGGAGCGGATAAGTGGTTCCTCCGAAAGTGAAATCCGCAAAATGATTCTTCCTCAGTAAGGAAGAATAAGTGTTGATGTCATTGCCACCTGTGGCTTTCAGGTAAATGTCCATGCCGTTCTTGATGGCCGTAAAGCTGATGTTCACATCCGGATAGACATACTGCTCGTCAGAAATCTGCATCTTCGCCTCCCCGTTATGGATGAGCTTGGAGAATTTCACGCCGGCAGCGATATCCCAACGACCTTTCTCATAGACATATTTCGTACTGATGAAAATGTTGCCTCTGAATGCATCGAGGGCTCCGCGATAGACCGCACCGTCCACCCCCATATCAAACATCACCTGATGCTTGTCATTCACGACCGGACCGACAAAAGCATGCACATCGAAATCATGCTCATGGAGATAATCATATCCTGTTCCGGAAGTCACGTTGTCCACGGCGAAACGATAGTCCGCCTGAAAGTCATAATGGAATCTGTTCGGCTTCACGGATTTCGAGAAAAAGCGCAAAGAAGCATCCACCGCATTGTAGGTCCGCTCTTTCCGCAAATCTTTCTGAACGAGCCCGGAATAAGCGGCGTCCATCATCAGCACCGTGCTCTTCCAATCATGACGCGTATCGATCCCGGCGACTGTCAGGAGGTCATGACCATAATGTTTCATCGTCTGACCATCAATCGTTTGCTTACCGATATTCCAGAGGTTTCCTTCCACAGGAGCCGGAGCGTCCATCGTGTAGTAATTCCCGACATAGGACTGATGTGAAGCATAGATGTTCATCTTCCAGTCATGCTTCAGCAACGGTGACCAGACCAGATCCAGCGTCGGATGCAGGGTGTAGCCCGCACCGACTTTCAGGAACAGGCGGTTGCCGTTGTCGATCTGCGCATTCGGCTTCAAGTCGAGCAGATGAGGACGGAATTCATAAGAAGAGGTATAGCGACTGGTGAAGCTGTCATAGACGAAATCCAGATTGAACCTGGTCAAGGAATCCGGAACAATCATCTTCATCAGCGGTTTCTGCACCTCATGGAGCTTTCCCTCATAAGCCTTTTCCACCTCCACGACGGAATTGATGTCCTGCGCAGAAGCGGCAAAAGGAGTCAACGCCAGCACAAAAGCCGGCAGAATCGTATATAATCTATTCATTTCCATTGTTTTCAACATTCATCATGGTTGCAAGTTTATCCAGACGCATCCGGACATTCTCGAGGATATCATCATTCTCACCGTCACCTGCATATTCTGCGGCCAGACTCTCGTAAGTCGCTTTCGCCTGCTTCAGGTTACCGCGCTCGACGAAAGAGTCACCGAGAATGATGAAACTCTTCGCCAGCCAGTACATTTCACTGGTTCCGGATGCAGAGAACGCATAGACACGGTCTTCCACACTCTTGAAATCACCCTGATCGTAAGCATCCTGAATCAGGACGAAATTCGCTTCGGCACCGAAACGATCCACCGGACGTTCCGCCAGTTTGCGGTAGATGCCCAGCGCCTCGTCACGCTCACTCATGCTCATGTAGGACCTTGCCTCGCAGTACCGGGCCTCACGCACCAGTTCCGGATGATCTTTCTCATGCAGGATGACCGCTTCAGCCGCACTGATGGTCTTTTCAGCATCATGGGCATTGAAAGCGGAACGCATCATGCCCAGACGACCGACACTCTTGTTTCCATGGAGTGCCGCCTCTTCTGACAGACGCGCATAAGCGGTATAGGCATCATTGAATTTCTCCAAGGTGTAGGAGATCTCTGCATATTGGAGGATGGAAAGTTCCAGGAGAGAACCCTGCCCGTCCTTCATCACCTCCGCATAATAGTCCGCCGCTTTCTCCAGCTGGCCGAGCTGACGGTAGGACTCTGCCAGGTAATACTCAGCCTTGCAGCGCTCCGCACTGTTCGGGTAGGTCCTGATGAAGTTCTGGAGGCTGACCAATGCCTTCTCATGGTTGCCGCCGGCATAGATATGCTCGGCTGCATTGAACAGCATCTGCTCTTTCTCCTGATCGGTCTTCAGGCCGCCCTTGCCGATGGAAGCGATATAATCCAGATAGATTTCCGGCTGCTGGAGGCTCTTGTACAATGCTTCCAGGGCCAGCAAAGCATCTTCGGAATAATCCGTCTCAGCGATATCTTCAATGATGAACTTGTAGTAAGCGATGGCCTCGTCCATCCTGTTGTTGTTCCGGGCCAGCATACCCATCTCGAGATAAGCACGGGCCTTGTAGTTCGCATTGCCGGATTTCTCGGAGAGCATCTTGAAACAATCGAAGGCCTTGCGGTCCTCCTTAGCGGCCACATAGCTGCGTCCGAGTTCGAACATGGCATCCGGATAGAAGTTAGCGGTGGACTGAGCCTCCAGCACATTCTCCAGCAAGGCGATCTTCTTCGCCTTGTCGCCGGCAAGTCCATGGGAAATGGCGGACTGATAATAAGGATAGATATCGTTCACATTGAAATAATCGGCAACCGCCTGATCATAAAGTTCAGCGGCCTTGCGGTAATTGCCGGTAATGTAGAGGCAATCTCCTTTCCTGACGAGCGCGTCCTTGCGGTACAGCAGCCGATCCGCCTTCTGGTTCAGATATTCGTCGAACCATTTGGCCGCGGCCGCGTAATCCTCCTTCATGAAATGACTGTAAGCGATGCCATAGAGGATGTTGTCATATTCCGGCTTTCCGAAGAAAGCGGAGAGATTGTACAGTTTCATGTACTGGGCAATGGCCTTGTCATACTCTCCGGTACGGAAACAAGACTCTGCCAGCCAGTATTTCGAATATTTGTCAATGCTGCTGTTGTGCTCCGCATAGAACGGGATCACTTCGAGGCAGGCGATCGCATTGCGGTAAGAATGCTTGTCAATCAGCTGGGAAGCACGGAGGAAATTCGATTTGACGTAATTATCCCTCATGTCATCATCAAATTCATCGATCTTGTCGTAAGCCTCGATAGCAGACTGATAATCCTTCTCCAGCAAGGCCGCTACGGCGATGTAGCTGTAGATTCGGTCTCCCTTCTTCTTGTTCGTGTATTTCCGGAGATAGTCGTAGAAGACGGAAGTATCACTGTTCAGGTCGAAAGCCAGTTTCGCATAGTTGAAATAAGCGTCCTCCTTCATATCCTTGTTGAAATCCGGCTGGGCTGCCGCCTTGAACGCATCCAGGGCAGCGACCTTGTTCTTCAGGCGGATGTAGCTGTAGCCCAGATGATAGTTGGCGACCTGTCCGAGCGAATCGGAACGGTCCTCCATTTTCGAGAAACAGTCGGCCGCACCCTCGAAATCCTCCAGCTGGTACAGCAGAGAACCGGCATAGAACCAGTCCGTACGGTTTTTCTTACCGCTCTGGTCTCCCCTGTTGTAATCGAAATAGACCTTGGCCTTCTCCGGCTGCCCCTTCACCAGATAAGCCTCTGAAATGAAGCGGGACAACTGCATTTTCTTCGACTCTGCCGCCCGGTCAAAGATCTGCGGTCCCTTGTCGATCACGAAATCATAGTCACCGAGCAGGAAACGGCACTCGATGATATAATAGAGCGACATTTCCTGGAAACGGGAATCATCGGCCGCATCGCCGAACCATTTCAGCGCCTCCTGGAAATGGCTGCGCTCGTATTCCAGATAGCCGAGGATATATCGGGCAGCCGCGCTGAAATCAGACTCCTTCAGTCTGTCGATGGTCTTGAATCCTTCGACCGCCGCCTCGAGCTGACCGGACTCCAGCTGCGAATAAGATCTGTAGAAAAGCCAGGCAGGCTTGCCATCCTTTCGGATCTGCTTCTCTGAAATCAGCGCGAACTGGCGGGCCGCCTCCTCAAAATCCCGAGCGTCGAACAGATTCATGGCATATTGGTAACGGATAGCCGGCACCATGACCGAATACGGATGCTTCTCCATGAACTTGAGCATCCTCGTCTCATACCCATTGGCCCTCATCTTCACTTCACAGAAGACGGAATATCCCTCCGCATCGGACTTCATCCCTTCACGGCTGAGTCCGTCGAAGATCTTCCCGGCCCGGTTGAACATGCCGCGGTCCAGCAGCTCGAGGGCATAGCTGAACTCCTTGTGATGGCTCTGATGCTGGAATCCCGGCATTGCGGAAGCCTGCGAAACGGCCAATATCGTAGCTGCACATAAGGCAGAAACCATTCTCTTTATCATAGACACAAATTTTGACAAATTTAACCATTTTTCTATTATCTTTGTATGATGAAACAGGAGAATTTGACATCAGTCCCACTAATTGATCAGAAATGAGCGAAAACAAGACCCTGATCGCCTTCGAAGGCGCAGATATCATGAACGGTGAAAGCACCATCATCTTCAACCTGAACCTGGAAGTCCATTCCGGGGAATTCGTCTACATCGTCGGCAAGGTCGGCACCGGCAAGACCTCCATCATCCGCACCATCATCGCCGAGAACAACCTCTCCGCCGGGAAAGGCATGGTCTGCGGCTATGATCTGAACAGCTTGAAATCCAGCGACATCCCCTACCTCCGCAGGAAGATGGGCGTAGTCTTCCAGGATTTCCAGCTGCTGATGGACCGCAACGTGGAACAGAATCTCCTCTTCGTCCTGAACGCGACCGGCTGGAAAGACAAGAAGGCTGCCGCTGAACGGATCAGCGAGGTGCTGGAGGCGGTCGGCATGGGCACGAAGGCTCACAAGATGCCTCATCAGCTCTCCGGCGGCGAACAGCAGCGTATCGCCATCGCCAGAGCCCTGCTCAATGATCCTGAGCTGATCGTTGCGGACGAGCCGACCGGGAACCTCGACACGGAGACTGCGGACGGCATCATGAAGGTGCTGGACAAGATCAATAAGGAGAAAGGTACGGCCATCATCATGGTGACGCACAACAAGCAGATTTTCGAGGACTATCCTGGCCGAGTGATGGTCTGCAAGGACGAGACCTGCCTCGAAGCCACTCCAGAAACGGTCCTCGACACCGAGACGATCTTCTGAATTTTCCCCTGAGTCTTAGGTCAATGAGAAAAGAAAGGAAACAATTGTTCAGGGAGGTGTCCGCCTGGTTTTCGGCGAACATGGAGATGCCACGTACTGAACTGGACTACGATACGCCGTTCCATCTGCTGATCGCCGTCATCCTCTCCGCCCAATGCACGGATAAGCGCGTCAACCTCTATACTCCGCGTATCTTTGAGCGTTTCCCGGAGCCGTCTGATCTGGCTGCTGCTACTTTCGAGGAGGTCTATGATCTCATCAAGTCCATTTCTTTTCCGAACAATAAGGCGAAACATCTGATCGGCATGGCTCAGAAGCTGGTCGCGGATTTCAATTCCGTCGTGCCTTCTGAGGTTGAAGAATTGGAAACGATGCCTGGTGTGGGTCACAAGACTGCCAATGTCATTGCTTCGGTGATTTACAACAAGCCGGTCATTGCCGTCGATACTCATGTTTTCCGTGTTTCTCACCGGCTCGGTCTGTCTGATGGAAAGACGGTTGAAGCTGTCGAGAAAGACCTGACAGAAGGTTTCCACACCGAAGAACGCGCTACGGCCCACCATTGGCTCATTCTCCATGGTCGCTATGTCTGCAAGGCGCGCAAACCTCTCTGCGAGGAGTGTGGCCTGCAGGATCTCTGCCGCGAGTACAAGCTCTCCCACCTCAAAGTCTGACGTGATTCCTCACAAATATACAGACTTTGATTCATGCAACGGCAGGGACTACGACACTCACCTGAAGGACAACTGGCGAGCCGGACTTCCGAGGGTGGACGGAGCGAAGCGGAGCCCTTTGACCCTCCAGCTCCGCAGCCGGCGTCAACAAAATTGACTTGGAGATAGAGACACCGGAGCTCCCCTGACGGGATGAACAAAAGGAATCGAAACAGCCGGCGTAGAGTCAAAGAGATAGAGATATCGGTTCCCCGGTGACGGGATGGACGAAGGAAATGAAGGCGGACTGCAACTGAAGACCGGCTCCCAGAAATGAAGCGGATCTACCGGAAACGGAACCAGGAGAAGGCACAGCGGAAACGGCGCCACCATAAAGCAGATCACCGATGATCGGCCGCCCGAGCCCGGAGACATGCGCCGCATGCACCCGCAACTGGTGCGTCCTACCCTCCACCGGCCGGAACTCCACCGCCACAGCCCCATCCGGAAAGACCTCCGTCACCACAAAAGAAGTATGCGCCACCTTACCGTGCGCCCTATCGACTTTCTGCCGCGGCCGATCCTCATAATCCGGTGCCAAAGGCAGGTCAATGTCCCCTTGCTTCCCCACGACCAACGGTTCGAATGAAGAAGCACAAGCCATCGGCATGCAAGGAGAAAGTACAGCACGATACATCTTGCCGACACCCCGGCGTTCGAACTGCCGACGTAATGCAGTCGCCACCTCCGCACTCTTCGCGAAAACCAGCAGCCCCTTCGTATCCATATCCAGCCGATGCACTGTCTCCAGCCCAGAGAAGCGCCCTCGCAGCAGTTCCAGAGCCGAGATCCGTCCGTCCAAGCCCGGCACTGACGGCATTCCGCCCGGTTTATCGATCACCAGCAACCAGTCATCCTCATAGACAATACGCATCTCCAGGCCACCAAGGATGGAACCAGCTACCTCAGCGTCATCCGGCCCCTCCAGACCGCGCATCATGAAAGGCAGAAGCACCCCGCACTTGCTGCTGCATGACGGATAGAAATCCCCCTCGCGCCGCAAAGACCCGGCCGGCGAAGCCCCGACCCAGAACTCCCCCATCCACATTGGCCTCAGCCCTTGCTGAAAAGCGAACTGCAGCAGCTTCGGCGCTGCACACTCGCCCGTTCCGCCCGGAGGCACCAAGCCCCGCTCCTCAAAAATCTCCAGCACCGAACGCCGCTCCCCAAGCCCGTTCATCACCACGAACTGCTCGAAAATCCATCGCTGCAGCCGGTCCGACAACCTGGCCCTCTTTGCTTTAAGGTCAATGATGCCGTCCTCATGGGCCTTGATTTCCTGATCCAGCCCCGCCAGCCGCGAGACGAACTCCTGCTTTCTCCGCCGGAACTCCGCCTTCTCGAATTGGCTTTCCCGGACCAATGAAGCCAGGTCTGCCGAGGTCAATGGAGCCGAGCCTGAAACCGAACCGGAGTCCGAGTCCGAAGCCAATGCCTCTCGGAGCTGTTCCCGACGCGCCTTCGAAGCCGCCATCGCCACCTTCATTTCCTCCAGCACCTCCGTCATCTCCTGCTCCAAGGCCACCCGGGACGCCACCAGCGCCCGATATTCCGGCGCCTGCTCTAAGGCCTGCACCTCCCGGTTGATCGCGGAAATCTCCGCCTCACCCTGCTTGAAGCCCCCCTCCGGATCCAGCAGATCGAAGATCGGCGGCACGAAACCCGGAATCAGATTCCGGTCCCCGACATTGCCGGAGAAAGCCGACAGATAAGCCGTATTTCCATCAGGAAGCCGATGCAGTTCAGGTAGTTCCGTGCCTTCCGGGCAGGAAACGACCAGCACTCCCAGCATCTTGCCGGGAGCGAAAAGCCGGTGCAGCTGAGCATCGGAAGCGATCTCGCTGATGACCGCCTCAGCAGCGCGGACCACCAGCGGATGCGGTATGTATCTGAAAGGATTGTTCATCGGCAAGACCTACATGAATCTGCCGTAATTGCGAAGGTAATCCTTCACCTCATTCTGATTGGAAATGAAATCCAGTTCCTCGATGACCTCATCGAAATTCTCCGGATCCACCACATGAGGATAGACCATCTTCAGCAGATCGACACGATGGCCATCGAAACTCCATTCCTCCATCAGGTCCTCGCACTGCGAACAGGTCAGACTATAATGCTTCAATGCCTTTTTCACTCGTTTCAGACGCCGGTCATCGAAACCGTCATCCTCTATATCGTCCAGCAGATCCTTGAACCGCTCATGCGGCATGACACGATGAGAAGGATAGCGGTTTCCTCCCGGGAAGCAATCCGGTCCCGGATACATTCCGCCATCATGGCTGACGCCCACCTGGATTTCGAAGACCCCATGTCCGGGATAACGTACATTCTGATGATAAACGACCCTTCCTGAACGGTCACGTACATCTACGCGATAGACGCCCCTGTCCAGATTGGCGATGAAGCAGGATTCTGCCGGCATGCTCACCTGGCAGCCGTTGAGATAGACGACAACCTCATGATGACCGGAACGGACATGGATACCACGGAGCGGCTGGGCCTGAACACTGCAGACCAGCAAGACCGCACACAGAAATGAAAATATTCGTTTCATATTTTTCTTTTTTCGATTCTCCTTCAAAGATAGCAAGAATTATGAATACCTGCGGACATTTCTGAAAACAGAAAAATCCCTCTGCCAGCAGAAATCAAAGCCACGGACTCACGGCTTCAGTCCGAAACGGACATTGACCTCCACCTGGAACTTGCTCTCCTGCACGGACAGAAGCGCTGACGAAGCCCCATCAGCGACCTCCGCCTCACAATCATTCGCCGCGGCCTTTCCCATCATCCGGCTACGCATCAGCACCGGCTCCTCCTGCTTCCAGACATTGCCCACATAGACATGCACCGCCGGTCCGAGCTCCTGACCGAGCGCACTTGCAACCGCCTCGGCACGTCTGCGCGCATCAGCCGTCGCCTCCGCCAGCAGTTCCATCCCGATCTCCTTCTCCTTCGAGCAGGAAGTCTTCATCAGAGAGACATTCGAAATCTGCTTCTCCCCCAAGGCCTCGATGACCTTGTGCATCTGCTCATAACTGTTCACCTCCAGCACATAGGTCGCCGAAACCAAGGACTTGATATTGGAACGGAGCAGTCCCAGCTTGATGTCGCTGCCCATATAAGAAACCTTCAGATCTTCAGTCACATCCACTCCGCATTCATCCAGCACCGTCACCATCTCCTCCTGCTTCTGCGCCAAGGTAGATCTGCCCTTGTAATCCTTCTCGTCGATCCTGATCTTCAATGTCAGTTCATCCGGAACGATCTCGCGCTCCGCCACGCCTCTCACCTCGATGACCGGGACCTCCTCGGAAGTCCGCGCCTGCACCGATAAGATACAGGCCACGACGGCCGCTGCCGTCAGCATGATTCTTCTATTCATAACATTATCGGTTTATTTTCCAGAGAAATGAATGTACAAAAACTGAGCCGACCGCCCTGTGCGCGAAATTCCTTATATTTGCATTCATGGAAACAGAAATCACCGGGCTGAAGCCCAAATACACGGACACGTCCATTGCCCCGATGCACACTTGCGAGCATATCGTGAATCAGACGATGATCCGGATGTTCGGATGCGGCAGAAGCATCTCCGCCCATATCGAGAAGAAAAAGAGCAAGTTGGATTATATCCTGGCCAATGAACCTTCGGCTGCTCAGGTCGAGGAACTGGAGGCCCGGGTCAATGAGATCATCGCCCGGGAACTGCCGGTCACGATGGAATTCATCGCCCAGGAAGAAGCAGCCGAGCGCTTCGATCTGAAACGTCTCCCGGAAGGCACCACCGGCACCGTCCGTGTCGTCAAGGTCGGCGACTACGACGAATGCCTCTGCATCGGCGCCCACGTCGGAAACACCCGAGAAATCGGCCGCTTCCGGCTCATCAGCCACGATTGGGATGCGGAAAATCACCGCTGGAGGATCAGATTCAAGCTGGATTCATTATCTTTACCGAAATAACTGAAACTGAATACAGATCATGCAGACCACAAATCTCAGGAAGATGACCCTCACGTCATCGGAAGACGAGCTCCAGCTCGCTCTGCTCTGCACGACACCGGCAGAAGGCCAGGAAACGAAAGGTATCCTGCAGCTGGTGCACGGCATGTGCGAACACAAAGAAAGATACATTCCCTTCATGCAGTTCATGTCGGAACACGGCTGGATCTGCGTCATCCATGACCACCGCGGCCACGGTGCCTCCGTCCGCTACCCGAACGAACTGGGCTACTTCTATGAAGGAGGCTGGAAAGCCATGGTCAATGATGTCAGACTCGTCAGCGACCGGATCCGCCAGGAATACCCAGGACAGCCGCTCAGCATGCTCGGCCACAGCATGGGTTCGATGGTCGTCCGTTCCTACCTGAAGGAGAACGATGACCAGCTCCGCAAACTCGTCGTCTGCGGCAGCCCGAGCAAGAACCCGGCCGCCGGTATCGGCATCCGCCTCTGCCGTCACGCCATCAAGCATTACGGCGGCATGTCCCGTCCGCGCCTGATCCAGAAGATGTCCTTCGGTTCCTTCAACAAGCCTTTCAAGCACGAAGGTTCCCCTAATGCCTGGATCTGCTCCGACAAGAAGGTCGTGGAAGCATACGACAAGAATCCGCTCTGCCAGTACCAGTTCACGGCCAACGGTTTCTACAATCTCATGAGCCTGATGCAGGACACCTATAATAAAGAGGGATGGAAACTCCGTCAGCCGGACCTTCCGGTTCATTTCATTTCCGGAGAACAGGACCCCTGCATCGGATCCCCGAAGAAATTCCGGAAAGCCGTCAGATTCCTGCAGGAAGCCGGCTACCGCCAGGTGACCGGGAAACTCTATCCGGGCATGCGCCACGAAATCCTCAATGAGATCGACAAGGCGACCGTCTGGAAAGACGTGCTGGATTTTCTGGAAAAATAATTTCCTCTTTTCCGCATTGTAAGGATATTTTATGTACCTTCGTTCCGTAAGAACAAAACTTGACTTGAACTATGGCTATTGAACTCAAGGATCTGGTCCCTTACGGACACGAAGACGGAGACAAGATCTTCTTCGTGAGAGCCTGCGACCGACGAAGCGACCTGGTCGATCCGATCTTGTGTCTCTGCTTCAAGCTCTACGAAACGACAGAGTACTTCATCCAGATCTACCAGAAATGTGAGAAAGCGTCCTGGATCGACCCGATCAGCGACGACAAGACCGTTCACGAGGAATACCGCGAACTGGTCCGCAAGAAACTCACCCCTGCCGCACTCGAACACGTCATCGAACGGTTCAATGCAGAAATCGAGATTCTGTACGACCTCGAAGACCCTTGGAAATACAAGCCGGTCCCTTCGACCGACCCCGAAACGGAAGTGGTCCACCGCTATCCGGTGACGACACTGTGCGGCAGCACCCGGTTCAAGGAAGAATTCATGGAAGTCCAGAAACGCCTGACTCTGGAAGGCAGGATAGTGATCTCCGTCGGTCTTTTCGGACATGCCGGAGACGACGAGGTCTGGAGCGAAGGCACCAAAGAAATGCTGGACGACATGCACAAGCGTAAGATCGACATGGCGGAAAGCATCTTCGTCATCAACAAGGACGGCTACATCGGCAGTTCCACCCGTTCCGAAATCGAGTACGCCCGCAGGTACGGGAAGAAGATCGAATATCTCGAGCCGCCCACAAAAACAGATACACCATCATGAAAACCATCTATTTTGCAGGCGGATGTTTCTGGGGAACCGAACATTTCATGAAACAGATTCCTGGAGTGATCTTCACCCGGACCGGCTATGCCAACGGCCACACTTCCCATCCATCCTACCGGGAAGTCTGCACCGACAAGACCGGATTCGCGGAAACCGTATTGACGGAATATGACGAGCAGCAGGTTGACCTGGACTTTCTCGTCCGACTCTTCTTCAAGATGATCGACCCGACCTCATTGAATCAGCAAGGCGGAGACAAAGGTACCCAGTACCGGACCGGCATCTACTACACGGATCCGGAAGACCGCCCGGTCATCGAAAAGACCGTCCAGGCCCTTTCCGCCGATTATGAGGCGCCCATCGTCGTGGAAATTCTTCCGCTGCAGAACTTCTATCCCGCAGAAGACTATCATCAGGATTACCTCGAAAAGAATCCCGACGGCTACTGCCATGTCTCTCCGGAACTCTTCAAGATGGCCCGGGAAGCCCGTAAGACAGACAAACATCTTTAAAAACAGATAAGATATGAAAAAGTATTTAGCAGAAATGGTGGGAACTATGGTTCTCGTCCTGATGGGCTGCGGAACAGCAGTCAGTCTCGGTTGTTCGATCCTTGCCCCGGCAACAGTTGTCGGCACGGCACTCGCATTCGGACTTTCAGTCATCGCGATGGCCTATACCATCGGTAACATCAGCGGCTGTCACATCAACCCGGCGATCACGCTCGGCTGCATGCTGACCGGACGCATGAAAACGAAAGAAGGTCTGATGTACATGCTCTTCCAGACCATCGGAGGTATCCTCGGAGCCCTGATTCTCTTCCTCTGCACGAAAGCCAGCGGCAGCGTCATCACCGGAACAGGTGCCAACGCCTGCCAGGCCGGAGTCTCCATCTGGGGAGGTCTCGTCGCTGAGGTCGTATTCACCGCCATCTTCGTCCTCGTCGTCTTGGGAACTACTGATTCCAAGAAAGGCGCCGGCAACTTCGCAGGTCTGGCCATCGGTCTCACCCTCGTCCTCGTGCACCTCGTCTGCATCCGCTACACCGGCACCTCCGTCAATCCGGCACGTTCCATCGGCCCTGCCCTCTTCGAAGGTGGTAAGGCCCTCTCACAGCTCTGGATCTTCATCGCAGGTCCGTTCATCGGAGCTGCCATCGCCGCCGGCATCTGGAAACTCATCGGCACCGACTGCAACTGCTGCTGCAGGAAGAACTGATGTCAAGACCATAAGAACATCATGCAGCCGCCCTTTGGACGGCTGCATTTTTATGCCCAGACAGAGCCGGACTATCCCATTTTCATGAGACGGAACAGCCGCGGCAACGCAAAAATCACAAAAAGTTGGTATTGGCATTGAATCCAGAGAATGTTAATTTTGCAACTTCCAACAAGACATCAATACAAAACGAATCATAATGAACCTGCGCACCGGCCTTATACTTTTCCCTTTCCTGCTTTACTCCACGCTTGCAGCGGCACAATCTCCTGCACGTATCAGCGGAAAAGTCATCTCGGCAGAAACCGGCGGACCAGTAGATTTCGCGAACATCATCATCTACCCCTCTGAACTGTACAGCATGTCCGATACGGACGGAAAATTCACTTTCGAGGAAGTTCCTTCAGGAAAGCTGACGGTCTCCTGCCAATTCTTCGGCATGGAGAAGAAGGACACCACCTTCCTCGTCAGACCTGGCGAGAGACATTATCTGGAAATCAGGATGAAGACGACTTCGTTCCGACTGGAAAACGTCGTCATCACCGCCACTCAGAACAAAGCCGGAGAAAGCACGGCATCCACCATCTCCAGACAAGCCATGGACCATATGCAGACCAGTTCCCTTTCCGACATCATGTCCCTGCTTCCTGGAGCGGCGGCCGGAAACCCGAACCTCACCTCCGCCCAGAACCTCACCTTGAGAACTCTGGACACAGGTTCCGGCAACCTGGCGATGAACAGCCTGGGTACTGCCGTCATCGTGGACGGAGCACCGATGTCGAACAACGCGAACATGCAGTTCCTCTCCGCGACACAATCCGGAAAGACCTCCGACAAAAGCGGGGGCACTTCGGCTGTTTCAGGCGTGGATGTCCGTTCCCTTTCCACTGACAACATCGAATCGGTGGAAGTGATCCGAGGCATTCCTTCCGTCGAATACGGAGACATGACCTCAGGTGCAGTGATCGTGAAATCCAAGGCCGGAAAATCGCCGTGGACCCTCCGTTTCAAGACCAACCCGAACATCTACCAGGCCTCCATCGCCAAAGGCTTCAGCCTGGGCAACAAAGCCGGAGACCTGAACATCTCCGGAGACTATGCCTACAACACCGCTTCCCTGACCAATGCCCTGTCCTTCTATCAGCGGGCTAATCTCAAGGCCCTCTGGAGCGTGATGTTCGCCGGCAACGCGTCTGAAAATACAAGTCTCTCCATTTCCTACGGCAGAGACCGTGAAAAGCTCAACCCGGACCGCAAGTCCAACAGAACCCAGAGCTACGCCAACGATATCGGCTTCCAGTTCAACACGAACGGTAGAGCCACCATCAATAAAGGATGGATGAAGAATGTCAACTGGCTGCTCTCCATGAGCTACAACGACAAACGATCCCACTACGAATCCACCGCGATAAATGCCTTGAACCTCTATTCGACCGCCATGGAGAACGGCCTGATCTATACCAACATCGCCGGACAGACCATCGTGGACAAGAACGGGAATCCGATCACCACGACAGGACCGGATTCCGACATCAAAGGCACCATCCTTCCATACAGTTACTTCTATAAATATGACATCTATGGAAAAGAACTCAATGTCTTCGCGAAACTGAACGCAGACTTCGGCAAGACCTGGAAGAACTTCACGGAACGCCTTTTCATCGGAATGGACTTCAAGACCGACGGCAACCTCGGTCAAGGTGCCGTATATGACGACGAGACCCCGCCTTGGAGAAACATTTCCAATGTTTCCTCCGGCTACAGGAGACGTCCATACCGGGACATTCCCTTCGTCAACCAGCTTGGAATCTATGCTGAGAACCATATCACCTGGACCTTCTTCAGGAGAGATCTCAATCTGACGGCCGGTCTCCGTTTCGACTGGATCAACGGCAAGACCGTCCTGGCACCGAGAATCAATGCCTCTCTGGATCTCATACCGGAAATCTTGACCCTCCGGGGCGGATGGGGCATCACAGCGAAAGCACCGACTGCCATCCACCTCTATCCGAACAAGGCTTATCAGGATATCATCAACTACAACGGCATGAGCGAGTCCATCCCGGAAAACGAACGGTTGCTCATCGCGACGACAAATGTCTATGATGCCACCAACCCGGATCTGGAAATCGCGAAGAACCGGAAAGCCGAAATCGGCCTGGACTTCCATTTCGCCAACCAGTACCGCATCGCTGTCACTGCCTATGACGAACTCATGAACAACGGTTACAACTTCGGTCTGGGCCTGGATTCCTTCATCTGGTTCGAGAACCACCAGTATCAGGTGGCGCAGAGAAATCCGGGCAGTCTGCCGACGCTGGAAGAAAAAGCCGTGCACCACCAGTTCTTCGAAGTCTACAAACCGAGAAACGACGTCAAAAGCCGGAACTCAGGCATCGAATACGAGATCGATCTGGGAAGGTTCGACGCGATCAGGACCTCTTTCTACATCAACGGAGCCTGGATGAAAAGTTCCACCACGAACAGGAACTATTCCTTCAGCATCTTGACCAGCAACGACTACGAACGCAACATCGGTGTCTACAATCCGGAGAAGAGGACCTCTTTCGTGGAAAAGGTAAACACCATGATCAAGGCGACCCACAACATCCCGCACATCGGTCTGGCCATCACGTTGACCGGACAGATCGACTGGATGACCCGCTACTGGGATGAATACAAGAACGACGACATGTTCGTGAAATACATCTCCAGAAAGGACGGTCAGGTCCATGACTTCGACCCGGCCATGAAGGACGATCCGGAATTCTCCTACCTGTTCCCGACCTTGAGCGACAACAGATTCATCGTCGAGCAGTATTTCCCGACCATCTTCTTCAACCTGAACGTAAGCAAGGAAATCGGCAAGAACTTCACCGCCTCCTTCTACGTGAACAACCTCTTCAACCAGAGACCACTGTACAAGTTCAAGTCCTCCGGAAGAATGACCGAACTCGGAATCCCGATGTTCTTCGGTTTTGAATTCAAGGTGAAGATCAGATAAAAGACAAACATCATACATCATAAATTATCAGAACAATGAAAAAAATCTTATCAATTTTCCTTGCTACGGCACTTGCAGCCCTGAGCCTTTCCTGCACGAAAGAATCAGAAGTCAGCGCCATCTCCGTATCTGTAAAGATCGACGATGCTGCCATTGACCAAGCTATCATTCCTGAGAGCTACGAAGTCACCATCACCAATTTCTCGACTTCAGTAAGTGCGACGGCAACGACTGAAAACGGCATAGCCGCCTTCGACCATGTCGTTCCGGGCCTCTATAAAGTCACCGCTTCCGCCTCCGTTTCCGCAAACGGTTCTGCCTATACCATCAGCGGTGCCATGGAAGAGACACAGTTCCTCCAGAATGGAGATCAGATCGTCCTGGCAGTCAAGTCCGCAAAAGAATCAGCCCTGATCTTCAAAGAGATCTACTACTCCGGTTCCAAAACCGATAAATTCTATATGAGGGATCAGTTCTACGAGATCTACAACAACAGTGACGTGACCGTCTATGCCGACGGAATCTGCATTGCAGAAACAATCTTCGCCGAATATGATTTCTCCGTCATCTACGAGTATGTCGTTCCTGGCAAAGATGCGAAAGACTATATCTTCTCCCAGCTGATCTGGCAGATTCCTGGAGACGGCACCCAATATCCGGTCAAACCAGGAGAATCCATCATCATCGCGCAATGGGCGACAGACCACACTACAGAAAAACATTCCGGCGGAGCTTCCGTAGTCAACCTTACCGGTGCTGAATTCGAGGCCTTCTGCGGTGAGAAAGAAGCATTCGGCGGCATTGTCCTCACTGATGAAGCGGCCATCAACCTGAATATGGCTGTCAACGCCATGGGACGTCAGCCGATGCAGTGGCTGACCCCTGTCGGCGGTTCCAGATATATTCTCTTCAAACCATCGACTCCGCTCAGACAGGATAATTTCTGCGTCCCAGGCAATGTAGCATCTACATCTCTCAAGCAAGCTCATGAAGTTCTCATCACTGACGTGATCGATGCCGTACAGACCATCGCTGACGAAACCGTTCTCCAGCACCTCGGTCTTCCGGCAGTCCTCGATGCAGGTGCCATCTGGTGTTCAAAGACCTACTCCGGCGAAAGCATCAGCAGAAAGATCGCCAGAAAAGTGGACGGCAGAATCATCTACCAGGACACCAACAACACGACCAATGACTTCGAAGTGAACCCTTCACCGGTCATTCGAAGAAACGGTGCAGGCGTTCCTGAATGGAATACTTGGATCAAATAGTCAATCAGATTTCATACATGAAGAGATTTACCATGACCTTATCATTGCTTCTCTGCCTGGGCCAGCTCATGGCCCAGACGGAGGGCAATTCCATTACAACCAGACCGCTGACTCCAGCGGCAAAGGAAACCGGATTCAGAAACGCCCTCTGGTACAACAGTGTCAATCGTGCCGGAATAGCCTTCAAGCCTTTCCACCTCAGCAACGAACTATACCTGGACTACGACTGGGAAAACGGGAAATTCCGTCCACAGACGGTCGGAGAAACCCTGCACACGGTCAGCCTCAAGACCAGCGGAGCCGCCATGGTCGGAAAATTCATGCTCATGGGCAACTTCTCTTTCATCAACCGCTTCGAGAAGAACGCCTGCTTCAATACCCTGCTGTATGAGGTAGCGGACGACATGCCTTACTTCATCCTGGATCCGAATCCCAGCGGTTGGGTAAAGCAGGAGTATGATCTTGGAGCCAGCCTCGTTTCTCCGGTGATTGCAGACCGGATCGCCTTCGGTCTCAAGCTCCATTATGAAACCAAGGTCGGAGCCAAGCAGAAAGATCCGAGAAGCGAAACCTACAAATACCACGTCGAAGTCATCCCTTCATTGACCGTCCACTTGGGGAAAACCCATCTCTTAGGATTCCACGGACTCTTCGACAATGGTTTCGAACGTGGAGTTCCGACACTCAACAACTACATGGTCGAGCAGAAAATCGCCTACAACAAAGGACTGGGGGAAGGAATGATCGGCAAAGTCGGCGGCAATGACGGTGTCAAGACCATTTTCTACAGAAGCATGCGGTACGGCGGAGGCCTGCAATACGGCTGGGGAAAGGAAGAAAGCTTTCTTCTGGACCTGAGCTACATCGGCAGGAGTGTGGACGGCTTCGAGCAGCCGACCCTTCCGAAACGACTCGGCTCCACCCGGAGCAATGATCTGCAGGCGGATCTTCAAGTGACCTTCGGCAAGCACAAGAGCAACAAATTCACGCTGAACGCGCTCTACTCTTCCACCAAAGGACTCGAACATGTGCAGAAAATGAATACAGAATCCTTCAATCAGCATTGGGAAGTCATCAGCACCAACAAGATGATGCTCATGAACCACCTCTCCGCCCGATTGACCTACGACCATCTCTTCGGTCATGACGAGGCCAGAGGCTGGGACTGGAAAACCGGAGGTTCATTGACCTTCAGCAACCGCGACGACTGCTACCAGCTTCCTCGCTCGACCTTCAAGGCCATGTATCTTCTCACCGAGGCCAATGGAGGCAGACAATTCAAATTCAAGACCTCCACTCTGCTGGTCGCACTCTCCCTGGGCTATCAGGCCACATTGGACGCCGGCTATTTCTTCGGCGGAAAGAACAGGGAAAGCATGCAGGTCAACTACTATATGCAGGAAAATGCCTACCTCAGCACTGATTTTCTGAAAACAGGAGGCAGAGTCTCATGGACCTGCCACAGAAAAAAGATCAATTGGGTGATCGACCTCCGTGCAGATTGGGCGAAACCCCTCACCATTCAGGACAACAGGCTGCTGTGCAGCGCCTCAATAGGAATCATATTTTAACATGAAAAGAAAAATAGCCGGCATCGCCGCGCTGGTCCTTGCGGTCTCCCCGCTCGCCGGCCAGCCCAGACACTCCTTCGCAATCATCACTGATTCAGAAAGTTTCAGACATTGCGGAAAAGAAATAGAGCATTACAGAGAGTCCATCATCCGTGATGGACTTGATGCGTTCATAGCCCCTGGAGACTGGAACACTCCAGAACAGGTCCGTGACTCCCTGCGCCATTGGTACCGGACCCGCCAGCTGGAAGGGACCGTCTTCATCGGAGACATTCCGATCCCGATGATCCAGAAGGCCCAGCACCTGACCTCTGCCTTCAAGATGGACGAAGAACGCTTTCCCCGCAGAGAAGCCTCAGTTCCATCTGACCGGTTCTACGACGACTTCGATCTGGAATTCAGATTCGTCGGCCGGGACACGGCACAGGCCGACCTTTTCTACTACGATCTCTCCCCTTTCTCCCCGCAGTCCATCAGCTGCGACATCTATTCGGCCAGGATCAAGCCGTCCTCCATCCATCAGGACCGCTATGCCGAACTTGCGGCCTATCTGCGCAAACTAGTCCGGATCAAAGCCCAGGAAAACCTGCTGGATGAAATCTCCTCCCATACCGGTGACGGCTCCTTCTCCAACAGCCTGATCGCCTGGAAAGATGAAACCATCACTCTCGCAGAACAGTTCCCGGATGCCAGCAACGGAAAGAAAGAACCGAAATTCTTCCTCTATGCCATGCACCCGGACATCAAGGACCTCCTGCTCGAGGAAATCCGCCGTCCGGACCTCGATCTGATTCTCTTCCATGAACACGGGTTGACCGATCAGCAATATGTGACGGGACTTCCGGTAGCCATCGGTGCAGATGCCTGCTTCGAACTGGGCCGTTACCATGCGCGCAGCTACGTCCGCAACATGCTCCGCTTCGGCCACACGCTGGAAGAAGCCTACCGCAGCCTTCAGGAGCGTTACCCGGACCTGCGTCCGGAATGGTACACGGATGCCCTCGATCCGGCTATGGTACAGAAAGATTCCTTGCTGGACAGCCGTACCGTCATCGGACTCGGCGAAATCCAGAAAACCGCTCCGAATGTGAAGATGGCCATCTTCGACGCTTGCTATAACGGTGATTTCCGAGAAGAAGACTGGATCGCCAACCGATATATCATGGCCGGTGGAGACTGTATCGTCACCATCGGTAACTCCGTGAATGTCCTGCAGGACAAGTCCTCCTCCGACCTGATAGGAATGCTGTCCGCAGGCTACCGCATAGGTCAATGGATGCAGCTGACCAACCTGCTCGAATCCCATATTTTCGGAGATCCTACCTTCCATTTCAAAAGTTCCTACTCCGAGGAAAAACCTGATTTCTACAATGAGGACTGCAGCTACTGGCTGGACCTCCTCCAGAAAAAGGAGAACTGCTATACGGGCTCTCTGGCCCTGCACCAGCTCTTCCGCCTCGACTACGAAGGACTGTCCTCGCTGCTGCTCGAGACCTACCGTACCTCGCCTTACTACATGGAACGCCTGCAGTGCCTGCATCTGCTGGCCCACTACAATGACGGGAACTACCGCAGTCTCCTGAAAGAAGCGGCAGATGATCCGTACGAATTCATCCGCAGGAAAGCCCTCTACTTCATGGGCAAGGACGGCTCTCCGGAACTGACGGAAGATCTCGCCGAAGCGTACCTGAGAGACTTCAACTCGAAACGTATATGCTTCAATATCGGCTTTGCAGCCGGCCATTTCCCAGAAGGAAGCTTCCACGAAGCCCTGAAGAAAGCTGTTGCCGAAAGCCCGATGGTCAGCGACAAGGCCGCCTTTCTGGAAAGCGTGGAAACCTACTGCACCAATCCCCTCTCCATGGCCGTTTCGACCGCCCGTATCCTGAATGATCCGGAAACGAGCACTTCTCGGAAAGAACTCTACCTGATGGGCATGCGCAACAATCCATACCCGTTCCTGGCAGAACGACTCATCGGCATTGTTCTGGATGAAGCCGAAGATACCGACTTCAGGATCGATGCCGCCCATGTACTGGGCTGGTTCGTCCGCTCCTATAACCGTACGGACATCATTCGTCAGCTTGGACTGACGCTGGAGCAAGCGGAAGACCTGCCGGAAACGCTGAAAGAAGAAATCACGAAAACCATCCGCTGTTTGGAAACCTATTGCAGATAAAAGGCAGAAAATGAAAGATTACAAGATACATCTCCTGACAGCCATTGCTGTCCTCCTGATGGCCAGCCCTGCCATGAAGGCAGAGAGCGGCCGCCCCGATCCGAAGGTGAAAGCGAAAGTGATCCGCTGTGACAGACATGCAGCAAGTTCCTTCGCCATCATCACCGACACCAAGACCTATACCGCCTGCAGACAGCAGCTCCACGCCTACAGAGATATCCTGCAGGAAGAAGGCTTAGGTACCTACATCGTCCATGCTGACTGGCAGAACCCGGAACAGGTCAAGGCCCAGATCCAGCGCCTGTCCTCCCGCCGCCCTGCCCTGGAAGGAGTCGTCTTCATCGGTGAAGTCCCGATCGTCATGGTCCGCGAAGCCCAATGGATGACGACCGCCTTCAAGATGAACGAGAAGACCTGGCCGGTCTTCGAGTCCTCTGTAGCTTCCGATCGTTTCTACGATGACTTCGACCTTCAGTTCGACTACCTCGGTAGGGACAGCCTCCGCCAGGATACTTTCTATTACCGGCTGAGTTCCAGAGGGGCCCAGACCCTCCGTCCGGACATCTACTCTGCCCGCATGAAAGTACCAGCCCAGATGAAAGGCGATCACGATGAACTCATGCGACGTTATCTGGAGAAAGTGGTAGCCGCTCACAAGGAACAGAACTGCTTGGACAACATGACTTTCTTCGCCGGACATGGTTACAATTCCGACTGCCTGACCCTCTGGCGTCAACGACCGGTCGTCTATCGGGAACACTTCCCGCAAGCCTTCACGAAAGCTTCCGGAAACCGCTTCCTGAACTTCCGGCAGAAAGAGAAGATGAAAGACAACCTGGCCATCGAACTGCAACGCCCGGACTGTGATTTCTTCCAGTTCAGCGAACATGGTGCACCGGATATCCAATATATCAACGGTTCCCTCCCGGCCAACAGTCTGGCAAGCTGCTACGATCACCTCAAACGCTCTGTCGCCTCCTACTACGAACAGTACAAAGGCACGGCTGACGACGAGCCCTTCCTTCAGGAAGCGGTGGATTCCGCCTACCTGCTGCCCCGCTCTGCCGTCAGTGACTCCGCCATGACCGTCTACCAGCTCCGGGACTCCCTGGAATTCCGCGATGCGAACCTCTATCTCGATGACCTGGCCGGTATCCGAAGTGAACCACGCGTCATTGTCCTGAATGCCTGCTACAACGGCTCCTTCCACAACGAGGAAGGCTATGTCGCCGGCTTCCATGTCTTTTCGGACGGCCGCTGCGTCGTCGCTCAGGGCAACACCGTGAATGTCCTCCAGGACAAATGGGAAGACAAGCTTCTCGGTCTGCTGGCGATCGGTGAACGTATCGGCATGTGGCAGAAGGAAATCACCTATCTGGAATCCCACCTGATCGGAGACCCGACCTTCAGGTTCACTCCTCGTGCAGAAGATCAGGCCCTGCTCACGGAACTCCATCATGACCTGGTCCATTCTCCAGAAAATGCAGAAGTATGGAAAGCCCGTCTCAATGACTCCCGGCCACTGGTCCGCGCGACCGCCATCACGCATCTCTCCTACTGCGAAGGCAACTGGTCCTGCGAAGCCCTCCAGCTGCTGCAAGGCGATCCTTCCTGGACCGTCCGCATGAGTGCGCTCATGACTCTGTCGACCTATATGGACGAGAACACGGTCGCCGGACTGGAAACCGCTTTCAAAGATCCCTATGAAGTCATCCAGCGTCATGCCTGCCAGATCGCAGGCGCTTCAGGAGATCCTCGATTCAAGCCAATGATCACCGATTTGCTGGACCGTCGCAAAGAACTGGCTCGCGTTCCGTTCATCGGACAATCGGCCCTGAAGATCATCGACGGAAAAGCCTTTGCCGCTTCCGTTGACCGGATCGGCAATCAGGACCTCTCGGACACCCGTCATATCAACGTACTGCGCACCTTCCGTAACAATCGTGTCGTCGCGGCCGCCGCACCGCTCTGTGCCCTCGTCCGCAATCCGGAATACTCGGAAGAAGTCCGCCAGGTCGCCGCGGAAGTCCTCGGCTGGTACGACCGATCCATCGCCCGTACCGATATCATTCAGGAACTGGAGCATAGCCTCCAGGAAGATGTTCTCCCGGCCAATGTCGCCGAAGAAGTCAAGAAAACCCTCAAAAGACTCCAAAGAAAATAATGAAATACCTTACCTCTATTTTTGCAGGTCTCATTGCCCTGCTTCCTGTCCTGACCCTTCCGGTCCCGACAGCCGCACAGACTCCAGATGAGCAAGGTCCGGTCCGACTGCTGGATTTCCGGAAACTCGGCATCGATCCGAAGACCGGAGAAGTCCTCGTCCCGCACCGTACCTGGCGGGCTGAAGCGACCGCAAAAAACGAACTTCCGCTCTCCGTGGACCACAACAAGTCCTCCTACTTTCCTCCGATCATCAGTCAGATCGGAGGCTCCTGCGCCCAGGCATCCACCATCGGATACATGTGCACCTACGAACTGAACCGGCTCCTGGACCGTCCGGCAGACCGTCCGGAACACCGGCTGAGCTATCTCTTCACCTGGAATCTCATCAACGGCGGCATTGACCAAGGCAGCATCGGCAAAGACGGCATGGACATCGCCTTCAACAGCGGACTCATGTCCGAGGCTGATTTCCCTTCACAGACCTCACCATACCAGTTCAAATGGGCGACCGGTTACGACAAGTACTACCGTGCGCTCCAGAACAGAGTCGTGAAATTCAACGACATCACCGTCGATTCCGAAGAAGGAGTCCTCCAGCTCAAGCAATACCTATATAATAAGAACAAGCCCGGAGAATCTGGCGGCGTAGTGATCTTCTCCTCACAGGCGGAAGGCTGGATCTTCAACGACAACTACAACGGTCCATCCGAAACCGGATACACCTCTCTGCTGACCAGACTCGCCACCAACGGCCCTCACGGCATGACCATCACCGGCTACGACGATCTGATCGAATTCACCGCACCTGACGGCAGTCTCCAGAAAGGAGCCTTCATCGTCACGAACACCCACGGCACCTTCCGCCATGACCATGGAAAATTCTATCTGCCATACTGGTTCTTCACACACAATGATCAGACAGAAAACCTGAGTCCGCTGGTCGTCGGCGCAGACATGGCCACCAGCCATCCTCAGCTTCTTTTCAAGGTCAATTTCGAATACAGCTCACGCGACGACCTGGAGTTCCGCCTCGGAGTCAGCCCGAATCCGACCGATCACCTTCCGGTCCACGATTATCAGACATCGCTGTTCAACCATCAGGGAGGAGATCACCCGATGCAGGGAGCCTATGCCGAACCGGCCATGGAAGTTGCTTTCGATTTCAGCAGAAGAATTCCGCTGGTAGAAAAGATGGAGACTCCGACCTACTTTCTAAGCATCATCCGCGCCAATCGTGGCTCCGTGCATGGGAAAGGAAAACTCTACAGCGTTTCGGTCTACGACTACCGGAAAGATGCGGAACATCCTGAGATCCATACGCAGCACTTCGGAGGCATAGAGATCCCGGAAGGAAAATCGGTTTACCGGATCCCGACTACAGAAGCCGAGAAATGCTCCTGCTCACCGGTCGAGTGGCTATCTCAGAACGGGAAACCGGTCGCCGCACCTTTCGTCATCAAGACCGCGAAAGGCAAATATGCCAAGGTGCGTTTCGGAGAATATGACCGCAAGAGCGGAACCTTGACCATCAGATATGTCTATAACCCCAATGGCGGACGCCAATTGAAATGAACACATTGACCTGAAAGATATGAGAACAGATATGACAGCCGGATTACGGCATTTCCTTTCCTTCACGACACTCCCCCTTCTCGCAGTTCTTCTGCTGAACAGCTGCCATTCCAGCAACCAGGAGGCACCGCTTCCGCTGGTCACTGACGAAGTGACCCTCCATGGACTTTCAGACAGATCCTGGACTTATTTTTCTTTCGAGACCGGAGCCATCATCGGCACGAGCACCTTCCTCTCCGAGGAGGAAGACAAGGCCTGGGCTCGACGAGACGACTGGGATTTCGCGATCTGCGGAGACCGGCTCAAGACCAACAGCGGTACGTCCGGCATCGGAAACGGCGGCATTCTCCGTGACCAGACGACGAACTTCCAGCTGCTGGACACCGCCCCAGAAAAAGGTTATTCCACCGACCTGATACAGGAGGTGGAATAACCGGAATGTTTCTATTTACTGGATTTCTTCGTCCCAGGATTCTGGGCAATGACCATATCGACGAGCAAATCTCCTTTTGAATAAGGCTGACCGGCAAAATCCATGAAGAGGATACCGGACTTTCCTGGACTGTACCGCAGATGACGGAAAATATCGGCATTGAGGATGACCGCATTCTCCATCGGGCTGGAACCGGAAATGCTCACATAATTGAAGTACCATTCATGGTTCTTATCCGCGCGGCTTTTCTGCAGCAGATTCGTGATCACCTTGAATTTCTGGCTGAAAGTCGTCGTGAACCAGTAATTGTCCTGGACCCAAAGGCTCTCGCTCTCTGATCCGCGATAGATCGTCGTCCGAGATTCGTTGGTACCATCCGACCATCGTCTGACATCTACCGAGGCTCCGATCACATCGCCCTGGTAATCTGCTCTCGACAAGAGCAGCAGCTGTCCTCTGACATCATCCAATGTCAATCCCTTCTTGAAAGAAGCGAAGAGTTTCTTACCAGGACTGACTTCACGGTCTCCATTGGCCTTCAGATAATCCCCCATGAGCCGGGCCCAGGTCTGAGCGTCGCCGGACTCGTTCTTCATCAGGACAATGACGGTCTCGGTCGGATTTTCCTTCAGAAAGGCATCGATCGTATCGATGGCATCCGCGAAAGTGACTCCGGTGGGAACAGAGGCATGATAGATCATCAGATCCGGAGTTGCCGCCGGACGGAGATCCAAGGCACGCACACCGATCTCCAGCTGCTCTCTCAGAGAGAGATGCTGGCATCGCTTGGAACCGTTGCTGAGGTTACCGGTGGCCGCATCATGCGCTCCTGGAATGGAAAGATCCGCCAGTCGGGTGGTACCGGAAACATCGGCCATCCAGGTACGGACAGGTTTCTTCCTGCGGTTGACCTCGCGGAAACTGATATCCTTCAGATAAATCAGCATCCTGTTCCCGGTCGTACCGAAATCATCGATCTTGAAACCGATATAGGCCGGGGTTCCGTCACTGTTCGGTTCGAATTCCGAGAACGGGAGCTCCTTTGCAGGAAGAACGACCTTGTACTCGACCCATGGTTTCGGATTTTCTGCAGTACCTGGATAAGGATAACCTTCCTTGCAGATATCTTTCTTGGAGAAACTCACATTAGCCTTCGGCAAAGTGACCTTCTTCAATCTGCGAAAACCTCTGTCACCGTTTTTCCAGGTGCTTTCGTTACAGTGGTTCAATGCGATCCACAGCGGCGCATCTACCTTTTCGCTAGATTTCCAAGACACATCACTTCCGCTGAGCAGGATGTTGGCCTTGAAAGTCACCTCCAGATCCTTTTCATAATCCATCTCATAGAAATTCGGAAGCACGGTCTCCACCGGCATCAGGAAAGTGGACTGTGTGGTCGCACTGGTAGACCATCGACTGCTGACGGTATTATCAAGAATGATCACATTTTCCTGACGATTGTCCGGAGTCGTGAGTGTCAGCACCCTGCTGGCCGCCGTCATGACTTGTCCGGCTTTCACGTAATGCGTGTAATCGTTTCTGCCATATATTTTCTGATGATTGCCTGGAAGCACAGCCGGGGCGAAGTCCGGATCTCCGAGCATCTGCTGGATAGTGCTTCCACCTACCGGAGTCACATCGTTCGTTTTCTTCAGATCGGCAGCATTGAGCTGAAGAGCGATTTTCCTGAAATGACCTGCAGGACAATCCATCTTGCCGCCAGGGGCACAGACGACGGTCTGCCTGATATTGCCGTACTGCGATGAGCGGGCAAGAATCGTGACCGTGAAATGTTCACCAGCTTCTATCGTAAACGGAAGGCAGGTGATGACCGCAGCATTCAAAGGCTCATATCGGTCTGTCGGAAAAATCGGATTGGCAAGAATGACACGAAGCTTACTCTCCCCTTTCCGTACAGTAAACGGCAAGCCTTTTTCATTGCCATCCTTCGGGTAGATCGTGAAATCGCCGGCTACGGCTCTCGGGAATTCCATCTCGAACCCGTAGATCTCCAGATCTTGTTCCGTATCCGCAATCCGGTCCGGATCCTGGATGGAGAAAGAGAGGAAGGTCATCAGATGATGGAACCTGAAATCAATATTCGACTCTGACAGACCGTCCGGAAGTGCCGGAGCATTTTCGAGATAAGCATACATCAGGCAATCCTCCGGAATGAACTGACCGTTCTGTGCGGAAGGAAGGCTGTAGGAAAGCGGATCGGTTTCATTCTTGATCTGCTTCGGGAACGGGAACACGGCCTTATAATCATAGCTCTTGCTCCTATCCAACTCCATGTTGGATTTCTGCTGTACGGTGAATGTCGTCTTCGATCCCTCCTGCCCTGCGACAAAAGGAAGATAGATATCAGGATAATATCTTCTATCATTCTTGAACACACGATAGTCGGCTTTTTCAGCGGATTCCTTGAACAGGAGGATGACCTGATCACCTTGGTTCCAGGTAAAAGATTTGTCAGCCGGTTCGAAAGCGACTTTCGTAGCCAGATCATTTCCGGCTGCAGCCATGAAAGAATAACTGTACGCCGGAGATTCATCCGACGATCCTCCATCAAGCGGACCTTCCTTGAGGCATGAGACCGCAACTGTCGCGATCATCATCATGTATATCATCAGTTTCTTCATCGCTACCAGATTTTTACATTTGAACTACCGTTGGCGTCACTGCCGAATGTCATCGACGAATCTTCTCTGAGACATTCAATGGAAGCGCACAGAAGCTGCTCCGGTTCGAATCCGATTACCCGGACACTGGGCGACACATAGGAACGATTGCCGCGATCGTTTGAATTTACATTTACTTTCATCTAATCTAAAAAATTTATGGTCAAATGAGTAGTTTTTCTGGTCTAATTGGTGCAAATATAGTAATTTTTCAAAAAATAATGTATTTTTTTGGGAAATGATCTTTTCCTGATCTCCAGGAATTCCAGATATGGAAAGCTTATCCCCCTACTTTGGCACAAGCGCTCCCTACTTTTGCAGATGAATCAGAAACACATCGAATCATGGAAGCTACTGAAAGAACATCCTATGGCGAATCCCTGGCCTACCTGACCTTAGGAATCGCAGACATTTGCGAATCATTGAAAAAACACCTGATGGACCACGGCTATGACCCACGACAGCAATTCCGCATCACCAGAAACGAAGCGAACAGGATCCTGGTCCAGGCCATTCCCATTGACCTGGGAGTAAAATCCCCGGACATCTATCCCATCACCGAACTGCTGATCGATGCGGCTCCTCACTATTTCCCGAATCACAAGGCAATAGAATGGATCGTGACAGAGCGGCTGAACAGATGAGCCTCTGATCTGAGGATTTTGTTTCCTTAGGAAACACCCCTTCATCATGGAAGATTTCGGCCTGTTCAGACGGCCGTCATCCTGGCTGATATCTATTTGAAGAAAGTAACATTTGTCTTATGATGCCCCCCCCCTGCAATCCAGCAAAATCAAGTACATTACCTGGGAAAAATTTTCCTCGTACTGTAGCAATTTCCGTGAAAAAGACTTAATATTGCAAAATTGCAAACAACAAAAAACACAAACTTTTAATTTTAAGACAATGAAAATCAGAACGTTACTCCTCTCATTGGCAGCCAGCGCCATTCTCATCGGATGCAACACCCAGAAAGAGCAGCTGCCACCAGTACTCTCCTTATCCTCCTCAGAAGCCACCGTCGCTTCAGAAGGCGGAAACATCACTGTCCATTACCAGGTTGAAAATGCAATTGCCGATGCCAAAGCAGAGATCACCGGTGCCCCAGCATGGATTCCACAAACGGAAATCACCGCAAATTCGATCACATTGAGCATCGATCAGAATAAAGATATCACCGCGCGTGAAGCACAGCTCACCATCACCTATCCGAAAGCGGTCAAACCCGTCACTCTGAAGATCCGGCAGATCGGTGGCCCGGAACTGAAATTGGCCCAGACCGTCCTTGAAGTACCGGAGAAAGGTATCCAAACCAAGATCAGCTACACGCTTGTCAATCCTGCTGCCGGTGCAGAATTCAATGCCATTCCAGATGCGGAATGGGTAAGGACCGACCTCAGCGTCGAAAACGAGCTGAAAATCATCGTCAGCGCAAATGATGAAGCGAAAGCCCGCAAGGCTACCGTCACCCTCAGCTACACCGGAGCCCCGGATGTTCTCCTCGAAATCAATCAGGAAGCCGCCAAGCTACCGTTCACCATTGACGTCAAAGAGATCACCAAAAGCGGATTTACTCTGGACTTGACTTGCGAGAACGAATCCATGTCCTACTTTCTTCAGGTCGCACCGAACCGATCCGTCGCGAACTGCAAGACTGACGAAGACTTCTACCAGTACGACATCAATTTCTACAAGGAGATGGACAATTACAGCCTCGGATGGGACGTGGTCGCCGCACAAGACAAGAAATCAGGGAATCTCAAAGACTATGCAGTTTCGTCTCTGGAGCCTGATACGGACTACACCATCTATGTCTACGGTATAAACCCGGACAGCTACCGCCGAATCACACGTGTCGTCCGCGTTACCATCAAGACCCTTGCACCGGTCAAGGTTGACGCCGACTTCAAGATCGACATCACCGAGCAGACCGCCGCAAAGACCACTGCCACCATCAGCACAAGCAACTATGACGGATGGTTCGTCGCCAAGCTCTATAAGAACACCAAACCGGAATACACCGATGCAGATGTCATCAAACGCATCGAAGACCACTGGGTCGATGAAGTCAAGACCTCAGGATGGATCGGCTACACACCGGAGCATATCATCGCCGAGCACGGCAGCAAGACCAGCAAGAATCTCGAGTACACGAACCTCGAAGCTGGCAAACGCTACTACTTCTATGTCTTCGCTATCGATGATGCAGCCCTCCGCTGTTCCGACGTCATGATCAAGAGTTTCGTCATCCCAGCGAAATAGGCATTTCTTCCGACAAATGCAGTATCAGCTCCACTTCTTCCTGAGGTGGAGCTTTTTCCATATCCTCCCCGATCGCATGCAATGCGTCAGAAACTGACAAAAGACATTCTGCCTGCCCCATTGCAGAAGTCATGGAAAGTTTCGGATTTAAGAAATCAAGCCGATTGAATATGCGCAATCTGCGCTGAAAAAACTACCGTAGTTCTCTACGGTACTGCAGCATTTTTTTACTATCTTTGGGGCGAAAGCAAGTCCGAAACTTTACCAGCATGAAAAATATTGTCTTCATTGATACTGAAATCAGTGTCAAGAAAAAGAAGATTCAAGATATAGGAGCCATACGTACTGATGGCGCAATCTTCCATTCAGGAAATCCGGAGGGTCTCAATGACTTCCTGGCCGGAACGGAATATCTGTGCGGACACAACCTTGTCCACCACGACATGAAGTACCTGCAGCCGATCATCGGCATCAGAAAGAATTTCCTACTCATCGACACCCTTTATCTATCTCCGCTGCTTTTCCCCAAGAAACCTTATCATCGTCTGCTGAAAGACGACAAACTGCAGTCTGACGAACTCAACAATCCGGTCAATGATTCTCAGAAAGCTCAGATCCTGTTTCTGGATGAAGTGAAAACATTCGAGAAATTGCCAGAAGCATTGAGAAATATCTTCTATGCGCTGCTGCACGCTCAAGAGGAGTTCAAAGGCTTCTTCAGTTATATGGAATTCACTCCCGCCTTGCAGTCGAGATCATTTCTGGATTTACTCAGAAGAAGCGAAAATCCCTACTCAGATAGCCGGTTGATCGAAATGATCCACTCCTTCTTCAACGGCCGGATCTGCGCCCATGCCCCACTCCTGCAGATGATCCGCCAGCATCCGGTTGAACTGGCTTATGCATTGGCCCAGGTCAATGTAAATGACAGTCAATCCATCTTTCCACGCTGGATTCTCCAGAATTACCCGGAAACTTACAACATGCTCGCGCTGCTGAGGGACCATCCCTGCAAGGAAGGCTGCGATTATTGCCGTGACCACATCGACGTCCACAAAGCCTTGAAGAGATTTTTCGGCTATGACAGCTACCGCACATACAACGGCGAACCCTTGCAGGAAAACGCAGTACAATCTGCTGTGAACGGGGAATCGCTGGTCGCCATATTTCCGACCGGAGGAGGCAAATCGCTGACTTTCCAGATTCCAGCAATGATAGCCGGAGAGAATGAAAGCGGCCTGACCGTCGTCATCTCTCCCCTGCAATCCCTGATGAAGGACCAGGTGGACAACCTCAACTCGACCGGCTTTACCGGGGCTGTCACCGTCAATGGTCTGCTCAGCCCAGTAGAGCGGGCAGAGGCATACCGACGGATACAGGATGGCTCAGCGACCCTACTGTACATTTCCCCTGAGATGCTGCGTTCAAGAACCATCGAGAACATGCTTCAGGCCAGAAACGTGGTCCGCTTCGTCGTGGATGAAGCGCACTGTTTCTCAGCATGGGGCCAGGATTTCCGTATCGACTATCTCTACATCGGAGACTTCATCAGGAAGCTCCAGAAGAACAAGGGTAACGGCAAGACCATTGCCGTATCCTGCTTCACCGCCACGGCCAAGCAGAAAGTCATCAGCGACATCAGGGAGTATTTCAAGGACAAGCTCAATCTGGATCTGAAGATATTCGCCTCAACGGCCAACCGTGAAAATCTGACTTATTCGGTCCTGTACAAGAAGACGGAAGAAGAAAAATACAACGCTTTACGTTCGCTGATCGAAGAAAAGAATTGTCCGACCATCGTCTATGCTTCAAGAACCAAGCGTACCTTGGAACTGGCTGCCAAACTGACAAGAGACGGTCTGCCGGCCAGACCTTTCAACGGCAAGATGGATCCGAAGGACAAGATCGAAAACCAGGAAGCCTTCATCAAGAATGAAGTCCGCATCATCGTTGCGACCTCTGCGTTCGGAATGGGCGTAGACAAGAAAGACATCGGTCTGGTCGTCCACTATGACATCTCCGATTCCTTGGAAAGCTATATCCAGGAAGCAGGAAGAGCAGGAAGAGATACCTCCATGCAAGCGGAATGTTATGTCCTGTTCAATGAGACCGACCTGGACCGGCATTTCATCCTGCTGAACCAGACCAAGCTCAGCATGAATGAGATACAGCAGGTCTGGACGGCCATCAAGAGAATGACCGGCCCTCGAAAGAGCATCTGCAGCTCTGCCCTGGAAATCGCCAGGATGGCCGGATGGGACAGCACGACCTCTGAACTGGAAACACGCGTGCGTACCGCAATCGGAGCCCTGGAAAATGCCGGTTATATCCAACGAGGACAGAATGTCCCGCATGTCTATGCAACTGGCATTCTTGCCAAGAACATGGACGAAGCGGTAGAGAAGATCTCTCACTCGGAATTTCTGCCTTCCGAGCAGGACCGACTGGATGCAAGACGCATCATCAAATCCTTGATTTCCAGCAGAAGCATCGCAAAAGCCGGTAACGAAGATGCAGAATCCCGCATCGATTATCTGGCCGACATTCTCGGGTTCAAGAAAGAACGCGTCATTTTCCTGATAAATGCGATGAGACAGGACGGCTTGCTGGCAGATACGATGGATATGTCCGCGTATATCCTGGGTGATGATACCCAGAAGAAGTCGCAGACACAGCTGGAACGTTTCGCCAAACTGGAAGATTTCATACTTTCCCACATCACCAACGATGATGTCTGTGATCTCAATCTCAAAGAGCTGAACGAAAAAGCGGAAGCCGAAAAGATTCCCGGAACTTCCGTAAAGAACATCCGTACGCTTCTGCATTACCTGACCATCAAGCATTACATTGCCAAGCAGGAAAACAAAGGAGCGAACTTCGTGCGGGTTTCACCTAAGATAGTAATCGGCGAGATGCGCGCCAGATACGAGAAGCGCATCCTGATCTGCCGTTTCATCCTGGATAAGCTATATGCCAAAGCGGCGGAGCTGGCTTTGGAAGAAGAGAACAAGGATGCTCGTGAACTTCAGGTTCCTTTTTCCGTAGTGCAGATGCAGAACACCTACAATGCCTCCATCCTTGCAGGAAAAGCGGATATGGAAGATATTCAGAATGCCCTGCTCTACCTGAACAAGATAGAAGCGATACGACTGGAAGGAGGTTTCCTTGTACTGTACAACGCCATGCAGATCCAGCGCCTGGAGATGAGCAACAAGATCAGGTACAAGGTCGAAGACTACGCCAACCTGCGCAATTTCTACATTCAGAAAATACAGCAGGTCCATATTGTCGGTGAATTTGCCAACATGATGGTCAGAGACTATGATGCAGCCCTGCAGTTCGTCAACGACTATTTCCAGATGGATTACAAGAAATTCATCACCAGATACTTCGAAGGAGACCGTGCGGAGAAACTCAGCCGCAACATGACCGAACAACGGTACGAGCAGCTCTTCGGCGCACTCTCTGAACAGCAGAAGAGAATCATTGACGATGACGAGTCCAAGCATATCGTAGTCGTAGCTGGTCCAGGCAGCGGCAAGACGCGTGTTCTGGTCCACAAACTGGCTTCCATGCTGACGTTGGAAGACATCAAGCACGAACAACTGCTGATGGTGACCTTCTCCCGTGCCGCCGCAACGGAATTCAAAGTCAGACTGAAAGAACTGATCGGCAATGCGGCCAACTTTGTAGAGATCAAGACCTTTCATTCCTACTGTTTCGATCTGATCGGAAAAATCGGTACCTTGGAAGAATCCACGGATGTCGTCAAGCAAGCAGTGGAGAAAATCCGGAACGGCGAAGTGGAACCGGAAAGGATATACAAATGTGTGCTGGTCATCGATGAGGCTCAGGACATGGATGCCGACGACTTTGAACTGGTCAGAGCGCTGATGCAGGTCAATGACGGCATGCGTGTGATCGCCGTCGGAGATGATGACCAGAACATCTATGAATTCCGCGGATCCAGCTCCAGATTCATGAAAGAACTGATCACGCGATATGATGCCCGGATGTATGAACTCGTGGAGAATTACAGAAGTGATGCGAACATCGTGAGATTCGCGAATGCCTTTGCCCGGAACATCTACGGCCGCCTGAAGAACAACGAGATCAAGCCACATTCCGAACATGCCGGTGAAGTGGTGCTGTTCAGACACCAGAGTCCGTTCATGGAGCATCCGGTGACCGACAACCTGATCCATAACGCCCCTAAAGGCTCCTCCTGCATCATGACCTCCACCAACGAGGAAGCGCTGAGAATCCTGGGCCTGCTGACCCGGAAGAACATCCATGCGAAACTGATCCAGACCAATGATGGGATCAACTTGTACAACCTGCTTGAAGTACGCTATTTCCTCAAGAAACTACCGGATTCCAAATCCACCCCTGTAATACTTGACGAAGACTGGGAAAAGGCGAAAAGCATGCTGCAGAAAGAGTACGCGACGAGTACCTGTCTGGAAAACGTCATGAACATGATAGAGACCTTCGAGAAGTTCAACGAGAAGAAATATTGGACTGACCTGGAGCTCTTCATCAAAGAATCCCAGTTTGAAGATTTCTATCCCGAACAGAAAGGCTCCGTCTTCGTCTCTACCATCCACAAGACCAAAGGGCGTGAGTTCGATGAAGTATACATGATGCTCAATGAAACTGAAACTTCCAAGCAGGAAAAACTGCGGGCGCTGTATGTCGGATTCACAAGAGCGAGGAAAAGGCTGAGCATCCATTATCACCAGATCGGCCTGCTGGAACAGATCAACCTGCCGTACGTGAAGAACATTGCCGTCAACAGGACCTATCCGGAACCGGATGAGATCGCCCTGCAGATGACGCTGCGTGATGTACATCTTGACTTCTTCATAGACAAGAAGAGTCAGATCTTCAAGCTGCAAAGCGGAAGTCCGATGGAAGTATTGCCCTATGGCTTGTCCGCCAGCATCAACGGCCGGCCAATGGAACTGGTGAGATTTTCACAAAGTTTCCGCGAACGTCTGGAAACCTTGAAGAATGACGGCTACACCCCTACCCGTGCGGAAGTCCGTTACATCGTAGCCTGGAGAAAGGAAGATGCGCCCGACGAGACGGCCGTCATCCTGCCGGATCTATATTTAAAGAAATAGCCCATGTCATACAAAGATACTTCCCTGTATTCCAGTAATATCTCCAAAGCATTCCAATTCTACAAAAATTGCGTGGAACTGGAACGAAGAAAGTCGGTAGAGAGCGGAAAGCATTACAGCTATTCCATTCTTGAAAACGTAGAAGACAAGAAATGCATACTGTCATTCGATCTGATGGAAGACCCGGATTTCTGGATTGCTTTCCAGCAGAATGGAGATAAAAGCATGACAAAATGGCCAAAACATCTCAGTATTGGCCTGGACATCATCTGGGAGAACCAGAGATACCGTCTGCTTCAATATATCTATCTATACGAAGATTTACAAAAGCTGAACGAGAACACCCATAAGATAGCCATCGAACTATCCATGCTGGAAATGAGTCCGGATGCTGCCAATGATCTGGAAATAAGTATCGAGACTGTCAATGAGATCAATGCATTCATCAGACGATCAGCTCATTGCATATCAGATATAGAAGCCTTTCTACAAGAGAAGATTGATAGAAGTCTCATCCTTGACAACAAGGCTTTCCTGTCGTTGACCGCAGAATCCATCGCTTTGAGTCAGATCGATTCGGAGCTGAAGCATCTTGAATCTCTTCCGGAGAGTTTACTGCTGAACTGTTTCCTATCTGGTATAATCACGAATAATACCGTGAGTTCCATTCCAGAAGAATGCCTGATTCAGATCAATGAGATGGATCCCAGCCAACGTAAAGCTGTCGCTTCCGCTCTAAACAACAAGATATCCGTCATTACCGGTCCTCCAGGAACAGGAAAGACGCAAATGATCATGAACCTCATGATCAATGCCATGCTGAACGGAAAATCCGTCCTGATCGCCAGTAAGAACAACAAAGCAGTAGACAACATCAAAGACCGTTTCGATCTGATTGATGAGCATCAGTATGTCCTGAGGTTCGGCGCAAGATCCACCATACAGAATCAACTGCTCCCTTTCCTGAATTCCTTGTGCATGAAAAAATCTGTCGGAAACGCTGACGACAGCATCTCCTATGAATTCAGGAACAAATATCAGGAAAGTTGCAGGATCATCGAGCGCAACAAGGGTCAATTAAGGAATCTGGCAGAGCTGAAGCAACGCCTGGAATCCTGCCAGAATAGGATAAAGCAGCTGAATCAAGAAAAAGAGCTGATCCAGAAAAGATTCTCGACCCAGAAAATCAATCTACTTCAAAGATATGCTGATGTAAAGGACATCTACGAGATTCCATTGGAATGGAAGAAAGAAATGATAGACTTGACGAAGTCTCTCAACAAAATGATGTCAAAACTTCAAGGCATCCGAAAGTTCTTTTTCAACTGGCTCTGGCGGAAAGAGTATACAGAACGTATCCTTGACCGGATTTCAGACTATCCCGAAGATCTTTATGCCCTCATCACAGAAAAGTCCAAGATCAGATTCATCACCGATGTCAGGAATGGCAACGACCTGATCGAACTTTATAAAATCATCCTGAATTATTTTGATCGGATCATCGATTTAAGGAAACAGACTCATCTTCTGAGTATTAATAGGACTGAAGCCATCATCCCTACAGAGAAAAGGCTGGAATCAGAAAGAATGACCGAGGCTGACTTAACTGGTAAAATATCCGTTCTATCTGAAAAGGAGGAGGCGATTCGCCAGGAAATAACAGCCGAGACTGCAACGATCGCAAAGTCTGGCCTTGATCTGATGAAGGAACTCATCGATGCCGGACTGAAAAGGAAAGACCTTGTTCCACGGATAGTAAAATACAAGAATTATCTGCCCAACAACATACCATGGAAACGTGATGAGATGAAAGAATTCTACTGTAATGCCGAAGCCTTCATCGAACTGTTCAGGCTCTGTTCCGTCACGAACCTGTCCATCAAGAATGCCTTTCCTCTCAAAGACGGCATTTTCGATATGGTCATCATAGACGAGGCATCACAATGTGACATTGCTTCCGCCCTACCATTGATTTACAGAGCGAAGCAACTGGTGGTTGTCGGAGATCCGTTACAATTGAAACATATCTCTGCCGTCAGCCCGGAAGACGAAGCCAACCTCAGAAGAAAATTTGAAGTGGAATATCTTCCGCACATCAGATATTGCCAGCCCTCTCTCTGGGATTATTGCAATGACCTGATCTGCTCGGCAACTACACCTGAAAAGCCAGTAATCTTGGATTATCACTACCGCTGTCATCCTGATATCATCGGGTATTCGAACGAGATGTTCTATGCTCAGCGGCTTGGAGTCAAACTCAAAGTAAAATCAGTTGACCGACATCCGGAAATGGAAGAAAAAGGAATCATGTGGATCGATGTGAAAGGCAGGCAATACAGTCCATCCAGAAATCTGAATGAGCAGGAAGCTGATACCGCAGTCACTCTCGCGACACGACTTGCAGAGAAGTATCCGGAAATCTCTATCGGCATCATCTCACCGTTCAAGCACCAGGCAGAAAGAATCAACTACAAGATTCCCGCAGAATACAGAGAGTCTGAAAGGATAGTTGCCGATACCGTACATAAATTCCAGGGAGACGAAAAGGATGTCATCATCTACAGTCTGGTCGTGACCGACAATTCACCGTCGAGCAAGATCAGATGGATCGATTACTCGACACCGAACCTTGTCAATGTTGCAGTCACAAGAGCGCGATCTGTACTGTATGTCGTCGGGAACAAAGAATACATCCAGAGCCATTCTTCTCTTGACCGTCCTTTGGGCTATCTGGTGAACTATGCCTCCAGAATAAGATAACGAATATTTTACCTGGAAAAAGAGGGTGACTCAAAAGTATCAGTATTTGAACTGAGAGTTTCCCTCTTTCATCATGTCGGATGGCGGCTGTTACTTCCGCAGATCCTCCCCGCAAGCGAGTCCCCTCCCTTTTCGGGAGCCAATGTCTGCGGCCAGCAATCAGCCGCCTATCCTCACGCACATAAAGTAAAAAAATAGCTATTCTTCTGACAATCAGTGGAACAGCTATTGTTTTCATGATGAAAAGATGCTGCAATACCGGAGGTCCAGCTCCGATAGAGCGTGGCCGGCCGCGGCCTCGTGAGCGGCTCCCTGACGACGAAGTCGGAAGGGTGGATGGAGTGGAGCATCAGCGGAACGGAACTCTATAGGAGCGACCTCCGCACTTGCCACGCCATATTACATAGAAAACCGGATCAAAATTACTTTTGACCCGGCCTATTTTCTGTGGAGAATACGAGAGTCGAACTCGTGACCTCTTGCATGCCATGCAAGCGCTCTAGCCAACTGAGCTAATCCCCCATCTGTCTTGCAAAGTTAGGATTTTTCCGCAAAACTCAAATACCCTTTCAGAAAATTCAGTATATTTGAAGGAACAAATCACATAAACTTATTTCAATATGAAAAAACTGGTATTTCTGATTATTGTCGCGATCTGCAGTTCACTTTTCGCCTCCAACTACAGTGCATGCGCCCAAGTCCAGTATGACATTCCGGAAGCCTTCAATCTTTATCTTGACAGCGGACAACCTGCCGAAGGCATCGTTCCAAACATGATGTACCGAGATTTGAAAAAGATATACCGACACAACAACTACGTTCCCTGCTTAGGAGACCGTTACAATCCTACATTATGTGCCGTTGCTTCTTTCTTCATCCCTGGACTCGGACAGATCATCAGTCATCAGAACCGTCGAGGTGTTGCCCATTTGGCCTCAGCCCTCACTTTCGCGGCAATCTCAACCATTTCCGGAGGACTCAGTTACTTGTACCAATCTCAGGAAATGATTCTCGCCTCAGTTCTAGCCAGCTGTGTCGTCCTATCGCTGCAGATCTCCTCTTGTGTCGATGCGGTACGTGTCGCAAAAGTGATGAACATGTATGAAAGAGATCTCAGGAAAAAGAATATCATCGAATTCAATCTCCACCCTTCCGTAGACCTGATGCGCAGCTCCACCGGCCAGATTCCTGTAGTCGGAATGTCCATGGGACTCAATTTCTAAGGAGCTGACAGATAAGAGTGCATCCGTCTCAAAAGTCGGCACAGCAGCGTCACCGTAAAGATGGTTCCCTACCACAAATATCCTGAGCTCTCCAAGACTCACGAAATGGCCAGGGAAGAAATGGATAGGATCAGGAGGAATTATTAAATAACCAAACAATTAAAACTTAATAATGATGACTTTTGATGAAGGAACTTTATTAGCCGCAAGAGCACAACTGATCGAAGATGAAATTTCGTTCATCGTCCCTGCTGACCAATATGACATCAGCGAAGACTACAGACTGCTCATACCTTATTTGAAACACGATAAATTCGGATTTCTTAACAAGAATGCAGAATATGTAACTGACGCCATTTATGACAGGATCAATGGTAACATCCTATCAGATTCGGATTTAATAAAAGTCGGAATAGATTACGCCCTGGGATATAACCGGAAAAATTCAGATCCATGGACAGGCATAAGAACCCAATGGGATTATTGAATTCTAAAGGTCAGACCATTGTAGAACCAGAATATCATGATATAATCATTTCGGATGACAATAAATTGATAACCTTACGTAATCTGCAAGATGAATATTCTGTTATAAATAGAGAAGGGGTAGAAATTGTACCTCCCGGAAAATATTCCTATATTGATGGATTCTGGAAAGGTATTTGCCGGGTTAACTGTACAAACCATCCTTCCCCAACAAACCCCCTTGAACAATTCGTTCGACATTGGGGAATCATAAATCAAGAAAGAGGAGTTATCTTACCCGTCGAATATGATAGAATATGGAATTTCTATGGGAAAGATAGAATTGATACTCAAATTAGTAAAAATGATATCAGTCAACAATATACTCTACCCTACTTTAATTCAAAGAAATAACATATAATTATAAATAATTCAAACATTAAAATTTAGAAATATGAAAAAGGTATGGATTTTTTTAGGAGGAATGCTGACAGGAGGTATTCTGACATTTTTGATAGTACTGCTGATCGGCATATCCATAAACAATAACAACAATAAAAGCCTTGATGGTGCAATCTATTTTGAACAGCCGAAAGAAACCATCACATCGTCTGATCTAACTGTTTTCCAAACTCTTGATAAGGATTTCGCATTAGTCAAGCCCTATACCACATATGGATTCACCAATGATTTATATCTACTCTATAAAGATGATGCCTATTTTTATGATGACCAACACATCAACACCCCCGCAAATGTCGTCTATAAAGAAATAGGACGTTATACATATACGACACGGAATGACACCTATAAGACGGTTCCGATAATTCAGGCATTTAAAAAGTAGATAAATCAAAAAAGAGGGTACCCCATCGAAACCAAATGCTCAGACGGAGGTCTCCGGATTAGCAACCACTTCCGATGAACTTCCAGAGGCCTTCATTCAGACTGCAGACAACGTCATATGTATGACCTGGAAAGTGCAAAACAGACAATTCGAAGAAGAAAGAAGAATCACCAACCATTTCAAATCCGTATTCCTAGTTTTGCCAGCAATTCGATATAATTATCCTGGGCGGTCAGACAAGTATCACGGAGATATCCTCTTTCGTGATTCCATTCTTTCAAGCCTCTATAATAGAACAGCCTCAGATCTTCTGTAATGATGAAAGGTATATGACCGTTGAGCAGGCATTCCTTGAACAGGATAAGCCTTCCCACACGACCGTTCCCGTCCTGGAAAGGATGGATGCTTTCAAATTTCTGATGGAAATCCAGAATATCATCGAATGATTTCACGGCTACCGAACTGTACTCTTTCAAGAGCGTCCGCATAGCCTTGTGGACCTCTTTCGGAGGGCAAGTCTCGTTACCTCCCACAACATTGGGAAGTCTCTTGTAATCCCCTGTCACGAACCAGTCCTTCCTGCTGTCGGAAGTTCCGGACTTCAGGATCGCATGAAGTTCCTTGATGTATGCTTCTGACAACTTGGCTGTGCAAGTATCAATGATATGGTCAATGCATCTAAAATGATTGACCGTTTCCACGATATCGTCCACATTCACGGCATCATCCGTAATGCCAATGGTATTGGTCTCAAAGATATAGCGAGTCTGCTCATGAGAGAGACGGCTACCTTCCATGTGATTGGAACTGTAAGTCAGGTCGATCTGCGTCTGATGATAGATGCTGCCCTTGAGCTTGCTGTCCTTCTGCTCCCTGAGGATGGCCAGCAAAGGAGAAACTCTTGAAATCCTCTTGTTGGAGCGATCAGGAATTGACGCATCTTCCGGGATGTTCCAGGTCTTCCCGACCAGATAGGCCCCAGCCATCTTTCCGGTCGAACACCAGTTCCGGACAGTCCTCTCTGAAACCTGATGAAGATCTGCAAATTCTTTGACTGAAATATAAATCATGACATTATCTCCTTATCTATCGGCAAACTATTCTTGAAATGCTGTACAAATATAGCGATTTCTTGCCGATATCGGCAAAGTGTGTCAAAAATCGATAAAAAACATTCAGCTTACCCCCTTACATTGGCACAAGCCCTCTTTATCTTCGCAACTGTATTCAAGAGGAGTTCTTCTTCCTCGATATCATTGACCTAAAAACATACAACTATGCACTTAGCGACTAGACTAGTAAAAGCAGAGGTGGGCGGCGAATGCAGGTTCATCGCCGAACTGGAGGAAGGCAGATATCTGGTATCCTCAGCGCCCGAAGTTTCAAATTCAGACAATAATGACATTCAAGCTGTCGATGGTGTAAGGTTCTTTCTTGTAGAGAATGAATCTGTCAGAGAAGCCAATGAGAATGAAATCCGATTGGGACATCATCCTACGTTTATGAAACACATCAGAGATCTGGAATCAGATGACCATACTATTAATGAATTGCTTGAAAAATACAGATTTCAACAAACTGGAGTAATAATGAATCATCATGATTCCTCCGATGAAGACGAAAGACTTGCAATGAGGAAATATGTTGATTGGGTAAATGACGGTAAACCGACAGGCATCTGGTCCAATCAGGAGTTCTACGCAATCCAGAGGGGCTATTTCGGCCGGATCGTCTATGATCTGGAGTAACAGGAAGAACTCTTCCCGGGCGAGGCGGAGCATTGCATGGAGGTTAAGATAAATCTTAATGCAAATAAAACTAAAGAGTTCCCAGTACTCAAAAGGACTCCGGGAACTCCATATTATGCATAATTCAATGATTACTCCATTATTTATACAGTGCGGTGTATTCAGAAAAAGCAGCCATGATTTTCTGTGAGGTGGTGTTCAAAAACTCGAACAGTGCTGGACGATCGTCTGAGTTCAAATACGATAGTTCCGAATTATCAATCCTTATTCTACTTGTAATAAGATCATCCATACGCTGCCATGAAAGTTCAAAGCCAATTTTTTCATGAATCTTCTCTTTATAGGATAATAGAAAATCAAAGATCTTTTTATTCTCGATTTTTTCTCCACTATTTATGTAGACTTCTACACGTGAGAAAGAATTGTAAATACAAACATTCAATGAAAGTGCTGTTATACCCTTGATGCTTTTTCCGAGCCAAGAGTCTGTTGTTCCCGAAGAACTACTATACAATCCTTTATGAGATTTACTGTAGTCTATAAAATCGGCCCAGAATTCTTGGCGGGCAGTGTGACGAACTTTTGTTGCCTCAGCGCTTTGAGTTTCATCTTGTTTCTTGCTCGCGATTTTTATGGTATATTCGTCTGCATCTTTAATCGGAATAATCTGATCAAAATCCAAGAAGACCCTTCCTCCATACTGGAAAGGAGTAACTTTAAAACATTTAATCTTCAATCCAAAATCCAGAAGCCACATAACAGAGGATGTCACCTCTTTTCTGAAATTCGCAGCTACGAAAATTATACGTTGGCTATTACCGACATTCAATTCTATATCTGTTATATCCTTACCATTATAGAATTCTGAAATGGAATCTACAGCGGATGTAGTTGAACCCAAATATTTCTGATAGATGTCTATAACATCCTGTTTGGATAAACTAGAACAATATGAAGCATATTTAATAGCCTGCCATGTCACATCACGCCCAGAGTCATCGAGCTTATTTTCAATAATGACAAGATTGCCATTTTTATCTAAAGCCAGAAGATCCAACCTCTCTCGAGTATCAGAAAAACCATCAAACTCTTTCTGAATGATTAACAACTCCTCTCCGAGTGAATCCGGTTGCTTGGCAATCCATTCCTGTAGATTTCTTCTCTCCTCCAGCCCTAACTCCTTAAAAGAGCATTTCTTCACTTCTTCAAGACTATTGGTTTCGCTATTGAAAATATACATAAAGAATAATTTTTAAGTTTTAGTTTTGTAAATATACTGAATCATTAAAAAATTAAAAATAAATAACTTGAGATATGTTTGAGCACTATGAATAAATAAATTCATAGAAAATGAGAAAAATCAATTTGATGATATTTCCAGTTATATTAATTATATTTGCTTCCAAAGCAATTTTTTTCATGGAAGACATAAATAAAATTAAAGTAATGCTTGTCGAAAAAAAACGTACAAGCAAATGGTTGGCAGAACAACTGGGCAAGAACCCTGCAACTGTATCCAAGTGGTGCACCAATACGTCACAACCCGACCTGCAGACCTTGACAAAGATTGCAGAGCTTCTTGAGGTGGATACCAGAGATTTATTGAACAGTAGATTGTCTAACGAGTAATAACATGGCACTTAGAATTAAAAGCGATTATATGTCTTTGACAGGCTGCCCATTCCTATTCTATGAGTTCAAGCGCATGCTGCCATTACTCATGGATCCGGAAGCTGACCGATTGGTCAAAGAAGAAGTCCAGAACAATCAGATTCTTCAGATCAACTCCCCCACTTCCAGGGACAGGTTTGCTTACGAGTTCAAAAGAAGATATGCATCACTGCCAGAATCATTCTGGAAAGAATGGATGAATTGGAGTGAAGAAGGACAGAGACTGGGATTGTTCTATGCCATTCTGAAAACATACAAACTGGCTTTTGACATCCATTTCAATGCGACTATCAAGAAATGGAACTCAGTCGATCCTAGCATGTCTAAAGCAGAAGTATTGATGGAGATGAATGAGATTGCATCTCATGAACCATACGTCGACAGTTGGTCTGATAAGACCAAAAGCAGAAGTGCCGATAATTACATCACAAATCTTCGTCAAGCAGGTTTAATGGCCGAAAAATCGAATGAACTTAAATGTGTCCATTTATCAGACTGTGAGGCGGAATATTTCATCAGGACCGGCGAAGAGTGGTTCCTGACTGCAAGCCTGATGAAACAGTACGAAATCAATGATCTTAAAGAGAGATTGAAATGAAAAGCATGACCATACCAGAGTTGTACGATTATCTGTGCTCTCCTCAATTCAGAGATGAGAGAAGCGGCAACATCTTCTACAACTACTACATATATCAGTATCCGGCAAAGAACGAATACGATATGCGCCGGCAGATACTTGAATTCAAAGAAAAGCTCGAACGACCGGCAAACTTCATCAATGCACTAGTTCTTGATCTCTTTACGGTATTCTGCGAATTCCTTAAGAAAGAAAAATTCGGTGACCAGTCCTTGCTGGATCTGACATTTGAGGAAGAAGAGACCGTACCGAACGATGTCATAAACGAGCTTTCTCATGAAGCGAACAGTGATGAGTTCCTCATGTACGTTCATGACAAGATTATGGAACACATCAATTCCAATGACGGATATAAGCACCCTTATGTCTTCGTGCATGGTATCGGTAAGATGTTTCCATATCTTAGATGCAATGTCTTTCTGACCAGTTATGAAAAATACAACGACACAGACAAATACAAGATCATCCTTTTCTACCCAGGACACTACGAAGGAAATACCTTCTCTCTGTTCGACACATTGCATGATGACCATACGTACCGTGCCACATTATTAGTAAACGAATAATTTCAAGATATATGAAATTCAGAGACTTATACCTCAAGGGACTTGACAGGACAGTCAACCCAGCAGTTTCCGCATCAGACCTCAATGAGGAGACCATCAATGTGGAAATCAATGAATACGTTTTCACGAATGAGATTATAAATAACCTATACAAGATTCTCAATAATATCAGAGAGAATCAGGGAAGCCATACAGGAATATGGATCAACGGATACTACGGTTCCGGAAAATCCCATTTCCTGAAATATGTCAATTACTGTCTCTCAAAAAAACATGGCGCAGAAGCCCTGAAGAGGCTCAGAGATGCTGTCGCAGAAAGAGAACCGATGGAACTTGATGTCGAGGTCGGAGAATTGGACAACCTCATCAGATGGTATACCAACAATGCGACCATTGACAGCATCATGTTCAATATCGGTACCGTTCATGACGCGAACAGCACCCAGAAGACTGTATTCACTCAGGTTTTCTGGAACGAGTTCAATGGTATGCGCGGTTTCAACAAGAACCACCTTGCTTTGGCCCAATATCTTGAAAAGGCATTGGAGGAAGACGGGAAATACGAAGAATTCCTCGAATACGTAAAGAACAAAGGATACGACTGGAAAAGGAGCATCCACAGATTCAGCGGTGCCAAACTAGACCTTGCACTGCAGATGGCATCTGAGGTGGACCCTCATATCTCCATTGATGTCATCCGAGAAAGGATCAAGAACAACGACATCAATATCAGCGTCGAGTCTTTTGCTAACGAGCTTAAAGAATACATCGACCAGAAGCATGACAAGAATTACAGGATCGTGTTCTTCGTCGATGAGATCAGCCAGTTCATTGACGGCCGTACCGAAGTCCTTCTCCAACTGCAGGAGGTCGTGACAAGAGTCTGTGAAATATGTAATTCACAGGTTTGGTTCGCCTGTACAGCGCAACAGGACCTCTCACAGGTCATTCAATCCTGCAACATTGCCGAGACGAACGAGAACTACGGCAAGATCATGGGACGATTCGAAGTGAGAGCATCACTCCAGGGTACCAGCCCGGAATACATCACCCAGAAACGTATCCTTGACAAGAAAGGTGAGGTGGAGATTGAACTTGAAAACATCTATAACCAGGAAAAAGCTAAACTGGATGCACAGTTCGTCCTGCCTACGACATATCAGGCCTTCAAGAACTGTCAGGACTTTGCGGCTTATTACCCATTCGTACCTTACCAGTTCCAGCTCATCATGAAGGTGCTTGACTCCTTCACCAAGATGAACTATGTCGACAAGCAGGTAAAAGGTAATGAACGTTCATTGATCAACATCACCTATTCCATCGCCAAGGAAACAGCAGATCAGGACCTCGGAGAATTCGTTCCTTTTGACAGATTCTTCGGTGCTATGTTCCAGGGCTCCATGCAGCACCTGGGACAGAAGGCTATCGAGAACGGTAAAGCCGCCGTCAGAATCATCGACGATCCTAAAGAACAGGAATTCTACCAGAGAGTCCTCTATGTCCTATTCATGATCTGCAATCTGGCTGAAGAAGACAAGCAGCAGTTCTCTGCAACGATCGACAATATTGTCACCCTGCTCATGACCAAGATAGATGCGTCAAAGGCATCCATCAAGAACGAGGTTGCCAAAGTCCTTGATTACCTTGTGGGCAAAGCCGTCATCAGAAGAGTAAAGACAGAGACTGGAAGCGAAATCTACGAATTCTATACAGAGGAAGAGTCTAAAGTTGCGCAGATCATCAGCAACCAGCAGGTTGACAGCAATACTTATAGCGATGAATTGAGAAAAATCATCTTCTCATATTTCAACAACCCTGGAAACAAGGAAACTTATGCGACCAGGTCTTTCAGCGTAGGAATCAACATAGAAGGAAGAACATATCTTTCCAACAATCCGGACATTTATGTTGACTTCATAACAAATTCAAGCGTAGACACTGCTGAACAGTATGCATTCACCAATGACAGGAGCCACCTGGCTTTCTTCATGTACCCTCAATTCATTGAGGACAACGAGTTGAGAAGCAACTTCATCTACTACTGCCGTGTTCAGAAATTCATGCAGGAAAGTGCGATCAGCGAAGAGCGGGAGAAGACAAAGGCAATCTTCAGAGAGAGAGCCAATGAATTGTACAAACGGGACATCGAGCCTCGCTTCCAGCATATTCTAGATACATGTCCTATAGTATCTGGTCAGAATGCACTGACAGCATTTGAGACGGGAACCGCAAAAAGAGCAGAGAGGTACAAAGCGATGATAAACTACCATCTCAGCAATCTATATCAATATGCCAGCATGGTGAATGTTCCGGAAGTGCCAAAAAATCAATACGATCTCAGCAAGAAGATTACCAGACCGATTGAGGAAACCCTCATTGAAGTTCCCCTCTCTGAAATCGAGAAAAAGGTTCTTGAATACATGAAGAAAACGGAGCATGACATCACTGTTGCTGATGTTACCAAGAACTTCTCTAAAGTTCCATACGGATGGTCAGAAATCGCAACCATATATGTGATCAACGAACTGGTGAGAAGACATCTCTACAGCTTTGAATTCAACAGGAACAGCAACATCACAAAAAGTGAGATTGCAAACAATATCGTTAAGGAGCAGGCTAAATTCAGCATTGTCAAGGCGAGAGCCATAGATCAGAAAATCCTCAATGACTTCATCGACAGTTGGAAGCATATCTTCAACGTCATGGATGTCAAGGGATCCAATGATAGCACTGAACTGTACAACGAATGCCGTGAAAAACCGGATTCTGCATTGAACAAACTTACAGGTAACTACAGAAAGCTTTCTCATGACCTCGGTGAAGTTCCTTTCAGACATATTATTGACGAAGCGATTGAACTTCTTGAGAAATGGTATAACATCAGGGATCATAAGATTTTCTTTGAAACCATCACCGCTGCCAGAGACGAAGCAAGTCTCCTGTTCGACAGATGCAAGAACATCAATTCCTTCCACCACGATAATTTCTCTAATTACAAAATGATTAGAGCGTTCATCACTACCAATAATGACAATTTCACATTCATCAATGAAGATTGCCTGGAAGCCATTGATACGATAAAGGAAATCATGGATGACGAAGAGCCATGGTCAAAGCTTCCGTCATACATGAAGATCAAACGTCAACTTGAAACAAAGTTAAAGGAATTCAAACATCAACTGGTTGAGAAAATCAGCGATGAGTATGGGAAGAAATTCGATGAGCTGGAGAATTATGCAAAATCGGTAAATGTAAATCTGAATGCATTTGCAAATAGAAATGCGACCATTGCATCACTTACAAATACAGACAATTTCTATGCTCTTCAAAATGCACTGCAGAATGTCAACAGGTTCTATGAAACAGAATTCAACAGAATCAATACCGCCATTCCTCATCCGGATCCAGTAACACCACCGACAACTCCACCAGTTGGTCCAACTCCAGTGGATCCTATAAAACCAGACACACCAGTTGTGCCTCCGGTAAAGCCAGCGAGGAAACAGAAAATGGTTCACTTGAATACTCATTTTACAACTCCTATCAGAAATGAAGCTGATATCGACAAGTACCTGGAAAGGCTTAAAAAACAACTTATGGGAGAAATAGGAGGAGAAGAAGATATTATCATATTCTAAAATCAATGGATACAAATAGACTTAAACGCTTCGCGACCGAAGCACGAAACATATTGTTGACAGGCGTGATACAGCGTCTGTCAACTCTTGGTTTTGACATCAAGACTGGAACGGCAACTGAAAAGCCTCAGAAATTCGAAGGCGGAGCCGTCTTCATGGGTGATACCGTCAGCGAGGAATTCTACAATCAGTGGAGTTCGCTGAACAATAACATTCAGGAAAGAGGTGTAAAGGATGTCGTAGAGGAAGCTGCATACACCTGGTTCAACAGGCTCGTGGCTATCCGCATCCTGTCAAAACAAGGTTTCATCGAGCCGGTCTTGCAATATGACAGCGAACGTACCCCTGTCATCGTCACAGAAGCGAGACAGGGTCGAGTACCGTCTATGGATGATGATGCAAAAAGACGCTTCGATGAAGTCATCAACGACGACTCATTGACCAACGAGCAATTTGCATTACTCATTGTCGCCTTCTGCCACAGCAATCCGATCATCAGCAAATGCTTCGGTTCAATCAGTGATTACACCGAATTGCTGTTACCTTCAAACATCCTCTCATCAGGTGGATTTGTAGATATGTTGAATGACTCTGAGCTCATCACTGATGAAGACTATCATTCAGCAGAACTGATCGGATGGTTGTACCAGTTCTATATTTCTGAAAAGAAGGACGAGGTATTCGCAAAGAAAGGAAAGGTCGAAGCAGACGAAATTCCAGCCGCGACGCAGATCTTCACTCCTAACTGGATTGTCAAGTACATGGTCCAGAATACTGTAGGACGCATCTATCTTGACAACAACCCATATGCGACCGAACTGAAGGAGAAATGGAACTATCTCGTAGAAGGAGAACCGACACCAGAAGACAAGATATATAAGTTCGACGATCTCACTGAACTGAAGGTCGGAGACCTGGCTTGCGGGTCAGGTCATATCCTCGTAGAGTGTTTTGACCTCTTATTTGATTTGTATATCTATGAAGGGTACAGCAGAAAGGATGCTATTGAAAATATTTTCAATTACAATCTGACTGGAATTGACATAGATAAAAGGGCAAAACAGCTAGCAACATTTGCATTACTTTTAAAAGCGTGTCAGAAAGAAAGCTCATTTATAAATGGATATATTATCCCAAATGTTCTTAGCATCGATTCTATTTCAAAACATTGCTGGAATAGAAATAGTGAATTCTTTAAATACTATGATAATCCTAGTAATCATATTTTTAAAAATATTGAGGATTGTTTTAGTATCCTTGAAGAAGCTGATAATCTTGGGTCAATCATGAAATTTAAAGTTTCAAATGATTCTTTAGAATATATCAATCGCTGTATAGAATCGTATCAAGCTGAACCTACTACCATTTTTTCGAATATCATCTTGGGATTTCAAATTATTCAAGTTTTAACACAACGATACAGTGTAACTGCTTTAAACCCGCCATATATGGGAAGCAATAAAATGAACAC
>RCNH01000049.1_pt1 | contig 60760 bp, 51 predicted proteins | sample 2041161 | NCBI WGS metagenome assembly RCNH01 (sample SAMN09708215, study PRJNA481090) | Feces metagenome, whole genome shotgun sequencing project. | biome: feces | host: Leptonychotes weddellii | place: Antarctica: Sion Island | collected 2010-03-01 | reverse complement strand
GAGGAAGAAGAGGAAGGAGAGGAGGACGACCGGGACGAATCGGAGGAGGATTCTGACCATCAGGACAGAGAAGACGACGATGAAGAGGATGATTAAGAAGTTTAAAAATATTTTTCCCGACCCCGGTTTTACGGATTTGGTTTCGTATTCTGTATATGAAAGAAAAATGAAGTTTCTTTTCTTGCAATATATAAAAACTAAGTGAAGGAGAATTACTATGAAAATGAAATTCAAGTCTGTTTTGGCAGTGACCTTGGCATTGATGCTGGTTCTGGGCTGCATGACCGGATGTGCCAGAAGCGGGAAGCATGAGCAACACGCACAGGAGCCCTCCGGCGGTGTTCTGTGCATCCGTGTGAATCCTGAAATTGCAGTGACCTTCGACGAAAACGGCAAGGTTACAAAGGTGGAAGCCCGCAATGACGACGGTGGAAGAATTATCGCTGACTATGCCCACTATGAAGGCAAGGAAACCAGAGAAGTGGTGACGGAGCTGGTGACCGCCATTGGAAATGCCGGCTACTTTGTGGAAGAAGTAGAGGGCAAGAGTCGCAAGATCACCATTGAGGTGGAAAAAGGTGCCCGGCTGCCCTATGATGGATTCATGGACGAAGTGGTTGGGGATGTGCAGGAGTATGTTACCGACAGTAACTGGCACAGCGATGTATATGTAGAGTGGGAAAAGGACTATGAGGATGTCTTTGGCCCGCACATTGACAAGGATGATCCGGATGACGATCTGGATGACCTGGATGATGACAAGGACGATCTGGATGACCTGGATGACGATGATAAGGACGATCTGGATGACCTGGATGACGATGATAAGGACGATCTGGATGACCGTGACGACGATGACAAGGACGATTTAGACGACCTGTACGATGATGATGACAAGGATGATCTGGATGACCTGTATGATGACGACAAGGACGATCTGGACGACTTGTATGACGATGATGATGACGATGACGACGATCATCTCGCAATTCAGCGTGCCTTCTACAATATGTTCCGGTTTACTGTAGGGTAATATCCCGGAACAGCATAACGCATATCATAGCGGGGCTGCCTCAGGAGGAAAAATCCTCTTTGAGACAGCCCCGCTTATTTTTATGCATTGACAGCTTCCATGAACCCGTCAATTAAAAATGCTCTTGCTTCTTTTGCAATGTTTGTGGCACTGCACAGTACATCAAAGCCGTGAAAACATCCTTCAAAAATCCGAAAAGCAACACGAACTCCGGCAGCTTTCAGATGTTCTGCATAGGCCACGGTTTCATCCCGAAAAGGCTCAATACTGCCCACAAAGGTCAGGGTGGGAGGCAGACCGCTGTAATCTGTTTCTAAGGCGGGACTGGCGTATTTGCTCACCCGGTCCGTACCATAGGCGTCCCCTAAATACCGCTTCCACGCCACCAGATTGGCTTTGGTATTCCAGATGGGGGCATCGTTGTCCGTGGAGGATTCGGTGGGACGGTAGTCCAGCATGGGATAGAGGGGCATTTGAAAGGCAATGGGTACTGTTCCCTTGTCCCGCACATAGAGGCTCAGGGCGGCAGTAAGGCCGCCGCCTGCGCTGTCTCCCCCGATCATAAGCTTGTCAGCCCGAATTCCAAGAGAATCGCAGTTTTGATACATCCACAGAAGGGTGGTATAGCAGTCCAGCAAGGCGGCAGGGTAGGGCGCTTCTGTGGAACGGATATAGTCCGGAGATACCACCACACAGTCTGAGGCCAGAATGAAATCCCGAATAAAGTTAATTTCCTGTTCCGGGACACCCAGGGCATAGCCACCGCCGTGAATCCATAAAAGGCCGGGAACCTGCGGCTTCGGTACTTTGGGGGTATAGATGCAGATGCGAAGCTGAGAGCCATCCGGACGGCTGATATATCGCTGCTCCATGGAAAGCTTGCTGCAAAGGGTTTTGCCGGCTACCACATGGTCTAAAAAGGCGTTGCTGAATTCCAGCTTTTTCCCCTCAGACACACTGAATCCCTTCATCAGCATTCCGATTCCTCTCAGCTCCGGATGAAGCATCTCTCTTGTAATATTCATCTTGCTGCCTCCTTCTGTCAATGGCTCTGAAATCTCCGTCAGCGTATCACAAAACCACAGTCGATGTCAATAAAGTTCTGTGGTTTTTGCAGAATAAAAGGGGACGATCCTGTGAAAATCGTCCCCTTTTGAGGTTTATTTATTGCTGTTTTTAGAGACGAAGAGCTTGCTCAGGGTCATGAGTGCAGCATACAGCACGCCTGCCACAGGCCAGATGATCCAGCTCTTTCCCCAGTTGCCGGAAAAAAAGCTGATGCCCAGATAAATGGCAGTGGTCAGGAGCCAGTATGCACCGGAAATGGTTTCCATAACAGGATTCTTTTCCGCATCAGAAAATTCTCCCTCTTTCAGGAGCCGCTGCATACTGCTCCAGCGAACACCTGCAAGAATGAAAAACAGCACGCCGATTCCGGCTAGTATCATAGTCAGGGTGAGAGCACAGATCACATAGAGCGCATGTCCTGTAAAGGAAGCCAGAATGAGAGGCACAGGGGACAGAACGCACAGACAGCATCCAAGCAGATTGTATTTGGCATAGGTATTCTGGTATTCATCCTGCTGCGTTAGCACCAGCTGCCTGACGCCCGGTTCCAGCTCAAAGGGTTCTTTCTCCAGAAAGATATAGGGGCTGTTTTGGAAACCGCACCGTGTAAAGAGAAATACCGCAGCGGCCACCAGAAGAAATAGCACCAGCATCCCCAGTCCACCGGCCAAATTTTCAGAGATGAGACAGAATTCTGAGGCACCGCCCAGAAGAATCAAAGTCACAGGGGAAAGGATACACAGAAGCGTGGCAAGGGCAATCTGTTTTGCGGCGGCCCTGCGGTGCTCCAGATACGCACTGGCCTGCGAAGGGCTTACACGCCGAAGGGCTGGTGCTGCTTTCTGTATGCCCTCCTCCTGCGGGGAGGGCTCGGCCTCCAGCTCGTCTTTCAGAAGGTAATCCGTGGTAACTCCAAACAAGGTGCTGAGCGCTAAAATCTTCCCCAGGTCGGGGAGGGATTGGGCACTTTCCCACTTGGAAACTGCCTGACGGGATACATTCATTTTTTCAGCCAGCTCTTCCTGAGACCAGCCTTTCTTTTTGCGCAGTTCTGTCAGCTTGTCGGCAAAAATCATGTTGGGTTCCTCATTTCTCTTAATCTCTTGCTGGGAAATCGTGTTTTCAGTATAGCATTTTTGTTGGTTGCATACCACCAATTCAGGCGGACAATGTGGCAACCGGCGGTTGCGGCAGAACTTTTTCTGCTTTTTTCTCAGTATAACATCAATGCCTGCCTGATTCCAGCCCCGGATGTACGGTGCTTGACAGAAATGCAAGATTCTTTCGTTTTGTAATTGTGTAAATTGAAATTTCGTGGTAGAATGAGGAAGATATCTGATGGAGCTGGGTCTCCAACATAAATCAGAAAGGTGGCAGTAATGATGGGAACTTACGAAAGCTATGCAGGTAAAATCAATCGGAAACTTATGAAGAAAGTACATATTGTCAATGTGGCGGCAGGTCGGATTCCTGCGGATCTGGTTTTAAAGAATGCTTCCTATGTAAATGTATTCAGCAACAAAATCTGCCACGGCGATATTGCAATTACCAAGGGACTCTTTGCAGGCATTGGCGAATACAGCAGCGATAACGAATTGGATGTGTCCGGGAAACTGGTGCTTCCCGGTTTTCTGGATTCTCATATTCATCTGGAAAGTGCACTGGTCACCCCCTGGGAGTTTGCAAAGGCAGTGCTGCCTCACGGTACTACCACAGTGGTGACAGACCCCCACGAAATTGCCAATGTCATGGGAACCGATGGCGTTGAGTATATGCTCCAGGCCACAGAGGGCCTTCCCGTTGATGTGCGGTTTATGCTGCCCTCCTGCGTTCCGGCCACTCCGGTGGATGAAAGCGGCGCAGATCTGGATTATCGGGACATTGATTCCTTCTATGACCACCCCAGAGTCCAGGGCCTGGCAGAGATGATGAATTTCCCCGGCGTCATTCGGGCGGACACGGATGTACTGGAAAAGATTGTGGCGGCCCAGGCCCATCACAAGAAGATTGACGGTCATGCCCCGGATCTGACAGGAAATGACCTGAATGCTTATGTTACCGCAGGCGTTTACTCAGACCATGAGTGTTCCAATGCAGAAGATGCCATTGCAAAACTGGAGCTGGGCCAGTTTATCATGATTCGGGAGGGAACCGCTGCCAGAAATCTGGATGCCCTTCTGCCTCTGCTGACCCCGGAATATGCAGACCGCTGTATGTTCTGCTGCGATGACAAGCACCCCAGTGACCTTTTGGAGAAGGGCCACATTGATTATATTGTGCGCCGTGCCATTCAGAAGGGAGTAGACCCCATTATAGCGGTGAAGGTGGCAAGCCACAATGCGGCCCGATACTATGCCCTCAATAACCGGGGAGCCATTGCCCCGGGGTATTTGGCAGATTTTGTGGTGATCGACAATTTTGAGGACTTTCATATTGAATGTGTCTATAAAAAAGGCGTCGCCATGTATGAAAATCAGACGGTGAAGGAGTTCCAGGTTCCGGAGATTTCTTCCTATCTGGTGGAGCGGGCCCATAATACCTTCCATGTCCCTTACCTGACAGAAAAAAACTTTGAAGAGGTCCGGCCCAGAGGTATTATCGGCATGGTTCCCGGGGAGATTATTACACAGGATATGGGCTATGCAGACAAAATTGACCCGGCGAAGGATATTCTGAAGATTGCAGTGGTGGAGCGGCATAAGAATACCCGGCATATTGGCATCGGATATCTGAAGGGCTATGGCCTGAAAGAAGGTGCAGTGGCCACCAGTATTTCCCATGATTCCCACAATATTATTGCCGTGGGTACCAATGACAGGGACCTGGCCGCAGCCGTTAACCGTGTGGTAGAAAACAAGGGCGGCATTGTGGTGATGAAGGATGGAGAAATCAAGGGAGAAGTGGTGCTGGCCATTGCGGGACTGATGAGCGATGACTCTCTCCTCCAGGTCAACCATGCCCTGGAGGAGGCCAAAAAGCAGGCCTTTGCCCTGGGCGTGTGTAAGGAGATTGACCCATTTATGACATTGAGCTTTATGTCTCTGCCGGTGATTCCCACCCTGCGGCTTACGACCCGGGGTGTCCTGGATGTCATCAGCCAGAAGTATATTTAAGAGAAATATAGGAAGGGAGGCTGGCAATCAAAAGACAGCCTCCCTTTTGGCAGGCTTGTGAATAGAAACTGGATAACATGGTATGGATTTTCATGATTCCGGTGCAAATGCCATTGACATTCTGAGAAAAGGGACTATAATACAAATCGAGATAAAAGTATCTAATTACGTATCTATGGATTTTTGAATTCGCCCGAAGGAAGAATCCCGTGGGCAAAATGAAAGGAGTTTTTTATTATGGGCAGAAAAGTAACAATTATTGGTGCAGGTAATGTAGGTGCAACAATTGCTTACACCCTGTCTCTTGGAAATATTGCATCCGATCTGGTGCTGATCGACGTAAACCAGGCAAAGGTAGAGGGCGAGGTCATGGATATTGTCCAGGGCACCAGCTTCCGGGAGCCGATTTCCGTGATTGTGGGCGACTATAAGGATGCCGCCGATTCTGATATCGTCATCATTACCTCCGGCATTGGCCGTAAGCCCGGTCAGTCCCGTATTGAGCTGGCCCAGACCAATGTCAACATCCTTAAGGCCATCACGCCCCAGATTGTGGCTGTGGCTCCCCATGCACTGTATGTGATTGTCAGCAACCCCGTTGATATCATGACCTATGCATTCACTAAGCTGTCCGGTCTGCCGGAGAGCCAGATTATCGGCTCCGGTACCATCCTGGATACTGCCAGACTTCGTGTTTCTCTGTCCAACCATTTTAAGGTGGCACAGAAGAACATCCACGCCTATGTATTTGGTGAGCACGGCGATACTTCTCTGATTCCCTGGTCCTGCGCCGATATTTCCGGCTGCAAGCTGGAGGATTTTGAAAAAATGATGATGGACCGCAAGGCCGTGGAAGAGGCTGTGAACCATGAAGAGGTTCTGCACTATGTGCAGAAGTCCGGCGGCGAGATCATCGCCAAGAAGGGTGCCACCTACTATGCAGTATCTGCTTCCGTCAATAAGATCTGCAACATTCTGGTAGCAGCCTATGACTCCGTTGCCACGGTTTCCTCCATGATGCACGGTGAATACGGCATTGATGATGTGTGTGTCAGTACCCTCACCATGGTAGGCCCCAATGGCATCAAGGGCAAGGTTCCTGTCCCCATGACTGAGGAAGAGGTGGCCAAGCTCCAGGCCAGTGCCAACGCTTTGAAGGAAGTCATTAAGGGCCTGGATATCTAAAAGTCACAAAATTGCCCCGGCCAACTTGAAGAAGACTGCATGATATGCTAGAATATCCGGGTAAGGCAGTTGTGGCTGCCGAACGATACCCGCCATGAGCGGTAAGGAGGCAACATATGAGAGAGATTTCTGTCACTCAAATCACTGATGTGGTGGAGAAGCTGTGCATTGAAGCCAACACCCACCTACCCGCAGATGTTAAGTGTGCCATTGAGAACTGTCGTGCCTGCGAAGACGGCCAGATTGCCGCAGGTGTTCTGGACAAGATCATCGAAAACTACAACATTGCAGATCGGGAGTGCGTGCCTATCTGCCAGGATACCGGTATGGCCTGTGTGTTTTTGGAGATCGGTCAGGATGTGCACCTGGTTGGAGGCGACCTGAGAGAGGCCGTGGACGAGGGCGTCCGCAGAGGCTATGACAAGGGCTATCTGAGAAAGTCCGTGGTTCGTGACCCCATTCGCCGGGGTAACACCGGAGACAATACCCCTGCCATGCTGTACACGGAAATCGTCCCCGGTGAAAATGTAAAGATTACTGTAGGCCCCAAGGGCTTCGGCAGCGAGAACATGAGCGCCATCCGGATGTTTAAGCCCTCTGCCGGCTTGCAGGGCATCAAGGACTTCATCCTGGAGACGGTAGAAAATGCAGGCCCCAACCCCTGTCCTCCCATGGTGGTGGGCGTAGGCCTTGGCGGTACCTTTGATAAGGCAGCCCTTCTGGCTAAGAAGGCCATTATGCGGCCTCTGGATGTCCGCAATCCGGACCCCTACTATGCAGATCTGGAAAAGGAAATGCTGGACAAGATCAACGAGCTGGGCATCGGCCCTCAGGGCTTCGGCGGCAAGACCACAGCCATTGCACTGAACATCGAGTACATGCCTACTCACATTGCCGGTATGCCCTGTGCCATTAACATTAACTGCCATGTAACCCGTCACAAAACGGAGGTGCTGTAATGGAAAAGCATATCACATTGCCCCTGACCGAGGAGCTGGCCAAAACGCTCCATGCGGGAGATACGGTCTATCTGACCGGTACCATTTACACATCCAGAGACGCAGGTCACAAGCGGATGTGTGAGGCTCTGGCCCGGGGAGAAGAGCTTCCCTTTGACCCCATGAACGCCACCATCTACTATGTAGGCCCCACACCGGCTAAGCCTGGTCAGGTCATCGGCTCTGCCGGTCCTACCACCAGCGGCCGTATGGATGCCTATGCTCCTACCATGATGTCTGTGGGAGCCCGCGGCATGATTGGCAAGGGCGCAAGACTGCCTGAGGTCATTGAGGCCATGAAGAAGTACACCGGTGTGTATTTTGGTGCCATTGGCGGTGCCGGAGCACTTCTGGCGAAGTGCATCAAGAAGGCAGAGCTCATTGCCTATGAAGATCTGGGCGCAGAGGCACTGCGTAAGCTCTATGTGGAGGAGCTGCCTGTGTTTGTCATTGTGGACAGCGAGGGCAACAACCTCTATGAGACTGGTCGAGCCACTTACCTGGCAAGCAAAAAGTAAAAAGTGCAATCAGAAGGGGACAGCGATGCTGTCCCCTTTTTTTACGGAGTGCAATAAAAAAGAGCGGAAAATACCGCCCAACACTTCCACTATAGCAGAAAAGCTGCCTGTTTGCAATGAAGAATGTCTCTGTAAAAAGGAAATCTGTATGTTGCATAAATTCAAGCAGCGAAGTTTATGAAAGATACCATATTGTAATAACTAAATAAATATGTTAGAGTATAAGCACAAAGAGGTGATGCCAATGCAGAGGTTAAACTGAAAACGATGGCTTTGCAAGGTGAGATGGTGGAGTCTGATGGGTTAGCATATCCCCTCTGAAATGGGAAACTTGAAGCTTCAATGAAGATAGATAGAGCAAAAGCCGCGTTACTTTGTAGAAAGGATGGTTAATCAATGATCGAACCCCAGGACGAAATGGAATAACCCTTGACGATTACGAAAAAACGAATCGTCAAGGGTTATTTCTTTTTATGGCTTCTAAAAAAGTGTAGATCAGATGCATTCGGTCTGACCTACACTTTTTCTATGTCCTTTATAAATCCTCAGAATCTTCTTCCGGTTCTTTAGGTGCTTCCTGTTCCTCTTTGGATTGCTTGTACAGACGGAAGGCCATGGAGCCGATAAAGATGCATCCTCCCACCAGAAGAAGGGCGCCGACGATGACCACCGTCAGGCTGGGAGCACCTTCGCCCCCTGCAAGGTAGGCGGATACCACCTGCCAGAGCATATACAGTACAGCCAGAATCACAATTCCGCACATGAACAGCATGGCGGTGGGATTTTTTACCTTTGGGTTCTGATTCATAGATTATTTCCCGGAGACCTTCTGGGTGAAGTTCCAGGTGTCCCGGCACATTTCCTCAATGGTCATGTTGGCACTCCAGCCCAGGAGCTTTTTAGCCTTCTCTGCGTTGGCCCAGCACTTTGCCAGGTCGCCGTCACGACGGGGGCCGATGACATAGGGAACCTTTACGCCGGTGGCATTCTGGAAGGCGTGGATGATTTCCAGCACGCTGACGCCATTGCCGGTGCCCAGGTTGATGGCTTCTGCACCGGTGTGGTCCATGGCGTAATCAATGGCCTTCAGGTGGCCCTTGGCCAGGTCCACCACATGGAGGTAGTCACGCAGGCAGGTGCCGTCGGGGGTGTCATAGTCACCGCCGTAGACAGTGAGCTGAGGCAGAATTCCGGCGGCAACACGGGCCACATAGGGCATGAGGTTATTGGGAATGCCGTTGGGGTCATCACCCAGCAGACCGGAGCTGTGAGCACCGATGGGGTTGAAGTACCGCAGGAGAATGGCGGAAAAATCGGGATGGGCGGCGGCATAGTCCCGGAGAATCTGCTCGATCATCAGCTTGGTCCAGCCATAGGGGTTGGTAGCCACCTGAGCAGGCATTTCTTCGTTATAGGGTACGGGATTCATGGGGCCGTAAACTGTGGCAGAGGAGGAGAAAACAAACTTCTTGCAGCCGAATTCCTCCATGACCTCCAGAACGGTCAGAGCAGAGTCGATGTTGTTGCGGTAGTACTTGGCGGGAATCCGGCAGCTTTCGCCCACGGCCTTGTAGCCGGCAAAATGAATGACGGCATCAATGTGATGAGCCTTGAAGATCTCACGAACCTTTTCCTTGTCACACACATCCACCTGATAGAAGATGGGGGCAGTTCCGGTAATGGTTTCGATCCGATGGGGCACATCGGCAGAAGCATTGGAAAGGTTGTCGGCAATGATAACCTGATGTCCGGCCTGGATCAGTTCTACACAGGTGTGGCTGCCGATGTATCCGGCACCACCGGGAACAAATACGTTCATTTATAGTACCTCCTGATTGACATATTGGATAAACCGCAGGAAAGCGGCCTGACCTTCTTCTGTGCGGGCATAGACGCCTGCATCCTCCAGAACCTGAGCAAAGACAGCGCCCACTTCCTGGCGGAGAATTTCTTCTGTATTTTCAGCGGTAAAGGTATATCTGGTCTTCAGCTCGTCCACCCAGTCGGCATGCTTGGAAAGAACCTCATTGCTGCGAATCTCCTGACCGGCAACCAGGGCATCTTTCAGGAGGGCCAGCTCGGTTTTCAGACGAGCAGGCAGAACAGCCAGACCCATGACCTCAATAAGGCCGATGTTTTCCTTTTTGATATGGTGCAGATTGGCGTGGGGATGGTACACACCCAGAGGATGCTCTTCTGTGGTGATGTTGTTGCGAAGCACCAAATCCAGCTCGTATGTACCGTCATACTGCCGGGCAATGGGGGTAATGGTGTTGTGGGGGACACCGTCGGTTTCGGCAAAGACAAAAGCGGCTTCGTCGGTATAGCCTCGCCATGCCTTCAAAATGCGGTCGGCCAGCTCCACCAGACGGTCGATGTCCTTGCTGCGCAGGCGAATGACAGACATGGGCCATTTTACAATACCGGCCTGCACATCTTCAAAGCCCTGGAAGGAAAGGGACCGCTCGATGGGGGCCTTTGCCATGGCGAAGGTGTAATGGCCGCCCTGGAAGTGGTCGTGGCTCAGGATGGAGCCGCCCACAATGGGAAGGTCCGCATTGGAGCCCACAAAGTAGTGAGGGAACTGCATGACAAAGTCCAGAAGCTTACGGAATGTGGCACGCTCAATCTTCATGGGGGTGTGGTTTGCGTTAAAGACAATGCAGTGCTCATTATAATAGACATAGGGGGAATATTGCAGATACCAGTCGGTATTGTGGATGGTTACAGGGATGACCCGGTGATTCTGCCGGGCGGGATGGTTCATGTGGCCTGCATAGCCTTCGTTCTCGGCACACAGGGCACATTTGGGGTAGCCGGACTGGGGGGCCAGCTTGGCGGCGGCAATGGCCTTGGGGTCCTTTTCCGGCTTGGATAGGTTAATGGTAATATCCAGAGGGCCATAGTCACTATTATAAATCCATTTTACATCCTTGGCAATACGGTCCCGGCGGATGTAGTTAGTGTTTTGGCTCAGCTGATAATACCAGTCTGTGGCAGCCTGGGGATTCTGGGCATAGAGGGTCCGGAAGGTGCGGCGCACCTCGTGGGGGGCGGGGGTAATGGCACCCATGAGCTTGGTGTCGAACAAATCCCGGGCCACCTGGTTGTCATCCACCAGTCCGCGGGAAACGGCATCCTGTGTCAGTGCTTCCAGAATCTCGTGGAGAGGACAGACAAGAGGCTCTGCATCAGAAAGCTCTACATCATTGAGGCCCATGACCTCCAGAATCCGATTGAGGGCCCAGATACGGTCCTCCTGCTCAATGAGGTTGGTTTTTACGCCATATTCAACCAGGGCGAACAGATAGCGATTCATTTAGCATTCCTCCAGCACAACGCCGCCCTGAGGACGGATGGAAAGCACATGACAGCTGCCGGCACCCAGAATGGAGTCGATTCCGGTGCGGAAGGTGTCCAGCATATCATTGGGGACAAAGGCCTGAATGGTTCCGGCGAAGCCGCCGCCGTGGACTCTCACAGCGCCCCGGCCTGCCAGCAGATGCTCTGCCACTGTAAGGGCAAAGGCCACTTCCTGAGCGGCGGTTCTGCCCTCGGGAATCACATTTTGCAGCAGCATCCAGGAGGAACGGCCGGAGGCGGACACCAGCTTCAGGAAGGTGTCAAAGTCTTCCTGCTCCAGAGCCTTGACCTGGGCATCGACCCGCTTGTTTTCCTCATAGACATGGATGGCACGAAGAACGGCACGATCTCCGGCAGCGGCACGAACCTTGGCGATGTTAGCATAGAACACATCTTCCGGAACCTCCCGAAGCACCTTGGCACCGAATACGGCGCAGACGGTTTGCAGCTCTGCGGGAATGGCGGCATAGCAGTCGGTCAGGTCTGCATGGCTGGCACCGGAATCAATGATGCACAGGGCGTGGTTATGGGCAGCAAAATCGAAGGCCAGGGGCTGAATCTGAGGGGCAGCAGGGTCTGCAAAGTCAATGGTAATGATGTTGCCCACGGAAGAAGCGGTCTGGTCCATGAGACCGCAGGGTTTGCCGAAGTAGACATTTTCTGCATACTGGCCCACCATGGCAATCTCAGCGGCGGTGAGGCCGCAGGCTCCCATATGGTTGATGATGACACCAATCAGCACCTCAAAGGCGGCAGAGGAAGACAGACCGCTGCCGGGGAGCACATCAGAAGTCACATAGGCATCAAAGCCGGTGACGGGGTGGCCCAGCTCTGCAAACCGGGCGGCAACGCCTGCAATGAGGGAAGCGGTGGTGCCGAACTGAGCGGGGGCGGGCTGGCCCACAGGCAGTGCAATTTCACACATGGGATAACCTTCCGAGAGAACACGGATACAGCAGGCACCGTTGGGGGCAACAGCGGCCTTGGTGTCCAGATTTACGGCAGCAGCCAGGACACGGCCGTGCTGGTGATCTGTATGGTTGCCGCTGAGCTCAGTGCGGCCCGGGGCGGAGAAAATCCACTTCGGTTCTGTTCCAAATTGATTTTTAAAATTCTGCTTCAGGGTTTCGTACATCGGATATCACACCTTTACTATCTTTACTATACTGATGAGGGTCTTGGGTACATGTCCCATATTGTATTCATTATAACATTGGCTCCGGGGGAATACAATGTGATTTCTTTTGTTTTTCATGTCACTTTTATTCACAAGCCGTTGAGAAATGGCAAATCTTGACATTCGGTGGCCCTGTTGTTATGATGGAAAAAAAGAAGGAGGTGCATCTGCTTGGAAGAAAAACCTGTATTTACCGTAGTAGTTGCCGATGATGAGACGGAGCTCTTGGAGGCAGTTTGTCAAATGATTCCCTGGGAGGAAATCGGATTTAAGCTGGTGGGCAGTGCCGGAAATGGATTGGATGCATTGCAGCTGGTGGAGCAAAAACAGCCGGATCTGCTGTTGACGGATATCCATATGCCATTCATTTCCGGTGTCAGTCTGGCAAAGCAGGTACGGGAGCTTCACCCCCTGACACAGATTGCCTTTCTCAGCGGCTATGACGAGTTTGAATATGCGCAGAAAGCCATTGAATATAATGTAATCCGGTATCTGCTGAAGCCCATCGGAATGAAGGAGCTGACAGAGGCTCTGGTTCAGATGCATGGGCAGATTCAGGAGCACTATGAGTGGATTCTGCCCCAGGACAAGCACCCGCAGAGCAGAAGAGAACTGGTACTGTCCCTGCTTCTGGATGGATTTCCCAGAGAACGGGAGGACGAAACAGCTTTAAAAAATGCCCTGGTGGCAGAGGGACTTCTGAAGGCGGGGCAAAGTACGCTGTGCGCTGCGGTTCTGGCGGTCCAGATGCGTTCCGGGGAGAAAAACAGAACGGATATAGAACTGGCCCACACTGTGGACATGGTGTTTCACAAATATTTTTCCAGTTTCAGCGTCTATTCTGCCGGGCGTATCCTTACCTTAATTCTGGGAGAGGCCCGCTTGCAGGGAATGGACATTGCCCTGGAGGAGCTGATTCAGTCTGTCAATAGAGTGCTGGGACTGCAATGCTCCATCGGCGTGAGCCGGACGGTTTCCAAGCTCAACCGGGTCAGCAGTGCCTGCCGGGAGGCAGTGGATGCTCTTCGCTTTGCCGGAGAGACGGGGATTCACTACTATTCCACTCTGATGAACAGCGACGAAGGACAGCCTTTGGATTTGGCGGGGCTTCCTGCCCAGCTGGAAAATCTGCTGCGAACCGGAAGCCGCAGCAAACTGGAGCAGTTCCTGAACGGACTGGTAAGCCGGCACAATGAGGAAGAAAAGCACTATCATATTATTTTGCAGTGTCTGGCCACTGCCATGCGGATTTTGCAATGCTCTCTGCCCCAGGCTCAGGTGGATGCCATTTGCAGCCGGTGCAATCTGGGCAATTTGGACGAGGTGTACGGTGGACCGGAGTTTGCGGACAATGTGATTTCCCTGTGCCTTGCCACCAGAGAGCATCTGGAGCAGCAGCACCTGGAAGGGGTGAGCCTGCAATGCAACCAGGCGATGGAGGCAATCAACAGAAACTATATGGATGAGAGCCTTTCTCTGGCCTCTGTCAGCGAGCAGCTTCATGTAAGTCCGAACTATCTCAGTGCCAACATGAAAAAATATGTGGGAGATACCTTTATCAATCTGCTCATTAAGCGCCGCATGGAGGTGGCCCACGAGCTGCTCACCACCCGTAATATGAAGGTCTATGAGGTGGCCCGGATGTGCGGCTATTCTGACCAGCACTATTTCAGCTATTGCTTTAAAAAATACTACGGCGTATCCCCGGCTAAAATCCGCCGTAATGAAGGGACGTCTGATTCATGAAACGCCGTGGCATCAGTATGACATCCATTTTGATCCTGGTTCTCATTGGAATGGTGATTGTGATTATGTCAGCGTCCATTATGCTGTTTCTCAGCACCTACCGGGAATTTTTGATTGAAAATGCAAGAACTGTAGGCCGCCAGATCACCTCTCAGGTATCTGATACGGTATCAAATTATGTAGACGAGATCGGAGACTCCATGGAAATGCTGAAGGATGAGCTGGATGCAGAGGATTCAGATGCATTTTTTGACAGCTTTTTAAAGATTCGTCCCGATGTGGTGGCAATCACCACCTATGATGACCGGGGGACACTTCTGGACTGCCGGACATTGGGCCATGAGGTGCGGCAGGAGGTCTGGAAGAATCTGTCCTGGAATCCTTCGGATCACCTGCTGAGAGAACAGCATATCTCTACCCCCCATGTGGTTACTCTGTTTGAAGGAGAATATCCCTGGGTGGTAACCATGACCGCTCCATTAAAAGAGGAAAACCAATGGATTGCTCTGGATATCAGCTTCAACAGCATTTCCGAGTATATCAGCGGTGTGGGCATCGGTCAGCATGGCTACTGCTTTCTTATGGATGAAAACGGAAATATGATCTATCATCCACAGCAGCAGCTCATTTATTCCGACCTGAAAACCGAAGACACTGAGTTTATTGCCCACCAGATGGATGGCATCATTGTGGAAGAAAATGTCATTTACACCGTGCAGAGCCTGGATAACTGCCGGTGGCGTGTAGTAGGTGTGAGCTTTGTAGACGAGCTGATTGATGACAGCATCCGGGATATTTCGGAAATTATGGCTGTCACCGCAGGACTCATTGTACTGTTTGCGCTTCTGATTGGCTTTTTCCTTTCCAGGGCTCTTTCCAAGCCTGTCCGGGAGCTGTCCGGCGCTATGCGGCAGTTTGAGGCGGATGCAGACCATTTTGTGTATCAGCCTGTGGCAGGCACCAGAGAAATTTTGGCTCTGTCGGATTCCTTTCATCATATGGTGGGAAGAATCCAAAGACTTATGGAAAAAGTCAGAAGTGAGGAAATCAACCTGCGAAAAACAGAGCTGAAGGCTCTGCAGGCCCAGATCAATCCCCATTTTCTCTACAATACGCTGGATTCCATCTCCTGGATGTGTGAGCGGGGGAAAAATGGGGATGCAGTGAAGATGGTGAATGCTCTGGCCCGGCTCTTCCGCATCAGTATCAGCCGGGGGCATGAGCTGATTCCCATTCGCAGCGAGCTGATGCACGCAGAGAGCTACCTGCAAATTCAGGCCTATCGGTATAAGAGCCAGTTTTCCTACCGCTTTGAGGTGGAGGAAAGCTGTATGGATTATCTGTGCAACAAAATTACATTGCAGCCCATTATTGAAAATGCCATCTATCATGGCATCAACGGTCTGGTGGACGAGGGAGAAATTGTCATCAGCCTGAAGGAGGAGGGAGAGGACCTGCTGTTTCTGGTGGAGGACAACGGAGCCGGAATGGAGCCGGAGACGGTGGCGGCCATCTTGTCCAAGGAACGCAGCGACCACACAGGCATTGGCATTAAGAATGTCAATGACCGCCTGAAAATCTACTTTGGAAATCAATACGGCATCACCATCGACAGTGCCCCCGATGAGGGAACCAGGGTCTATATCCGGATGCCAAAGGTCAGGGAGGCATCGCAGTATGAAAAAATTTAATAGGCTTCTGCTGTTGCTGCTGTGCAGTCTTCTGTGCTTTGGCGGATGCAGCAGCCGGAGCAAGGCGCGGCCCTCTGTGTGGCTCATTGCCAAATCAACAGAATCGGAGTTCTGGAAGGCTGCTTTTGCAGGTGCCAATGCTGCACAAGCAGAATATAATGTAGAGCTTACCATTCGTGGACCTGAAACAGAAGAGGATTTTGTAACCCAGAACCAGTATATAGAGGAGGCTGTGGAGCAGGGGGCGGATGCCATTGTGTTTTCTGCCATCAGCTACACAGGAAACGCCGAGGCCATTGACTATGCTGCCTCCAAAGGTGTAAAAATCGTAGTCATTGACAGCGATGTGGATTCCCAGGCGGTGGCGGTCCGGGTCGGAACGGATAACACAGAGGCCGGACGCATGACCGCAGAAGCGGTCCTCAATATCCAGGAACCGTCTCTCCGGGTGGGCATTATCAACTATTCTGTGGTGAGCCGCAACGGGGAGGAGCGGGAAACGGGCCTCCGGGAGGTGCTGGAGAAGGACCCACGGGTAGAGCAGATTGTCACAGTCAATGTGCTGACCACCTCTGAGGCGGCCCGGGCCCAGACGGAAATTCTGCTGCGGAAGTGTCCGGGGCTGAATGTGCTGGTGGCACTCAATGAGCCGCTGGCGGTGGGCGCTGCCCAGGCTGTGGACGCCTGCAATCTGAAAGACCGGGTCCATCTGGTGGGGTTTGATACCCATGTGCAGTGCGTGGACTATCTCCAGACCGGAGAGGTTTCGGCATTGGTGGTGCAGAATTCCTATGCCATGGGGTATCTGGGAGTGGAGGCTGCCTACAAGGTGCTGCAGGGAAAGTCATATGACTCCGGTACCCTCATCAACACATCCACCACCATTGTGACAAAGGACAACATGTTTACCACGGAAAGCCAAAAAGTACTGTTTCCATTTGGGTGATTGTGCAACATGCATAGTTTTTGTGTCTGGTTTTTTACATGTATGGTGGAAATAAGTAAAAAATTTAACTAATATCAAAAGATAATCAATGGAGTTTTTTCGTATTCCTGATAAAATTGTAATCACTGAGGGGAGCCAAGGGAGCGCCCCTGCAAATCTAAAATAACGGAGGAACTCAAAATGAAGAAAATCGTTGCACTGCTTCTGGCAGTCACCATGATTGCCTGCCTGTTTGTGGGCTGTGGCACATCAGAGAACAAAGACGGTGGCAACACCGAGGAAAGCAAGACCGAGGCCAATGGCGAAACCAACAGCGAAACCAATAACGGCGAGGCCACTAATGCCAGCAACCTGAATGTTGGCGTTTTCTACTACAGCTACGCCGATGTTTACATCTCCAGCGTTCGTTCCGCTCTGGATGCAGAGCTGAAGGAAGCCGGTATTAAGTACCGCAACTTTGACGGCAATAATGTGCAGGCCACTCAGAACGAGCAGATTCAGACTGCTGTTACCGACGGCTGCAACCTGCTGATCGTCAACATGGTTACTTCCAACTCTTCCGATACCGCTAAGGCTATCATGGACATCGCAGGCGATGTGCCTGTCATCTTCTTCAACCGTGCAATCGAGGACGAGAGCGCAACCGGCACTGTGCTGGGTGCTTACGAAAACATCTGCTTCATCGGCACCGATGCTCCCGAGGCAGGCCACCTGCAGGGCAAGATGGTTGGTGAGTACGTTCTGAAGAACTACGATGCCATCGACCTGAACGGCGACGGCGTGATTTCTTACGCTATGTTCAAGGGCGACGAGGCCAACCCCGAGGCTATCTACCGTACCCAGTACGGTGCTGAGGATGCCAATGCCATCCTGACCGAGGCAGGCAAGCCCGCTATGCAGTACTTCGATTCCAAGAACACCACCGGCTATCAGGTAGATATGGGCGGTGCATGGTCTGCCAGCGCTGCTATGGAGTACATGAACACCAACCTGGCTCAGTTCAACGAGACCAACAAGAACATGATCGAGCTCATCATCTGCAACAACGATAACATGGCTGAGGGCTGCATCTCCGCTCTGAACGCTGCCGGCTACAACAACGGCGAAGGCTCCAAGACCATCCCCGTGTTCGGCGTTGATGCAACTGATTCTGCACAGGCTCTGATTGCTGACGGCAAGATGACCGGCACTGTTAAGCAGGATGCAGAGGGTATGGCTGCTGCTATCGCTTCCACTGCTATCGCTGTTGGCGAGGGCAAGGCAATGCCTGAGGCCATTGCTGCCGCTGCTCAGAAGGGCGACATCTACTCCGTGGCTGAGGGCCTGAGCAACAAGCTGTTCGTTGCTTACGCTCCCTACACCGCAGAGACCAAGTAATTGATACCCCACACTGAGGTCTAAGGATTGGGAAGCTGTCGTTTTGGCGGCAGCTTCCCTTTTTTCAGAAGGTTAAGATCGGAAGTTTAAGGAAGGAGGATGCAACGATATGTCACAGGAAGTTCTGCTGCAGATGACAGACATTACCAAGACCTTTCCCGGCGTAAAGGCACTGGATCAGGTCTCCTTTACCCTGAAGCGTGGTACCGTCCATGCACTTATGGGTGAAAACGGAGCAGGTAAATCTACTTTGATGAAATGTCTGTTTGGTATGTACAATATGGACAGTGGCACCATTGTCCTGGAAAACCAGAAAATCCACTTTAAAAATAGTAAAGAGGCTCTGGACCATGGCGTGGCCATGGTGCATCAGGAGCTGAATCAGGCACTGAAGCGTTCCGTGATGGATAACATCTGGCTGGGCCGCTACCCCAAGACCGGCATCATGGTCGATGAAAAAAAGATGTATCGGGATACCAAGGCGGTATTTGAAGAGCTGGGAATCGACATCGATCCCCGCCGCATTATGGGTACCATGCCTGTCTCACAGAGACAGATGGTAGAAATTGCAAAGGCAGTTTCTTATAATTCGAAAGTTATTGTGTTCGATGAGCCCACTTCGTCTTTGACGGAGGAGGAAGTAGAGCACTTGTTTAAGATTATCAATATGCTCCGGGATCGGGGCGTAGGCATTATTTACATCTCCCACAAGATGGCAGAGATCAAGCGAATCTCTGACGAGATCACCATTATGCGTGATGGTCAGTGGATCGCAACCGAGGCAACGGACAAGCTCTCTATGGCAGACATCATCCGCCTGATGGTGGGTCGTGAGCTTACCAATCAGTTCCCTCCCAAGACCAACAAGCCCGGAGATGTCTACCTTGAGGTGGAGCACCTCACAGGTCAGTATAACAATCTGCGGGATGTCTCCTTCCAGGCTCGCAGAGGTGAGATTCTGGGCCTGGCCGGTCTGGACGGCAGCGGCAGAACAGAAACCCTGGAAAGCATTTTCGGCATCATGACCCGGAAAGAAGGAACTGTGAAGCTGGGCGGAAAGGTTTGCAGAAACCGCAACTCCCGGGAGTCCATCAAAAACGGCTTTGCCCTGCTGACAGAGGAACGCCGCTCCACAGGTATCTTCTCCATTCTGAGCATCCGGGAAAACACCGTAATTTCCAGCCTCAAAAAGCATCTTCGGGGCGGTATCTGCCTGAGCAACAGCTCCATGAAGAAGGATACCCAGTGGTCCATTGATGCCATGCACACCAAGACCCCCACCCAGGAAACCAAGATCCGCAGCCTTTCCGGCGGTAACCAGCAGAAGGTCATTCTGGGCCGCTGGCTGCTTACCGATCCTGAGGTTCTGCTCCTGGACGAGCCCACCCGTGGCATTGACGTAGGCGCAAAGTATGAGATCTACCAGCTCATTCTGGATCTGGCAAACAACGGCAAGACCATTTTGATGGTTTCTTCCGAGATGCCGGAGCTTCTGGGCATATGTGACCGGATTGTGGTAATGTCCGGCGGCCGTGTGGCCGGTGAAGTCGATGCACAAAATACCAGTCAGGAAGAGATCATGAGCCTGGCTGCCAAATATGTATAAGGAGGGTCTTTCGTATGGTCAGCCCTATTCAAAAATTGAGAAATACCAGTGACAGTTATAAACAGATGGATCAGAAGGATAAGCGCCGCTTCTGGGTCGATGGTTTTTTGAACAACGCCCTGTATATCCTCATGCTTATCTTCATTATTTACACTGCAATTGCAAACGAGAATTTCCTGAAGGCCGGCTCTATTGCCAACATCGTCTCTCTGGCTGCCGCCTCACTGCCCTTCGCCTTGGGTGTTGCAGGCTGTATCGTTCTGACAGGTACCGACCTTTCCGGCGGCCGTGTGGTTGGCCTCAGCGCTGCTATCTCCGCTGCCTTCCTGCAGAGCTTTACCTATGAAAGACGGCTGTTCAACTTCCTGCCTGAACTGCCCATCTGGGCCTACATTGTGATTGCCATTGTTTCCGTTATGGCTGTGGGTGCCATTATCGGTGCAGTCAACGGCTTCTTCGTGGCAAAGTACAAGCTTCATCCCTTCATCGTTACCCTTGCCACGCAGCTGATTACTTACGGTTTGGTTCTTCTGTTTTTCATGCTGAACAACAACAACGGTCAGCCCCTTTCTCAGCTGGATAAGGGCTATACCCAGTTTGTCAACGGCACCATGTTTAAGATCGGTGATGCATCCATTCCCTGGTATGTGCTGTATGCCGTACTGATGGTGATCGGCATGTGGTTCCTGTGGAACAAGACCACCTTCGGTAAGAATATGTTTGCTGTGGGCTCCAATGCGGAGGCTGCCAATGTTTCCGGCGTGAATGTGTTTAAGACCACTGTCCTGGTCCATACACTGGCCGGTGTTATGTACGGCCTGACCGGATTTATTGAGGGTGCCCGAATCAGTTCCATCACTGCTGCCACCGGTGCAAACGCCGAGTGTGACGCCATTGCAGCCTGTGTCATCGGCGGTGTCTCCTTCGTCGGTGGTACCGGTAAGATCAGCGGTATCGTCCTGGGCGTGTTCATCCTGCGTATTATCTTCGTTGCCCTCAATATGCTGGGTATCGACGCCAATACACAGTATATCATCAAGGGCCTGATTATTCTGGTGGCCTGCGCTCTGGATATGAGAAAGTATCTGGTCAAGAAGTAATCACGTTTTCTCTTGAATCAATACAGTCCCGGTTCCCGGATTGTCTGGGAACCGGGATTTTTTATGCCTGCGGACAGGAACTCTCTTATAGAGGTTCTATAAGAAATGGCCTTTTTGAAACCACTTTGAATGGCACATTGACGATTGGGAATACTGAAATGTGAAAATCCCTGATTTTTTTCTTGTTTTTTCTGAAATCCGTTGCATTTCCCGGGAGAATGTGATATATTTTGTAGTCGAGACAACGGCTTTTATTTTAGGAAGGAGCGACCAAAGTATGGCGCAGCAGGAGAATATTCGTAATATTGCAATTATCGCCCACGTTGACCATGGTAAGACCACCATGGTGGACCAGCTTTTGAAGCAGGGTGGCATTTATCGTGAAAATCAGGCCACCGTGGAGCGTGTGATGGACTCCGGAGATCTGGAGCGGGAGCGTGGCATTACCATCCTGGCCAAGAACACCGCAGTCAACTATAAAGGAACCAAGATCAACATTGTGGATACCCCGGGCCACGCCGACTTCGGCGGTGAGGTGGAGCGTATCCTGAAGATGGTCAACGGCGTTCTGCTTCTGGTAGACGCTGCCGAGGGCCCCATGCCCCAGACCCGCTTCGTTCTGCAGAAGGCCCTGGAGCTGGGCCACAAGGTCATCGTGGTCATCAATAAGGTGGACCGTCCTGATGCCAGAGTCCATGAGGTCATGGACGAGGTCCTGGAGCTGCTCCTGGATCTGGATGCTACCGAAGAGCAGTTTGACTCTCCCACCGTGTTCTGCTCTGCCCGTCAGGGTATTGCTTCCTATGGCCCCGATGAGCTGGGTACTGATATGGTGCCTCTGTTCGAGACCATTGTGAACTATATTCCTGCCCCCACCGGCGACCAGAACGGCCCTGCCCAGATTCTGGTGTCCTCTATCGACTATAATGAGTACGTGGGCAGAATCGGTATCGGCCGTGTGGAGCGGGGTACCGTAAGAGTGAACCAGGAAGTGGTGATCTGCGATTACCACAACCCCGATATGAAGCAGAAGGGCAAGATTGTGGCCCTGTACGAGTTCGACGGCCTGGGCAAGTCTCCCATTCAGGAGGCTTCTGCCGGCGAGATCGTGGCATTTTCCGGCATGGCAGACATCACCATCGGTCACACCCTGTGTGCACCTGATTGTGTGGAGCCTCTGCCCTTTGTGAAGATCTCCGATCCCACCATCGAGATGACCTTTGCTGTCAACGACAGCCCCTTTGCAGGCAGAGAAGGAAAGTTTGTTACTTCCAGAAACCTGCGTGACCGCCTCACCAAGGAGCTTCTGAAGGACGTTTCCCTCCATGTTACCGAGGAAGGAACCGACTCTTTCAATGTGGCAGGCCGTGGCGAGATGCACCTGAGTATCCTCATGGAGACCATGCGCCGGGAAGGCTATGAGTTCTCCGTGTCCACCCCCAGAGTCCTGACCAAGGAAATCGACGGCAAGATCTGCGAGCCCATCGAGCGGCTGGTCTGTGATGTGCCCGACGGCACCATGGGCGCCGTGATCGAGAAGATCGGCCAGAGAAAGGGCGACCTGGTTTCCATGAATCCTGTGGGCAACCGCTATCGTCTGGAGTTCCTGGTGCCTGCCCGTGGCCTCTTCGGCTACCGTAATGAGTTCCTGACCGATACCCGTGGTGAGGGCATCATGTCCTCCGTTCTGGACAGCTATGCACCTATGAAGGGTGAAATCACCCGCCGTCTCACCGGCTCCCTCATTGCCTTTGAGACCGGCGAAGCCAACTCCTACGGCCTGTTCAACGCCCAGGAGCGTGGCCAGCTGTTTGTGGGTGCCGGTACCGAGGTCTATGCCGGCATGGTGGTAGGCATCTGCAGCCGGAATGAAGATATGACCGTCAACATCTGCAAGAAGAAGCAGCTGACCAATATGCGTGCAGCCGGTTCCGACGAAGCACTGCGTCTGACCACCCCCCGGATCTTCTCTCTGGAGCAGTGCCTGGAGTTCCTGGCCGATGACGAGTTGCTGGAGTGCACCCCCAAGAGCCTGCGTATCCGCAAGCGTACTCTGGATCATGCAGCCCGTATGCGTGAGGTCATGAAGAAAAGAGAAAAGTAATATACATACGCCCTGCCGATTCCCGGCAGGGCGTATGATATTTTAAAGGACCAAACTTCACGGCCTCCGGGCGCAATGAGAAAACACCCCGAAGCAATCTGCTTCGGGGTGTTGTGTGTTATTCTTTTACTTCGGGTGGTTCAGATTCAGCCGACGGCTGGACAGGTTCTTCTGTGGGGGTAGCGATGACTTCTTTTGCGGTTACTTCCAGACCACGGTGCTGGAGCCGGTTGGCTACATTGGTACGCAGGAGACTGTAAATCACAGAGGTCAGAGGAATGAAGAACAGCATGCCCATAACACCGAACAGTTTACCGCCTACAAAGATAGATACCAGAATCCAAATGGGGGAAAGGCCCACGGAGCCGCCCACCACTCTGGGATAGACCAGCTGCTCCTCTACCTGCTGCAGCACCATGAAGGTGATGAGAAAGATCAGAGACTGCATGGGGCTTACGGTGACAATCAGCAGAGCACCGACTGCACCTCCCAGGAAAGCACCCACATAGGGAATCATGGCAGTAAAGGCAATAAATACGCTGATAACAGGAGCAAAGGGGAGCCTCATAATGCTCATGGTGATGAAGAACATACAGCCAAGAATCAGGGATTCCAGACACTGTCCGGAGAGGAAATTGGAAAAGGTCTTGTTGGTCAGGCTGGCCACGGCGGAAATGCGGTCGGCGTGACGCTTGTCCACATAGGCATAGAGGACCTTGCGGACCTGACGCTGGAGCTTTGTTTTGTTGGCCAGAATATAAATGGAAATGACGAAGCCGGAGACAGCCAGCATCAGGACCTCTACTACAGAGGAGACTGCGGACAGAGAGGTGTTGATGATCTGCTCATAGTTGTCCACCAGCGTCTGAATCAGCACGCCGAGATCAATGCCGGACAGCAGAGATTTGATTTGGGCGCTGTCAATGTTATGGCTTTCCAGGAAGGCGTAGAACCGGGGAAGAGAATTCTCGATAGAGGTAATGATGGGAGGGACGGTTTCAATCAGCTGAGGCACCAGGATATAAAACACCATAAAGATCAGAAAAAAACTGCCGATGTATGTAATCAGAAGGCTGATGGTGCTGTTAAACTTGGTTCTGATTTTCTTTCCGTGCTTTTCCTGAAAACGAGCCAGATGTCGCTCCAGTACACGCATGGGAACATTGAGGAAAAAGGCCACAATGCCGCCGATGATCAGGGGCTGCAGGAGATCGGTCAGGAACCAGAATACGGTGCTGATGACTGACAGGTGGTTAATGAGGGTATAGCTGAGAATGCCTATTACAATTAGGGCTGCTGCCTGATGAAAGCGATTGTTTGGTTTAAAATGTTTCATAGAATTTTTTCCTCCCTCCCCCTTGGGGGATTGCTTCTTCTATTGTAACATAGAATTTTGGTTCACGGGAGAGAAATGTAGAAATTTTACAGAATTTTTAATAAGGGAAAATAATGCTGATTCAATGGAAAAAAGAGGAGCAATCCATGATTTTTCACCGGCTTTAAAAACCGCAAATTGAAATTATGACGGAAAATTGTTTACATCCTGAAAGATTTGCGGTATAATAACCGGAATCCAAATATAAAAAGTAAGGAGGAATGTGTCATGACCGACAGAACGGAAAAAGACGAGCTGGAGGAATTGCTGCGCAAGGCAGATGCTTTGCTTGGCGAGGAAGACCAGGAGTCGGATCAGGAGGACTTCCGGATACCGGAAGCTCCGGCGCAAACCTATTATGCAAACTTTAGCAACAACTATGGCCGGGATTTTCAAAAATCCTCCAATCCCTCCCAGGCAGGAGGAATTCCGGCCTACAATTCGGACCTCCAGGAGGGTGCTCCCATGATGCATCCCGCCCGGGAGTCACGCCGGGAAGAAGGCAGGACGGCCGTTGAGGACCGTGCCAGAGTCCCTGAAAAGCCGAAGAAGAAAAAGCACCGCAAAAAGAAAAGACGGGGCCTTCGGATTTTGCTGGTTCTGCTGATTCTCCTTCTGGCTATCATTATTGTACCTGTTTTCCTGCTGGCCCAGCAGCCTGCGACAGAACAGCCTGTGGGAGCGAGAAAGGACGGAGCCGCCACGATTTTGCTCTGCGGCACCGATGAGGACGGATATCGGACCGATACTATGATGCTCCTGTATGTGAATACCAAAGAAAAGGCTGTGAACCTTGTGAGCCTGCCCCGGGATACCCTGACGGTGTCCGCTTCCGGCAGCTATGAGAAGCTGAATTCTGCCTTCGGACGCAATGGCGGTACTGATGACCCGGAAGAGGGAATGGATGAGCTTATGGGCTATGTGAAGGATATCATCGGCTATCGTCCCGACGGATATATGCTCATTGACCTGGACGGCTTTGTAGAGATGGTAGATATTATGGGAGGCGTGGAATTTAATGTGCCTCAGGATATGTACTACGAGGATTCCTCTCAGGATCTGTACATCAATCTGAAGGCCGGTCTGCAGAAGCTGGACGGCTATGAGGCCATGGGCCTGGTTCGCTACCGGGAAGGCTACTACAATCAGGACCTGGGCCGGGTGGAGGTGCAGAGAGCATTTATTTCTGCCTGCATGGACCAGTGGCTTTCTGTGGGAAGTATTGTAAAGCTGCCGAGAATGCTCTCCTGTATCAGTCAGTACACGGTGACGGACCTTTCCACCAGAAATATGCTCTGGCTTGGTGTGAATGTCTGGAAAATCGGCTTCGGCAATATACAGACCCAGACATTGCCGGGATATGCAGATTACATAGACGGACAGTCCTTCTACATTCTGAACTCTGATGAGGTGCTGGACACCGTCAATACCTACTGCAACCCCTATCAGCGAGAAATTCAGAGCGATGACATCGATATTGCACAGTAAGAGTGAGGAGAGAGTATGGAAACTGCATTTTGGCTGGACCCTGTTCGCTCCACAGGCCGACCCCGGGAAGAACGGGAACCGGTGGAGCAGAGATGCTATGACTTCTTAGACGGTCTGGGTGTAACCTATGACCGGGTGGATCACGATGCCGCCTTCCACATTGAGACCTGCCACGCTGTGGAAAAGGTGCTGGAGGCCCCCATTGCAAAGAATTTATTTCTGTGCAATCGACAGAGAACCCAGCATTACCTTCTGCTGCTGGAGGGAGATAAGGTGTTTAAGACCAAGTATCTGTCCTCCCAGCTGGGCTGCAGCCGCCTGAGCTTTGCACCGGAGGAGGACCTGCAGGAGCTTCTGGGGGTACAGCCCGGTTCCGCCAGCCTGCTGGGGCTGCTCCAGGATCGGGAAAACCGGGTCAAACTGGTGATCGACAAGCCGCTGCTGTGTCAGAGCTGGCTGGGCCTGCATCCCTGTAAAAATACCTCTACCCTGCGGATTGACATGAAAACCGCACTGGAGCGGGTCATTCCGGCACTGGGACATGAGCCTGCCTTTGTGGAGCTTCCTGTGGAGGAAGAGGCGTGAAAGTAGTCGGACGGTTTGCACCTACTCCCAGCGGCAGGATGCATATGGGAAACCTCTTTGCGGCTCTGCTGGCCTGGCTGTCGGTACGCAGTCAGAACGGAACCATGGTGCTGCGGATGGAGGATCTGGACACCCAGAGAACCAGCAGTCTTAACGCCGACCGAATCCGCCGGGATTTGGAATGGCTGGGTCTGGACTGGGATGTGGAGACGGTGCCGCAGAGCCTGCGGACAGAGCGATACATAGAGAAGCTTTCCATCTTAGAGGAGAAAGGTCTGCTGTACCCCTGCTTCTGCACCAGAAGCAGACTGCACACCCTGACTGCTCCCCATGCGTCAGAAGGAGTATTCGTCTATGACGGTCACTGCCTGAACCTGACGGAGGAGGAGAAAAAGGCTATGGGCAGACCGCCTTCCTGGCGGGTGCGAGTGCCGTGTGAGGAGGTCTCCTTTACAGATGGCCTTCAGGGTCCCTATGTGGAAAATCTTAAAACCCAGTGCGGCGACTTTGTGGTGAGAAGAGCCGACGGGGCCTTTGTCTATCAGCTTGCGGTGGTGGTGGATGACGGAGATTCCGGTGTCACGGAGGTGGTCCGGGGCCGGGACCTGCTCAACAGCACCCCCAGACAGATGTATTTGCAGCGGCTTTTTGGATATGAGACCCCAGCATATTACCATGTGCCCATGCTGATGAGCAGCGATGGACGGCGGCTTTCCAAGAGGGACCGGGATATGGACCTGGAGGAGCTGTCGGAGGTGCTGTCTGCCCAGGCCATTGTGGGACGGCTTGCCCAGTGGGCAGGTCTGCACCCCACCGCAGAGCCCATTACACCTCAGGAACTGGTCAAAACCTTTTCCTGGGATCAGGTGGTCAAAGAGGATGTTTATATCCGGGACTTTGACGAAAAAATACAGAAAGACTGCGCTGCAATGTCGGAAAGCGGCGGCTTTTGAGGCAGGCATTACAGGGGAGGGAAAAAGACCCTCCCCTGTAATGGCGTAAAAAAACGGGGAATCCGTCACAAACATAGAAAGAAGGAGCGCATATGTTACAGGATATTGCACCTCATGTGTACCACAACCCTATGAAATTTTGTCAGCCCGGACCTGAGGATACGGCACTGGTCTGCACCGGACAGGGGATTCTTCTTCACCGGGAAGAGGATCATTGGGAGCTGCCCCGGGTGGAGCAGGTACAGGGAGCAGAAGGATTTATCTATGGATTTTCCATTGATGAAAAAGCGTATTTTATCACATTTTCCGGAGAAGTGCCCGGATTTTCCTTTGTAAAGGACTACCGGGGCGGTACCCCCAAAGAGTTGGTCTTTGCCTGCGCCGTGGGCCAGAGCCTGGCCCGGTGGTATGAGGGAAACCGATTCTGCGGACATTGCGGAGCACCTATGGAGCACAGCAAAAGAGAGCGGGCTTTGGTGTGCCCCAAATGCCGCAATACGGTCTATCCCAGAATCAATCCTGCGGTCATTGTGGCCGTGCGGGACGGGGAACGGCTTCTTTTGACCAAATACGCCGGGCGAGCCTTTACCCGGTATGCACTGGTGGCAGGCTACTCAGAGATTGGTGAGACTGTGGAGGAAACTGTACGCCGGGAGGTCATGGAGGAAACGGGACTGCGGCTGGGAAAGCTCCATTTTTACAAATCCCAGCCATGGGTGGTGACAGACAGCCTTCTGATGGGCTTTTATGCCGATCTGGAGGGCAGCGATCAGATCAAACTCCAGGAGGATGAACTTTCGGAGGGAACCTGGTTCCGGCGGGATGAGATTCCGGATAACTTCTCCGGCGACAGCCTCACGGGAGAGATGATTACAAGATTTAAACAGGGATTGGATCATTTACCCTTGGGGTAATGTAAAATTATTTCATATTTGCAGAAAGACCACTTGCAACTGGGGGAATTTTCGGTTATAATAGCCAAGTCTATACACCCCCAATACCTGAGGATTATGAGAGGACTTGATAAACCATGAGTGCATCCCGTCAGAAAAAGCTCCGTCAGGGGCAGCCCGCCGAGGCCGTCGATCAGAAGCGCCTCGAAAAGAAGGAAGAGACCAAGGCTGCAAGACAGCTCAAGGTCTGGACCATCCTGTTTTATGTTGTGATTGGCCTGGTGATTCTTTGCATCGCAGTATCTGCCTTTGTAAACAGCGGCCTGTTGCAGCGTTCCCTTACTGCCGTTACCGTTGGCGAACATAAGCTGTCCGCTGCGGACATGAACTATTTCTATGGCAATGCCATGAATAGTGACCCTTACCTGAGCTACATGGTAAAGCCCGGTGTTCCCCTGGATAAGCAGGAGATGGAAGAGGGCAAGACCTTTGCTGATTATCTGCTGGATAATGCAGTTCTCACCGCACGCAACATGTATGCCATCTATGATGAGGCCATTGCCAATGGCTACACCATGACCGAGGAAGACAAGGCTTCCGTGGACGCTTCTGTGACTGCACTGGAGGCTTCCGCTCCTTCCTACGGCTTCAACAGTGCTTCTGCTATGCTCCGTGCCAACTATGGCGTGGGCTGCAATGTCAACACCTACCGGGAATTCCTGGAGGTTCAGATTGTAGCAAGCAACTACATCAACCAGTACATGGAAGGCCTGGAGTACACTGCTGAGGAGATCAAGGCTGAGTCAGAGAAGAACCCCACCGATTACTCCTCCTACACCTATCGTGTCTACACCTTCTCCACCAGCGATTACTACGAGACCGATGCTGAAGAGCACACCGAGGAAGAGACCGAGGCTGCAAAGACCGCTGCCAAGGCCGCTGCCGACAAGATGGCTGCCGAGTGCAAGGGCGACGAGAAGGCCTTTGAGGCTGCTGTGCTGAAGATGAATCAGGCTGCTGCCGACAAGAAGGCTGAGGAGTCTGAGGATAAGGAAGCCGAGAAGCCCGAGGTAAAGGATACCTCCCTGTATGAGAACTATCTCAAGGCCAACATGGCCACCAACATGGCCGAATGGATCGTGGATACCGCCCGTACCGCCGGTGAGACCACTGTTGTGGAAGCTACCAACGGCTACAGCGTTGTAATGTATCTGTCCAGCAAGGATAATGCCGATGTTGAGACCGTAGATGTGCGCCACATCCTGATCGGTGCCGAGAACCCCGATGCCATGGAGGCAGCAAAGGCCCAGGTCGAGGAGGTCAAGGCTGAGTTTGAGAAGGACCCCACTGAGGAGAACTTCGCAGAGCTGGCCAACAAGTACTCCACCGATCCCGGCTCCAACACCAATGGCGGCCTGTATGAGTCTGTGGCTCCCGGCATGATGGTGGAATCCTTCGACAAGTGGATCTTCGACAGTAGCCGTAAGGCCGGTGATGTGGACGTGGTGGAAACCGATTACGGCTATCACCTCATGTACTTCGTTGGCAAGGGCGAGTACTCCTACCGTGACAGCATGGTTGTGAATGCTCTGAAGAGCGCTGAGTACGAAGCATGGTATAAGGAGCTGACCGAGGCGGTTACCACCGATACCGGCATGGGCTACAGCTTCATTAAGACCGATCATGTCGTTCAGCCCAAGCAGCCTGCGTACTAAGATTCCCTGATTCAAACATCCCGAAGAGGGCTGTTGCATTGCAGCAGCCCTCTTTTTTTAACCGAAAGGAGAATACCATGGAGCATCCCTTTTTGAGAGAAGAAATGGCTCTGGGAGCCAATGCCCTGGAAAAGCTGAAGCAGAGCCATGTGGCGGTCTTTGGCATCGGCGGTGTGGGAAGCTACACCGTGGAGGCCCTGGCCCGGGCAGGCGTCGGGGCTCTCACCCTGGTGGACGATGACACCGTCGGCCTTACCAACATCAATCGGCAGCTTTGTGCATTACACTCCACCCTGGGAAAATATAAGGCCCAGGTTATGGCGGAGCGGGTTCAGGATATCAACCCCCAGTGTCAGGTGCGTGTGCTGGCAGCACGCTATACGGAGGAGGACAAAGAGCGGTTTTTTGATGTGAAATACGATTACATTGTGGATGCCATTGATTTGGTGTCCTGCAAGCTGAGCCTCATCCAAAACGCCCACCGGCTGGAAATTCCCATCATCAGTGCCCTGGGAACCGGCAACAAGCTGGACCCCACAAAGTTCCAGATTACCGACATTTCAAAAACCAGCTTTTGCCCCCTGGCCCGTGTGGTACGCAAGGAGCTGAAGGAGCGTGGAATTATGCATCACAAGGTGCTCTTCAGCACGGAGCCTGCACTGACCCCTGAGAACCTGGAGGCACCGCCTCCGGGCCGCAGAAGCATTCCGGCCTCTGTGTCCTGGGTTCCCAGTGTGGCCGGCCTTGAGCTGGCCGGAGCCGTCATTCTGGAGCTGACAGAACAGATGCGCTGAGATAAAAAACTGTCTTACCTCACAGGTAAGGCAGTTTTTTTATTTCAGAAACGGGGCCAAAGGAGGAAAAGAACGGTTGTTCTTGGAAAATTCAAAATTTAGGGGGAGACTTTTCCTTCCTGATGTGGTATACTATGGTTTAATGGGTTCCTTTGTCCGGAGGATGGAACCATATGAAATCTGTAGAAAAGTAAGGAGGTCGCTTTTATGAAAAATCTGCGCGGCATTATTGTAGCGGCCGTGTTTTTGGCACTGACATTTATTTTGAAAATCGCAGCGGAGCATTTTGGACTTCTGGTGGGTATGGCATACCCCTTTGCCTCCAAGACCTTTATCGAACTGATGGCAGCCAGAACAGAGGTGTTTGACTTCTGTCTGTGGCAGGTTGTCTTGGGGCTGTATTTGCTGGCCTGTCTGGTGGGACTTGCCCTTGCGGTGATGTTCCGGAAAAATCTGCTTCGCTGGCTGGGCTGGGTTTTGGCACCTGCTTCTGTGGCAGTTTTCCTGTTTACTGCCGTTTGGGGGGTTAACTACTACAATAAACCCCTGGAAGAGAGCATGAAGATGCCTGTAAAGGAGACCTATACCAGCGCAGAGCTGAAGGAAGCAGCGCTCTTTTACCGGCAGCAGGCAGAGACGATTTCTGCCGAGGTCACACGGGATGAAAACGGAGACCTGAGCCTGCCTGCCATGGAGCAGATGAATGATACCGCCAACCGGGCCTATAACAACCTGGTCTGGAAGTATTCTGTTTTCGCAGGCCCCAGAATTACGGTGAAAGAGCTGGGCTGGCAGGAGCAGTTTCACGAGCTGGGCATTGACGGTGTGGCGATGGCCCTTACCGGAGAGGCAGCTGTGAATCTGAACCAGTACCCCACCCGGATTCCCTTTAGTATCTGCCGTGAAATGGCACACCTTCTGGCAATTGCCCGGGAGGATGAGGCCAACTTTGCGGCCTATCTGGCCTGTGATTTCAGCCAGGACCCCACCTTCCGGTATTCCGGCAATTTGGAAGCCTTCCTTTTCTGTGCGGACAGACTGTATGAGATCGACCGTGCCTCCTGGTCTGAGGTGTGGCGTGATGCCTCTGACACCACCCGCAGAGATGTGGAGCGGCTCAGCCGGGCCCAGGAGCAGCGGCAGGGAATGGCGCAGCAGGCCGTTGATGCGGTCAATGATGCCTACCTTCAGTCCAACGGACAGGAAGAGGGTGCCAAAACCTACAGTCAGGTGACAGACCTTCTGGTGGCCTGGTATCAGGACCAGTATGTGGTGGATACCACACCGCCTCCCACGGAATTTGACCCTCTTAACTATGACGATGTGTTCAGTACGGAGTCCACGGAACCCACTGAGACCACAGAGGAGGGCTAAGATGAGAGAAATGATGGAAGTGATTCAGGCTGGTCTGCCGGAGCTTGGCCTGCACCTGGAGGAAAGCCAGGTGCAGACCATGTGCCGGTTCGGTCAGGCACTGCTGGAAAAGAACCAGGTGATGAACCTGACCGCCATTACCGATCCGGCGCAGGTGGCAAAGCTCCATTTTTTGGACAGCCTGACCCTGCTGACGCTGGGAGATTTGTCCGGTAAGAAAGTTATTGATGTGGGCTGCGGCGGCGGATTTCCCGGCGTTCCGCTGAAAATTGCATGTCCTCAAATGAAGCTGACCCTGCTGGATTCTCTGGGAAAGCGGATGGACTGGCTGGCACAGACCCTGCCCACCCTGGGCCTGGAAGTGGAGTGCCTCACAGCCAGAGCGGAGGAGGCCGTGGCAACCCGCCGGGAGCAATACGACTTTGCAGTGTCCCGTGCCGTGGCACGCCTCAATATCCTGTGCGAGCTGTGTCTTCCCTATGTAAAGGTGGGAGGAGCTTTCCTGGCCATGAAGGGCGCTGCCGCCAAAGAGGAACTGGAAGAGGCCCGAAAGGCCATTGCGGTTCTGGGCGGCAGACTGGAAAAACAGACCGCCTTCGGCGTGGAAGGGACAGAGCACAGCATTCTGGTCATCCGGAAGGTGAAGCCCACTCCGGCACAGTATCCCAGACGGTTTACCAAAATCAAGCAGAAGCCCCTGTAACCCGGAAGGAAGAAAAACTGGGCGTTGACAAACACACAAAGATGTAATAAAATATATCCCGTGAATTCTAGAACGCAGGCAATGCTTCTTTCTGGAAGATCGCTCTTTCTGGAGGATAATTACTATGTTTGAGAAAATTGTTTCCTATGCCTCCCGGCAGCTGGAGATTCCTGCTGAGGAGATTACTCGGGACACCACCTTTGAAAGCCTGGGCGTTGACTCCCTGGATATTGTGGAGATGACCCTTGATTTTGAGGCGGAGCTGGGTGTGGAGCTGGACCTGGAAGGTCAGCAGATTGCCACCTTCGGCGAGTTGGCCGACTACATTGAGGACAAGCTGAACTGATCCTCGAGTTTTAATCGAATACCCCTTGTTACAAGCGGCCGGCTTATAACAAGGTCGCACTAGTCGGGGAGATAGCGGTGCCCTGTAACCTGCAATCCGCTACAGCAGGGATGAATTCCCATACCCGGATCAGCAGCAATATCGTCTGGCCGGCGTAAGCGGCGTTGAAGAACCGGTCTTACGCAACGGACTCCCGTGAACCATGTCAGGTGGGGAACCAAGCAGCATTAAGCGGATCTGTTCGTGTGCCGTGAGGTTGCCGTTTCCGAGCTGGCTGCGCCGGTATCGGGTGTTGCGCTGTTTCAAATGTGGGTGTGCGATCTTGTTATGAGTCGGCCTTATTGTACCTTTTCGAGAATGGAGGTTATGTGGATGTATCAGGCGTTATATCGGAAATATCGTCCCCAGACCTTCGATGAGGTCGTGGGGCAGGAGGGTGTCACCCGGACACTCAAAACCCAGCTGATTACCAGTCACCTGAGCCACGCCTATCTGTTCACCGGCTCCCGGGGTACAGGTAAGACCAGCTGTGCAAAAATTTTGTCCAAGGCGGTCAACTGCCTCAACCCCCAAAACGGCAACCCCTGCAACCAGTGTGCAGCCTGTCGGGCCATTGATGAAGGCTCCTGCATGGATGTGCTGGAAATTGATGCCGCCTCTAACAACGGCGTGGATAACATCAGAGACCTGCGGGACGATGCCATATATTCCCCCTCAGAGGTGCGCTACCGAGTGTATATCGTGGACGAAGTCCACATGCTGTCTCTGTCCGCCTTCAATGCCTTGCTGAAAATCATTGAAGAGCCCCCGGAGCATCTGATTTTTATTCTGGCAACTACGGAGCTGCACAAGGTTCCTGCCACTATTTTGTCCCGGTGTCAGAGGTTTTCTTTCCGGAGAATCTCCCCGGAGAATGTGGCAGACCGGCTCCAGTATATTTCTTCCAGGGAAAATATTACCCTGGAGCCCCAGGCAGCTATGGTCCTGGCTCGTATGGCAGACGGCGCATTGAGAGACGGCGTCAGCCTGCTGGACCAATGCGCTTCCGCAACCCAGGGCCCAGTTACCGCAGAGGCGGTGTATCGATGCCTGGGCCTGGCGGGGGAGCAGAAGGCAGCTCAGATGATGGGCTATTTAGCTGACCACAATACCAAAGGTGCGCTGGAGCTTTATGACAGGCTCTATGCCGACGGCAAGGATGTGGCAGCACTGCTGGACGAGCTGTGCGCCCTGGCCAGAGACCTTTTGGTACTCAAGACGGCACCGCAGTCCGGCCTTTCCATGCTCTCCGGTGTGGCCACAGACCAGGAGGCCGTGGCCCTTCGGGACCGCTTTTCTCCGGGGGAGCTGGTGCGGATCATGAAGGAGCTGCAAGCCACTGCCGCAGGCTTTACAAGAGGCGGCAAAACCCGAATGGACGGCGAGCTGTGTCTGCTGCGGCTGTGTCAGCCGGAGCTGAATCTGGATGCAGAGGCACTGAATGCCCGGCTTTCCAGACTGGAAAGTGCGGTGGCAAAGGGCATCCGTGTGGTGCAGGAGGCTCCCAAAGAACCTCACGACCAGGAGGAGCGGCCGCCTATGCCCGGAGATGAGGATGCACCGCCTCCGACCCAGGAGGAAGCGGGGCCCCCTGTACCGGCTCAGGAAGATTCTCCTGTAGGGTTCTGGCCGGATCTGGTGAGTAAAATCCATGGGGAAATTAAGAATCCTGTCCTGCGGGGCTATTTTGGAAGCACGCCCGATGCTCTGGTACGGGGATGCCTGCAGGGAGATCGGCTGGAGCTTCGGTGCAACAGCACATATGTCTATGAACTTATAAGCAAACGGGAGAATCTGGAAATTGTGGAGAAGGTAGCTTCGGAGTTTCTGGGCCGTCCCATTAGAACCTGGGCCAGTGACCAGCAGGCCAAGCCCAGAAACAGCGAACATTTTCAGGAACTTCTGAATTTTGGAAAACAACACAGCGATGTAATTAAAATCAAGTAATTGGAGGAACATACAATGGCTAAAGGCGGTTTTCGTGGCGGCCCCATGGGGGGCTTAAATCAGGCGGCTATGCTGAAGCAGGCCCAGAAGATGCAGCAGGAAATGATGCGGATGCAGCAGGAGCTCCAGACCAAGACTTATTCTGCAACCTCCGGCGGCGGCATGGTCCGTGCTGAGGTCAATGGCTCCCATGAGGTGGTGTCTCTGTCCATTAAGCCCGAGGCTGTGGACCCTGATGATGTGGAGATGCTCCAGGATATGGTGATGGCTGCCATCAATGAGGCAATGCGCAGTGCAGAGAACGAAGCTTCCAACACTATGAGCAAGCTCACCGGCGGCATCAATCTGGGAGGCCTGTTCTAAATCATGCAGAATTTTCCCACGGCGTTGGAGCGCCTCAGTGAGCAGTTTGGCAAGCTTCCCGGCATTGGCACCAAGACGGCCCAGAGACTGGCGTTTCATGTGCTCCGGCTCCCGGAGCAGGAGGCAGAAGCGTTTGCACAGGCCATTGTGGATGCCAGACAGAAGGTAAGGACCTGCCCTGTGTGTCAGAACCTTACAGATCAGGAGCTTTGTCCCATCTGTTCTGACCCCCAGCGGGACAGAAGTACCATCTGTGTGGTGGCAGAGCCACGGGATCTCATGGCTCTGGAACGGGCCAGAGAGTATCGGGGCGTGTACCATGTGCTGCACGGTGTGATTTCTCCCCTGAACCATGTGGGGCCTGATGACATTCGGATTCGGGAGCTTCTGAACCGGGTGGCACAGGGGGATGTGAAGGAGGTCATTATGGCCACCAATCCCGACACGGAGGGAGAAGCTACGGCCATGTATCTGTCCCGGCTGCTGCGGCCTATGGAGGTCAAGGTCACTCGTTTGGCCTATGGTGTCCCCGTGGGCAGTCAGCTGGAATACGCCGACGAGGTTACGCTTCTGCGTGCTTTGGAGGGCAGACAGCTCATTTAATAAAAGATTGGGTTCGCCCCAATGAGTGAATCGAGAAACAGACGAGTGGGATTCCCTAGGGAATCTCCGCTCGTCTGTTTTTGCACAAAGAATCACAGGGGTTGTGGAAAAATAAAAAGCTCTGCCGCAGAAGAAATCCTTCTGCGGCAGAGCTTTTATACGGCTATTATAAAACCTTGGACAGAAAATCCTGAAGTCTGGGATGCTTGGGGTGATTGAAAATCTCATCCGGGGTGCCCTGCTCTAAAAGCTGGCCGTCTGCCATAAAGAGAACCCGGTTGCCCACTTCCCTGGCAAAGCCCATTTCATGGGTGACTACCACCATGGTCATACCCTGCTGGGCCAGTTCCTTCATGACCTGCAGGACCTCTCCCACCATCTCAGGGTCCAGGGCGGAGGTGGGTTCGTCAAAAAGCAGAACCTCTGGCTCCATCATAAGGGCCCGCACAATGGCAATTCTCTGCTTCTGTCCACCGGAAAGCTGAATGGGGTAGGCATTGGCCCGATCCTTCAAACCCACACGCTTCAAAAGAACGAGGGCCTTCTGCTGTGCCTCTTCTCTGGGCATCCCCTTCACTTTCATGGGGGCCAGAATCATATTTTCCAGAATCGTCTTATGGGGAAACAGATTGAAGTGCTGGAATACCATGCCCATTTTCTGACGGTGCTGATCGATGTTGACCTTTACCATCTTTCCCTGGGCATTTTTTACCTTTTTCTTTGTGATATCGATGCCGTCAAAAATGATTTCGCCCTCTGTGGGAATCTCCAGGAGATTCAGACTTCTGAGCAGAGTGGATTTTCCGGAGCCGGAGGGGCCGATGACCACCATCACATCTCCCTTGTGAATGTCCACAGATACATCATCCAGGGCACGAAGTGCGCCCTTGTTATAGTATTTTTTCAGGTGCTTGACCTGAATCAGATTATCTCTTGTCACCACGGCGCATCTTCCTTTCAAAATGTTCAATCAGTTTGCTGGTGGGGAAGGTCAGGCAGAAATACACACAGGCTGCAACAATCAGAGGTTCCCCGATGGAGTAGGTGGCGGTTTTTACGGTGTTTACAGCAAACATGATTTCCTGTACGCCAATGGTCCAGCAGATGGAGGATTCCTTGATGATGGTAACAAACTCATTGGCGATGGCAGGCAGAATGTTTTTGATTGCCTGGGGGATGACCACCTCCACCAGATTCTGCCGCTGGCTCATACCCAGACTGCGGGCGGCTTCTGTCTGTCCCTGGTCAACGCTCTGAATGCCGGAACGGATGATCTCTGACAGATATGCGCCGGAGTTCAGAGAAAGTGCGATTACGCCGGGGATAAAACGCTCAAAGCGAATAAATCCGAAGAGCTTAAAAGAAGGCAGGCTGACCCCGGCCAGCAGCACATAGTAGACAAGGAACAGCTGCACCATAATGGGGGTAGCACGGAACAGCTCCACATAGGCAGCAGAAAGAAAACGCAGGGGCTTGACCTTGCTCATCCGCATGAGGGCCAGGGCCAGGGCCAGAATAAATCCAAACAGTACTGTAAATACCGACAGGGACAGGGTGCAAACCAGACCCTGTGCGAACAGCTCAAAGTACTGGAAGGTTGCCTTAAAACCATTTACACTTATCACAGAATAACTCCTCTCATGGGATTCCCCCGGAGGTAGCCTCCGGGGGAATTCGGATTATTTTAGGTTAATTGTTACCTTCGGCAGGAACGCCGCCTTCCTCATCCAGAAGACCTTCAAAGGTGTTGGAAGCGGCCTGCACATTGGCCTCCTCGATGAACTTTGCCAGGGAGCCGTCTTCCTTTGCCATGGCGATTGCTTCGTTTACGGAGGTGAGAAGGGCCTCATTTCCCTTGCTGACACCGATCACATAGCCGTCTTTTTCATAGGAAACATCCAGAGCAATGGCCAGTTCCGGATAATTCTTGATGTAGGTCTCTGCTACAGCGGTTTCGACGAAAGCACCGTCCAGCTTGCCGGAGAGTACCTCAGCGATGATGTCGGTTACCTTGCTCAGCTGTACAATGTCGGCATCGGGAGTATTTTCCTGGGCCAGACCGTACTGGATGGAGCCGATCTGTACACCCACCTGATATTCCGGCTTGTTGGCGTCGGCAATGGTGGAGAACTTGGAAGTATTTTCCTTGGTGCAGATAAAGGCCTGACCGGAGGTGTAGTATATATCCGAGAAGTCCATGCTGTTTGCACGGAGCGGGTCGGGGGAGTAGCCGGCCATGCTCAGGTCCACCTTTTTGCTGGCCAGCTCACTGATGGTACCATCAAAGTCCATGGGGATGATTTCCAGTTCCAGACCCATATGGTCGGCGATGTACTGGGCCAGTGCCACATCAAAGCCTGCCAGAGTGGGCTTACCGGCCTCATCCAGAGAGTAAAATTCAAAGGGTGCAAAGTCGGGGCTGGTGGCAACGGTCAGCTTTCCTTCCTTTACAGTGAGGCGATCACCGGATGCACCGCATCCGGAAAGCAGGCCGCAGACCATCAGGACTGCAAGAATTATTGCAACATATTTTTTCATTTTCATTCTCCTTTAACACATCCACAGATGCGATTCATTTACGCTATGCATTATATACCGCATATTATGCAATGTCAACTGTATAACAACACATCAATGACGGTGAAATATAAGATAAATCTGTATATAAGCTATAAAATATACATATTTTCGTGAATGCTATTCAAAACAATGCGTATATCATGCTGCATATCAAATGAAATCTTCTGAATAGATATAAAAAACTGCCGCAAAACCACTGGTTCTGCGGCAGGCTGGGAATGTATCGGGAAGTAAAGAGACTCAGATATTAAAAGGCACCTTCTAAAATGGGGACCAGGGCTTCCAGACCCTCCCGATCCTCCTGGGTGAAGCGGCCCGGGGTGGGACTGTCGATGTCCAGAACCGCTGCAATGCTTCCGTTTTTGCGAAGGGGTATTACAATTTCAGACCGGGAAGCACAGTCACAGGCAATGTGACCGGGGAAGGCGTGGACATCCGGGACAAGCTGGGTTACGCCGTCTTTCACGGCTGTACCGCAGACACCACGGCCCACGGGGATGGTGATGCAGGCGGGCTTTCCCTGAAAAGGGCCAAGCACCAGGGTGTTTCCCTCCAGAAGATAAAATCCGGCCCAGTTGAGATCCGGAAGGCTGTCCATAATCAAGGCGGAGGCATTGGACAGATTGGCAATGGGATGGGGGACTCCTTCTACAAGGGCTTTGAGCTGCTCCCGAAGCAGGTTATATTGTTCTGTCATAGATCTGTTCCTTTCTGCAAATAGAGAAAGGGCCCGGAGCAATTTCTTGCCCAGGCCCTGAAAATCCCCACTTTAGCCGTGTGTACCCGATTATAACCTGCACAAAACGGCAGGTGGGTCGCCGCTCTAACATCTTAACTGCTTCCAACGTCCACCGATCGTCAAAGCGCCGGCGGGAGGCCTGCAATCCGAAGAAGAAGTCCTGCGTCCCTAGTAAAAAATGTGGGTCTAAACGGATACATCACGAACCAAGCAGGGAGATTCATCATAAATTGTAATTACTCTTCGTCGTCTTCCTCATCGTCGGCGTAAAGAGCATCCATCATGAGAGCGTAGACTGCCTCCAACTCTTCGTTGTCGGTAATGGCACTGAGGATGGGCTCGCCGTCCTCCTCGTCGGAACGCAGGAGGCTGACCTCCAGCTCTTCCTCGGCCTCGTCATATGATACGGCGGGAACAACGGCCATATAGGTCTTGCCCTGGTACTCCAGCTGCTGCAAGATCTCCAGCTCGTACTCCTTGCCGTCCTCATCGGTGATGGTAATGAAATCGGAACCGTATTCTTCCATGTTGCCCTACCTCCAGGCCCCTGGTGGCCAGGGGGTTTTCATGTCATAATAGTAACCTGTTTTGCTCAGAAAATCAAGAGGAAATTTAGTTGTCATGAACAGTAATCTTCCAGGGCTTTGGTAAGGGCTTCGTCGTTTGGCAGGGGAATCCCTTTTTTCAGGGCTTCCCGGTCCCGTTCCGGCAGGAGTGCGGCGGGCATTTTGGTCACCAGCCAGGGCTGCGGGTCTTCATCCTTCCAAATGGCCACATACCCACGGGAGACACCGAGAATCATTCCCAGCAGACACAGACTCACTAAATATCGTTTCATCTTCTTCACCTCAGTCCAAGTTTTCCCCACCATTCGGGACCTATGCACACAATCTCCGAAAATTCGGGAGAAAGGGACAAGGAAGAAACTGGAACTGGTCGCAGAAAAATTTTTGATCCAGCAATCGGACTTTGTTTTATCTTATGCACCGCCACCCATAAGGATGCATGGACAAAAGATTTTTTATTGCTCTGGGTCAGGATGTGCGTTATAATGAAAATAAAACGAAGGAGGGGCAGCCATGGCACAGCGTACAGATTCCATTCAAACCATGAAGGGCATTGGCCCTGCCAAGGAGAAGCTGTTTGCCGCTCTGGGAATCCACACTCTGGAGGACCTCATCTACCACTATCCCCGTACCTATGAGGACCGCACCCGCCTGGTTTCCATTGCGCAGCTGGAGGTGGATACACCGGCCTGTTTCCGGGCCATGGTCATGGGCAGCCCCAGAAGCCACAAGATCCGAAAGGGCCTGGAGCTTACCAAGGTCACAGTGGCAGACCACTCCGGCAGACTGAATATCACCTTTTTTAACCGCCGTTTTGGGGCAGAGCAGCTGATACCCGGCAGGGAGTATATTTTTTACGGAGCAGTATCCGGGGATTTTGGCGGCTACGGCATGACCAATCCGGCCTTTGAATCACCGGAGTCCAGCCCTGGGGTGACAAGAAGAATTCTTCCCATCTACCCTCTTACCGCAGGCCTCACCAATCAGGCGGTTTCCAAAGCGATTCATCAGGCCCTGGAGCTTTGCGGCCCGCCTGCGGAGCTGCTGCCAAGAGAAATTTTGCAGCAATATCAGATTATGGGGGCAGACCGGGCCTATTATGCCATCCACCGGCCCCAAAGTCCGGAGGACCTGGACGGTGCCAGACGGCGGCTGATTTTTGAAGAGTTTTTTGTGTTTTCTGCGGCACTGAGCCTGATGCGGGCCCAGAGAACCCTGGTGGAGGTGGTCCCCTATTCCCAGCGGGATCTGACGCCGTTCCTGAATGCGCTGCCCTTTACCCTGACAGGGGCCCAGAATCGGGCCATTGAGGAAATCCGCAATGACTTTTCCAAGGGATTTCCCATGAACCGGCTTTTACAGGGAGATGTGGGCAGCGGTAAAACCATGGTGGCAGCAGCGGCGGCATATCTGGCCTGCAAAAACGGTCAGCAGACTGCACTTATGGCACCGACGGAAATTTTGGCAGAGCAGCATTATAAAACCCTGACAAAGCTGCTGACCCCTCTGGGGGTACGGTGCATTCTTTTGACAGGCTCTATGACACCAAAGGAAAAGCGGCTGGCAAGAGAAGCTCTTGCTGCGGGAGAGGGGCATCTGGCAGTGGGAACCCATGCCCTCTTCTCTCAGAGCACGGAGTTTTCCAATCTTGGACTGGTGATTACGGACGAACAGCACCGCTTTGGAGTGGCACAGCGTGCGGCCTTATCTGAAAAGGGAAGAGGAAGTCATCTGCTTGTCATGTCCGCCACCCCCATTCCCCGGACGCTGGCCCTCATTCTTTACGGAGATTTGGAGGTTTCCATACTGGACGAGCTGCCCCCCGGCCGACAGGGAATTGATACCTTTCTGGTCAATGAATCCTATCGGGCCAGACTCAATGGCTTTATTCGCAAAGAGGTGCAGGCAGGGCATCAGTGCTATATCGTCTGTCCGGCGGTGGAGGAAGGGGAAACAGAGTCCGGCAAGGCGGCCGAAGTCTGGGCTGAGACTTTGCAGAGCACTGTTTTTCCTGATTTGCCGGTGGCCCTGATCCACGGCAGGATGAAGGGAAGCGAAAAAGAAGCGGTTATGGGGGCCTTTTCCAGAGGGGAAATCAGGATTCTGGTGGCAACCACAGTCATTGAGGTAGGCGTGGATGTGCCCAATGCCACCTTGATGGTGGTAGAGGATGCAGACCGCTTCGGTCTCAGTCAGCTCCACCAGCTTCGGGGACGGGTAGGCCGGGGAAAAGATAAAAGCTGGTGCATTCTGGTATCCAACAGCAGAAACCCGGATACCTTACTCCGGCTCAAGAGTCTGTGCAAAACGGCAGATGGCTTCCGCATTGCGGAGGAGGACCTGAAGCTGCGTGGCCCAGGTGATTTCTTTGGACACCGTCAGCATGGTTTGCCGATGTTCAGGGCTGCCAGCTTGTCTATGGACCTGGAGCTTTTGAAGCAGGCACAGACCGCCGCCGCCGATTGGGTGAATCTCCACGGCGCAGAGGATACCCCGGAGGCCCGGGCTTTGCGTAATCGCATCGGCTGCCTGTTTGCAGACGGTATGGTGACCTTTAATTAAAATCAAATAGGAAAAGGCTCAGACAAACGAACTTGTCTGAGCCTTGTTATGTGCAGATTATAAAGAATTCAAATATTTGACAGCGGCCATACCTGCCCGGGAGCCCTGGGAAACGGCTTTAAAGACCTGTAAAAGTCCGCCGGTGCAGTCGCCTGCGGCAAAGAGGCCGGGAATGTTGGTGGCCATGTTGTCATCCACCAGAATTTTGTCGGCCTCGGTGAGAATGCCTGCCTTCTTGGCAAGGTCGCCGCTGCCGGCAGTGCCCAGAGCCACAAAGAGCCGGGTTACGGGGAGGGCTTCTCCGTCGCTGAAACGAACCTGCTGCAAAATGCCATCGGCACCTTCCAGTGCAGCAATGGGACGGCAGTCCACAGCAAATTCACATTGAGGAGCTTCTTCTCCGTTGGTGAGCAGTGTCACCTTAGAGGCAAGAGGAGCCAGAACCTGGGCTTCGTGGAGGGCATATTCTCCGGAACCCAATACAGCAACCTCCTTGCCGCGGCAGAAAAAGCCGTCACAGATGGCACAGTAGCTGACACCGGCTCCCTCAAAATCCTGAAGGCCCGGAATTTTCGGGGCCTTTCTTTGAGTGCCTGTGGCCAGCACGACTGCTTTGGCTTCCATGTCTCCGTCAGAAGTTTCAGCCAGCAGTCCCTCCATTCCAAAGCCAAGGGAAAGTACCTGGGTCTTCTTTACCGTGACACCCAGATCCCGGGCCTGCTGCAAACCGGCCTCGAAGAGATCAGGGCCGGTGATAGCAGGAGAGCCATAGAAATTGTCAATCCGTTCTGCCCGGCCCAGTGCGCCCATATCCATATATAAGAGGGTTACACTTTTACCTGCACGAGCTGCATAAATGGCAGCACTGACACCGGCAGGGCCGCCGCCTAAAACCAATACATCCATTATTTATCCTCCCAATAATCCAAAGCTAGCTTAAAGCCGCCGTAAATACCTGCATCGTTGCCCAGTTCCGCCAGAGTGAAGCGGATATCCCGCCCGGTGTGGAACATATAGGGAACAAATGCTTTCTGAATTCCTTCTGCCAGGACTTGGCCTGCCTTGGATACGCCGCCGCCGATGACTACCACCTCAGGGTCTGCCACGCAGCACACACAGGCCAGAAACTGGCCCAGAAAATCAAAGTAGTGGGCCCGAATTTCCAAGGCCAGAGGATCATTTTCCTTTGCCAGATCAAAAATATCCTTGGCGGTGATCTTGGGCAGAGCACACAGGGCAGAGGGGGTGTCACTTTGCTTCATGGCCCGATGTGCCAGACGGACAATGCCGGTGGCGGAGCCGTATTGCTCGGCACAGCCGTATTTTCCGCAGCCGCAGGGTTCTGTCTCGGTTTTGTCCATAGGCAGATGCCCGATTTCTCCGGCTGCGCCATGGGCACCGAAGAGAATCTTTCCGTCTGCCACAATACCGCCGCCGATTCCGGTACCCAGAGTCACCAGTACCATATTTTCACAGCCCCGGCCGCCGCCTTTCCAGCATTCGCCCAAAGCGGCAACATTGGCATCGTTTCCGGCCTTTACAGGCAGTCCGGTCAGCTCCTGCAATGTTTTGTGCAGGTTAAAAACGCCCCAACCCAGATTGGCACAGCGCAGTACTGTGCCGTCACCGCTCACAGGGCCGGGAACACCTATGCCGATGCCCAGACACTGCTCTGCTGGAATGGTATGCCGGGCCATGCAGTCCTTTACGGCCTGGGCAATGTCCGGTAAAATAGAGGAGCCATTCTGAGCGGTATTTGTGGGAATCTCCCATTTCTCCACCAGAGTGCCCTCCTGTGTGAAAAGACCCAGCTTTACCGTGGTGCCGCCCAGGTCGATTCCGAATCCATATTTCATATTGTTGCCCTCCAATCAGGTCGTGGTTTTTCCCTATTATATCGCCACGGGATAAAAAAGTCCAGAACAAGCAAAATTTTGGAAAAATGTACGGTAAGTAAAAGTTTTTTGGCTTCCGGGAAAAAAGCCCTTGCGTTTCCGAGGATTTTGCGGTAGCATACAAGAAAAGAGTATGTGTGCTCTGGAATCGTATACGGTTGAAAGGACGTGGACTTGTTATGATAAAAGTTGATATTTCTAATGTGTGGGGTCAGCTGGCTCTGCCGGATCTGCTGGCCGCGGAGAAAGAGGTCTCTGCCGCCCATAACACGGTTATGGAGGGCAGCGGCGAAGGAAATGATTTTCTGGGCTGGCTGAACCTGCCTGCCAGTGAAACGACCCAGGAAATGTACCGTATTATGGATGCAGCCAAGCGCATTCGTGAAAGCTCCGAGGTCTTTGTTGTGGTAGGCATCGGCGGCTCCTATCTGGGCCCCCGTGCTGCCATTGAACTGATGGAAGGTCCCAACTATAACCTCAAGCGGGGCACCAAGGGCAATCCCAGAATCTTCTTTGCCGGAAACAGTCTGTCTACCCGGGCATGGAATGATCTGGTAGAGCAGTTGGAGGGTAAGGACTTTTCTGTGGTCTTTATTTCCAAGTCCGGCACCACCACGGAGCCTGCCATTGCAACCCGTGCTCTGCGTTGGATGTTGGAGCGGAAGTATGGCTCTGAGGTGTCCAAATCCCGGATTTTTGCCATTACCGACCCGGAAAAGGGTGCTCTGCGCCAGATGGCTCAGGAAGAGGGCTGGGAGACCTTCACAATTCCTCAGAATGTGGGCGGCCGGTTCAGTGTGCTGACTGCTGTGGGCCTGCTGCCTATGGCTGTGGCCGGAATCGACATTGAGGCAGTGATGGCCGGTGCCGCTGAGGCTAAGCAGAGATATGATCTGCGTTCCTTTGAGAACCCTGTGTGGCTGTATGCTGCCATTCGGAACCTGCTGAACCGGAAGGGCAAGGACATCGAGCTTCTGACCTCCTTCGAGCCTGCCTTCAAGATGATGGGCGGCTGGTGGCAGCAGCTCTTCGGTGAGTCTGAGGGCAAGGACGGAAAGGGTATTTTCCCTGTTACCGCCGAGTTTACTGCTGATCTGCACTCCCTGGGCCAGATGATTCAGCAGGGCAAGCGGAACCTCTTTGAAACCGTGTTGCGCTTTGCTCCCGATGCCAATGCCGTAACCGTTGGTTCTGACTATAAGAATCTGGACGGACTCAATTACCTGGAGGGTAAGACACTGGACTTCGTAGATGAGCAGGCATTCCGTGGTACTGTGGCTGCCCATGTGGATGGCGGTGTGCCTGTGATCACTGTGGATGTGGGTGAACTGAACGATGCCAAGCTGGGCGAGATCTTCTATTTCTTTGAATTGGCCTGCGGAATTTCCGCTTATATGTTGGGAGTCAACCCCTTCAACCAGCCCGGCGTGGAATTCTACAAGCGAAATATGTTCCAGCTTTTGGGCAAGCCCGGTTACGAACAGAAATAAGTTTTGACGACTTACCAGAAAAATAGTTGCAATTCTGTGAAGGAACTGGTAGAATAGTAGAACATAACCGGGGTTTCCCGGTGCTGTAAGGAGGAGATACCTATGGTGAAAGTAATTATGGGGCTGAAGGGCTCTGGCAAAACCAAGCAGTTGGTCAAAAATATCAACGAGGCGGTTCAGAGCGAAAATGGCAGCGTGGTCTGCGTTGAGCACGGCCAGAAGCTGACCTATGACATTGACTACCGTGTCCGTCTCATCGACGCTAAGGACTATGGTGTAAATGACATCACGATGCTCAAGGGCTTCATCAGTGGCTTGCATGCCGGTAACTTCGATATCACCCACGTGTTTATTGAAAGCCTGTACAAGTTCATCGGTGAGGATCGTGCCGCAAGTGAAGAGTTCCTGGATTGGTGTGCCGAATTCGGCAAGGCCAATGACATGCACTTCACCATCACCATTTCCGATGATGTTGCCATGGCAACCGAGGGAATGAAGAAGTACCTGTAATTCCAAAAGTATGTCCGAAAAAGAGACCTACCGTGTTTGCGGTAGGTCTTTCCTTTTATAGAGATACAGTTGCAAAGCAGCGCACTCTGTGCAATAATAGGACAATTAACCAAAGAGGAGAAATACATATGACCATGTATGACAAAATAGCGCAAATGAAACCAGAGCAGAAAAACCACTGGATCGACATTCCGGAACTGAGTGCTTGGGGCGAACGCTTTTTTGCATCCTTTTCCGTGGCGGAGGCTGTAGCAGAGGGACAGGAGCGGCAGCTTTTGGAGCAGGCCATTGACGGCCTGTATGAGAGCTTCCAAAAAGAGCACGCTCTGACGGATTCTGCCCTGCAAAAAGCGGAATCGGTGCTGCTTCCTCTGGCTCCCAAGGCAAAGCAGTATACCCTGCACTGTGTGGCCCATGCCCACATTGATATGGACTGGCTTTGGGGAATCCATGAAACGGTGCAGACGGTGCTGAGTACCTTCCGCACCATGCTGGACCTCATGGAGGAATACCCGGAATTTACCTTTTCTCAGTCTCAGTGTGCCGTGTACCGGATCGCAGAGTTCTATGACCCGACTCTGTTTCAGCGGATTAAGGAGCGGGTACAGGAGGGTCGGTGGGAGTTTGCCGGATCTTCCTATGTGGAGCTGGACAAAAATATGCCCAATGCAGAGTCTATGGCACGGCATATTCTATATACAAAGGAGTATCTTTATAAACAGTTCGGCATAGCCTATGATAGTGTGGACGGAGATTTCCACCCGGACTCCTTCGGCCACGGGGCCTGGGTGCCGGAGATCCTGACTGCCGGAGGAATCCGCTGGTTTTATCACTGCCGTGGCCTGGATGGAGAGTACCTCTATCGCTGGCAGGCACCCAATGGCACGGAGCTTCTGGCCCTCAATGAGCCTCTGTGGTATAACGATGCCATCCGGCCCATGTATTTAAATCAGGTGCCTCAGTTCTGCAAGAAGTACGGCATCCGGGATATGATGAAAATTTACGGTGTGGGCAATCACGGCGGCGGCCCCACCCGTCAGGACCTGGAACGGATTTTGGATATGCAGACCTGGCCTTTGGCTCCTAACATTAAATTCTCTACTTATAAGGAATACTTTTCCAGAATCCTGCCCTTTATGGGCAATTTCCCGGTGGTCACCGGAGAGCTTGGCCCCACCTTTACAGGCTGCTATACCTCTCAGTCCAGAATCAAGGAGGCAAACCGGATGGGAGAGGATCGACTGTATGAGGCGGAGGCACTTACGGCCTTTGCAGCGGAGAAAACCGGGATGGATGATTTTGCACCTCAGTTCCGCTTTGCATGGGAACGGATTCTCTTTAATCAGTTTCACGATATTCTCCCCGGCTCCAATGTGGAGGTCTCCCGGGATCATGTAATGGGAGCGTTTGAAGAGGCCATGGGTACTGTAATGGCGGCTTCCGGGGCATCTTTGCGGGCCTTTGCCGACAAGATTGATACCTCTTCCTATGAAACGCCGGATACGCCTCTGACCTCCCGCTCTGAGGGAGCGGGAATGGGCCTGCACATTGACGGAGCCAGCCGATTCCGGTTGCCCGGAACGGAGCGGGGCAGAGGAAAAACCAGAATTCTCCACTTCTTTAATCCCACGGGCTTTGACCGCACAGGTGTGATGGAGGCCAGTATCTGGGATTGGCCGGGAAATCCGGAGCAACTGCGGGTACACAGTGCAGACGGCAGGCTGCTTGCCTCTCAGGTTCTGGCACATGGCACTCTGGACTGGAGCCACAACCGGACAGATCTTCTGATTGAACTGTCTGTGCCTGCGCTGGGTTATACCACAGTGGTGGTGACAGAGGAGGAAAAGCAGAGCTTCTGCTTCTCGGCCCTGCCTCCCGATCCCAGAGTGACCCACTATCAGCCTTTGGTCCTGGAAAATGAAGTGGTAAAAATCACGTTCCGGGAGGAGGACCTTTCTGTCGCCTCTTATATATATAAGGAGACTGGCAGAGAACTGCTTGGTTCTCAGGGTGCCGGCTTCTGGACCTATCGGGAGCGGACAGGGGAGATGACAGGCAATGCCTGGGTAGAAGGCGTGCAGATGGAGCCTGAGAATATCCATAAAACCGGCTGTGTCTGCCTGAAAAAGGGGCCTGAAAAGGGAACACTGCGGCAGAGCCTCACTTACGAAATCTGTCTGAAAAACAGCCGTCTGGAGGTCACCGCCACATTGGAAAAGGGCTCTCCCGTTTTGGAATTGGCAGGCAAGGTTCTTTGGATGGAGCTGGCGGATGAAACCGGAAGCCCCGGTCTGTGCTTTAAGACCCATCTGGCCTGGACACCTGCAAGGTTCCTGGGGGACGGTCTCATTGGCCTGGATCAGCGGCCGCCGGAACCGATGCACGACCACTGTGCCCGGAATTTCACCTTTGCTCCCGGAGAAGAGGGCGGCATGGCCCTTCTTACAGATACGAAGTATGGATACCGTGGCTATGCAGATTGGCTCCAGGTATCCCTCCTGCGGTCTTCTTCCGGCCCTGATCCTTATCCTGAACTGGGAGAGCGTCGGTTCCGCCTGGGCCTGTGTGCATCTGAAGGGGAGACCATGACCCTGAAGGCACTGGGTACAGCTTTCACCCATCGGGATCTTCCCTATGCCTCCAATACGGCGCACCCCGGCATGCTTCCTTTGGAGCATCGCTTTTTTGAGATTCGGGGGGCAGCACAGGTGGCAGCAGTGAAACGCTCCCAGGACGGCAAGGCAACAGTTGTGCGGCTCCTGGCTCCGGGACTGGAAGAAGGAACGGTGCAGATCCATATGGAAGGACTTGAAAGAGCATTTACAGCGGATCTGACGGAGCGGCCTCTGAAAGAACTGCCGGTGAAGGACGGAACGGCCTGCGTACAGCTGGGAGCGGGCAGAATTATGAGCCTGCTTTTGTATACCACAGAAATCTGATTTTGTGGTATGTCCGTGAGAAAAGTACGCATGGTGTCGATAAATAGAATAATACAGATTTTTTGCATCAAAATTGGCTTTCAAAATCGACAAACGAAAAATCAATGTCCTTAAAACTGGCAAAATAGATAAATACAAAAGCCACACTTCCTGAATAATGTACATTCTGGAAGGATTCTTTGAAACAACAGGAATTAGGTGCAATATGTATAAAATATATATTCAAAACTTATGCGCATTGCATGATTTCTGCTGACAAAAAATGCACGCAGCAGAAAATGGTTGATTATTAGTGAACAATGTGTTATAGTACAGTGAAAGCACAGGATAGTGTAGCCACGGTATCAAGCGTGCTACACGGCCAGTGCTCCACTGCTCGCGTACATGTCGTGAAATTTCCCTGTAGCACCTTGCATAAAATTCCGCACACTGTGGACAGTCGTTGGTTGAGGTATGGGGATATTGACGAAATGAACGAAAAATATGTAAAAATACAATGTGACTATTGCATTTTTACCAAACGGGTAGTATACTATCTTACGTTAATATCTTGTCGCTTCTGCGGCGGGTATTAAATAGGTCGCAAGACCGCAACAATCTCTTAAGGAGGAAAAGAAATGAAAAAGCTGTTTGCATTGCTGCTGGCTGCTGTTATGGTAACTTCCGTAATGACCGCCTGTAGCAAAACCAACACCGATGACACCAAGGGTACTGATACTGTTATCTCTGGTGACACCTCCGGCACCGGCGACGTTGCCGGAGGCGAGACGGAAGATGTGAACACCGATGGTGAGCCTTCTTCCGCTCAGCTGCTGGAGGGCAAGGAGTACGGTAAAGATTACACTTCCTTGTATGAGCACATCGGTAAGGAAACTTCCATCGCTGATGTCACTGAGGACCCCACCACTGGCCTGGCCTACATTGATGTTGATGGCGAGTCCGTAGAACTGGGCCTGGACTTCCTGTCCATGGCAATGGTTTACAATACCTCCACTGAAGGCACCGAGTTCAAGACCGAGGATGAGGTTTATGCCGAGTGGTGGAAGTACTTTATCACCCGTTGGAATCTCATGATGCCTGAGATTCCCCTGTACTCCAACGAGTACTACGATCTGTACAATGCACAGATTAAGGGCGTTGATGAGCATCCCACCAACCCCTACTGGACCACCACAAAGGCCCTGATCGACTGGACCTCTGAGAAGGCCGACAACTCCATCATCGTGGGTGATGCCACTGAGCTGTCCGGCAAGTTCCGCTATGCTTCTTTCGGCGGTGCTCAGCCCGCTGCCTCTGACCTGTCTGTTTCCAACCTGTGCACCGGTCTGGAAACTGTTGGCGCCAACAAGGAAGGCGCTTATGTTGTGAATGAGCAGGTTATTAAGGAACTGAACGAGACCGAGAATGAGGATGGCTCTCTTACTTACACCATCACTCTTCAGGAAGACCTGAAGTTCTCTGATGGCTCTCCTATCACCGCTAAGAACTACCTGTATCAGGCAATGGTATTCTCCACTCCTGTCGCTACTGAGGCTGCTGGTAAGGACCACATGTCCTGCCTGAACTTCATTGGCTTCAAGGGCTATAATGCTTATGATGGCACCAACGAAGGTGCAACTCTGGATGATGGCACCGTTGTTACTAAGGAGATGCCTGGCCTGCGTCTGCTGGGCGACTACCAGTTCTCCGTGACCATCGATTCTCAGTATCTGCCTTACTTCTACTCCCTCGTTTACGCTTCCTTCGATCCTACCTACAAGGATCTGTGGATGGGTGATTTCGACATCGCTGATGACGGCAAGGGCTGCTACATCACCGGTGACTTCTATGCTAAGAACGGTGAGAACTACGCTCACGCTGCTCACATTCTGGCATCTTCCGAGAATACTGACACTACCTACCCCTACGCCGGCCCCTATGTTGTTTCTTCCTACGATGCATCCAGCAAGGAAGCTACTCTGGAGCTGAACCCCAACTTCAAGGGCAACTTTGAAGGCGTAAAGCCCAGCATCCAGAAGGTCGTTTACAAGAAGATTGTTACCGAGACTCAGCTGGAAGATATCAAGGCTGGCGGCGTTGATGTTCTGCCTAACATCACCGGCGGCGCAGCTACCAACGAAGCTATCGCTCTGGCTGATGGTTCCAATGGTAAGTATGTGTACACCCACTACAGCCGTGCTGGCTATGGTAAGCTGGCTTTCCGTTGTGACTATGGCCCCGCTCAGTACACCGCTGTCCGTCAGGCTGTTGCCTACTGCATGGATCGTTCCACCTTCGCTAAGGACTTCACCGGCGGCTACGGCGGCGTTGTTGACGGCCCCTACTACACCGGTTCCTGGATGTACAAGGCTGCTACCGAGCAGGGCATGGCTCTGAGTGCTTACGATACCTCCGTTGACTCCGCTATCGCAGTTCTGGAGGCTGACGGCTGGGTTTACAACGCTGAGGGCGGCGAGTACACCGACGGCGTTCGTTACAAGAAGATCCCTGGCGACCTGGCTACCGAGAAGGATAAGACCTTCAAGTCTGTTGACGGCGCTTACAAGACCGTTGAGATCAATGGCGACTACTACATGCCTCTGGTTCTGAACTGGTACGGTACTGCTGATAACGAGTTCTCTGACCTGTTGGTTACCGGCTTCGAGCAGGCTGAGAACATCAAGGCTGCAGGTTTCGCTGTTTACAAGACTATTGGTGACTTCTTCCCCATGCAGGACGAGCTGCGGCAGTCTCAGGTTTACGGCTACTACAGCGGTACTCCTATGTACACCTGCTTTAACTTTGCTACCGGCTACAACTCTGCAGCTATCGACTACAGCTTCAATCTGACCATCGATCCTAGTATGTACGACAACTACAGTCAGTACTTCATCAAGGATGTGGCTGATATTTACTGGCTGCAGTAATTATTCACTTTAAAACCCCTAGCTTAGCACCCATATATAAAGTGTGACTTTGCAGTCACAGGGTGGGGAATCCCACCCTGTGATTGCAGATCGTACTGCGTAAACACTGCATCTGTGGGACAGCGGGGAGTAACACCACCTACCTCTGGCGGATGGTATGATTCACAACACGGCGATGAACGCCGTACACTGTTTATTCCTCCAGTGTGCGGTCTTTTTTGCCCGGACAGGTAGGACTGAAATTTGCAAATTACCCCCGCATGGCATGCAGGGGGTGATCCAAAGCCTCATGCCATGCCAAATACACTGTCGCGCGGGCGACAGATGGGAGAATAATATGGGAAAATATGTACTTAAGAGAATCTGCTATATGCTTGTTGTTCTGGTCATATTGTCGCTTCTTATGTTCTTGATCTATAACCTTGTCCCGAATAACCGTGCTTATACAGATGCAAAAGACGATGAAAATAGCCAGAAGCAGGCATTGAAAGGCCTGACTGCAGAAGAAAAGAAAGATTGGTTCCAAAAGCGTTACTTTGAATATCAGTGCAAGTATGGTACTGAGACCGATAATATGCTGATTCGTTACGGCCGTTGGGTTGGTGTCTATCCTTTGTATGACGGCAGCTATAACGGACTGTTGGAAGGCAACTTCGGTTATTCTTATGAGCTCAAGGGTGACGTTATTGATGTCATTAAGGAGCCCATGAAAAATACAATTTTGATTAACATTTTGTCAACATTGTTAGCCCTGGGTGTTACAATTCCTCTGGGTATTTTGTGTGCGGTGAAGAAGAACAGTAAGTTCGACCGAGGTATTCAGGTCTTCACCATTGTAGGCTATAGCTTGCCTACCTTTATTACCGCAATTCTTTTCATTTGGATATTCTGTTCACTGCTCGGATGGTTCCCGCCCAGCGGTATGAAGACCCCCGGCAGTAACTTTGAGGGTTGGGCATATGTAAAGGATACTGCAAAGTATCTGGCTCTGCCTCTTATCACCATGACTTTCTGCTCCATGGGTGGTATGACCCGTTATGTTCGCGCCTCTATGATCGATGCACTGAGTATGGACTGCATCCGGACCGCTCGCGCAAAGGGCGTTAAGGAAAAGACCGTCATCTACTCTCATGCATGGCGCAATGCTCTGATTCCCATTGTGACTCTGGTTGTAGGCTGGTTCCTGAGCATCTTCGCCGGATCTCTGGTGTTTGAAAACATCTTTGGCCTGAATGGTATGGGCCGAATCATGATCAACTCTCTGCGTAAGACTGACTTCGATGTGGTTTTGTTCCTGCAGCTGTTCTACGTCGGCATGTCCCTCTTGGGCAACCTGATCATTGATATTATCTACGGCCTTGTTGATCCCAGAGTCAGAGTTGGAAAGTAAGGAGGCGCAGGAATGAAAAAACAGAAAATGGATAAAACCAAGAAGGACCCCTCCAAGGACGTTGAGGAGATTGTAAGTCCTTCCAGACAGATCATCCGTGGTTTCATGGAGCGGAAGCTGGCTGTCGGTGCCCTGATTGTTGTTATCTTAATGATGCTGACGGTCTTCGTCGGACCGCTGTTCATGCCCAATTACAGTGACTCTTATACAGAGGTTACTCAGAAAGACATTCCTCCTACGATGAGCATGATGAGTGTTCCCAAGGAGCTGGCAAAAGACATCAAGATGATTGATAGCTTCGGCAGCTTCAGTGTTGGACTGTCCAACGCCGGTAAGGTTTATGTCTGGGGCGCTACCAAGATCGGTACCACCGGTATTGATGTGAAGGAGATTCCTCAGGAAGTTCAGGATGCCAAGATTGTTCAGGTTGCTGCCGGTATGGACCATATCGTTGCCATTGGTGAAGACGGTAAGGTTTATGCATGGGGCGCTAACAAACTGGGTCAGTACGGTTACTTTGATCCTGAACTGCATCCTACCATCATTCCTATGCCTGATCAGCTGCTCAATGGAACCATTGATGTGGCGAACATCAAAAAGCTGACCTGTGGTTATCAGTGCTCTGCCATTCTGATGAATGATGGCACACTGTATATCTGGGGTAACAAGAACACTTATTCCAACATTGAGAAGTTTATCGACAATAACGATCTGGTTGATATCGACTTTACACTGAGCTATGTTGTCGGTGTCACTGAGAAGGGCAACGGCCTGTTTACCGGCAAGCGTGGCCTGCTGGATCAGTTCCGTTCAAATATGGATAGTGCGGCAGCTCCTGCTGCTCAGTTCTTGGATGGCCGCAAGATTGAGAGCATTTATGCAACAAGCTCCAATGTTGGTATGCTGCTGGATGATGGCAGCATGTGCTTCTCCGGCGATTTCCCTGCAAACTCTGTAAAGATGCCTAATATGGAAGGCGAGAAGATTGTTGACGTGAAGGCTGGTACTTATCACTATACTGCACTGACTGACAAGGGTAATGTCTACTCCTGGGGTGGCAATATTCTGGGCCAGTGCGATGTGGATGCAGATGCAACCGGTGCAAGCCGTATCTTTGGCGGTTCTTTCCAGAGCTATGCTGTAGATGAGAACGACGATCTGATGGCTAAGTGGGGCCTGAAGGGTTACATCTTCGGTACAGATACCTATGGCGCTGATATCTTCCAGCGTATCATTCAGGGCGGTAAGATGACCATGACCATCGGTGCGGTTTCTGTTGTTATCTCCTCTGTGATTGGTATTGTGATTGGCTGTATCTCCGGTTACTTCGGAGGCAAGGCCGATATGTTCCTGATGCGTATCGCTGAGGTCTTCGCAGCTATCCCCTTCCTTCCCTTCGCTTTGATTCTGTCTGCTGTTATGGCGCAGATGGATATTTCGGAAAACAACAAAATTTTTGTGCTGATGGTTATTCTGGGCCTCCTGAGCTGGACCGGTCTGGCTCGTCTGGTGCGTGGTCAGGTCCTGGCTGCAAGAGAGAACGAGTATGTTACCGCTGCTAAGGCAATGGGTGTTCGGGAAGGCGCAATCGCTTTCAAGCACATCCTGCCCAACATTGTCTCCGTTATCTTTGTTAACCTGACTTTGAACTTCGCAACCTGTATGCTGACGGAGTCCTCCCTGAGCTACCTGGGCTTTGGTGTTACCTATCCCAGACCCACTTGGGGCAACATGCTTAACGGTGCAAACAATGCTACCATTATTAAGAACTTCTGGTGGCAGTGGGTGTTCACCTCTTTGTTCCTGGCAATTACCTGTATTTGTATCAACCTGGTCGGCGACGCCCTGCGTGACGTCATGGACCCCAAGTCTGACCGTGATAAGTAAGGGAGGGAGAAGCTATGGCATTACTTGAATTAAAGGATCTACATACCTTCTTCCGTACGAAGAAGGGTATCGTAAAGGCTGTTAACGGCGTTTCCTACTCCGTTGACGAAGGCAAGACTCTGGGCGTTGTAGGCGAGTCCGGTTCCGGTAAATCCGTCTCCGCCATGAGCGTTCTGCAGCTGTTGGATGGCAACGGCTATATTGACTCCGGTGAGATCCTGTTTAACGGCGTTGACCTCACCAAGTGCAGCAAGAATGAGATGTATGCCATCCGCGGCAACGATATCTCTGTGATCTTCCAGGAGCCGATGACCGCTCTGAACCCCGTTTTCTCCATAAAGCGGCAGTTGTCTGAGCCTTTCATCATCCACCGTAAGATGTCTAAGAAGGAGGCTGCCAAGGCAGCCCTCAAGATGCTGGCTGACGTAAAGATCCCCAATCCTGAGGTTGTTCTCAACCAGTATCCTCACCAGCTGTCCGGTGGTATGCGTCAGCGTGTTATGATTGCAATTGCTCTGGCCTGTGAGCCTAAGCTGCTGATCGCTGACGAGCCCACTACCGCTCTGGACGTTACCATTCAGGCTCAGATTCTGCGCCTGATGAACGAGTTGAAGCGTACCCGCGGCACTTCCATCATGTTCATTACCCATGACCTGGGTGTTATCAACCAGATGGCTGATGATGTTGCCGTTATGTACTGTGGACAGGTTGTGGAGCATGTCCCCGCCCGGACTCTGTTCTCTCGGTCGGTGAAATACTCCCACCCCTACACAGAGGGCCTGTTGGCTTCCATGCCTCGCCTGGATACCCATAGCGAGCGTTTGGACGCCATTCCCGGCGCAGTTCCCCATCCCCTGGCTCTGCCCAAGGGTTGTAAGTTCGCACCCCGGTGCAAGTATTGCACCCAGCGCTGTATGGAAGAGGAGCCTAAGCTGGTTTCCGTAGCACCTAACCAGGAAATTCGCTGCTTCTATCCGGATAAGGAGGCCCGTAATGGAAAATAAGGAACGCAAGGTACTGCTGCAAATCTCCAACCTGAAGCAGTACTTCCCTGTGGGAAAGGGCCTGGCAGTTAAGGCCAACGATGGTATTTCCATCGATATTTACGAAGGCGAGACCTTCGGCCTGGTCGGTGAGTCCGGCTGTGGTAAGTCCACCTTGGGTCGGTCCCTGCTGCAGCTTTATAAGCAGACCGACGGTCGTACCATGTACTTTGGTCGTGAGCTCGCTGAGATCGCTCCTAAGTATGTGCACGAGACCTTCCGCAACATGAGCAAGCGGAAGGAAAAGATGCTGGAGAACCAGAAGAAGTATGAGGCCTTCCAGGCTGAATATGATGCACTGTCTGAGACTGAGCAGTACGGCAAGCACGCCGAGCTGATGCATCTCAAAAAGGAAGCCAACGATGCAATGCTGGACCTGGCTACTTTGATCGGCGGCCTGGTTGCTGCTCCCGATCTGGCTCCCGTTGCAGAGGTCTACCTGGAGGAGTACAAGATTTACCAGGAACTGTCCAAGGCTACATACAAGCGTCAGGATTTGGAGCTTGATGTCAAGGACACCGCTTATCAGTTGAAGAAGCAGAGAGAGGCCGGCAAGTCTGAGAGTTCTGCCAAGGCCAAGGCTGACAAGGCAGAAGCTAAGCTGAAGGCCTGCGATGATGAAATCCTTCAGATTCGCAAGCGCCTGGCCGATGTTAGTGTCCGGATTGATGCTCTGCGTAAGCAGCATGAGAAGGAGCCCGATTTTGCAAAGTATGATGCATATCGCTCCACCGGTATTGACCTGGCTCGTCTGACCTATGACGAGATGCGTCATCTGCGCAGCGACCTGCAGCTGATTTTCCAGGACCCCTATTCCTCCCTGAACCCCAGAATGACCGTTGGTCAGATCATCGGTGAGGGCATGATTGCTCATAAGTACTTCCGTAAGAACGATGAGCGCATGCAGGAAGAGGTCGTTAAGGTTATGGAAGAGTGTGGCCTGGCTGGCTACTTCGTCCATCGCTTCCCTCACCAGTTCTCCGGTGGTCAGCGTCAGAGAATCGGCATCGCCCGTTCCCTGGCACTGCGTCCCAAGTTCGTGGTCTGTGACGAAGCTGTTTCCGCTCTGGACGTTTCCATTCAGGCTCAGGTTATCAACCTGCTGAAGGAACTGAAGGAGAAGCAGCATCTGACCTATATGTTCATCACCCATGACCTGTCCGTTGTTAAGTACATTTCCGACAGAATCGGTGTTATGTACCTGGGCAACATGGTAGAGCTTGCTCCCTCTGATGACATTTTCGCTCATCCCATGCATCCCTACACGGAGGCTTTGCTGAATGCAATTCCCACCACAGATGAGGATGCAAACCGTGAGCCTGAGGTTTTGGAAGGCGATATCCCCAGCCCCGTTAGACCTCCCAAGGGCTGTAAGTTCCACACTCGCTGCAAGTACTGCACCGAGATCTGCACTCAGGTTGTGCCTGAGTTCCGGGAACTGCGTCCCAACCATTTCGTCGCTTGCCACCATGTACTGAACGAGAAATAAGGAGGTTCTGCTGTGCTCCTGCAACGAAAAGTAAACCGGGCCTTTGACTGGCAGAAGGAACAGGTTCGCCAGCGTGAGGCCGAAAGCAATAAAAAGCCGGAGTACGAGACTTCTGATGAATTGCCTCCCATGGAGGACCTGGTTGAAAAAGATGATGTAGCGTTGGAAAAGGGCGATGTCCCTGCCATGATTATGTCTGCCCTCGTTACCATTTTGCCGGCCTGTATTTTAGTCCTTCTTTTCATAGTTCTGGTTGTCTGGTTCGCATTCGGTTTATAAGATTCATATTGAGGCTGCCTTGCATTGCAAGGCAGCCTCTTTTTTCTGCTATGATGCCGGATAAGTTTTCGCAGAGCCGTCACTTCCCGACAAGTTCTGCCCAGCCCCTGTGCTAAAATAGGGGCAAAGGGAGGCGGTGGTATATGGAGCATTTCGCTCCTGCGGCGGTGCAGGCGGTGGGACACAGGTTGAGGCGAATGGAGCCTCTGAAAAGTCTTTTGGGATTGGTCCGGGATGGAGCACTGGCATATATTCTGTCAGCTGCTGCTCTGGGAGCCAGTCCCATTCCAATCTGTATGGGGTTCATTGCCAACTGCAAGGCGGACTGGTCCTCGCTGGTGGGAGCCATGGGTGCAGCCCTGGGTTACTTCCAGTTTTGGGGGGGACAGGCTTCTATGGAGCCTTTGGCGGGAATTATTGCGGTTCTTCTGGGCACGGCTATTTTTGCAGGGACAGAACTAAGGGAGCGCTCCTGGTTTCTCCCGGCGCTATGTGCAGGCATCACGGCAGCACTTGGCTTTCCGTTTCTGTTGAACAGGCCCACACTTCCGGCGGCAGATCTCATAGACTTCTGTTTCCGTGCACTGTGGGCAGGTGTGGGAGCTGTCATTTTTCAGGACCCACCCATTCCTTCAATGCGTTGGGGAGCGGTTATTCTGGGCCTGTGCCAGGTCAGCTTTGGAAACATGTTAGACTGCGGTGTTGCAATGGCCGCTTTGGGAGTGAGCCTGCACGGCGGAGCGGCAGGGCTTCCCTGGGCTTTATGCTGCGGTCTTGCAATTGATTTATCCGGCATCACGAAAGTGATGCTGACACCGGTTTTATGTCTGTCATTACTTACGGAGAGCCTGTCTGGGAAGAACAGGAGAAGACGGGCGTTGGGGCCTGCACTGTGGTCTGTGCCCTTCCTCTATCTGGCAGGGAGCTTTGAGCTTATGATCCCCATATCTCTGGCAGCAGGCGGACTGGTTTCTGTGCTCATGCCTGTGGAAAAAAAGAAGGTGCCCCGGCCCTCTCCGCAGATCACCAGACGATTGGAGCAGGCTGCAGAATCGATGGAATATCTGGAAAGCCTTCTGTCACAGGATCGGATGCCGGTTTATCGGGGAGATGTTTTTTTGGAGCAGGTCATTGCACGGGCCTGTCAAGGTTGCAGCAGACGGGAACAATGTTGGATTATGGAGGGAGAGGAAAATCGAGCCAGGCTGAAACGGTGCATCCTGCCGATGCTGGAGAGGCGAAAGGTGCAGGCGTGCGATATGCCCGATGAGTTTCGCTCCAGATGCCGTCGGCCCGATGGAATGCTCAGTGCCATGTGTGAAACCATGGAGGAAATGCGGCTTCGTCTTCAGTATGAGGCAAGGCAGAGGGAGAGCCGAAAGGCACTGGAACACCAGTATGCATTTCTTGCCTGGTATCTCCGGGAGGCGGCGCAGGGCCTGTTTCTGCCCAGAGACGGGGAGAAGCAATATAAGCCGGAGTTGGGAATCGGTTCCAGAGGAAAGTTTGGCCCCAATGATTCAGGAGATGCTGTGGTACATTTCCCCGGACCGGGAAGCCGCTATTATGTGGTGCTGTGCGACGGCATGGGAGCCGGAGTAGGAGCAGCCCGGGAGAGTGAGAGGGCCACAGAGATTTTACAGGGGATGCTTCAGGCGGGCTACCCGGCCAAAGCAGCACTGGAGACATTAAACGATCTATATGTACTTCGCGACACAGGAGGTTTTTCGACAGCGGATCTTCTGGAGCTTCATCTGGACACAGGCAGAGGTGTCTTGTACAAATGGGGGGCAGCAGCCAGCTTCTTGAAACATAGGCACGCAGTACGCCTGTTGGGGACAGCCGCCCCGCCGCCCGGTGTGGGAATTGGAGAGACCCACCGGGCAGAGGTAATTCGGCTGTCCTTACAGAGGCAGGAGGTAGTGGTACTGGTCAGTGACGGTCTGGAAGGAGAGGAGACCCAGACCAGAATTGCGGATTACACCGGTCAGTCCACAAAGGCATTGGCGTCTATGTTAGTTGCGGGTCCTGAAATTCAGGAAGACGATCAGACGGCGGTTGCAGTTTGCCTACGTCCTTTATCGTCAACAGTAACATAACACATATTTCGTGCACAGTTTGTCGAAACACTAGATATTGCACAAATTTATTCCGGCAAACCACAAAATATGTCAGCAGATGGAAAAATAGGCTGAAAATTTGGTTGAAATGATGTTTTTTAGTCGTCGAGTCCCGGTGAGACACTGGGGCTGTTGAAAAAGCGGTGTGTGTAAAGTGGTGGT